>Ga0114972_10002603_pt1 | contig 13579 bp, 4 predicted proteins | sample M_140807_EF_Meta_FD_87354 | JGI IMG/M metagenome (GOLD analysis project Ga0114972, IMG submission 87354) | Freshwater microbial communities from Lake Montjoie, Canada to study carbon cycling - M_140807_EF_MetaG | ecosystem: Environmental > Aquatic > Freshwater > Lake | place: Lake Montjoie... | reverse complement strand
CCGCAAAATTAAGAGTAGATGTGTCTTAAGAAAGAGCCTTTCTTCCCAACCTACATTACTCACACGGATTCATCCCCTCAGATCCTTTTGCAATCTTACCCTTGCCCCTCGATTGGGATTCTTACTTGGCTATTGGGATATTCTGTCGATCCTAAACATGCTATGGAATTATTTTTTTTGGATATCATTCTTCCCTGGATCTTCTTTGTGTTTTCGTTTATTTTTCCATTCCAACGGCTTCCTTGGTCCTTTTACTTTTTCTTCGATTTTTTCTTTTCTTATTTCTTTCCCTTGCTTGGAATGATTGAGCAGGGTATGGACGGCCTCGGTCAAGGATTGTCCCTATTTCTGGGCCAGTCCCCGGATGCAATACATGAAACGGTTAGGTTTGTTTTTTCCTTGGCCGGGTTGTTTTCTCCTTGTCCTTCTTTTTGTTGGTTGGGGAGTTTGCCCCTCCACGATTTTTGCTGGTGAATTGGATCACAAAGCCCGTTTGGATGGTTTAACGAATCATGAAATTGATCTAGAGCTTAAAACTGAAGAGAACCGGATAGTTATTCGGCATAAGGTCCTTTGGAAAAACCCTACCAAGCGGGCGCTCAATCGAATGGTATTTAATGCCCATTCTCATTATGTTTTGGCTCCTGAAGATGTTCCCGCGATGGCTAAGACCCTTGAATTGCTTCGGATGCGCGCTTCCGAGGTTCTTGGTGTGGATTCCCCCCAGATGGATTTGACTGGTGTTAGGGATGGAAGTGGTAAACTTTTGAAGTTCCGGTTTGGGGGTTTAACCAAAACGGACTTGGAGGTTGAACTTCTAGAGCCTTTGTTACCTGGTAAAACCCAATCTGTGGAATTGGCTTACTCCATTCGGATGGAAAACAAACAAGGGCGATGGGGTCGTTGGAAAAATGTTTGGTTTTTGTGTCAGGGCTTGGTTCAGGTTGCGGTGATTCGTGACCTCCCTGAGGGGAATCAAAATTCCAAAGGGCTTCCTCTTGAGGATGGATGGGATCCCGCACCTTTTTATCCTTGGCATCAACCTTTTTATAACGAATCAGGCAATTATCGTGTTCGTTCCGTAAGCCCGGCTCATTTGGAGGTGGCTTGTAGCGGTGTAGCAAAGTCCAAGCGGGACCTTGGAGATAACCGAACGGAATATATTTTCGAAGCGAAGGGATTGCGTGATTTTTCCTGGTTTGCAAGTCAAAGGTTTCATTGGACTAACGAGGAAGCTGTAACACCTTCAGGAAAGGTTATTCCGGTTCGGGTGGCCGCCTTTCATGAACACAGCCACTATGCCAGTCGAATGGCAAAAATTGCCAAAAATGCAATAGAAACCTATAGCAAATGGCTCGGGGATTACCCATGGGAACAGTTTACGATTGTGGAATCGTATTTTGGTTGGAACGGGAATGAGTGCGGCGCCCTTGTAATGATTGATGAACGTGTTTTCGATATGCCCCATTTGGCGGATGGTTTCGTCGATTACTTGATCAGTCATGAGGTTTGCCATCAGTGGTTTTACAATTTGGTGGGAACTGATGGTGTTCGTGAACCATTTATGGATGAGGGGCTCGCAACCGCACTAAGTCACCTTTTGATGGATAAAGTCCATGGCCGAAAGCACATGATGCTTGAGTATCCTATGGGTTTGAAATGGTTGCCACCCATCCAGCGTGATGATTACCGCAATCAAGGATTGCGGGCCATGTTTGCAAAGGGTAGTGATGGTGCTATTCGCCGGGATATGGGCGAATATGGAAATATTGCTGTGCTTTTTAATATGGCTTATGACAAAGCCAGCAAGGTTTTTGACCTCATCCGTGAAAGGATGGGGGAATCGGCCTGGCTTGAGTTTTTGAAACACATAGTCAAGGAATATTCCTATAAGTTGATGACTTTAAATGATTTTCAGCGGGAATTGGAGGCATTTACTGGCAGGGATTGGAATCCATTTTTTGAAGAATGGTTTGATGGTCCGGGGAACACGGATTGGTCCCTTGCGAAAGTGGAAATCCTTGAAGCCGGACCGGAAGGAACTCCTCGAACCGCGGCATCTTTGGCTATTCCTGAGCTCTTATCGCCTGCTGCGACTTTTTTTGACAAGACAGGGCCTGTAAGGGCTCGTGTTCGTCTACGCCGGGATGGCAATCGCGAAGCAAAAACCACCCTTGAAATCCGGATGGACGAAGAGGGAAAAGAGACGATTCGTGTCCCGATCCAGACAGATGCCCCCAAATATCGTGATCCCGCCAGTGGGGCTGTTGTCGAAAATAATGGCGATGAGGTAACTGTTGAGATCGATTTGGAGGCATCCCCCAAACAGATTGTTGTGGATCCGGACAAAATCCAGATCGATCCGGACCCAGGAAATAACTATTGGCGGAAGCCTTTACGATTGCGGTTCACCCCGGTTTACACGCTTCTTGAAGAGACCGACCTGACAAATAGTCATGATCGCCTGAACTTGATTGCCGGGCCATGGATTTATACCGCTCCCTATTCCAATCCCTGGTATACGCGCCCCACCATGGCGGGATTCCGGGTAGGAACTTACCAGACCCGGGAATTTTCCGGCGGAGCTTATGCGGCCTACCGGACGGATTATCGCGACATGGTTGCCGGTGTTGATGGTTTATTTCCGCATTGGCCGACGGGCCAAACCGAGGTGGGCTATCACGCCGAAACCCGAATTGCGGATTTGCAGAATGGTACGCCGAATCCAACCATGGCTTCGCTATATGGTCGGCACACATTTATGCCCACGGCCAGTCTCTACCAGAGGCCAACGGAATACCTTGAATCTTTTGTGACATATAGTGGCAACTTCCTTCCTTATCCTGTTGAGGACCCAATTGGGGCCGAGCGTTACAACCAATATTTCAGCACGGGCCTCCATTTAAGTCGTTATTACCAGATTCCTTATTGGGATCCTGAGGCCGGCTACCAATTCAACCTTGGGGTTGAGGGTGGAACCATTGATCTGAATAGTTGGCAGGGCATGGGGAAATTTTGGGGCAATTTTAGCTTTGTCACCACGCTTCCGGATTACTCCCACTGGCTTCCTTTTGAAGCGGGGACGGGGTTGAGGCGGGTTGGTGAATATTTTTCCCAAAGCCGATTTGCGGCAAGGGTTTATGGGGGGTACGCGCTTCCCAGCCAGGCGCAAATCTTTAGCATGGGTGGTGGTGAGCTTTTTCGGGGTTTCGCGCTCTCCCAAAGGCAGGGGTCGGGGATAACCGTACTTTCAGGCGAGTGGCGATTGCCTTTGATTCGACAATGTGAATTGGATGTGGTGGACAGGCTCGTTGGGCTCAGGAATCTTTATGGTGCCCTATTTTGTGATACGGGCAATGTCTGGTCAAGCGGCTCTCAGGTTGGCCCCTGGGCCACGGCTGTGGGCGCGGGAATACGGGCGGATTTGGCGTTTCTTGGATTTTTGGAGAGGGGATTGGTCCGTTTTGATGTGGGCCAGGCAATTAATGCCGGAACCGGGGTCCAAGTTTGGTTTGGATTGAACCAACCCTTCTGATTTTTTGAAAAAAACATCCAGATTTTTTCCTTTTTGCAATTGTTCCCGGACGAGTCATAAACTTTTTTTCTTTCCAACCCCTTTGTTTTCTCGATGATTTCGCAATTTTTCTTTTTTTTATCAAGGAGACAAACATGGGCTTGATTCCGTTTGTGCTCCGGTTTATGGTCCCGACGCCTTGGGGATATTCCACACCCGCGGTTTTTCCGTGGTGACTGGCAGTGTTCCCTTGTGATCCTGATGCCTGGGTCCCGTGGCGGGTAGGGAATAATCAGGGATTCCCAACCGGTGCGAAGCAGGAGAGGGTCGGCACGGAGGCCGTCGCTTTCATCAAATCAATGTCCGCCAAGGGGCGGTGACTTGGGTCAAGGGGAGGAGAGTTAACCATGGTAGTTAGGCACAAAATCAACAAGGGTTGGAAACTGGCGGCAGCGTTCCTGGCGGGATCGTTGGCCACCTCGGGCACCATTCGCGCTCAGGATGATGGTAACGGTATTCCCGTTCCCAGAAAGCTCCCGACTGCGGTGTCCGGCAAAGCCCACAGCACACTCAGCCAGGCCATCGAGGCCCAGCGCAAGGGGGATTACGAAACGGCGGCAAAGCTGTTTCGTGATGCCGGGGCCAATGTGGCCGACCTTACCGCGACCGAGCGCGCGGAACTGGCCCGTTTGACCCAAGCCAATCAGGATGCCCTGATTCAGCGCAAGGAAGCGGACTCAACCCTGCTCACCATCGAAAAGATGTTGGGCCAGGGACAAACCAGCTCGGCCTCGGATCTGCTCCGTCGGCTTGAGGCGAACGAACAATACCTTAGCCCATCTGGCAAGGCGAAGTTCAGCAAGCTTCAGGACGAAATCAGGTCCGGCAAGTCGAATGTAAAGACATCCGAGATCAAGACAACCTCTTCCGCAAAGAGTCCCGAGTCCGCAGCCAAGGCGCGGGCTCTGGTATCTGAAGGAAGGACACTTACGCTCTCTGGCCGATTCGAACAGGCTGAAGCCAAGGTTCGCGAAGCAGAAACCCTCCGCGCAAGCTTCTCTGCTTCCGAGGACAGCCCGGCCAAGCTTCGTGAGGATATCCAAAAGGCCAAGACAGATGCCCGCTTCCTGCTTACCGCAGGTCATCAGGCGCTGGCCGAAGGCGATTACGATTTGGCCGAAAAGTTGGCCAAGGCCGCTGATAAAGCAGCGGGTCCATTGACCTTCCGTTTTGCACTGGACAATCCGACCAAGCTTTTGAAGGAAATCCAGGAAGCGAAAAAGACCAAGCCTTCTGTTGCTTACCGCAATGGAAATCGCCCTGCAAATCCGGAAGGCCGGGCTTTCCAGAACTCTGGAATCACCCAGGTTTCCAGTCAGCAAGTTGTCGAGTCCAACAAAATCGTTTCAGCCGATTTTGAAAACGCCAGCACCGGCACCAGTGCTGATGCCGAGGCCGAATGTCGCAAGCTTGTCGGGTCCGCTCGAGCCGCATTGGGCAAAGGCGATCTGAATGGCGCCCGTCAAATGGCCGAAAAGGCCCGCGCCATGAGAACCAATCTTCCCTGGTGGGAAGACACCCCCGAGCGTCTTCTGGGTGAAATCCAGCGCGCGGATGCGGCCAAGAACACCGTCAATGACGCTGCCGCGAAGCTGTCTCCAAGTGAACAGCTCAAGATTGCCCGCCAGATGTTTGTGGCCGGCAAGCTTGAGGAATCGACCGAAATGGTCATGAAGCTCAAGGCCAACCAAAACGCCAAGTGGGGCCTTTTTGAGGATAATCCGGATCGCCTCCGTGGTGAAATTGAAAAGGCGATGGCCAAGCGTAACCAGACCGATTCCGTCAAGGTTCTCGCGGAAGCGCGAAAGCTTTACGAAGGTGGCGAGTATGAAAAGGCGACCCGGGCTGCATACCGAGCCCAGACGCTCCATGGTCCTTACAGCATTTGGGAAATGGGCGACCGTCCCCAGAAGCTGATCGCCGAAATTGAGTCGGCCCGTCTGCGCCGAAAGGTCAACGACAAGGTCGACTCCGCAATCGTCAAGACTTCCGACAAGGTGAATTCCAGCGTCGCGAAAGTAGGCGAAAAGGTTGTCGGGGCGGCCAACAAGACCGTCACACAGGTCAATAGCGCGGCACAGACCGCCGACAACGCAGTTGACAACGCGATCTCAAAGGTTGAGGGTGCGTCAGCCGGTTTGACCGTGCCATCCCTTCCTCCTGTTGTGGGTGACCGAAGCGCAACCAGCGGATCAGCCCTCGTTGCCGAAGCCCAAAAGCTTTTGGCATCAGGCAAGATCGTTGAGGCACGCGCCAAAGCGATTGCGGCCCAGAAGATGGGCGCCACACTTCCTCCCGGCTCGGTTACTCCGGAAGAGATCCTTGCGGATCTTAATCGTCAGGCAGCCAAGCAGGTTGCCACGAGCCTGGACCGCGTTGGCGAAATGGCGACCAAGGGTGGAGCAGAGTCACTCCGATCCGCACAAGCCGAACTCGATCGAGCCCGTCAGGTGGCACGCGATTTCGGACTTGACCAGGGGCCTATCGACGCCAAAGCCAACTGGCTTAAGACCTCTTCCACCAAAAATATGGGTGGGGACAACTTTGCCGTGGGTGGCGGTTTGACGATTCCCCCGCTTCCAGGCGAGGGTGCAAAGCCCATTTCCGGTACGCCTTCGCTCATCGCGAAGGGCGATGGGGATGCAGGAAAGGTTCTGCTGGAAAAGGCCCGTCTTGAGCTCAAGAGTGGTCAAAGCACCAATGCCCGTCGTCTTGCCGAAGAGGCATATCAGGGTCCTTATGGTGTCAAGGAAGATGCATCCGCACTTCTGCGAACCATCGACACCGAAGAGAACAATCAGCGGTCCCTCGAAGCCAAGCGTACCTTTGACGCGGCGGTCGCAGCCTACAATCGCAAGGAATTTTCCCAGTCCCTGGCCATCATGGCCGCTGTGCAGGACAAGTTCCTCGACAAGGATCGTCTCTCCCGCAAGAGGGAGATGATGCAGAGCCCATCGCTGGCGGCCTTGACTGTTTCCGATTCGGCAAAGCCCGGTGTCAAGGATACCTCCAAGGACAAGGGAATTGCCCAGGTTAAGCCGGGTTTGGAAGGGATTCCCACCACAGGTGAATCCAAGCCAGCCACCGACCTGGTGGAAACCGCCCAGGCGATCAAGGAAGTCAAGTTCAGCCAACTTCGCCAACAGGGCCTTGATGCCCAGCGCGAAGCTGCCGAGAAGTTCCGCGCGGGTCAGGCCGATGCCGCTGTGGACATCCTCCAGGATTATCTTGCCATGTTGGGTGACCAACAGCTCGAGTCCAACAAGGTCGCGCTTCTCAAGCGTCCTGTGGAATCTCGCCTCCAGCACTTCAAGTTGCTGAAGGCCCAAAAGGAATTCCTCGAGAAGGACAATGTTGTTCGCGACACCAAGAAGAACAGCATCACCCAAAAGCAACTCGCCGAAGAGAACAAGACCAAGAAAGTCTCCGAACAGATGAAACTGTTCAACCAGGCATTCAAGGAAGGAAAATATCTCGAAGCCGAGAGCTATGCGATGCGGGCCCATGAGCTCGATCCCGAAAACAGCATGGCTGCAGCCGCTATGCAAATGGCGAAAACCCAGCGCAACATCAATGTCGCCAAGTCGAACAAGTCGGACAAGGAGAAATTCTTCCTTGAGGGTCTTAACGACACCGACAAGGTTGGTCCTTCGCTGACCATCGACAAGCCGATCGATGCCGGTATGGACAGCGCCGACAAGAGGAACAAACGAAGCACCTCTTTGACCACGCTCGCCAACCCCCAGCGCAAAACCGCTGCAGACCGCGAGATCGAGTCTCGTCTTAACACCCCGGTCAACATCAACTTCAAGGACACCTCGCTCCGTGAAGCCCTGGAAGACCTCCGCAAGTACTACAACATCAACATTGTGCCTGATGTGGCCGCTCTCGAAGAAGAAGGTATAAGCCTTGACCGGCCGATCACCCTCATGCTTGAGCAAGTGTCGCTGAAGTCAGCCCTTAACCTGATGCTGCGCAGCGCCCACCTGACCTATGTGATCAAGGATGAGGTCCTGCTCATCACCACCGAGTCCCAGGCCCGCGGCAAGCTGGTCACTGTGACTTACCAGGTGACGGATCTGATCACCCCGGTTGAAAACTTCGGTAGCACCAAGCCAGGCGCCAATCTGACCAACCGAGGTGCGACCAAGTCGACCGTGGGTGGAACCCAAGCGGGCGCGATCAACGGTAACAATCCCACACCGATCCAATCGCCTTTCAGCCTTTCCGGTGGCCAAGCCACGGGAACACCTTCTGGTGGCAACTTCCAAAGCGGAAGCGATGCTCCCCAGTTTGTGATGGGCAAGAAGGCAAGTCAGACCACCGAAGACACCCTGATCAAGCTGATCACCGCCACCATCAATCCACAATCGTGGAACGCTGTGGGTGGACCCGGTTCGATCGAGTTCTTCCCTCTTACCAACTCGCTGGTCATCAACCAGACTCCTGACATCCAGGAGCAGGTCCAGGACCTTCTGAACAACCTCCGCCGTCTCCTCGATCAGGAAGTGGCCATCGAAATCCGCTTTATCTCGATCGCTGAAGACTTCTATGAGCGTATCGGTGTCGACTTCAACATGAACATCAAGACGGACCGGAACACCAGCCGCTTCGAGCCACAGATCACCTCGAACAGCTACAAACCGGCCGGTTACATCAACGATCCCAACATGCACGGCATGGTTGGCGGTCTGACCCCAGCGGGTACCTTCACCACCGACCTGGACATTCCAATCAGCCAGTCCAGCTTCGCGCTCACCAATCCGGTGTTCGGCGGATACCCAGGACTACCCGGATCGGGCGGTCTTAGCCTTGGCCTTGCGTTCCTCAGCGACATCCAGGTCTTCCTCTTCCTTGAGGCTGCCCAGGGTGACAAACGAACGAATGTGATGCAGGCCCCGAAGATTACCATGTTCAACGGCCAAACCTCGGCCTTGGGCGTCTTCGATAGCCAATTCTTCCTCACCGATGTGGGCGTGACACCGCTTGCCAACGGTAACATCACCTTCACACCGATCGTGACCGAGCAACCCATCGGCTTCCAGATGAGCCTCCAGGCCATCATCTCCGCCGACCGCCGGGTGGTTCGCCTCACTCCCTCGATCCAGTTGAGCAACCTGGTCCCCGGACCAGTCCAACTCTTCCCGATCGTTGTACCGATCTTCCCCCAAACCGGGAACCTGGTGAATCCGAATCCTTCCGATCCGATCACCTTCACCCAGTTCTTCCAACAACCCGTCATCAACACCCTATTCGTACAAACGACAGTGGCGGTTCCAGACGGTGGCACGGTGCTGATGGGTGGCTTCAAGCGTCTTAGCGAAAGCCGCAGCGAATACGGTCCCCCGGTCCTCAGCAAGATCCCTTACCTCAACCGCCTCTTCCGCAACACCGGATACGGCCGTGAGGCGACAAGCCTGCTCATGATGGTGACTCCGCGCATCATCATCCAGGAAGAGGAAGAGTTCAACCAAACGGGCATCAAGCCCACCTTCCCCAACAATCCCTAATTCCTGAGCGTCGGTCGGGATGCCAAGGATGCCCCGGTGAAGACCGCCAGTCTTCACCGGGGTTTTTTCGTCGACGGAGGTTGACTACGGGGCGGATTGAACCGGAATCGACCTGATTTGGCGATCAGTTTTTTAGCGAATTGGCCACAAAATCAAAAAGGGCTTTTGATGCCGGGTCATTGGGAAGACCGATATCCGCATTGACCTTTGAATGGGTTGTTTCTCTCGCGCCAAAAACCGTGTTTGCGATGCCGGCACCTTTGAGTGTGTTTCCCAAACGCTGGGCCTGGGCGGTCGTGTCCGGATGATCAGCAACATGGAGAATAAAAAATGGTGGAATATTTTTGTTTTTGGCAACATGCGTGACCGCGGAAAAATCGATGTGCCTGGCCGGGGTGTTGCCGAATTTTTCTCGGTGCCCAAACTTTGCCTGGGGTAGTCCGTGAACCCTGCGACGGGTTTCGGCGGTTTCGATTATGGCGGGAATATCAAAGGTGTCCCCGTCGACCGGCACGCAACCTTTGATGATGGAGAGATTCAATCCTTCCGCTTTCAGATAGCGTTCATCGATACAAACCAGGGCTGCAAGCTGGGCTCCGGCCGAGTGCCCCATGACCAAAATCCGATTCGGATCACCTCCATATTCCCCGATGTGGTCATTGACCCAACGAATGGATTTGGCGATGTCACGGATAATTGTTTCCATGTCCACATGGGGCAAAAGGCGATAGTTGGTTGAAACAAAGACAAACCCTTTTTCCATGAAGACCTTTGGTTTGATTTGAATGTCCGATTTGTCGCCTGTTTGCCACCCTCCTCCGTGAATCCAAAAAACCACCGGAAGATCTTTTGCTTTTTCCGGAGCGTAAATATCGAGCACCTGCCGTTCATGACCGGGTTTGGCATAGGGGATGTTTTGTTTGATAACCTGCGCGTTGGCCTTTGTTTGGGTAAAAGGCAAGACTACAAAGCAAACCAGCAAATAGGGGAGAAATCGCATGGTGTTTTTCCTTGTCTTTTGGTCGAAGTCCCGGGTGTGAAACTGTAGGGATGAGACTTGCTGCTGGATTGGCTCGGCACAAATCAACGGAAACAGGCGGGTCAGGTTGCCTCGGCAAGGGCTCTGGTCGGAGTAAGGCCAAATCTGGCAGGAAAGCTCAACAGAGAATTGTGTAGGGATGAAGGATTCATGGGCGAGCCATTACACCATGAATTGGCGTAAGGCGCTGGTATCCCAGGACCGGGCCATTGCAAATTGAAAAAGGCGAAGGAACCCGCAGGATCCTTCGCCTTCATGAAATCTATTGCTTTTGAGGGGAGGTCAGGAATCAGGTTTTTGCCCGTCGTGGGCTGGTCATGATGACAAACATTCCCCAGGAAAGTAGCAGAAATGCGAAAGTGAAACCGCCATAGACCTGGCCGAGTTTGGCCAAACGATCTGGGAGAAGTCCTGTGCTGGTCAGGCTCATGAGGATTGTGCCAAGAACGGCCACGGTAAATAGGAATTTTCGCTCAAGGTTCCAGGTGGGTATCTGTGCCATGCGGGCCGAAAGCGCGATCCAGGGTACAAGAAGTGTTACGGCGTGATGCTTCCAGGTCCTTTCGCTGAAAATGAGCATCCCAAGCATCACCAAGCCAAATTCCGCGACAATTGCGGTGCGGGTGGCTGCATCGTTTTGGGCTTGTGACCGGGAATTGCGGCACCAAAGGAACATCATTGCGGCAAAAAGGAGCATCGTGGCCTGTACAATACGCTTGGTAATAACCGGATCCAAATTGAGGAAGTTGTGGTATTCCACCGGAGTGTAAACCCCGTCTACATAAGTAGTAAACGAGGGAAAATGGCTCAAAAGCCGGAACAAAAGGCCGGGAACCGACTGATTGTTGTGTTCGGGAGTCACTTTTCCTTCGATGACAAAAGGCTTGACCATTTCATCAAACCAGGAAAAGAGCTGGGTCTGATTGGCATCCCAACCGAGTACCGCCGCTGGAACAAAACCGGGATAAAGGAAAAGGGCAAGGCCGATGGCTCCACCCACCATTGTCCACCAGGAGCGCTTGAGCAGGAAATAGTAAATGAACAGGGCAGGGGTAACTTTGCACGAAACCGCCAAAGCCATCACGATCCCGGCGGCGACTTCCCTGCCTCCCATCCATAATTTGAGACTCCACACGCACAAAAGCAGGATGAGGAGATTGACATTGCCGTGTTGGAGGTCGCCTATGATTGGCCTGAGCGAAAGGCCAATTGCCAAAAGCAGGCTCCACCAGGGTAGTTTGTTCGACCCTTCCACCATTTGCCAGGTCCACAAAACCGCAAGAAAAGCCATCGCGACCTTGGCGTAATACCAGGTCAGGGCCATTGCCACAGGCGGCATCTTGGCGAGTGGATAAAGGAGCACCGCCATGACGGGCGGGTTGGGATATTGGTATTTGCGGGCGATGTCTTCGCCTTGATCAAGATCGAGAAGCTGGGGCTGCCACCTTTGGATGGCGGAGCGGGATTCGAATGCCTTGAAGGTATATTTGACACTAAGGAGCAAAAGGAAAACGACGAAGCCGGAAAGAATTACTCGTGAGGCGTTATTTTGCCACCAGGAAGGATTCGACTGTTCTGAAACCGTGCCCGTCATCTGCTGAGCCTCCCTGCCCAGATTCTTTGAATTCACCGATTGGCCCATTCTGTTCCATGGGCGGGGCATGGGGCAAGAGACAGGGGGAGGAAAAAGGGGAATTGGGCCCTTGAGCTACTTTGCGCCTTAGCCCGGGGCTTGGGCGGGAGTGACTATTTGTGAAAATAGGCAAGAGTCGGTTCTTGGGTTAATCCTCCAGGCCTGCACCAAAGGTGGCTTTGATCCGTTCACGAAGCAGTTTGGTCTTATCCGCCGGAGGAGCAATTTCCGTTTCAATGACATCGGTGTTAGGCTGGGTAACAAGGACCTCTTCTGTGCAGGTGGGATCCACAGTGGAACAGGCTTTGGCCAGTTTGGTGGCGATATCGGCAAGAATCTCGCGCCATCCGGCCGCATCCTCGCGCGTTTCCGCGGCGGCGTCGAACTCTTCGCAAAGGAGAATCATCCGGAGAATGTGTCGGAAGATCATCCCTTCCTGGCGAACAAGGTCACAGTTGCGAACATACATGTTGAAGTTGCCACCATAACCCAACAACAACTCTCCGGCCGCCCAAACAGCGTGAACATGAAGGTCAGGAACTCCTTCGTGGCGGGCCTCGAAAAGCATTGCCATTTTTTCGGCCAAATGTGGTGGCCTATTTTCTGGATCAAAGGGAACATCCGCTTCTTCATCCTCCTCGCCTTCCGGAGCGGTGGAGCGAATGAGTCCGCGCTGGACCAATTCGGGATCGAGGAGTTCCGTCGCCATGGGGCCTGGGGGCATCCGGTCTCCCCATGGGACACGAACCGATTTGCCGAGTGTAGGCGAAAGTTCCAATAGGCTTTCGAGGATCTGAATAATCTCCTCGGGGGATGCCTTGGGTAGAAAGTCGAGCAGAAAGACGCCATAAAGGGGATGGATACTCCGGAAGTGGAGCATCGATTTGAGCTTTTCCGTGGGGTGTGCAAAGTCGGCTGGAGCTGGTTCCTTGGGAAACGGATCTTCAGGCCCCCGAACCGGTGGCTCGGGGACGAGTTTGATGAAGCCATGCTCGTGAAGGACTAGCAACCTTTTGTGGAGTTCAATTTCCTGGGCGGCAATTCGGGGCGCGTCCAGAAGCCTCTTTCGGATGACGGTCCGGATCTTTCCTATTTCCGGGGAGATCTCCAGCAGGTATGCCAAAAGGCGCCAGGGGAGTGGGCCCTTGCTATATAGCCTTGTGGGTGCCGCTTGTTGCAGTTGGAGGAACTGATTGTCTGTCCAATAAAGTTGTTTGTCATTGCGGTCGGGTTTTTTGCGTTTGAGTTCTTTTCGTTGGCGCATGAGGCCGGGATCCTTCGTGTCCTCGGGTATGCCATCCATTTTCCGCTTCCAGCGGGTCATCCGCACATCGTCCTCATGGGCCATGGCAAATACGAAGCCCTTGTCATCAAATTGTGGTCGTCCCGCGCGCCCGAATATTTGTTGGGCGCTTGAGGCATCCATCAATTTGTGTTTTCCCATTGGCCCTTTCACCAGGCTGGTCAGGACAACGCTGCGGGCTGGAAGATTGATCCCTGCGGCAAGGGTTTCGGTGCAAACCACAACGGATAGCAATTTGCGCTGGAAAAGATCCTCGACAATTTTTCTGTAGCGGGGAAGGACTCCGGCATGGTGTACTCCCACACCGCGGCGAAGCATTTGGATCAACTTGGGGCCTGCTCCCTGTGTCCATTCATGCTTGGCAAGCTCGGTCAACAGGGGATCCCGGGTTCCCGGCGCGAGGACATCCTGGCCTTTGAGAATTTCGCCGGTGCTCCAACAGGCGTCACGCTGAAAACAAAAGACAAGAGCGGGGGTTTTTCGCTGGTCGCCTTCCCCTTTGGCCATCCATTCCATGTGG
>Ga0114972_10002602_pt1 | contig 13580 bp, 15 predicted proteins | sample M_140807_EF_Meta_FD_87354 | JGI IMG/M metagenome (GOLD analysis project Ga0114972, IMG submission 87354) | Freshwater microbial communities from Lake Montjoie, Canada to study carbon cycling - M_140807_EF_MetaG | ecosystem: Environmental > Aquatic > Freshwater > Lake | place: Lake Montjoie... | reverse complement strand
CCCAGAACCCAGAACCCAGAACCCAGAACCCAGAACCCAGAACCCAGAACCCAGAACCCAGAACCCAATTTAGTAACACAGGTGTTGTAGTTTCAAAAATATTATATGCGGACAAGTTAAAAAAAAATATATTAGATCATCCAATATATAGTGATATTTTTAAAAATTTATCCAAAAGTGTTTGTGTAAATAAATGTAAACAAATGAATTTAGAATCAACTACTAAAGAATTAAGAGAGAAGTGTATAAATGATTGTGTATTAGAATGGATTAAAAATAAGAAAAATGATTATAAATCAATTTCAGATCAATTAAGAAATGAAATCCGTAGAAAATTAGAACTTAGAGAAAATGATCTAAAAAAAAGCAACGAAACAGGCATCTTTCTTAAAGATATTGATATTATGGATTTTTTAATAGATATTGATAAATATAAGGATAGACATCCGGAATTAGAAAAAGATGTTAATGATTTATTAAATAGACCTGAATTTAAAATCGGAGGGAAAATAAAAAATAAAAAATTAAATAAAAGAGGAGGAAATTCAATGTTTTCAAATATTAAACAAACATATGATAACAGTTTGTTTAACAAATTTCATAAAAGACAATCTTTTATTGAACATGATGATGATGAAAGACAAATATTATTATTTAAAAATAATTTTATAACCATTCTACCTAAGTATGTTGTTTATAGTGTGATTTTAGTAATAGAAGAATGTTTAACTATAACTATTGGAATTGTTTCTACAGAAAATGGTTATGAATTTAAAGGAGAAGGAGGGAAAACCCTACCAAAGAAAACCCGCCGTCGCAAGTTCTCTCATAGAAAAAAGACCATTTCCCGTCGTTTGAGATAAACATATCATAATCAACTCCGGAAATACATATTTTTTCATATAAGCCTTCCAATCATATAGCCTACAATGAGTACATTTAAATATTATACTATATGACTTAAATTCAATATTTTTTACACATATGCCACATATAATAGTATCACAATTCACCGTAGAACATTCATATTGTTTATATGTAGGAAACCAAATCCGACTATAATACTTTTTTAATAATTGGTATTTTATTTGCCGACATTTTCTTTTATCTGACACATCATATGATTCTATATATTCTGCTGCTTTATCACATACACGTTTATTAAAATCATCTATACCTTCTTCTATCCCACAAGGCATAATAAATGGTTCATAGCAAATAGCACATTCTAATGTCATATAGATAATATTTCTATATGACAATTTATATTTTTACGAAGAAGGTATCATTGGTACAGACGTCGTAGGTAAAATGGTCGACTACATAACACTCGAAGGCGAAGGCATCGATGGTATAAGACTCGAAGGTGAAGGTATCGACGATCCTACAGTCGTAGGAACCGCCGTTGTAGGAACCGCCGTCGGTGCGATAGTAGTCGGTGCAGGAGTCGTGGGTGCGACAGTCGTAGGAACCGCCGTCGTCGGTGCGACAGTTGTCGGTGCAGGAGTCGTCGGTATAGGTGGACACATACCATAGCATTTCCCCTGATAATAATAATAATCCCGATTCGTAATCAAATAATCACTATAATTCGATTTCATTATAGGACCATTCGCATCCGCACTCACGCATTTCTGACCACCTAATAGCGCACATGAAGTCGAAGATGCACAAACAAAAGGATCCATCGCATTACATGCGGCTTCTAATCTCGCAGGGTCTTTACTATATAATGTATCTAAATCTTTATATGACACACTATCAATAGGTGCACCTGCTAAATAGATCGGATCTTTATTCTTATAGTCCTGGATATTTTGAGAACCTAGCGTACTTAAAAAACCCGTTGGTTCGTAATTCGGAACAAAATTCCGCGGACCCGCATTATATGTACCTGTCTCATAGTATCGTGTTGATTGGTCATACGTAGCGATATCTACTACAGATACCGTTCCATCCCCATTCGGAAAATACATTTTCCCTGGGGGTAGACCATTAGAATCATCCGCGGGTTTATATCCTTTATTATATTGGACAGAAGAAGACGCACTATAATTCGTACTAGGATTAGTATCTTGTATTTTAGGAGGTGGTGTAAACGTATTATTGGACGTTTCAATTAATGCAATAGTAGAATTCGCATAATATCCGGTTTGTTGTGCATTTGCCTTATACCCATATGGGACAGGTTGTAACATACCAGACGCCGGATCTACGTAATAATTCGGATATATTACTGCCCTAACACCACTCTTTATTTGACCATTCTGATCGATATAACTTAAGTCCATACATTTACCGCCATTTTGGCTCTTTTGAGGTGTGCTACATAATAATATTTTTCCACTACCATCTAACATAATACCGGATTGTGATATCGCGAATCCTTCGATTTTCTCTTCCTCCTCACTTTCTCTCTGTTCTTCTTTACCCTTTTCTAATAGTTCTTCGTAGTAAGAATAGAGATTAATACCTAAAGAACATATGAAAAAAACTATTGCTAGGAGTATAAATCCCTTATATTTCATTTTATTCTAATATATGATACTATTTAATTGTCATATAGAATAATTTCTATATGACCCTTCGTCCATCTGTTAAAAGAACCATAACATTTCACCTTGATAAACTATCTATCTGTTACAAGAACCGTAACATTTCACCCTATCTGTTACAAGAACCATAACATTTCACCCTATCTGTTACAAGAACCATAACATTTTCCCTGATAATAATAGAAATCGCGGTTCACTATTCCCGAAATAGAATCCGGGAAAAAAGGACCCGTTTTATCCCCTCCTACACATTGCCCCCCTTCTAATACATTACAACACGCCATTGAACTACATGTATTACTATCTAGACCACTGCATGTCGCATCAACTTCATTCAATGTTTTCGCCGAATTACAAAATCCAACACCTAAACTCGACGATGTCGCAGGTGCCAATGTAATATTCGCTATTTGACTATAATTCGCTAGATTACTCAAATATACGCTATTTTCATACGTAGGAACATAATTCGCCGCACCGTATTTATATGCACCCGGCTCATAATAAAGGGGATTATTGAAACTACTATCAAATATACTGACAAAAGTCAATTTCCCATTTGCATCTTTCGCCCACATTTGTCCTATAGGTAATCCTCCACCATCGGGGGCATAGCCCCCCTCCTCATATTTATCGTGATAGTCCACGATACTATCTAAATTCCCCTGGAAATTTTTATATATGTTCCCATCGGCCGTAACCGCCATACTATTCGCACTAACGTCATATGCCGCCACTCTCGTCTTGGGAGTAATTCCTATTTGATTCGCATTCGGCATAAATCCATATGGAACGGGCTGTAAAACCCTGCTACTCGGGTCTATATAATAGTTGGGATAGATTGATACTATTTGACCTGTGCGCATATTGCCATATTGGTCCACATAACTGAGGTCTATACATAGCCCGCCGTTTACCATTTTTCCTATTTTGCTCGCTGGACAAGTCAAAATATTCCCAGAATTATCGGTAATAATACCATTTATACTAGATACGAATCCTTCGACTCCGTCTTTGCTATTGCTATTTTCGGCCCGTTTTTTCGTATCATATGCGAATCCGACTACTAAAGCCCATATGATGAGAACCCCGATTAGTATTTTGATTTTTATATTCATTCCTATATGACTATAATATTATGTGACAATAAAATTGATGCTTAATGTCATATAAAAATAATACAGTATATATTATATTACGATGATTATACCCGTTCGCTGTTTTACTTGCAATATGGTTCTCGCCGATAAATATCGGTTCTTCGTAAATGAATGTAGGCGTATTAAAATCGCCAAGGGTGTGAATCCTGATAAAATTGTCTATTTGACAAAAGATAATGTCGATAAAACGGCCGAGGGTCAAGTATTAGACGATTTACGTATCACGAACGTTTGTTGCCGACGAAGTATGCTTACCCACGTCGATATTGAATAACAAATATTCTTACCCACGTCGATATTGAATAACAAATATACTTACCCACGTCGATATTGAATAACAAATATGCTTACACACGTCGATATTGAATAATAATCCTATATGACCCCCTTATATGACCTCTATGAAATCCTATACGATAAAAATATAAATAATTCTTTTTTATCGGATAATTATATACCCATAAAAGAATGCCATCCCGTAGAAAAATTCGTAAAATAAAAGGCGGCGATTGCGGTTGTAATGCAAGTCATTCTATAGGACAACCTATGACCGGCGGTGGATTCTTGAATTCCGCCACCTTTACACCAAATACTTTACCAGATAATTCTTATTATCAATATAATTCTTCTATTGGAACAGCAACGGACCCCCAATCCACTGGCCCCGATGGTAATTCAATTTCTGCGCGTAATTTAGCAGATATGTCATCCACTGGTGGAGGTAGAAAAAAGAGAATTTCTAAACATAAAAAAGGAGGTAACCCAAATGAAATTATGAACGAGAAAGTTAATTCCTATATGACAGATGCTGTTTCTCTACCTGGTGCCCTTACAAAAGGCGGAAATGCGCATACATATAATAACGATTCTTTAGATTCATATAAATACACTACTGATTCTTCTCCGTACATTTCCGCAAATTTACGCGGAGGAAAATCGAAGAAAGCCAAAAAGTCAAATAAAAGAAAATCGAAGAAAGCCAAGAAAGTCAAGAAAACGAAGAGAACAAAAAAGGCGATAAAAGGTGGAGTTATCCCATATAGTTTATTCAATTCACAAACGAATCCTATTCTCTCTTTTGGTACAACACAAGGTGCGTATAATGCCGCCTCTATTGCAACGGCGAATGGTCAAATAGGTGATAATGCGGTTTATAATGGTCCTTCTAATACTGGATATGGGCCAAATAACCCATATTTAATTTAGGCATATATGATATAATGGCTGCTGGTCTATTGAAATTATGCACTCCTGCATATATCTATTTGGTGATTTCTGTAATTGCAATTATAATTATGGCAATACAAAATGCCGGTAATACGAACGTATATTGTTTAGGTGCATTCGAATGTGGTGTTACAAGTGTATCTATGATTTTCGCTATAAAGATTGTTTATATTCTATTTTGGACATGGATCTTGAACCTTTTCTGCCGCGCGGGTGCCACTTGGTTCTCGTGGCTTCTAGTTCTCCTTCCATTTGTACTCTTTTTCCTTTTATTGGGTGTTATGCTTATCGCATAAATTTATATATTACGAGAACATTTCGTCATATATATTAGAATGCAATCTAAAAATAATAAAACCAAGAAAATCAAAATAACGAAGAAAAAATGTACCACTCAAAGACAGACTGGTAAAAGATGTATTATTCAAAGACATACCGGTATATGTGGTACTATCATCGATGAAAAAGATGGCTGGAAAACGCTGTACGTATACGGCGATCCATTTGAGAGGGGCTTTGCCCATGGATATCTTCTATGTGACGAATTGAAACGGGTCAAAAAAATCCTACCTTTCGTAATAAAACATGTTCTCCATACTACCATGAAAGAATACTTGAAAGTGTCAAATAGAATTATTATGCCAATCATTCGAAAGGACGAGGAGATATACGAAGAAATCCGGGGTATCTCGGCCGGTGCCCGTCATTGCGGTGTCGATGTCTCTGTGGCATTTTTGGTTGCATGGAATTCCTATATGTCCCTATATGGCGAGTTCAAAAAAGGTTCTACCGAAGATGGTGTTCAAAAGAGAGATTCACTAGAAAAAAATGGTGTTCAAAAGAGAGATTCACTAGAAAACGAAAGATGTAGCGCATTTATCGCCACTGGCGATGCCACCAAAAATGGTGATATTGTTATAGGACATACTACGCATACTGATTTCGCTACTGCATCCCTCCATAATATTGTCATATACATAATTCCCACTACGGGCTATCCATTCGTCATGCAAATATGTCCAGGATACGTAGCAAGCGTATCCGATTGGTTCATCTGTTCAACGGGAATCGTGGGTTGTGAGACCACTATTTCCGCTATTAATTATAAACCCAGATTCGGTAATCCTTTTTTCTGTAGAATCCGTAAAGCAATGCAGTATGGGACTAGCCTCGACCAATACGTCGAAATCATGTTGGAAGATAACGCAGGTGATTACGCATGTTCTTGGCAGTTGGGTAATATAAATACAAATGAAATTATGCTATTTGAATTGGGGTTGGAAACACATTCCGTCAAACGTACCCATAATGGGGTTTACTATGGGATGAATTCAGCAATAGATCCCCAAGTCCGACTATTAGAAACAACGGATACGGCCTCAACCGATATTACCAAATCTACGGGTGCTAGAAATATAAGACTCAATCACCTCCTGAATGAAAAATATTACGGGAAAATCGACGCATATACGGCGAAACTCATACTCGCCGATCATTATGACCCATATGAAAATCGCGTCCATATGAATTCGCGTAGCATATGTAAACATACCGAATTAGATCCAGAACATACGAACCGTCCCGCATTCTATCCATTTGGATGTACGGATGCCAAAATCACCACATCGAAGATGGCCCGTAAATTATCCTTTATAGGACGATTCGGCTCCGCCTGTGGCCGCGATTTTGATGCCTCGGAACATATAAGAAAATACCCCGATTTTAAACACTGGGCGCCAGTTCTAAGCGATCTACCGCGACAACCATATCATACATTCCAAATAAATAGAGATTTTTTTCATAAATAGTAGCCCCTCCCATTATTTTTCATATAATATAATATATGAAAAATCAACAAACATTCGAGAACGACGTATTAATGCGATCAATAAAAATACTCGATATAGGATATATTACTGTCATATACGTGGTATTTTCTATCGTCATCGCACTTATCGTGGATGATGTCATCGGTAAATTCGACGAAAAGAAAGAATCCAAAAAACCAATATGGAGAATTTATATTGAAATGATCTTATCTATTTGGTTCTATGGTGTTCTCATATATATAGTCCGGAATTTAGTCGAACTCATACCTTTCCCATTAGATGGCTACGAAGGGTTCGAACATAAGAGAGTAAAAGAGTTGGGTAATGCCACCGTATTTACATTTACATTCCTCGTATTTTGCGATTATTTCAAAAATAAAATAGCATTTTTCTATAAGACACTATCCACCAGAAAGAATAAAATTGATCCTAATAAAGTCATATAAAATAATATGAACACAATATATCTATCTGACCATGAACCCAACTATTTCGAAAATATCCGAAGACCACGACGTATACAGATTCACCCTTTCTAATATCGACCTATCCTTGGCAAATGCCCTCCGGCGAACAATCCTTCGAGATATTCCCACAGTCGCCATAGAAGAAGAAAAAGTCCAAATCCAAAAAAATACTGGCCGACTACATAACGAAATCGTCAAACATCGATTAGCATGTATCCCTGTACATTCTACCGATTTAGAACAGTTACCCGGAAACTATATCCTCGAATTGTCCCATAAAAATGATACGGAGAATATTATCTATGTGACAAGTGGCGATTTCCGTATAAAGAATAAGTCGACCGATAACTATGTGACAGAAGCCGAAGTATCTCGTATATTCCCCAAAAACGAACTCACTCAATACTATTGCGACTTTATCCGTCTGAGACCTAAGATTGGGGATACTATCCCAGGGGAAGAAATTCAACTCACTGCAGAGTTTTCCGTTAAGTCCGCTGCCGATAATTCGATCTATAGCGTAGTATCAAAATGCTCGTATGGGAATAGTATCGATGTAGAACGCGTAGAATCCGAATGGGAGAAACAGGAGGCGAAACTCCAATCAGAGGAATTGAGTCAAGTAGAAATCGATTTCCATAAAAAGAATTTCTATCTATTGGACGCACAGAGGATATTCAAGGAAAATAGTTTCGATTTTGTGGTACAAACCGTGGGTGTATTGTCAAATAAAGATATTGTCAAGATGGCATGTAAGATCTTGATACAGAAAATGGACGCCTTGGTTTTAGCCACAGATTCGGATATGGTACCTATAAAAATTAGCGAGACTACTATAGAGAATTCGTACGATATTACTTTAGAGAACGAGGATTATACCTTAGGTAAGGTGATCGAATATATCCTATATGATAAATATTACGCGGGGGACGAAAAACTCTTGAATTTCTGTGGGTTCTCGAAAACACATCCTCATAATACGGATAGTATAATCCGTGTGGGCTATTTGATGAAGACGGATAAGAATACAGTGAGACAGAATTTGAGAGTCGCGGCACAAGAGGCAGGAGATGTTTTCAAAACGGTTTATAAAATGTTCTAATATTTTGCATTATATGACATTATATGAAACCAAATCATTTGTCTTATAAATAGAATTATAAATAATAACCTTATATGATATTTTTTATTGGCATTTTTAATGGTCTTATAAATAGTTTGCAGCAAAAGGAGGGGGTCGGAGGGGGAACCTATGTCGATGTGCCCCGAATGGGGCACACTGACACTACCCACGGGCAGGTTCCCCTGCCCCTGAATTGATTCTATATGACGTTATATTGTCATATAGAAAAATCATGTTTTGTTGTTTTAATACGAACGCCGTAAGAACCCAAGGTAATCGCGATGTCAAAATATGTAATCGATATACGAATGACGACTATCTCGATAATATCACATATAAAGATACTGTCCCATATATGCATCAAATACATCGGGGTAAAGTAGTCAAAGTATATCACGGGGATACGATAATAATCGCAACCAAACTCTTCTACCACAATAATTCCCCTATTTATAGGTTCTCGGTAAGACTTAGAGGAATCGATTGCCCCGAAATGAAGACAAAATCCCCAATCGAAAAAGAACTGGCACAAAAAGCCCAGAATGCATTATATGAAATGGTTTTCAATAAAATCGTCTATTTGACAGATATGGGTATGGATAAATATGGCCGTGTTCTCGCGAATGTATACTTAGATAAGGTGAATCTGAGTCAATGGATGCTGGATAATGGACATGCGGTGCCGTATGATGGTAGGGCAAAACATATACCGGATGAATGGAGAACAATGGTTTAAACATTTGAATAATTCAAATATAAGATCCCATTAACAAAATAAAATACGTTCCTATGGGTCATCCTATTCCAAATCTTAAGTGAGATAAATCTAACAGATCAATTGAGAACAATCTTTTAACCCTTATACAAAAATAAGGGAGGGGGGTGTGGGGGGAACCTATGTCGATGTGCCCCGAATGGGGCACACTGACACTACCCACGGGTAGGTTCCCCTACAATTGATTCAAAAAATGTTTTATATGACTACGTAACAACCCCTATCATGGATAAGCGCATTAACGAACAAACCTCCAAATATCTCGAGACATTCAAAAAATCTATCATCGATAAAGCCCTCGAATTGGGATTCTCAGAAAAAGATAAACTCAACGAAGTCCTAGAATATGTCAACGAATACGAGAACCTAGAATTCAAAAAAGACGACCTATATAATAAAAAACGCGTAAAGAATTCCATCCCCTCACTACACCGATGTAATGCTAAACGCGCGAATGGAGAACAATGTACACGTAAACGTAAAGACGGCTACGAATTCTGCGGGACACATACCAAGGGTATCCCAAATGGCTCTGTACAAGTAGACCCCGCCAATCAGAATATGCGTAAATTAGAAGTCGTCGTGCAAGATATTAATGGAATCGCCTATTATTTAGACCAAGAGAATAATATCTATAGGACAGAAGATATTATATCTAATAAAGAAAATCCGCAGGTTATTGCAAAATACCGGATCGCAGACGACGGCGTATATCATATAGAAAAGTTTGTAGTATAATTCCTATATGACTAATTAATGATTTTCCTAGTAATAGATTCTTTAACAACCTCTTCGCGATGGTCCAATATAAAAGCATTGAGTTCATTCGCCTTTATAAAATCCCCCTCGTAGTACTTCGTCAACGTATCAAATAAAACCTTCTTTGTAATCGGTTTTTTTATTCTACGATTCGTATATTGTATTTGACCGTCTTTAATATCGAAAACGTCGATCTCATTCGATTTCATAATATCAATGAGTTTCTGCGATAACTTGGCCTTCTCGGCTTTCCTCTTTTTCAATTCATTCTGTAGGATAAGCATATCATTATCGATCTTGACCCATTCTTTAATCGTATTTACTAATTGTTCTTTTGTCTCTAATTTTTCTTCTTGATGTGCTTCGATATTATTCATATAAATTAAATATATATTTTATTTATATGAATACACTTCTATATTCTAATCGAGTAAATAAACCATATCCAGTACAACCTATAAAAAACCCCGGAGGTTATAATATGTTTCTTTCTATAAGACCCCCTCAGCAGGCACAGGTACCACCAGCATCTAATGTTACTCTACGTGACCAAATACAACCTAGTGCGCCACAGGTAGGTAAAATGAAATGGGGAGAACCTACTTGGTTTTTATTACATACATTGTCATATAAAGTAAAAGATGAAGTATTCACCCAGTTCAAGGATGAGTTATTGAGAATCGTCTATGTGATATGTACCAATTTACCTTGTCCCACTTGTTCTGATCATGCAAAAACGTATTTAGATGGAATTAATATGCGGGCTATACAGACGAAGGAACAACTCAAAATCATGCTTTTTAATTTCCATAATGTGGTGAATAAAAAGAAGGGGTATGCTAATTTTTCTTATGAGGATTTTGAGGCTAAATATTCGAAGGCTGTTACAACAAATATTATTCATAATTTTATGCCATATTTTGCAGATAGAAGTAGGAGTCCGAAATTAATGGCGTCGGATTTCCAAAAAACCTATATTGTGAAAATGTTGAAGGAATGGTTCCAGAAGAATATTGGGGCTTTTGATGCTTAGGATAAAGCGTCATAATGTTTTGTTGCGTCTTGGATCTTTGCATCTTCTGCATTATTATCATGTGGGTTCTTTAAAATATCCGCACCTATTTCTGCAAATTCACTCGCAACTATTTCGGCTTTTGAAGGTGCATTACTTGTACCGAACGTACATTTAAATAATTGTTTCGATGGTCGAGAACATACGTTGGCATTTGAACCTACATTATAATACATCATAGAAGGTTGGCCATAACTATCTATAATCGCCGACCATCCTACACCACATCCTCCACCTATAATAAGAGCTACCATAATCTGGAAAAAATTATAACAATTGTTATTAAAATTCCACCATATATCTGCCAATATTAATATTGGGAAAAATATGAGTGTAGGAATATTCGTCAATGCCAAATTATGCATAGCAATCACATAGACGAAATAGAAAAATGTATACATCAAAATTGTCTGTCCTAGCGGTAATTTCGAGAACGTGACATTATCACCCAGGGCAATCAGATTACATACGGGATTTTTTAATTCGGCCTCTGAACCTTCCGATGCAGAACCACCACCAAGATCCGGTACTACATTCCCAATAATAATCGCCAAGAAACATGTAACTATGAGTCCAATGATATATATGACACCTTTAATATCCTGATTTATAATCGACGACATCGTAAAAAAAGATACAATGACAAATGGTGCTAAACGGAAAAATAGATATAAAAGGTTTATAATATTTAATTCGAACATTATAAACTATATAAACATTATTTGATAAACTAATTACTTATAAAATGGGCATTCCTAGTTATTTTTCGTATATTATTAAAAACCATTCTAATATTATACGAAGTATTCGGCAATGTTCCAGATTCCAAACCCTCTTAATGGATTGTAATTCGATTGTATATGACGCATACTATGCCTTGGAAAAGGAATACCAACAAAACCCTTCTCATAAATACCCAAAACGAGATCAAATAGAAGATATTTTGATAAAAAGAGTCATCGACGGAATAAAAAAACATATTGCCTATATCCAACCCACTAATCTCATTTATATTGCATTCGATGGTGTCGCTCCTCTTGCTAAAATGTCGCAGCAGAGAACCCGGCGTTATAAATCCTTATTCATGAGTCAAATAGATGATAAACCTAAGATATGGAACACTGTCGCTATTACACCCGGTACGCTTTTTTCCAAGAAACTATCAGCGGCTGTAAATCGCGAATTTCGTAATAAACCCCAGATATATGGCGTGAAAAAAATCCTGGTATCATGTGCAGATGAGGCGGGAGAGGGAGAACATAAACTTTTCCAATATATGCGCGAGAACCCGGCACCCTTGGATGAAGTCGCCGTATATGGTCTAGATAGTGATCTCATTATGCTTTCTACCCTCCATAAAATATATTGTAAGAATATCCATATTTTCCGCGAAGCACCCGAATTCATAAAGAGTATTCGCGATATTCCTGTGCCTAGTGATAAAATCCTTTTTTTAGATATCAACGAGTTCTCGACGTATATGTTCGAAGAGATTGCTACAGATATGTCACATAGTAAAAATATGACATGTGAATATATCTTCATATGTTTCTTCTTAGGAAACGATTTCCTACCGCACTTCCCTGCACTCAATATACGTACCCATGGTATACAGATTCTATTGGACACATATAAGGCGAGGGTTAAAGAAAACCCGGGGTTCGCACTTATCGATCCGACTAATAATGAAATCAATTGGGAGAATGTAAAATTATTTCTATGTGACATAGCGAAGAATGAACGTAATTATATCATACAGGAATTAGATGAACGGAAAAAATGGGATAAGCGATATTGGTCGGAGACGACGGATGAAGATAAAGCGAATATATTAGATAATGTACCGGTTATATATCGTCAAGAAGAGAAATATATCGATCCTAATATACCAAAATGGCAATCGAGGTATTATAATATTCTATTTGACACACAACCAGAGTCCAATATACAAAGTCATATAGATATAGATAATATATGCCAAAATTATTTTGAAGGATTAGAATGGACATATAAATATTATACGAAGGGGTGTCCAGATTGGAGATGGAAATATAATTATACATACCCCCCACTTATTGAAGATTTACTACAATATTTGAGAACCAAACAAATCACTCCTGTATATGAATTTGTATCAAATAAAGCACAAATGCCATTTACTACGTACCAGCAATTAGCATATGTATTGCCTTATAGATATTTGAATTTATTACCGGTGAAATATTGTGAAAATCTAAAGACGAATTATAAAGAATATTATCCGGAGAGGTGGGTATTTCAATGGGCATATTGTAGATATTTCTGGGAAGCACATCCGGTTTTAAAAGAGATGGGGATCGAAATATTGGGAAAAATATAAAGAAAGAAAAAAGAAAAAAAGAAAAAAAGAAAAAAAGAAAAAAGAAAAAAAGAAAAAAAAGAAAGAAAATAAAAGAAAGAAAATAAAAGAAAAGGGAGGGGGGTTCGGGGGGAACCGTAGGTTCCCCTGAGAAGAGGAATATATATTTATAGAAGCGAGACGTAAATTAGGGATACATTTATGAGAGAGTAAAAAAGGGGAAGTAAGAAAAAAGTGATATAGGTTTTCGAATATTCTATTAAAAACTGAATAAT
>Ga0114972_10002601_pt1 | contig 13581 bp, 7 predicted proteins | sample M_140807_EF_Meta_FD_87354 | JGI IMG/M metagenome (GOLD analysis project Ga0114972, IMG submission 87354) | Freshwater microbial communities from Lake Montjoie, Canada to study carbon cycling - M_140807_EF_MetaG | ecosystem: Environmental > Aquatic > Freshwater > Lake | place: Lake Montjoie... | reverse complement strand
GGGTCGGCAGCCCGCTGGAACGAGAAGACCACATCGTCGGCGGTGAAGGGCTGGCCATCATGAAAGCTCACACCGCGACGCAGGGTAAAGACCCAGCTGGTGGGCGAGGTCTGCTTCCATTCGGTGGCCAGTGCCGGCTTGAGTGCGAGCTTGCTGTCGCGGGTCACCAGGGGTTCGTAGACATTTGCGGTAAAGCCGAGCTGCGTGGTTTCGTTCAGCGAATGCGGATCCATCGACAGGGCATCGCCCTGGTCGGCGGTCCGCAGGGTGACCGCGTGGGAGGCAGACGCCAGCAGCGTGGCGGCCGCTGCAAGGAGGAATCGGGTTGATGGTTTCACGGGGTGTCTCCTGGTCTGGAATCAGTGAACGGGGTCAATGGGACGAGCCTGCGCGTTCGACGCGCAAACGGGGATCAACAACGAAATAGAGCAGGTCGACGACAAGATTGATGGTCACGAAGATGAGCGCGATCAGACACAGGTAGGCGGCCATGATCGGGACATCGGCCACCTGCACCGACTGGATGAACAGCAGCCCCATGCCCGGCCACTGGAACACGGTTTCGGTGATGATCGCAAAAGCAATGATCGCGCCAAGCTGCAGTCCGGTGATCGTGATCACCGGCACCAGCGTGTTGCGCAGGGCATGGCCGAAGTAGACCGCGCGATCTGACAGACCGCGGGCACGCGCGAACTTGATGTAGTCGGTGCGCAGGACCTCGAGCATCTCGGCGCGCACCAGCCGCATGATCAGCGTCGTCTGAAAGAGTGCCAGCGTGATCGCCGGCAGGATGATATGCGCCCAGCCGTCGCGCCCCAGCAGCCCGGTCGACCACCAGCCGAATGACACGGTCTGGCCGCGCCCGAACGAGGGCAGCCAGCCGAGGATGACCGCAAACACCAGAATAAGCAGGATGCCGATCAGGAAGACCGGCAGCGACACCCCGATCAGCGAGACCGCCAGCAGCAGATTGGCCAGCCAGCCCTTGCGTCGCAAGGCGGTGTAGACGCCCATCGGTATGCCGATCACCAGCGCCAGCACCGCCGCCACGATCGACAGCTCCATGGTGGCCGGAAAGCGTTCTTTGAGCAGGGTCGAGACTTTGCGACTCTGCCGGTAGGACATGCCGAAATCACCCTGCACCGCCAGACCCACGAAGTGGGCAAACTGCACCGGGATCGGGTCGTCCAGGCCGAGATCGCGGCGCAGCTCGGCCCGCTGTTCGGGGGTGGCATCCTGGCCGACCATGGCCAGCACCGGATCGCCCACGAACTGAAAAAGCGAGAACGCCACGAAGCCCACGACGCCCATGACGATGATCGACTGGATCAGACGTCGGATGATGAAAGCGATCATCGGGGGTCAGGGGCCGGGTCGGGGGCGTCGGGTGGTTTGCGTGTCAGGCGAGCGGCAGGAATTTCTGCACTAGCCTCGCCCAGTAGCTGCCGCCCAGCGGGATCAGCTCATCGTTGAAGTCATAGCTCGGGTTGTGCAGCATGCAGGGCCCCATGCCATGGCCCGAGTCGCGGTGCGAGCCGTCGCCGTTGCCGATAAACACATAGCAGCCGGCCTTGACCTGCAGCATGAAGGCGAAGTCTTCGGCGCCCATGGTCGGTTCGCAGGCGGCGTCGACATTGGCTTCGCCGACCAGATCCTTCATGACCGATGTCGCGAAGGCGGTCTGTGCGGGATCGTTGATGGTGGGCGGATAGTTGCGATGAAAGTGCAGTGAGCCGCTCGCGCCGAAGGCCGGCGGCAACTGCTCGGTGATCGCCTGCATGCGCGACTCGATCAGGTCGAGGGTTTCGGTGGTGAAGGTGCGCACCGTGCCGCGGATGATCGCGCTGTCGGGCACGATGTTGGTGGCTTTCCCGGCGTGAATCTCGGTGACCGACAGGACCGCGGTATCGATTGGGCGCTTGTTACGCGTGATGATCGACTGCAGCGCCTGCACGAGATGGGTGGCCACCAGCACCGGGTCGATGCCCAGGTGCGGCATGGCGGCATGCGCGCCCTTGCCCTGCACCGTGATCTCGAACTCGCTGGATGACGCCATCATCGGGCCGGGCGTCACGCCGAAGGTGCCGGTCGCAGACCCGGGCCAGTTGTGCATGCCAAAGACCGCTTCGCACGGAAAGCGCTCGAACAGACCGTCGTCGATCATTCTTTGCGCGCCGGCGCCGCCTTCTTCGGCCGGCTGGAAGATGAAGTGCACGATGCCGTCGAAGCCGCCGTGCAGCGACAGCCATCGGGCGCCGGCCAGCAGCATCGCGGTGTGTCCGTCGTGACCGCAGGCATGCATGCGGCCTTCGTGCTGCGAGGCATGATCGAAGGTGTTGTGTTCCTGCAGGGGCAGGGCGTCCATGTCGGCGCGCAACCCGACCGACCGGGTCGAGCTGCCACGGCGCAGGGTGCCGACGACGCCGGTGCCGCCCACGCCGGTCGTGACCTCGATGCCCCAGGCAGCGAGTTTGGCGGCGACCAGGGCAGCGGTGCGGTGCTCCTGATAGCAAAGCTCGGGATGCGCGTGGATGTCGCGCCGGATCGCCTGGATTTCCGACTGCAGATCGAGGATTCCTTCTGCCAGCATCATGATGGGATTGCTCCGGATCAAAGGGCTTAGCTTAACATCGCAGGCTGACCCTCCAACCCTGTTTGCGACCGATTCCATGCACTCCGACAACAACGATCCGACCGCCGATGTGATGGTTCGCGGCGCCTGCCCGCACGACTGTCCCGACACCTGCGCGCTGCAGATCACCGTGCGCCAGGGCAGGGCGATCAAGGTGGTCGGCGACCCCGACCATCCGCCCACACACGGGGCGCTGTGCACCAAGGTCTCGCGCTATCTCGAGCGAACCTATTCTCCCGACCGGCTCACCGTGCCGCTGAGGCGGGTCGGCCCGAAAGGCTCGGGGCAGTTCGAGCCGGCCACCTGGGACGAAGCGCTCAGCGCAATCGCCACCCGTCTGACCGAAGTCGCCGCTCGCGACCCCGAGCGAATCCTGCCTTACAGCTACGCCGGCACGATGGGGATGGTGCAGGGCGAAGGAATGGCGATGCGATTCTTTCACCGGCTCGGGGCCTCCCTGCTCGACCGGACGATCTGTTCGTCGGCGGGCAAGGAAGGTCTGGCGTACACCTTGGGCGGGTCGGTCGGAATGGATGTCGAACAGTTTGCCAATGCAGGGCTCATCCTGATCTGGGGCTCCAACCCGATCACCTCGAGTGTCCATTTCTGGAGCCAGGCCCAGGAGGCGCGCCGTCGCGGCGCCCGGCTGATCGCGATCGACCCCTACCGCACCGCGACCGCCGAACGCTGCGACCAGCACATCGCCCTGCTGCCCGGCAGCGATGGGGCGCTGGCGCTCGGGATCGTCCAGCAGCTGATCGAACAGGATCTGGTCGACCACGACTGGGTCGCCCGCCACACCCTCGGATTCGACGCGCTCGCGGCCCGTGCCGCCGCCTGGACGCCCGATCGCGTGGCGCGCACCTGCGGCCTGACCGAGGCCGAGGTGATCGGACTGGCGCGCGACTACGGCAGCATCAGGCCGGCCGCCATCAGGCTCAACTACGGCATGCAGCGCACCCGCGGCGGCGGCAACGCGGCCCGGCTGGTGGCCGGGCTGCCGGCGCTTATCGGCGCCTGGCGCCATGCCGCCGGCGGCATGCTGCTGTCGTCGGGCGGCCATTTCGGTGTCGACAACCAGGCCTGGGTGCGCCCCGACCTGCTTGCCGGGCGCCGTCCGCGCACGATCAACATGTCGACCATTGGCGATGCGCTGGCCCAGGCCGATCCGCCGATCGAGGCGATGATTGTCTACAACGCCAATCCGGTGGCGGTCGCGCCCGACAGCGAGAAGGTGATCGGCGGCTTCCAGCGCGAGGACCTCTTTACCGTCGTGATCGAGCAGTTCATGACCGACACCGCCGACTATGCCGACTGGGTGCTGCCGGCCACGACGCAGCTCGAGCACTACGACCTGCACAAGACCTACGGCCACCGCTGGTGGGTCGCCAATCAGCCGGCGATTGCGCCGCTTGGCCAGGCGCTGCCGAATTCGGAAGTCTTCCGGCGTCTTGCCCGTCGCATGGGGTTTGAGGACGCCTGTCTGCAGGAGTCGGATGAGGCAGTGGCCGCCAGCGCGCTGGCGCTCAATGACCCGCGATTGCCTGCAGCGCTTGCGACCGCCGCAGCCGAGCACGGCGGCGCAGGGCCGAAGGCTGCGCGCGCAGCGCTCGATGTGCTGGGTGAGCTGGGCTACGCCAAGGTGCAGGAGGCCGATGCGCCGTTTGCAGACGGCGGCTTTCCGTCGCCCTCGGGCAAGGTTGAATTCGTCTCGGCGCGCCTCGCTGCGATGGGCCTCGATCCCTTGCCCGATTACCTGCCGCCTTACGAGTCGGCGCAGTCGTCGCCCGAGCTCGCGGCACGATTCCCGCTTGCCATGATTTCACCCCCGGCGAGGCATTTCCTGAACTCGACCTTCGTCAATGTCGACAGTCTGCGGGCTGCCGAGCGCGAGCCCGGGGTCGATCTGCATCCTGACGATGCGGCCGCGCGCGGCCTGGCCGATGGCGCGATGGTGCGGGTCTTCAACGATCGGGGGTCGTTTCTCGCCCGCTGCAAGATCAGCGATCGGACCCGACCCGGTGTGGCCGCCGCCTGGGGCATCTGGTGGCACAAGCGCACGAAGGGCGGGCGCAACGTCAATGCCGTGACCGGTCAGGCCTTGAGCGATCTGGGGCGCGCGCCGACGTTCTACGACTGTCTGGTCGAGGTGGCGCCGGCATGAAGCGGCGCCTGCGCAGCGCCGGTGGCGGTCTGAGACTGGCCGCAGCCGCAGGCCTGCTGTTGCTGGCGCAGGCCATCGGCGGCTGCTCGAGCCTGCAGGACGGGCCAGGCTATTACCTGCAGTCGATGCTCGGTCATCTCGACATGATCCGGCGGGCCAAACCGGTCGATGCGGTCATCGCCGATGACTCGACCGATCCGGCCCTGCGCAAGCGTCTCGAGCAGGCGCGTGCGATGCGCGTCTTCGCAAGCCAGTCGCTCGGGCTTCCTGACAACGCCAGCTACACGCGCTATGCCGACCTGCAGCGGCCCTATGCGCTCTGGAATGTCTTTGCGGCGCCCGAGCTGTCGATGACGCTGCAGCAGTGGTGCTTCCCGGTGGCGGGCTGCGTCAGCTACCGCGGCTACTACGACCGCGTTGATGCCGAGCGGTTCGCCAAGGCGCTCGATCAGCAGCGCCTCGAAGTGAGTGTCGGCGGCGTGCCGGCCTACTCGACGCTCGGCTGGTTCGACGATCCGCTGCTGTCGACCTTCGTTCAGTATCCCGAAGGTGAGCTGGCGCGGCTGATCTTCCATGAGCTCGCCCATCAGGTGGTTTATGTGCCGGGCGACACCACCTTCAACGAATCCTTCGCCTCGGCGGTCGAGGAGATCGGCGTCGAACAGTGGTTTGCCCAGCGCAGGGATCCGGCGGCAGCCCAGGCGTTTCGGCAATACGACGAGCGCCGCCGCAAGTTCCAGGAACTGCTGATCCGTCACAAGACCGCGCTGGCCGCGGTCTATTCACAGCCGGTGTCGGATGAAGAGAAGCGTCTTGGCAAGCAGCGGGTCTTCGATGCCTTGCTTGCCGATTACCAGCAGCTCAAAGACGCCTGGGGCGGCAATACCGCCTACGACCGCTGGTTTTCCCAGCCGGTCAACAATGCCCGGTTGGCTGCGGTGGGTGCCTACAGCGATCTGGTCCCGGCGTTTCGGGTGCTGTTCGATCGCGCCAACGGCGATTTCACGCAGTTCTATGCCAGCGTGCGGCAGCTGGCTGCGCTCGACAAGCCCCTTCGCGATGCCCGCCTCGCGTCGTTGGCGCCGCCCGCGCAGATCGCGCAGTCCGACTCGAACCGGCAAGTCGGGCGACAATAGCGCTGCAGGCGCCGGCCACAGGGCTGGCGATCGCCTTCGGGATGCTGGTGGCACGGGGTTTGCATTGACCTTGGTAGATGTCGCGTCTGGCGATCTGCCACGTCCGCTTCACGTCTGTTGCAGGTCATGAGGGAGTTGTACCCGTGTCGATCCATGTTGCCCTGAATCATCTGAGCCGCTACACCTACGATCGGCCGGTCGCACTCGGCCCCCAGGTCATCCGACTGCGACCGGCGCCGCATTCGCGCAGTCGGGTGCTGTCGTATTCGATGCGCATCACGCCGGCCGAGCACTTCCTCAACTGGCAGCAGGATCCGCAGTCAAACTGGCTCGCCCGGGCGGTGTTTCCTGATCGCATCACCGAGCTCGCGATCGAAGTCGACTTCGTCGCCGAGATGGCGGTCTTCAATCCCTTCGATTTCTTTCTCGAGCCCTACGCCGAAAATTTCCCGTTCAGCTACGAATCGGCCGAACGTGACGAACTCTCGCCCTATCTGGCGCGCCTTCCGGTTACACCGCGCTTTGAGCAATGGCTGGCTGAGGTCCCGCGTGAGTCGATGCGCACCGTCGATTTCCTGGTCGGCCTCAATCAGCGCCTGCAAAACGACATCGGCTACCTGATCCGCATGGAGCCGGGTGTGCAGACGCCCGAGCAGACCCTCGAGCTGCGCTCAGGGTCCTGTCGCGACTCGGCCTGGCTGCTGGTGCAACTGCTGCGCAGCCTTGGTTTGGCGGCCCGCTTTGTCTCGGGCTACCTGATCCAGCTGGTGCCCGATGTGAAGTCGCTCGACGGGCCGCAGGGCGCAACCCACGATTTCACCGATCTGCATGCCTGGTGCGAGGTCTATCTGCCCGGCGCGGGCTGGATCGGTCTGGATCCGACCTCGGGTCTGATGGCCGGCGAAGGCCATATCCCGGTTGCCTGCACGCCCGATCCGGCGTCGGCCGCCCCGCTGACCGGACTGGTCGAGCCGGCCGGCTGCGAGTTCGTCCATTCGATGTCGGTCAGGCGGGTGTTCGAGGCGCCGCGGGTCACCAAGCCCTACGATGCGCTGCAGTGGCAGGCGATCGATGCGCTCGGGCGCCAGGTTGATGCCGATCTGGTGGCGGGCGACGTGCGCCTGACCCAGGGTGGCGAGCCTACTTTCGTGTCGATCGACGACCGCGACGGCGCCGAATGGAATACCGAGGCCCTGGGGCCCAACAAGCGCCGCTTGTCGGCCGAACTGCTGCAGCGGCTGCGCGCCAGTCAGGGCAACCAGGGCCTGCTGCACTACGGTCAGGGCAAGTGGTACCCGGGCGAGCAGCTGCCGCGCTGGTCGCTCAACTGGTTCTGGCGGCGCGACGGCGAACCGATCGTGGCTGATCTGTCGGTGCTCGCGACCGAGGTCGACGACCATCCGCCGCCTCTGGCGGCGAGGGCAGACGCGATCCCGAATGCGGTCTCGACCATCGCCCAGGCCCGCGAACTCGTGCTGGGTGTGGCGACCCGGCTGGGCGTCGATCCGCAGAAGGCCTTCGAGGCCTACGAGGATCCGGTGCACTTCGTGCATCGCGAGCAGCAACTGCCGGTCAATGTCGATGTGCTCGATGCCCGGCTCGACGATCCGATGGAGCGCGAGCGGCTGCATCGGGTCTTTGCGCACGGCCTGGGCGAGCCGGTCGGCTGGATTCTGCCGATCCAGCCCGATCCGCGTCCCAGTGCGATCCCGGGTACGACAGGACCTGCGCCGGGCAGCGTCAGCCAGCCGGTTCAGCTGTGGCAGACCAGCGCCTGGCCCCTGCGCATGAACAAGTGCTTTCTGGCACCCGGCGATTCGGCGATCGGCTATCGCTTGCCGCTGGCCTCGCTGCCGTGGGTGGCCGAGACCGACTATCCCTGGATTCATGCGGCCGACCCCAATCAGCCGCAGGGGCCGCTCGCGCCGCATCAAGCCCAGCTCGGCGCCGCTTACGATCCGCGCCAGGCATCGGCGACCAGGCCGATCGCGCCGCGCGGCGTTCAGGCGATCGCGCGTCGCGGCGAGCCGCCCGCCCGAGTCGTGCAGCAGATCGGGCGCGATGCCGGCGACGGCCAGGGCAGCGCCGCCGGCGGATCCTATTCGGGCGTCGCCCGGACCGCGCTGTGCATCGAGCCGCGTGACGGCCGCCTTTATGTCTTCATGCCGCCGGCCGCCACGCTCGATCAATACTTGCAGCTGGTCGCGGCGGTCGAGTCGAGTGCCAGCGAGTCCGGTCTCCAGGTGATCTTCGAGGGCTATGAGCCGCCCCGCGATCCCCGCCTGGCGGTGCTGCGCATCACCCCCGACCCGGGCGTGATCGAAGTCAATGTCCATCCGAGCGCGAGCTGGGATGAGCTGGTGAGCCGAACGACCGAGCTCTATCAGGCCGCCCACCTGACCCGCCTGTCGACCGAGAAGTTCATGCTCGATGGCCGCCATGTCGGCACCGGTGGCGGCAACCATGTGGTGCTCGGTGGCGCCACGCCCGCCGACTCGCCCTTCCTGCGTCGGCCCGACCTGCTGCCCAGCCTGATCGCCTGGTGGCTGGCGCATCCGTCCTTGTCGTATCTGTTTTCGGGCCTCTTCATCGGTCCGACCAGCCAGGCGCCGCGCATCGACGAGGCCCGGCTCGACTCGGTGCGCGAGCTCGAGATTGCCTTTGGCGAACTCGCCCGGCTGCAGGCCCAGGGCACCGATGCCTGCCCGCCCTGGCTGGTCGACCGGCTGCTGCGCAATCTGCTGGTCGATGTCACCGGCAACACGCATCGCGCCGAGTTCTGCATCGACAAGCTCTATTCGCCCGACTCCGCCAGCGGGCGCCTGGGGCTGCTCGAGATGCGCGGCTTCGAGATGCCGCCGCACGCCCAGATGAGTCTGCTGCAGCAACTGCTGATCCGCGCGCTGATTGCCCGATTCTGGCGTGATCCGCTGGTGCCCACCCGGCTGCCGCGCTGGGGCACGGCGCTGCACGACCGCTTCATGCTGCCGTCGGTGCTGCGCGAGGACCTGCGCGATGTGCTCGACGATCTGCGCGCGGCCGGCTACGACTTTCAGCTCGACTGGTTCGCACCGCACTTCGAGTTCCGCTTCCCCAAGCTCGGCGATTTCGAGGCCGGCGGCGTGCAGGTCGATCTGCGCATGGCGCTCGAACCCTGGCCGGTCATGGGCGAGGAGGGGGCCGCCGGTGGCACGGTGCGCTTCGTCGATTCGTCGATCGAGCGCATCGAGGTGTCGGCTCGCGGTCTGGTCGCCGGGCGCCATGCGCTGCTCGTCAATGGCCATACCCTGCCGCTGCAGGCGGTGGGCGCCGAGGGCGCGCAGGTGGGGGCGGTGCGCTATCGCGCCTGGCAGCCGACGTCCTGCCTGCATCCCACGATCGGCGTGCATGCGCCGCTCACGGTCGATCTGGTCGATACCTGGAATGGCCGCTCGATCGGGGGCTGTCAGTACCATGTCTCGCATCCGGGTGGCCTCAGTCACGAGGCCTTTCCGGTCAACGACTATGAGGCGCAGGCCCGCCGGATGGCGCGCTTTTTCCGCATGGGCCACACGCCGGGCGCCATGAAGGTCGAGCCGGCACGCATCGACCCGGAGTCGCCCTTCACGCTGGATCTGCGGCGTGCGTGATTTGCTTGGCGACTATGCACGCACCTCGGTGCGCTTCGACGAGATGCTCGATGCCGGCGATCAGCCGCGTGCGCACTGGGCGGCGCTGATCGACCTGCTCGCTCACGCCGAGCCGGAGCAGGTCCGCGAGCGCACCGCGAGCATCGAGCGCGAGATCCGCGACAGCGGCCTGACCTACAACATCTACGCTGACCCGGAAGGCCAGTCGCGACCCTGGTCGCTCGACGGTCTGCCGATGATCATCCCGGCCCACGAGTGGGCACAGATCGAGGCTGGCGTCGCACAGCGCGCCCGCCTGATGAACGCACTGCTCGCTGATTTTTACGGGCCGCAGACCCTGCTGGCCGACGGCAGCATTCCGCCCGGGCTGGTGCTGGGGCATGGCGCCTTTCAGCGAGCCGCCTGCGGCGCCAGGCTGCCGGACGGCGTGGCGCTCTTTTCCTATGCGGTCGACCTTGCCAGGGCGCCCAACGGCCAGTGGTGGGCGATCGCCGATCGCACCCAGGCACCGTCGGGCGCGGGTTATTCGGTCGAGAACCGGCTGATCGTCTCGCGCGTCTTTCCAAGGCTTTTTCGCGATCTGCACACCCAGCGGATCGCCGGCTTTTTCGCGACCCTGCGTGATTCGCTGCGCCGTCTCGCCCCGCAGGGCGATGGCGCCCATCTCACCGTGCTGCTCACGCCGGGCCCTTACAACGAGACCTATTCCGAGCACTCGCTGCTGTCGCGCTATCTCGGCTTCACCCTGGTCGAGGGCCATGACCTGCAGGTGCGCAACGGCAAGGTCTGGCTCAAGACCGTCGACGGCCTGCGCCGGGTGCATGCCATCCTGCGTCGACAGGACGACGACTTCTGCGATCCGCTCGAGCTGCGCTCCGATTCGGCCTTGGGCGTGGCAGGGCTGGTCGATTGCGCACGGCGCGGCACGGTTTTCATCGCCAATGCCATCGGCTCGGGCGTGCTCGAGTCGGGCGCCCTGATGGGCTTTTTGCCGCGTTTGAGCGAACGGCTGCTCGGCGAACCGCTGCTGATGCCCTCGGTGGCCACCTGGTGGCTCGGCGAGCCGGCAGCGCTTGCCGATGCCCTGCCGCGCATGCACGAGCTGGTGTTCAAGCCGGTCGATCGGCGCGGTGAATCGTCGCCGATATTCGGTGCCGACCTCGATGCCGTGCAGGCCCGGGCGCTGGCTGAAACCCTGCGCCGCAGTCCGGCCGACTGGTTCGCCCAGGAACTGGTTCAGCTCGCCCAGGCGCCGGTCAATGATCCGGCGCGCCCCGGCCAACTGGCGGCCCGCTCGGTCGGATTGCGAGTGTTTGCGGTCGCCTCGCGCGACGGCTACACCGTGATGCCGGGTGGCCTGACCCGGGTTTCGGCTGAGCACGGCGCCCGCATCATCACCATGCAGCGCGGTGGTGCCTCAAAAGACACCTGGGTGCTGTCGGCCGCGCCGGTCAATGCCTCGCTCACGCTGCTGCAATCGACGGTCGGTGCGGCCGATCTGGTCCGATCCAACCTGATCACCCTGTCATCGCGGGCTGCCGAAAACCTTTTCTGGTTCGGTCGCTATTCAGAGCGCGCCGAGGATTCGGCGAGGCTGCTGCGCGTGGCCCTGCCGCGCCTGCTGGTCGATGACGATGACGATCGCACCGCGCAGGCGCCGCTGCTGGCCTTTGCGCGGATGCTCGGCCTGATCGCTCAGACGGGCCAGATCGGCCAACATGATGCCGCCGAATCGACACTGCTCGACGCGGTCTTCGATGCCGAGCGCATCGGTGCACTGCCGGGCAGCCTTCAACAGGTCCAGCGACTGGCGTTCAGCCTTCGTGAGCGCTTGTCGACCGATCACTGGCGCACCATCAATCGCCTGCTGCTCGACCCCGGATTCGACGGCTTTCGCGACTTGCCGCAGGCGATTGCCCTGCTCGACCGCACGGTCAGCGGCCTGGTGACGCTGTCGGGGTTTACCCTCGATGGCATGACCCGCGATACCGGCTGGCGGTTCCTGTCGCTCGGTCGGCGCATCGAGCGCCTTCGGGCGGTCTGCGGAGCACTCTCGACCGCTGTGCGCGAGGGCCGCTCAGCCGGGCTCGACTGGCTGCTCGAGTTCTGCGACTCGACCATCACCTATCGCTCGCGCTACATGGGTCAGCCCGAGTGGCTGCCGGTGCTCGACCTGCTGATTCGCGACGACACTAATCCCCGCTCGGTGCTGTTTCAGCTCAAGGGCCTCGATCAGGTCATCGCCCATCTTGATCGCGCCATCGGCGGCGTCGCGGCCGATTTCCTGCCAAGCGCGCTCATCAGCCTCGGGCGCTACGATGATGCGGCGTCGCTCGAGCCCGATGCCGCACTGGCCGACTGGCTCGACACGCTGTCCAAAGGTGCTGCGTCCTTGTCCGAGCGTCTCTCGATGCAGTTCTTCACGCCGGCGCAGACCAGTAATATTGCGACCTTCGCTGCCTGACGCAGCGCAGCCAGCATGGCCAGCCTGCACGCCGCAACGCTCCGTTCATGAACCTTCCGCCGCCGTCGCCACCGCACAGCACGACCCTGTCGGATCGTGCTGCCGATGGGCAAACCACGCGCCGGATTCAGGTGGTTCACCAGACCCGCTATCACTACGAACTGGCGGTCTCGCAGTCGTGGCAACTGGCGCATCTGCGACCGCGCCATGGCGGATCGCAAAGCCTGCTCAGCCATTCCCTCGAGATCACGCCCCGTCCCGATTGGGTCGATGAGCGCGCCGACTATTTCGGCAATCCGGTGACCGCGTTCGCGATTCACTCGCCGCATGTCGGCCTGGATGTGACTGCGCGTTCGACGCTGGATCTCGCGTCCGCGCCGCCCGATTCCCTCGCGCTGATGCAGCCCTGGCGCGCCGCAGCGCTGCCGCCCGATCCGGGCATCGCCTATGAGCTTGCGCAATATCTCGTGCCGAGTCCGCAGGTGCCTTGCTCGCGGCGCGCGACCCGCTATGCTGCCCGCAGCTTTCGATCGGGCACGCCGTTTCTCGCGGCCTTACAGGACTTTGCTGCGCGAATTCATCGCGACTTCGCCTTCGATGCCAGCGCGACCACGGTCACCACGCCGCTGGCCGAGGTCTTCGAACGCCGTCGCGGCGTCTGTCAGGATTTTGCCCAGCTCATGATTGCCGGCCTGCGCGGCGTCGGTGTGCCGGCCCGCTATGTCTCCGGCTATATCCTGACCAATCCGCCACCGGGCAAACCGCGCCTGATCGGTGCGGATGCCTCGCATGCCTGGGTGTCGGCCTGGTGTGCCGGGCAGGGCTGGATCGACATCGATCCGACCAACGCCCGACGGGTCGATCAGGACTTCGTCACGCTCGGCTGGGGCAGGGATTTTTCGGATGTCACGCCGCTGCGCGGCGTCATTCTGGGCGGTGGTGAGCAGGAGCTCGAAGCCCGTGTGACGGTATCGCCCCTGCAGACTTAGTCAGCGCATCACGACCTCGCTCAGCAATCCGAGTTTGCGACAGGCAAAAAAAAGCGCCGGGTTTCCCCGGCGCTCAGCCTGAATGAAGCAAGGCGGGTCAAAGACCCGCGCTTGATCAGAACAGGTGACGGAAGCCCAGAGCAGCAGCCGACGGCTTGATCGCAGTCGTGCCGGAAGGCTGGAAGTTCGAGAAGTTCGACATGCCGCCCGATGCGTACATGAAGGTACGCTTCGACAGCGGGTATTCGTAGGTCAGACCAAACGAATTCGTCGAATTGTTGTTGATTGCAACCGGAACGGTGCTGCCGACGGGAATGAAGGTCGACTTGAAGTCGTGGCCGTTGGTGTTGTAGTAGTTGAAGTACACCTTGCCGGTACCGACGTTTGCAAATGCACTGGCCAGAATGTTGTTGATGTTGGCCTTGTTGGTGGTGTTGGCGTACCACTGCTGGAAATTGACCTGGGTGTAACCAAGGCTCACACCGAAGCTTTCCCATTTGTACGACGCGGTGATGGCGCCAACGCTCTGGCCAACCGAAGGCACACCGCCAACAACCGAAGTCGCCG
>Ga0114972_10002597_pt1 | contig 13593 bp, 7 predicted proteins | sample M_140807_EF_Meta_FD_87354 | JGI IMG/M metagenome (GOLD analysis project Ga0114972, IMG submission 87354) | Freshwater microbial communities from Lake Montjoie, Canada to study carbon cycling - M_140807_EF_MetaG | ecosystem: Environmental > Aquatic > Freshwater > Lake | place: Lake Montjoie... | reverse complement strand
GTTGGTTGCACATGTGGCAACTGAATCGAATCCCCATAGCTTTATCGATAAGTCTCGTGGCATTTGTTGCAGGATTGGTCGATCTTGGCGACTGCGGTTCGGGCCAGTTCGGCGTCTTTGCTTTTGACCGCCTTGAGGGTTTCTTTCGCAGCGCCGAGCATGGTTGCGGCGAACTGAGCATACGTCTCATCATCGGCATCGGTCATACCTTCTTGCTGAAGGATTTGACTGTACGAGGCGATCAGTTCGGCATACTTGGTGATTTCATCGAGGTTATTGTTGAAGTTGTCTTCGTTGCTCGTGTGGGGCGCTAGGTTTTCTCGAAGGGCCCATTCGAGGATCTGCATGGTGGGGCCTCGGTCGGCCGTATCGGCCCAAGCGGTTTCTTCGGCGGTGCCATTGAGTTTGGTACCCTTGAGAAGGTCTTGGAGATCTTGCTGCCTGAGTTTGGCTTCGTTGTATACCGGTTGGGTACCGACTTTGCAGTTGGCGGCCATGCGGGCAAAGGAGGTCCGGGCGTAGGGAGCCGAGGTCTTCCAGCGGATCTCTTCGGGGTACTGAGCGATGATGCCCATCAAGGATCCCAGCAGGGTGAATTCGCGTCGGGCCTCTGCGTATCCTCCGCTTGCGAATTTCGCAGGGGTGGTGATGATCCCATCAACCCGGGATTTGGATTCCTTGACAAGGTCTTCGATGGTCGAGCCACTGATGAGTTGCTTCCAAACCTCGTTGCCTTTGGCCGCTGGCTCGGCATCACTCGGTTCGCTGCCCGAGGCCATGGATGCCTCGGCAGCTTGGCTCGTTGCTCCGAGCGACACGGCGCCTTGGAGTTGCGATCGGGCATCGGCGAAGAAGACTCCCGAAAACTCGTTGGACTGGAACTGCGGCGGCTTGGATCGGTCTGGTTTGCGGATCGATTTTTGTGCAAAAGAATAGCTGCTGATGCTGGCCATGCAGATCAGGCCGACTACAAGGATTCGTCTGTGCTGGATTCTTCGCATAAAGTAAGTCAGCCGGGGATAGGTTGGCTTGCTCGGAGTGGACTGGGTCTTGGCCGGTTCGCGACCCTTCGAATCATACCATTTTCTAGCTACCCGATGGCAGGCGATTTTTCAAAACTTTATCGACCAGACAGGCTTACAATGCCCGATCTTGATCGAGTTTTGTTAGATCCACCTTCGACGGGCTACCGGCAATGGGTCCGGCAACGGGCCCGGCGTGTGTTTGCCTATTGGGCAGCGCCCAAGCCACGACAGCACTGCAGATGAGTCCGTTGAACATTGCCCAACCGATGGTCGAAAGCTGCGAGAGCAGGATTCGGTACTCGAACGTGTAACCAGGGGGTGCAGATCCTGGATAATTCATCGGGGATCCGTAGAGCACGTTAGCCGGGGGTATGGCTCCCGGGCGGTAGGGAGTGTTTCCATATGGGTTGCCACCGAAGTAGGTCAACATGAAGAGATTCATGCTAAAGCCGAAGAATCCCAAGAGGATCGCCGTCGCAAAGCCGATCCAATAGGCCCTGTATTCCCGCTGCGTGGAGCCGACCAAAGCCAGGATGACGGCAAGATAAATGGGCCAAGGAAAAAGAATCCACGCTATGGCTCTTTGAGTACCGAGCGTCAGGTGCAGAATCGATAGAAGGATCGCGATGGAAACGAAAGCACCTAGGCTTCGGATCAGCAGCGATAGCCAAGGTGACTTCAATTTAGATTGCAACGAGGCTTTGTTGCTGAGGAATCCTACGAGTTTCTCGGAACGGATCACTGCCAGAAGAGACAAACAACACAACAACATTCCAAAACCACCGACCTGCCTTAGCAGCTCTCCGATCCGTTCCGTCGAGGAGTCCGGGGAGCTATTGATCAGGACCGCGCCACCGACGGTGAGCACCAAGCAGATCAAACCAATGATTCCGAGTATCTTCAGCGCAGATTGTTTGTTGGTAAGAGGTTGCTTTCGCACTGCAACAACCTCGTAGTCATCATCGTCGTCGAGATCTAGTGGGTGAACGGACTGGTCTTTGCTCATGGCACCCTCCCCCGGGTAAAAAGGCGTTTGGTTGGCGTGACTTCACCTAGGGAGTATACTACACGGCCCCGGGGGGGCTGTTGATTTTGGCGCGAACTTGTTCCCCTGGGCCTGCCACGGACCTGCCTTCTGCCCTGCCCTGCCCCCTAATTTTTAGGAACATGCTTGTGTTGCGAGCCTTTTGGATTGCGGGATTGATGTATCTTTCTACGGCCCTGCTAGGATCTGAGCCCGACGCGCCCGAGGATCATCGCCAAGTCATCTCGTTGCTTGCGGGGCGTTGCCTGGAATGCCACGGGCCCAGCGATTCGGCCGGAGGCTTGGATTTGACCTCGCAGGCCGGGCTCCAAAAAGGTTCCGACTCCGGTGCGGTACTCGCTGAGTCGTGGGACTCGAGCATCCTCTGGCGGGTGATATCCAGCGAGGAGATGCCGCCGAAGGGCAAGCTATCGGACCGAGAAAAAGAGGTGATTAAGAACTGGGTATCCCAGGGGGCCAAGTTGCCCGTCGAGCCCATCGATCGGCTTGGGATCAGCTCGGACTATCGGGCCGGGTACGACTGGTGGTCGCTGCGGGAGCTGAGCAAAACAAGTCCGCCGATTCCCATCGGTCAGCTACGAACGGACTTGGCAGTAGGAGGCTGGCGAGTTCGAAACCTCATCGACTCCTATGTTTTAGATAAGCTTCAGGGACATGGACTCGAGCCCAATCCCGAAGCTTCGCCGCGCTCTGTGCTACGGCGTCTGTTCGATGACTTGATCGGTCTGCCTCCAACCTTCGAGCAGCTTCAAGCCTTCGAGCAAAACCCCAGCGATGAAGCTTACGGGGCAATCGTCGATGAACTCTTGCGCTCACCTGCCTACGGGGAGCGATGGGCTAGGCACTGGCTCGATGTGGTCCGCTTTGGAGAGAGCGATGGATTTGAGCGAAACTATCCTCGGCTCAACAGTTGGCATTATCGCGATTGGGTTATTCGAGCGCTCAATGACGACATGCCTTACGATCGTTTTGTCCAGATGCAGATCGCAGGCGACCAGAGCGAGCCAAACTATAGCGGCTATTCGGCAGCAGGTTTTCTGGTCTCCGGTGTGCATAATACGGTGGTCGGATCGAGCGATCGGATGAAACGCATCGCTATGCAAGACGAGCTTGAAGAGAAGATCGGAACGATGTCACAAGCGTTCCTTGGGTTGACAGCTCAGTGCGCCCGTTGTCACGAGCACAAGTTCGATCCTATCAGTTCTGAATCGTATTATCGTTTGGCCGCGGCGATCCAAGGTGCATCGCATGGCGAGCGAGAGATCATCGACGAGGATCACCAGAGAATCGAACGAGGCTTGGAGCTCGAGCGGGCAAAGATGCTCAGCCAACTCCGAGGTCTCGAACAACAGGCCCTGCAGACGGCCATGAAGACAGACACCTCGATCCCATTACCGGTGGCGGCTTGGAATTTCGAGGTCCAACCCAAGGGTGATTCGATCGAGCGAATATTTTCCGATACCGTACGCGGCTTGGTCGGTCGATGGACTGGGAGCCCTGAAGGTCGCTTGGCCAGCCTCTCGGGGGGTGGACTGGTGCTCGATGGCAATTCGTATTTGGAGACCGAACCGATCGATTTTGGTGTCCAGGAAAAGACGCTGACGGCTTGGGTCAAGATCGATCCGTTGGAGCAATCCGGCGGCGGAGTGATCAGCCTCCAGAGCCTCGATGGAGTTGCATTTGACGCGATCGTCTACGGGGAGAGAGATCCCGGGCAATGGATGTCCGGAAGCAATGGTTTTGCACGGTCGGCTCCCTTTGGGGGGCAGCGCGAGTTGAGCCAAAGAGTGCATATCGCGATTCGTTACAAAGCCGACGGGACGATCGAGGCTTTTCGCAATGGCGAACTTTACGGCAAAGGCTATCGAACGGGATTCCAAAGTTTTGAGGCGGGTAAGTCGCAGTTCTTGCTTGGTTTGAGGCATGGTCCTGCAGGCGGGAACCGATGGCTAAGCGGAGTGATCTACAAAGCCGCATGCTTTGATACGGCCTTGGAGGACGAGGCGATCGCAACATTGGCGAGCCAGCCTCAGACCGAGTGGAATCTAGAGGAGGCTTGGAAAAAGCTAGGCGATTCTTTTATTCAGCAGCGTCAGGAGCACCGAGCCGAGCTCGAGCGGATCGATCGAGAACTGCGCGATATCCGGTCCCAGGTGCAAAAAAAGATCTACAGCGTGGTATCGAATCCCTCGATCGGGCCGACCAAAGTGCTTTTGAGGGGGGATGTCTACAAAGAGGGGGCCCAGGTCAGGGCCGGTGGGATCGATACGATCGGAGGGCCCAAGGGGGACTTTGGTTTGGCACCCGAGGCTAGCGACGGCCAGCGACGCTTGGCATTGGCACAGTGGATCACTCAAGCCAACCGTTCGCTGGTGGCTCGGGTGATCGTCAATCGCCTTTGGCATTACCATTTTGGGGTGGGCATCGTCGATACCCCCAACGACTTCGGGTTCAACGGAGCACGACCGACTCATCCGGAGTTGCTCGATGCGTTGGCCGGTGAGTTTTTGGAGGGGGGCATGACGCTCAAATCGCTTCATCGATTGATCGTCACATCGAGTGTGTATCGGCAATCGACTCAGCCTCGAGCCGACGGGATATCCAAGGACTCGTCGAATCGTTTGCTGTGGCGTTATCCGGTCCGAAGGCTCGACGGCGAGTCGGCTCGGGATTCGATGTTGCAGGTCGCAGGAGTTTTGGATCGGACGATCGGTGGCCCTGGGTATGTCGATGTCGATTACAAGGACACCAACGGGACGACTTATTATTTCCCCAAGCCCCAGGAACCCGTCGAGTGTTTTCGCCGAACGGTCTACCGTTTCAATCCGCGGTGCGAGCGGGTATCGATGCTGGATGTATTGGATTGTCCAGACCCATCGGCAACGGCTCCCAAGCGGGCTCTTACGACCACGCCGCTCCAGGCGCTGAGTTTGCTCAACAGCTCTTTTGTATTTCAGATGTCCGATGCTTGGGTCGATCGAATGGGTAAACAACAAGACTCCTCTTTGGCGATAACCGCCATGTTTCGTAGCGTGCTGCTGCGCGATGCAACTCCAGAGGAGCTGGCACAAGCCCGGGTGTTGGTCGACAAGCACGGGCTTCGAGCATTGGCCAGAGCTTTGTGGAACTCGAACGAATTCTTGGTATTGGATTAACGACTATGAACGGACCGGAATTTTTGAGCCGCAGGAGTTGGTTGCAATGGTCTGAGCGAGGCCTCGGAGCAACCGCTCTGCTATCGCTGCTTGCTCAAGAAGGCTTGATCGGCAAAACCAATGCCAGTAGTGCGAAGGTCACTAGAGCGGTGCCCAGGGCCAAGCGGGCAATCCAAATCTGCTTGGTCGGGGGTCTGAGCCATCTGGATTCGTTCGATTACAAGCCACAGCTAGAGAGGCTCCATGGCAAAACCTTGCAGACCGAGGAGAAGCCCGACATCTTTTTTGGCCAGATGGGACTATTGCGCAAGAGCGATTGGGAGTTTCGTCCCCGTGGACAAAGCGGCTTGCAGGTTTCAGAGTTGTTTCCGCAGATCGCTTCGCAGGCCGATCGATTGACCGTGTTTCGTTCGATGGTCACCGAGTCGGCCAACCACACACCTGCCCTTTTCTTTCAAAACAGCGGGTTTGAGTTCAATGGGTTTCCATCGATGGGCAGTTGGCTCTCGTATGGTCTGGGCTCGATCGCCGAGGATCTGCCTGCATATGTCGTTTTGCCCGATGGACGGGGTGGTCCCAACGGAGGAGCCTCGAACTGGACCAACGGTTTTTTGCCTGGACAGTATCAGGGGGTGGTCTTCCAAGCCAGCGGTCAACCGGTGCGCGACCTCCGTCCGGCAAGAGAGCTTAGCGAGCAAGAGGACCGAGAGACTTGGGCGATGGTGGATTTTCTCAATCGCAAACATCACGCCGAGCACGGCGCGGAGGATTTGCTCGCCGCGCGGATCGAGAGCTATGCGCTGGCGGCCAAGATGCAGATGTCGGTTCCGCAGGTGGCCGAATTGGAAAAAGAAACGCAAGCCACCCAGCAGCTCTATGGGTTGGATCGGCCTGAGACGGCCGATATGGGACGGCGTTGTTTGCTCGGTCGACGTTTGCTCGAGCGCGGAGTTCGATTCGTGCAATTGTATTCAGGTGGTCCGATCGCAGGCGCACCGAGGACCAGCTGGGATGCCCACGAGAATGTTTTAGAGAATCATGCAGCCGAAGCACGCCGTATCGATCGACCGATTGCGGCACTGCTTGAAGACTTGAGCTCTCGAGGGATGCTCGAAGACACCTTGGTGCTCTTTACGACCGAGTTTGGTCGGACACCTTTTTCGCAGGCGGCGGCCGATGTGGCCGGACCGGGCCGTGATCACAACCGCTATGCATTTAGTTGTTGGATGGCCGGGGCTGGGCTCAAGCCCGGGATAGCCTTTGGCGAGTCGGACGACATCGGCTGGAAAGCCGTGTCCAATCCGGTGAGCTGGCATGATTTCCATGCGACGGTCCTGCATCTTTTCGGGATCGATCACACCGAATTGACCTACTATCACAATGGGATCGATCGCCGATTGACCAACGTGCATGGCGAGGTTGTCCGAGGAGTGCTCGGGTAGGTCCAGCACGATGGGGGGCCAGCACGATGGGGAGCTCAATTGGCGCTAAACGGGGGCGCAAAGCCGTCCAGAGCGCGAGGTATTTTCTCCTGCGCCGGGCCACTAGATTTATTCGATTGCACCCAGAGAGCCAGTTGCTCGACGAGCAATTGATAACGGACCTCGACACGGTGCTCGGCCAGCAGAGTATGCTTGATCGATGCAGGAAAATTGATGGCATAAGCGATCACGTCCGTTAGAGTCCCCAGGGGGATGTGCTGGGAGAGTAGGTCGCTGAACGAATCCGACTCGGCAAGTTCATCGGGAAGGGATGTACGAAAGAGCCGAAGGAGTTCGACGCGTGCGGATTCTTCGTCCTTAGGGTCTTGCATCGGCTGGTCTTCTATCAGCTCGACGCGGGCTTTGCGAAACGGAGCATCGTCGGAGATTTCTTCGATGATGCGAGCGCGCTGGACCCCTGCCAGCAAGATGTTGTGCCGGCCGTCGCCCAGCGGGGTGTGCGAGACGACCCGCCCGATGCAAACGAACTTCGAGAGCCTGGGCCGGAGTTCGTAATGGGTCTCCCATCCTGGTTCTAAAATCGCCATGGTGATCAGGTGATCGGATTCCAGGGCCTCGCTGAGCATTTCGCAGTACCTGGGTTCAAAAATGTGGAGGACCTGGATCACGTGGGGGAACATGACCAGGTTCGGGAGCGGAAACAGCCGGACTGTTCCGTCGAACTCGGTAGGAAGTCCTAGTTTTTCCCAGTTTCCCATGTCGCCGTGTCCCTAGTCGCCCTGTCCCTAATCGCCCTGTCCACAGCCGCCCTGTCCACAGTCGCCCTGCCCCCCGTCGCCCTGCTCCCAGTCGTCTTCTGGAGACGACTCGATGTAGTCGAGGTGGATTTAGGCATTTTTTCCGAATCCACTGCATGACACTGTAGATCGCTGTCCAGCTAAGGAGCACCCGGCCAAGGCTTGAAAGGCCGCCTAACGGTGGAAAAACCGCCCATATTAAGGTTTTGATAACCGATCGGAGTTACCAATGAGCCACCTGTATCGATTGGAGAGCGCCTAGGTGCCGGAGTGACGACAGCTTAAAAATAAAGCCCTTTTGCTCGATAGAATCCAAAAAGTCGAGGGTACAAATGGTGGGTTTTTACACTACAATACTCGGAGTCCTTCCCAGCTAGCGGATCGGCATCTAACAAAACCGTCAACTCAGCGATCGTTGATTTTGCGGATTTTAGGAGCCAGCGCAGGCTGTCCTCCCGCCTGATACCACTCCTCCCCGGAGTGTTCACAGAATAGTCGAGTGTTCGCAGATTTGTTCTGCGACGATAACTGCAACCGTAGCGCAAATACTCAATCCAACCTGTTTTAAAAATCGCTTAGGAGTTCAATGATGAGATGCTTAGGTAACCCCATGGATCGTCGTGGCTTTCTAACCGTCGGTGCTGTCGGAGGCTTGGGATTGACCCTTGGCGACATGTTCCGCTTACAAGCCCGTGCGGACAAGAAGCACTACGATTTCATCGAGGCCAAGGCCGAGAGCGTCATTCACATTTTCCTTCCCGGTGGGATCGCTCACCAAGAGACCTTCGACCCCAAGCCCTACAGCCCGCTTGAATTTCGCGGCGAGATGAAGACGATCAAGACCAAGACTGGGGATGTGTTTTGCGAAACCGTTCCTCGCTTGGCCAGTATCTCTGATAAATTCACGGTGATTCGTTCGCTTACGCACGGCGAAGCCGCACACGAGCGTGGTACGCACAACATGTTCACCGGCTACAAGCCGTCTCCGGCCTTGTCGTATCCGAGCTTCGGTTCGGTCATCAGCCATGAGTATGGGCCCCGCAACAACTTGCCTCCTTACGTTGCCATTCCCAGTAACCCCAACGAGTTCTCCGGTTCGGGCTATTTGAGCTCCAGCTTCGGTCCGTTCAGCTTGGGTGCTGATCCTGCGAACAATGGCTTCAAGGTTCAGGATTTGAATCTTCAAGGCGATGTCGACATGGCTCGATTTGGTCGACGACGATCGGCTTTGCAAGCCGTCAATGAGTATTTTGAGTCCAAGCAAAAGTCGGACAACATCACAGCCATGGACACCTTCTACGAACGAGCTTATTCGCTCATCAGCAGCGATGCGGCTCGCGAAGCGTTCAACATTGAGGCCGAAGACAATGCCCTCAGAGACAAGTACGGTCGCAACGCGGCCGGGCAACGTTTGCTGATGGCTCGACGGTTGGTCGAAGCCGGTTCGCGGATGGTCACGGTGACCTTTGGTGGTTGGGACATGCATGCTCAGATTGCAGGAGGCATGCGGCGAGACATGCCGCCATTGGATCAAGCCCTAGCGACGCTGATCGAGGACTTGGAGGCCCGAGGACTTTTGAGCAAAACGATGGTGATGGTCAGCAGCGAATTCGGTCGGACCCCCAAGATCAACAACGACGGGGGGCGAGACCACTGGCCCAAGGTCTTCAGCGTTTTGCTCGCTGGCGGTGGTATCAAGGGTGGATTGATCCATGGATCCTCGGACGCGACAGCCACCGAGCCGGAATTCGATGCGGTTTCTCCAGAGGATCTGGCCACGACGATGTACCACTTACTAGGTATCGTCGCCGACAAGGAGCTTATGGCTCCTGGCGATCGTCCCATCGAGATCTGCGATGGTGGCAAAGTCGTCACCGACTTGATCGCTTAGCGATCGGCCGTCTGATCATTCGCACACGTTAAGCTCTACAGAAAAACGACGAGGTCGGAGTCATGATTTGGTCGAAGGCGATCGATATGCCTACAAGGCTTACACCGAAATTGTGTCGCATCCGCAAGGTCCTATTGCTGGCCAGTGCGGTTGCACTGTTAGGTCTTTGCCCCGCAAGCCTCTCCACCGCGAACGCTTCGCAACCCGAAGCCAATTCGCTCTCGGTCATTGGTGTGCAAAGGGGCCAATCGGTCGAGGTACAGATCTCTGGAGCTAGGCTCGGAGATGCTCGTGAGTTGCTCTTTTACACACCGGGTCTGACGGCAAGCAACATCACCAAGGTGGATGACAACAACATCAAGGTGACCATCAGTGCTGCGGCAGATGCCAAGACGCAGTTGCATCCATTTCGAGTGATCACCGCAACCGGGACGAGCAACATGCGGCTTTTCGGTGTGTCGGCCTTGCCGACGGTCGCCGAAGTAGAGCCCAACAGTGAATTTGCCAAGGCCCAAGAGATCCCATTTAACTCGACGATCGATGGAGTTGTTCTCAACGAAGACGTCGATTATTACTCGGTCGAGTTGGAAGCAGGCCAGCGACTCAACGTCGAGCTCGAGGGTTTGCGACACGCGTACTTGAACAACTTCTTTGACCCCTACGTGGCCATCTACGACGCCAACCGCTTCGAGATCACCGCAAGCGATGATTCGGTTTTCTTACAGCAAGACTGTTTGTGTTCGATGGTTGCACCAGCCAAGGGTCGTTACATCATCGAAGTTCGAGAGAGCAGCTTTGGAGGCAACGACCAGTGCAAGTATCGCTTGCACATCGGCGGATTTCCTCGTCCTGTGGCAATTCTGCCATCGGGGGGTCCAGCCGGACAACCTCTTGCGGCCACCTGCATCGATCTGCTGGGGAACACTTGGCAGGAAACCTTTGAAATGCCTGCCGAGGCTAGAACCAAATCGGCTGGGGTTTGGTCCCAACAAGCTGGCCTGATCGCTCCGTCCCCGAACATGCTTCGCATCAACGCTCTTGCGAATGTTCTCGAGACCGAACCGAACTCAGATTACAACGCGATCCCTACTTCGCACCCTGTACCCGTTGCATTCAACGGTGTTTTAGAAACCGATCAGGATCGAGATTTCTGGGTCTTTGAGGCCAAGAAAGACCAGCAGCTAGATATCACCGTCTTTGCTAGGACACCCCTGAGATCTCAGGTCGATCCGGTGCTTCAGATATTCAAGGTCGGGGCTGGTGGTTTGGCGTCCAACGACGACCAAGGTGGACCAGACAGCTACTTGAGCTTCAAAGTTCCCGAGGATGGCAAGTACGCTGTTTGCGTCTCAGACCATTTGGGCCGAGGTGGCAAACACTTTGTGTATCGCGTCGAGGTGGCTGCTGCAGAGGCTGAGCTAGGAACGACGGTCAACGAGCAAGAGCGATATATTTCTCAGGTGGTCAACATCCCCAAGGGTGCACGGATGGCCATCGAAGCGAACTTGGCCCGCAAGAATGTCGGGGGCGAGGGCCGCATCAGTATTCCAGACATGCTCGCAGGTACTACACACTCCGATGGGTTGGTCGCTGCCGACCAGAGCTTGATCCAAATGATTTTTCGCGCGGCCCCGGATGCTGCCAGCGGATCGAAGTTGGTCGATCTTTCGGCCAGTTTGGCTGTTTCTCCTGAAAAGACACTCACTGGATTCTTGAACCAGCGAACGCAGTTGATTCGCGGTCAGAACAACGTCGATGTCTGGGGCATGTGGCACGATCGGCTAGCGGTTAACATCGTCGATGCAGTACCCTTTGATATCGAGATTGTCCAACCCCAGGTACCGATCGTACGAAACGGATCGATGAGCCTGACGATCAATACAAAACGCAATCCTGGTTTCGACAAACCGATCAATGTGCGGTTGCTCACTGCACCTCCTGGAATCGGGGCATCTCCAGTGACCATCCCTGGGGATCAGTCGACCGTTGCCATGAGCATCACGGCCAACAACCAAGCGGCGATTCGCAAATCACCGATTTTGGTTTTGGCGACCACCGACAGCGGTTTTGGCCCCGTGACAATCGCTTCGGAGTTCGTCGAATTGGACGTCCAGGATGCTTTGTTCCAGTTCAAGTTCACCAAGACGATGGCCGAACAGGGCAAGTCGGCTGACGTTGTCGTGGGCGTCGAACTCAAAGGGCCCACCGATGGGACCGTCGAGGTCGAGATTCTAGGCTTACCACCCGGAACTACTTGTGCGACACCCAAGTTGGCGGTGCCAGCCGATGCCAAGCAGCTCGTGTTTCCTCTGACGATTCCAGCCGAGACTCGGGCTGGCAACTACAAGACGATTGTCGCCCGTGGGACCGTCACGAGTGCCAAGGGTTTGATTTCGCAGACCAATGGGAATGCGGAGGTACAGATCGACGTCCCTGTAGCACCTCCTGCCGCACCGGCGGCTGCCCCTGCGGCTCCGATGCCGACACCTCCACCGGCCGCCCCGACTGAAAAGCCGCTGAGTCGTTTGGAGCAGTTGCGTCAGCAAAAAGGGAACAAGCAGTAATCCTCCTAGAAACTGAGAATTCTGAAATACCGACCATGCGAACTTTTTACTCTGCAAGAAATCTGATTCTGACAACTTCTCTGGCGATTGGTGCAGTCAGCTTGACCGGATACGGCCAAGAGCCAGCACCGGCAGCTCCTGCACCGGCGGTCTACAAATCGCTTGCGGTCTTTCCGCCGGCGATCAAGATCAGCGCACAGAATGACTTGCAGCACATTGTTGCCGTCGCGACGCGAGCCGATGGGATCACGGTCGATGTTTCGGATCAAGTGCAGTGGCGGTTTGAGAATCCAGCGTTTGCCAAGCTCGAAAACTTAGTGATCTATCCTGTGGCAGACGGAGCCACGCAGTTGGTCGGGAGTTGGAATGCCATGGAGGCTCGATCGAGCCTTGAGATCACGCAGAGTCAGACGCCGCGGAAGGTGGAATTCGAGCGGGATGTCATGCCGATTTTCACCAAGGTTGGATGCAACACCGGCTCGTGTCACGGTGCGGCGCGTGGCAAGGATGGATTTCGCTTAAGCTTGTTCGGATTCGATCCGCTTGGGGATTACCAAAGGATCACTCGGGAGATCGGGATTCGCCGGATCAATTTGGCTGTGCCCGATCAGAGCTTGCTGCTTTTGAAGGCGACCGGGACGGTGCAGCATTCGGGCGGCAAGAAGGTCGATCCTGGGAGCAAGCACTATCAGACTATTTTGGCATGGCTCCAAGCCGGTGCGCTTGCAGACGCTGCCAGGCCACCTGCGGTGACCAAGGTGGACGTTTATCCATCTCAGGCAGTGCTTGAGGGCGAGGGGGCCAAGCAGCGAATTGTTGCCTTGGCAACTTACGCGGATGGAACGCAGCGGGACGTTTGGGATCTAGCGAGCTTTACGACCAACAACGAGCGAACCGGCGCTGTGGCTGCCGATGGCACCGTTACCAGCGGCGTGCGAGGCGAAGCCTTTGTAATGGCTCGTTTTGATACGCACACCGTCGGGTCTCAGATCTTGGCATTGCCCGCTGGCATGCAGTATGAGTACAAGCCCAGCCAGGGCAATTACATCGACGGCTTGGTCGATGCAAAGCTATTGAAGCTCCGTTTGCCCTCAAGTGGACAATGCAGCGACGATGAGTTTGTGCGTCGGGCCACGGTCGATATCACAGGATTGCTACCGACCGAGGAGGAGACCGCTGGGTTTATCGCAAGCACCGATACCAACAAGCGAGCCGCGCTGATCGAGACGCTCCTTGGACGCAAGGAATTCAGCGAGATATGGGCGATGAAGTGGGCCGATTTGCTCATGATCAAGAGCAACAATCAAGTCAGCTACAAGGCAAGTTACCTGTACTACAATTGGCTGATCAACAAGATCGCCTCGAACACACCGCTTGACCAAATCGTGCGTGAATTGCTCACCGCCACCGGGGGCACGTTCCAAAATCCTGCAACGAACTTTTATCAAGTCGAGCAGGACCGATTGAAGATGTCGGAGAACGTGGCTCAGGTCTTCATGGGGATTCGAACCCAGTGTGCTCAGTGCCACAATCATCCATTCGACCGTTGGACGATGGACGACTACTATGGATTCGCAGCGTTCTTCTCACAAGTCGGACGCAAGCAGAGCGAAGACTATCGACAGATTTTGGTCTTCAACGGTGGTGGTGGCGAGGTGAACCATCCAGTCGGCG
>Ga0114972_10002595_pt1 | contig 13600 bp, 7 predicted proteins | sample M_140807_EF_Meta_FD_87354 | JGI IMG/M metagenome (GOLD analysis project Ga0114972, IMG submission 87354) | Freshwater microbial communities from Lake Montjoie, Canada to study carbon cycling - M_140807_EF_MetaG | ecosystem: Environmental > Aquatic > Freshwater > Lake | place: Lake Montjoie... | reverse complement strand
CACACGCCTCTAAAGCGCGCACACGTGCCTCTGTGAGTGTGGGTTTGTGGGCAGTTCAAAAATTGCTTAAAAGGCACGCGAAAACACACTCCTTGCCTCCTTGGAACAAATGAGTGATCAACCTCTTGTGATCGTTCGTTTTTGAAAATTTCGACAATGTTTGTATCACCGTTTTCCTCCTTGATCCCCACGCGGACTCCGGCAGGATTCCCGCCCATTTATAGTCTACATACTACTATTCGCCACCATGGAACTCTGCTAGTTAACCCCACTTATGGAAGAATCCGTGGTGGATCGTGTGATGTTGTCATCGGCTCAATTGGATGGGAAGAAATTTCTCTCCTTTTTCCCCAAGGTCGCCTACTGTATTGCATATGGCAGTGGTGTTTTTTCACAGACCTCTGTTCCCTCATCGAGTTCCCCTCCCATGCTGGATTTTATATTTGCTGTGGATGATCCCGAGTCCTGGCACACTGAGAACTTGCGTCTCAACCCGTCCCACTACAATTTCCTAGCTGCTGCAGGGGGGGGTCGGTGGATTGCAAAGCTCCAAGATAGCAGCACACTGGGGGCCCGAGTTTGGTTCAATACACTTGTTCCTGTCCCACCCTGTGCTATTCTAAGCAGTGGAAGTGACACCTCGATAGTGCCTCAGCGTCTCATGAAGTACGGTGTGGTATCTAATGGGGCCCTCGTTGAGGATCTCACTCATTGGAGCGCCCTGTACTTAGCTGGAAGAATGCACAAGCCAGTGCGGGTGCTTTCTGATGATTCAAAGGAGGATGATTCTCCGGGTTCCCCGCTTCTGGCAACTGCCATTCATCAGAATCTGCAAGCTGCCCTCTCCGCTGCTCTCCTAACTCTTCCGACGAGCGGAACAACAACAACACCACCAACAACAACAACGACCTTTTCCTCGCTTCAGCTTTACGCTGCAGTGGCAGGCTTGAGCTATGCAGGTGACTGGAGGATGCGCTTCGGAGAGGACCCCAACAAGGTAGCCAATATAGCCTTGGGTAGCCTTTCTGCCTTTCATGCCCTCTACTCACCTTTCTTTTGCAAACCGCCTTTTTCCAGCATCCTCTCAGTGCTAGGAGGGTCGGAGACACCCTATCCAGACTTTACGATGGATTCATCCAGGGCAGCCCGTTTTCAGCTGGGCTTGGGACTCCCTTTGACCATACAGCGAGACTTGAGCTTGTTGACGGCCATGTCTACTGCCGCAGCCGACGGCACTGATGTGTCCAGTCGTAGACTGGGAGATATTCTCTCACGGAAAGTTGCCGCGTCGTCCCGTGCGCAAGGAATTATGGGTCTCATAACCGCGGGGCCCACCAAGGCAGCGATATATGCAGGTGCAAAATTGGGGAAGGCCCTTCGTGGGATGCTTCGAAAATGATCGCCTTTGGATGGAGCCTAACGGCATGGCGCTATGCTTGCGAGGGGGAAAACTCTTAACTAACAATTTATTTGACTTTATCGCTAGCGGCTACGGCGCCTGATCGCTGTGCACTGACACTCATGGCCTGCGCCTTTCGAAGTGCTTCACCCTGGGCCGCCTGGGCAGCAATTTTTGCCTCTTGGGCGGCCTTAGCCTCTTGCTCTTGTCTTCGGGCCTCTGTGCGTGTGTGCGTGCGCGAGGAAAGCGAGTGAGGAGCGTGTGGGTAGGACGAGCTCGCGGAAAACAAGGAGGGGAAAACTCACCTGCAGGATCCACCTCTTCCACTAAAATCTCCCCGTCTGCACACACCCCGTAATAAGAAAGCGGTCTCTGGTCATCATCCATAAGGGAAGGGTAGGATGCAGAGTTTTCCCGGAAGGACAGGCGCTGGAGGCTCACCTGGCACTTAAACAGCTTCCCCGCCATGATTTTGACGTCATGCACGGTTGTAGCCAGAGGGAGTCTCCGAGGCACGGGGTCCATCATGCAGCTACCCCCTGCCATGGATCTCAAGAGGAGTGGAACAGAGGAGGACGCGAGCGTACCCCCCGCCAGCCCACCCGAGCCCGCTTTTCCGGGCGCGAGGAGGTCAAACTTTGCCGCAAGGAGGAAAAAACGAGGGAAAGCGGCCTGAAGGCTTGCTGCAGCCGAGGGATCCTTGGCCCCCAAGCCCCAAGGGTCCAGCGGAGTGCAATACACGGTAGCCGCTGTGGATGATGATGATGATGATGGTGCAGAAACGGAGATAAGGGGAACGGGGGAGCGAATGAATGGGTTGGATGAGGTAAAAAAACCCTCCGCACCCCCCAAAACGAACTCACCCCCTCGGGCCCTTATGATACCAGCATCACTACCCTTGCTGAAACCGGCAGGAATACCCATAGTCAGCGTTGTCGTCGCAGTAGCAGCGTTGCCGGGGGAGTTTGGGGGAGGGGCCAGGAGGTTAAACTCTGGTTGGGGGCCCACAGTGTGCGTTCCAAACACCTCCGTCAACCCTGCAGCACCTAATCCCCTACTCTCCCCCCAAAGACCCGCCACTCGGCGCGCATAAGCCTTCTCCGCGTCCTCCCGCTCCCTCAGCCTCACCTCACTGCCACACAGGGATGTTATGCGAGGGCATCGAGCGATCACTACCTGGCGGGCTTCCACAGGACCCAGGGGTGGGTGAAGGGGTAGGCTAAAATCACCGTTTGTGAGGCGCACGGAGCGAAGGGAGGGGAAGGAGTCCAGGGCGTCCAGCACCCAGGATGCTGTTATTGCTGAGCCAGCCAGGGACAGCTGTTCCAGGAGCGGAAATGGGGGAAGAGTAGTACTGCCGCCGCCGCCGCCCGTGGCGGGTGCAGACGTAATCGCATCCCCCAAAGGTGTGCTGCTTGTCCATACTTCTGTGAGTTTACAGTCATTGAGGAGGAGCCAGGATAGACAGGGCATGCGCGCGAGGGCGAAAATCTGCTCCCAGGGAAGAGGGTTCCCAGAGAGGTTCAAGGTCTTCACTCTGGGAAACACGTCCGCTGCAAGGAAGGAGCCCTCGCACGCTGAAACAGTGGCATCCCCAGCATTAAACACGGCCGGAGTGGGGGTGAGCTCGGAAAACCCACAGCCCGTGGCATGGAGCTCTTCAAGCCCTGGGGCAAGCTTGCACAAGCGCATGAGCGAGGGCCAGTCCAGGGGCGTGTCGCTGACTATGAGCGTCCTGAGGGAGGGGAGACACCCAGCTAAATCCGCAGCCAGACCCTCTGTAAGGGGTGGCAGGGCATTATCAGAGAGATTCAAAACACGAAGGAGTGGGAGGGATCTACCAAGTTCGGCCACCTCACCCCAGGAATGTAGCAGGTTCCCCTGAAGGTCCACCTCACGCACCTTCGGACAAACCGAGCCTAGGGATGGGCCTATAATGGACACCCCTGCCTCACGAAGGACAACATGGGTGAGTTTTCCAAGGGCCTGCTGCTCCCTCACCTTGTCGTCCCCCACTAGCACTACCGGTACAGACTTCCCGGACACGCCTACCAAAGCTCCGCTATCGGACCCAGTGGAAACGTCGCAATATCGCTCGACAAGCGCAGCACTAAAGGTACGACCGGGAGAAACCAGCTCTATTTTTACAAATGACGCACCACGCTCACCACTAGAACACGTAAAATAGCGAGTTACGACACCCGTATTGCTGTCCTGCACCGAACCGTCATTCTTCCCTCGACTGGGATTGTCCCACTCAATACCTGCATACAATGCGCCAACTGTCTTTGAAGTTGCCACTTCGCCAACATAACGAACTATACCACGTGCCCCATCTACATACACTGGGTCTCCTATGGCTATTAAAGACATGGCGCGACCAACTGTCCAAACAGGGAGACCATAAAAGTGAAACTGCCACCTTGGTCTGAAAAAAGGAGAGATTTGCCCTGTCGAATGCTTCGAGTTCGCTCTACGCTTCCTCACCCGCTCAATCAGAATGCAGGGTCGAGTGTTGGATTTCGAAGAAGGTCGTGGAAAGGAAAAGTGTGTCTGTCATTTGCTGGGGCTATTCTAATTGCACTCTTTTGGTTCAGTGCTCGAGGCAGCAGTTCTAAGCTCCATTTGTTCAATTCATCGAGCTTTCTACCCAGTGAGGTGGCTGAAGAATCCCCTACTGCACGCGCGAACACTGTACCGCGCAGCTTTCTTGGCTCGACTCTTGTAGAGAAGAAGAAATTAGTGGAGGTTATCCCAGGAGGTTTTTTTCGAAAAAAAGCGCCACTCGCAGCGTCGCCTCCTGCTCTCGTCATTTCCAAAAAGCTAGATTCGACTATTGAGCCTTCTGATAGCCCCCCCGAAGCTGCTGCGACCACAGTCGGCTACTCCATTCCCCGCTCTCCTCCAGACACGCCCAGTGTCAAAGCTTCCTCCGCCTCATCCTTACTCCCCTTCCAAGAAGGGCCTGTAGTCCATGTTCCCTACTATGGCCCCACTGGAAACTCTACTGCCACGCTGCTCTCCCCGCTCTCGCCCCACTACAGCCGTCTCCTTGCGATCGCTACGTCTCCAGGGGCCCTCACTTGGACACTGACCCCACGCCAGGCTTGCGACACGGAGCTTCTTCTGAATGGGGGCTTCTCCCCCCTCCAGGGCTTCATGGTTCAAGAAACGTATGAAAGCGTTTTAAAGCGCATGCGCTTGGGCCCAGTGGTATCTGCAGAGGGGAGGGGGGGGGCAGTACCCTTAGTGATTGACCCACCCGCCGGTTCGGCAGCATTCACCAACAAGAGTGGGGTAGGGGATGTTTTGTGGCCCATCCCCATAACATTAGACATCCCTGGCACACTAGCAGAAAAGCTGGAGGTGGGTTCGCACTTGGTGCTGAGGGACGAGTTTTTTAATTTGGTGGGTGTTCTTGAGGTTGGGGGGCCACCCTGGACTCCCAACAAGGAAACAGAGGCCCTGGCTGTGTGTGGTACGGGGGACTCCTCTCACCCCTGGGTCCACCATTTGTTGACGCTCTCTCATGACTGGTATGTTGGGGGTAGAGTTTACGGGTTTTCCCTCCCTGCGCGGTTTGACTACCCGTCCCTGCGTCTCACCCCGGAAGGTGTGCGGCGGGGCATAGAAACACGAGGCTGGGCGCGAACGGTGGCGTTCCAGACTCGAAACCCCATGCACAGAGCCCACATTCATCTTGCGGCGCAGGCAGGGGTGGAGGAGCGCGCTGGGGTCCTTATACATCCCGTGGTTGGAGTTACTAAGCCTGGGGATGTGGCGTACAGTGTCAGAGTGGAGTGCTATAGAGCGATGCTCTCTTCCCCTGCCAGATATTTCTCCAGGACGAGGAGCCCTAGCCTGAGTAATAGCAGTGATTCCCTGCCATCATCATCTCTGCAAACGGAAACGGAGGGGTGGGGGGATGAAGGCAACGCAGCTGCCAGTGATGGTGTCATGCTGGCGCTTCTGCCCCTAGCCATGCGGATGGCAGGGCCCCGGGAGGCTGTGTGGCACGCTATCATCCGAAAAAACTACGGGGCGAGTGCCTTCATCGTGGGAAGGGATCATGCGGGCTGTAAAAGTTCGCGGGGGGAGGACTTTTATAAGCCAAGTGAGGCCGCGGACCTATTGAAACGTCATGAGTTGGAACTTGGGATAAGAATCTTGTCTTTCCCGGAGCAGGTCTACAGTCCCGCTCGCCGCGTCTACCTTTCCAGTACGGAGGCAAAAGCGTCAGGTCTGGAGACTCTCTCTATCTCCGGAACAGCCCTTCGGGTAGCCCTGCGATCAGGCCGCTCGTTACCTTCCTGGTTTTCAGACCCTGGGGTCGTGGCGATTCTCAGGCGTGCATACCCACCCCTCTCTGAACGTGGTTTCTCCGTGTTATTTACGGGGCTCAGTGGCAGTGGAAAGAGCACACTGGCCTCTGCTCTTGCTCTGAGGCTGGGGGCTCTCCTTTCCCCCCACATTACTTCTACAAACAAGGGTCCCTCGGGCAGCAGTGATTCAGAGGGTGGTGGTGGTGGTGGTGGTGGTGGTGTTCACCGAAGGGTATCCCTGCTTGATGGGGATATCTCCCGAACGCATTTAAATGCGGGTCTTGGGTTTTCACTGGCTGACAGGGGGGTGAGTGTGACTAGACTAGGATGGGTGGCTGGGGAGATCGTGAAGCACGCTGGGGTGGTGCTTGCAGCCCCCATCGCCCCCGCAGCAGCCCCACGCGCCCAGTTTTCTGCCTCCGTGGTGTCTGCCGGTGGGGCCACCTCCACCTCATCAGGGGAGACGGAGGACAGATCTACATCTCTGCTCGTTCACGTGAGCACCCCTCTACGCGTGTGCATAGAGAGGGATGCAAAGGGACTCTACAGGGGCGCCCTGGGAGGTATTTTGACCCCCCTGGGACCACAGTTGGACCTCACTGGTTTGTCTCACCCATATGAGTTTCCCACGGGCGGCTCGCAGGGTAGTGTCACTGCGGACATAACCATTGATACCAGTGCAACCTCTACAGCAGAGGGGGTTTCCGCTATCGTCGCAGAGTTGGCTAGACGGGGCCTCCTCTCGCTTACAGAGTCGGTGGCGGCTGCTTCGCGAGGGGCTCCAGAAGGTGTGGAAGGAAAAAGGAAGCAACGCTCTGTGGGTGGTGACGCAGCTACATCTCTCCAAGATCACACAGTTTTTCCTCGGGAGCTGCATTTTTATAAACTGCTCACTGCCACAGAGGCGGATCTTTCTGGGGATGAAGGCGAAGAAGGACGCGAACAGCTCCAGGCCTTAAGCCCGGGGATTCAGTTTGCCTCCCTCTCCCCCCGTACTGCTGGAACAACACAACACTTAAACACTGATCCCGTGGCCTCCCTCTGTACGCCTTCCATGAGGAGGGGTGAGGTGCCTCGCTGGGACGAATTCGTTTATTCTACTCCTCCTATCTCCAAGAATAACTTATCATCGCTCTCCAAGAGCAACTTATCATCATCGGCGGAGGCAGCCTCACTCCTTTCCTCTTCCATCACCAGCAACAACCCCAGGAGGAAAACTGTCCGTACGGGGGAAAATGAAAAGGCGACATTGTTTGGGGGTCTACCTATGAAAGGTTCCCCAGCCTCGCGTGACATTTCGGGTGGTGTTCATTCTTTGGTGGGAAGCACCCCTTCGTTTCTACACCTTCTCATAGCCCCCACACGCACCCTCTTTGAGGGGCTCTTTCACAGCCTCGCAAACGCAAACAGCAGCGGCGAGGCGGCTGTGGCGGCATTGTCTGAAATACACCTCCTGCAGCTCTCTAATGAGCGCATTTTGATGGCTGAGATGGCCGGGAGGGAGGAAAGTGGCTCCGTGGCCCCCGCCGGCGAGATCAGCAGCAAAGACAAAGACAAAAGCTTGTTGCACTCGCGCGCCCCGCTTTTCTCCTTTCATCATTGGAACGTCAGTGCCGCGGGAGGGCCCCTCCCTCTTTCTAGCCTGTCCTATTCCATGGACCCCTGGTTGTTCCCGGAAGTTCCTGCCCCAGGAGGAAGCTCCAAGCGAAAAGAAGTAGGCAATCTTGGTGGGGCTGCACAGGGAGCTGCTGAAAGTCCATCAACAACAACAACAACAACATCAACAACAACAACAACAACAACATCATCCTTTTCTGTGTTTTCCCTCAAGGAGTCCTCCGCTCTCTATGCCGCCTATGATATTTGGTCCCTCGCTCGCTGGCTACCCCTGAAACCTGGTGCTTTTTCCACCACCCACGTAGCTAATCCTCGACTTGTCTTCCTTTTACCCTATATTCTTAGATTGGACCCATGCGCGACTGCCACTGTTGCTGCTCTTCCAGATAATATGGATGAGAACTCCCTCCGTCAACTTCTAGTGGCCTCCATGAAGGAAGAGGGGGGGGTTGTTGACGCTCCCTCGCCTGAGGTGGGTGAAGAGTCGCTCTTTTCTTCCTATGCATCTGCATACCGCAGAGCTGTGAGGGAAGCCGCTGAAAACTTTCCCACGCGTGTCACTGTGCTGTATCTATGAGGGTCATAGCGAGTGTTTTTTTCATATGTGCACTATTTATTTTTTATTTTGTTTGACCCCCTTTAGAGGCGGGAGGGAGGAGAGAGGAAAGATCAAATAGAGGGGCTTGCTGTTCTTTTATAGCGCTAGGGGGAGTGGGCTGACTAAGAGCGTGTGCTGCGGCACCCCCTGAAGAATCTCCCACAATGTCACTATTCGGGCTGGGACCTGTTTCTGTCGTAAGACCACCACTATTTGATAATAAACCATAGGCAGTTTCAGTGCCTTGCATGCCAGCGTTAGGTTCCGCCCCACTTTCTTTCCTACTCAGACTGGAGGACAGCTCCCGCTCCGTAAGAAAAGGTATGGACGTAAGTGTCCCACCCAGGGAGAGTCGAAGCTCAGACTTTGAAAGGTCTACCACAGCCGCAAAACGTCGCATAAAGTCTAATCCCAGTAGGAAATCCATGTCATCTCTTTCCATCACTGAAGGCCGTTAGGAAGGGAGTGGTAGGGGGTGGGGGTGTAGGGAAAAACACACTCAGTTCTTTCGTTCGTTTGTGCGGGATGGGTGGGCCTTCGACGCACCGGTAAAGCTGGCTGTAAAATGTTGACCCCCCATCTGTAGGGAACAAGCGTGAACTCTACCCAGTACAACACCCGTTCCCACACCCTTTGCGATTCCTCGCCAAGCGGTGTCAACGAGACGCATGATTTTACAGTGCTCTGCAGTTCTTTTGCTTATAATGGTGGATTGTGCCCCCGTGTCCACCATGGCCTGGCAAGGCACACCATTTACAAGAAGTTTCACTATCAGCATGCTGGAACGCGTGAATGCCTCAGGCATGATGTCCACCGCCAGGTCATAGTTTTCCTGAATATTCGCCTTTTGAATCTCCTGTTCCAGGTAACGCTGTGCCTCAACATCCCCCGGGTTTGAAATCAGCCTCTCTTTCATTTCTTTTGCCCTCCGTGCCTTTTCCACATTTCCCAGACTCCTGTCGAGCACCCGCTTTTGCAACAAAAGGCGAAGGCTGTGGGGGCCCTCCCTCAAAGCCTTTAAAAACTCCCCATCTGCCTCTGATTCTAAAAAACTACGAATGCGAGGATTCACCGCCACAATGGCACAAATGTCCTCAGGGGATGCACCCGTGGGTAACTCATCTAAAAATGGGAAGGTCTCGGGAGGGATATGGGCGCTCGAATTTATGGAGCCCCCTCCCATCAATAGTCCCTTGGGCAATCGGATCTTTTTTATTGTCCCACTTCCTCCACCCCCAGCTCCCTGCCCAGTACTACCACCCTCTCCACGGGATTGTCGAACTAAGAGCTCAGCGCCTGAAGGCAATTGAAGGCTTGCAACGGTCTCGCTCGGAAACAACACTAGAGGGGTGCCTGCAGAGAAAACTCGCAGCTCGTGTGATGGGATTCCTGTTAGAGAAACAAGCTTCTCAATAAGGGTCTCCAGCAGATCTGAGGGCTTAGCTACCACCTTATATCGTGTCTGGATGCCCTGGAAAAACAAAACGTAATCCTCTTCCATTAATATTATTTTGTTCTGTACCCTTCCTCCTTTTTTTTCTCCTTTTTTTCTTTTTTTTCTTTTTTTAGCAGCACTGCCCTTGGCATACTTGTAAGAGGTCGTAAGACTGTGCCAAATGATAGGCCTTGGCATATTGATTTTTCAATTTTCTAATGCATTTGCAGACGTTGTATCCTTCACCGCGGACTTTTCACAACAGGCTCAACTGAATCAGCCGCTCCTGGACTGCGTGGGCAGTGGCCACGGGAGCCTTGCTTTGCGGGCCGACTATCGAGATCACCTCGCAAAGGTTCAGCGCGATATCGGTTTTAAGCACATCCGCGGTCACGGCTTGCTGGATGATGATATGAGCTCCTACCTAAACGGTAAGGCAAACCTCATAAATCTTTTTTCCATATTCGACTATTACCTCTCTGTGGGTATCAGGCCAATTTTTGAACTCAGTTTTATGCCCGAGGCCCTTGCCGACGACCCCCAAAAGACTATCATGCATTACAAGGGCATAACATCAACCTTCTCAGCCAATAAGGCGAGGGAATGGGGGCTTTTTATCGAGGACATTTTCTCAGGGCTCGTGGCGCGCTACGGAATTGAGGAGGTACGGTCTTGGAGGGTTGAAGTTTGGAATGAGCCACAGGGATGTGGATTTTTCTGTCCCCGCCCTGGGCAAACAGGCTTAGAGGCCTACTTTGAACTTTACAATATCACGGCGTGGGCCATCGCTGGGGTGGATCCATTGATATCTGTGGGTGGACCCGGCACAGCCGATTTGGCTTGGGTCAGTGAATTCATCAACATCACAGGTGCGGGTGCTCAAATGCCCGCGCACTTTCTGTCCACACACCATTATCCTACCGACATAAGAAACCCGTACCGCACGCAATGGGAGGATGACATTATAAAGGCCTCCATGGAGGCTGCCGCAGCGAATTTACCCCTGGTAGTCACAGAGATATCCGCCGGCTTGGGGTCCCAGTACGACCCACCTTTTGCGGGCTCCTTCATTCTCCATGCGGCAGCTGCTTTCCTGGGTGTCCCTAATGTCCCCACTTTGAGTTATTGGACTTTTACGGATGTGTTCGAGGAACCTGGGTTCCAGAGTTCAACGTGGATAAACACTTATGGGATCCAGACCAAGTACGGTGTTCCAAAGCCTTCCTACAGGTGTGTAAACAGTGGCACACGCACACACTCACAGCTCACCCCTTTCGTGTCGTGCCCTGCACTTGCTGCACTCTCCTCATTCCCCCTCATGCACAAACACACGCGCCTACATACATCGCCACAGGGCTTTTGAAATGCTTTCCTCCCTGCCTACAGTGGGGATTTTTGTAAATGCGGACACAGGTGGGTTTCCCCGCCGTACGGACGTTTCCCTGAGCCCTGCAGCGAACTGCACTGCCACCATTGGCACAGTGGATGTCATAACTGCAGTGGATACCTCTTTGGGGACCACCATTGCATTGCATGCACTGGTAACCAACTATAACTGCAATGTAAATGATGCCACAAACCCTGCAACAGGCTGCCCCATCGCCAATGCCACCGGTGTCACACTACGCTTCATTAATCTACCAAAGGGCGTGCTAGTTCCGGACTCTGCCACAATGAAGCTTATAGACTCTAAACATGCCTGGGCAAAAAATGCCTTCGTGGCCGCTGGCTCGCCGCTGTACCCTACCGCGGCGCAGATTGAAGCTGAGATGGAAGCTAGCCAACTCATTCCCCAGGCACTCCCCGTTGCCTATAATGGCGGGATACTTTCCATAACCCTACCGGACCTTGAGCCCTATGCATCCCTGCAAGTAGTGATAAACCTGGAAGTTGGCATGTGATGCGTTTTTCTACGCGGGGGGGACGCAACAACAGAACGTGATATGAAAATCTCCTACACTGCTGCTGCGTGTGCCAGGGTAGAGAAAATAGAAAGTAAAAAAGAAAAACAAAAGAAGAAATTTTTGCTAATCCAGTAGTATTTCCCTCGGGACACCCAAAAACTCAAAGACCTTCTTGAGAACCACACCCCTCATAACAGCGACAGAAAAAATGGGAGCTGTGACCTTATCATGAAGCCCCCCCGTAAGCTCTTGTTTTGGTATGTAGCCCCTACCGGCGGGACCAGGGAGGGAGGCACTGTGAGGGGCCATAAGGGTGCTGGCAAGCTCAGACACCGTGAGGACAATGGTGGAGGGGGCGGGGGCGGAACTCAGAACCTGGGACAGTACGGAGGCTGAGGAGCCGTGCTCCAGAGAGGAAAATACACTACTACTACTTGTGCTACTACTAAAACCCCCTTCCAGGTGTAATTGAGTATAGCCGGGGGCTTCTTTCAACACCCCCACACGCGAGGGACTGCTACTCCTACCCTTACTGCTGCTGCTCCTGTTACCCCCAGTGGTGGACCTTGCAGGGGAAAGCAATGTGTGGAGGCTGTTTCTGTTGCTGCTGCTGCTGCTGCTGCCTGCCCCCCCTACAACGGGGGCAGTTCCTGCTTCTGCTGCTGCTGCATCCAGGTGGGTAAACCCGGGCGGAAAGGGGGCAAGAAGGGCCTCCGGAGGTGCCAGAGGTCCACGGATGTGGGCTGCAATAAGGTCTCCATGAGCGTGAAGCATGGAAATGGGCCCTGACCCTGACGGCACTCGAGAACTGTGCACTTCAAGTGGTGCTACAACGACTGCCGACATTGTGGTGGTGGTGGTGGTGGTGGTGGTGGTGGTAAGAAGAGAGGCATTGGTGGGCGGGGGTAGGGCACCTGACAAAGTATTGCCACTCCCCCCCCCTTGAGCAAGAGTAGACAGTACCTCATTCCCGGCCTGTGTGGCCGCTGCCGACGGTGAAAATTGAGTGGCCTTCCCCAAATCATGCAACCTTTCCCTCTCAGCCCGGGCAGCTTTGGCCACAGAAGGAACATTGGAGTAGGTGCTGGATTCGGGAGGAAGAGCGGGGCGAGGCCCCCCTTGCACAAGGAGGGCCTCCACACCCGCAACTGAAAGAGCAGCCGTGGACAGAGAAGGAGGAGCGGGAAACAGTGCAGCGGTGCGATTGGTGTAGTCCCCCTCCAGAGAAGGTTCGCTGAGAGGGCCAGCGGGTGCAAGAGACCGCTCACTGGCACGTTTTAGGTCAGAAACGTCCAGAGGGGGGTGGGCTGCGATGCTTGTACCGGAACGATAGCCCTCCCTTGTACCATAGTATTCCAGAGGAGGAACCGCAGGTATCTTATAGTGTGATACCCCCCTACTACTCGCTCTTGTTGTCATATTTGTTGTTGTTGCAATCGCACCACTAGCACTCTTACGCAATCCACCTGTATCACCGTGTTTCCCCTGGGTAGAAATCGCCGAGGTAGGGTCAGGCAGTAGATGCTCTGGGAGAAATTCAACCCCCTCTTCCTCCCTTGCAGCCTGATAGTCAATGCCAGCACGTGCAGCGTCCCTTTTCTTTGCCTTAGCGGCCTTTCGCTCGCGGCGTGCGGCTCTCTCCCATTTTCGCCGGCTTTCTCCCCACTGTGCCTCCAGCCCCGCTTCCACACCCGCCGCGACGGACTTTTCCGAGTGCCCCAAAGCCAGGAGGGAGGCCCGTGCCACGCGAGCATTGAGGAGTGCAGGAGGGAGGGCCACTGGGTCCGGGGGAAGAACTGCTGTGACTGTCATGCTGGAGGAGAGGGGGGCGTGGAGTGGCCCTTCAACCATTGAAGAGGAGTTCTTCTTTTCATAGGTGGTGTCCTTGTTGTTATAGTTGTTGCTTCTTTTCTTCTTCTCCATCCTGCTGTTGAATTCCCCCGAATCTCCGGGCTCGTGAAGATGACTGGAATCAACACCGGTCATATCTGAGGAGCCAAAGCCATCACTTGAATCGCCAGAGCCGGTGGAGTCATAGAAAGAGGAGGAGGAGGAGGATGTTAAGTCACTAGAAGCGGCAGCTGCGGTGCTATCCTGCACAATCTTAGGTGGGAGAGTGAAAAGGGCAGTGGAAGGGGCTATGCAGTCACCCCCAGGCGTGATATATGCCCAGTCTGTGCCACCAGACGCAGCTGCCAAGACTGTGGAGGAGGTTTGTGCCCCTGCCTTCGTCACCACCAGCACCCCACTCGCCTCTGCCTGTGCTGCGCTGTGAATTGCCTCTAAAGCCGCAGCACTGGGTTGGGGGGGGGGGGGGGGTGGGGT
>Ga0114972_10002593_pt1 | contig 13601 bp, 13 predicted proteins | sample M_140807_EF_Meta_FD_87354 | JGI IMG/M metagenome (GOLD analysis project Ga0114972, IMG submission 87354) | Freshwater microbial communities from Lake Montjoie, Canada to study carbon cycling - M_140807_EF_MetaG | ecosystem: Environmental > Aquatic > Freshwater > Lake | place: Lake Montjoie... | reverse complement strand
GTATGGACTCGATGCCATGATTGAGGCGATTTTCTCTCTGCCAAAGAACCCGATTAGCTGGCTAAACCTTCTCAATTTGCTTCAACCGGTTCGATCTCAATAAATTTTGTCGTGTACAGAGGTCTCTGCTTCAGCATGCTCTAGAAATTCTGCTATAAAAAACAGCAGAAGGCATAAACCTATCAGCCGTGAAGTTGCACGAGCTTTACTCTCCATAAACCAATTTTCCAGATAAACATTTTCATGCGATTCAAAGCACATACGGCTTTAGAGTCAAAGGGAAGTTTTCCAGATTGGAGTTACCCACCCTTTTGTTTCAAAAACGTCCTTATAAAATTCGAAGGTAGAAGTAGTAATTGAATTCTAGGTTTAGCCCAAATCAACCACCGCTCGTGTAGCGCCAAACCGAGGACGAGTCTGAAAATAGTGAGTTATATCAGGTATAAGACTAGTTTTAATTTTGCGCAAACATATGTCTTATGACCAGCAAAAATAGAAGAGTAAAAAGGCCCAATATTGTAAAAAATATTGATTCCCAAAACCAATGTAACGCAAGGAATCGTCGGTGTGCTATTATTTTACTTTCCCGGGTTATATTGACGATCTCGGATATCAGAATCGGTTTGTTCGTATACCAGTCTCCGGAAAAACAAATGGTATCGCTGTGATGAACTTCGCCGGTAATGGGAGAGCCTATTACCTCGATCTCCAGCGGTATATCAGCGCCACTCCGCACATTGTCAGGTGACACTGTGATTGAAAGAACCTCTAAGTTAAGACCGAGCGTTTCGTGCATACGGCGAGAAGTTTGCGTAACGTGGCCGTAGATATGACCACATAATCGGCCATTTTTCGCCTGATCAGCTGCCCGCCATATTGCAAACCAGCTCGCTGAGAAGAGGGCCAGAGTAAACACTGCTGAGAGTGCACCCGGTTTGCCAAAACTTAAATCTACAATTCCCCCGACCAAGAGGCAGAAACTGACGAGAAAAAATACGAAGGTAAGTTTGGCTCTCCAATGTTTTAAACGATTTGGGTGAGGGCCAATATTCGTTTCTTCCTCGATGGAAAGAATTTCTTCAGAGAGAGGGGAACTTATCAGGCGAGAATCGCTCTCTTCGGTATCGCGATGCGCTCGATTATAGGCGAGTCGCTCATTCTTTTTTTTGAGAAGCTCTCGATACCAGTGATAAGCGGGGAGGGGCCGAGAGAATATACGCTTCATGACGAGTCCTTTTGGTAGTCAGGACAAAAAAGCCAATGTCTCGTATCTCTATAATCTCTACCACGCCGAAAATATCGTCGCAATCAGATAAGTAATGGTGAGATAAATATTTAATTTTCTTGTTAGTTTGGATTAATATCTTTCTAAATCCTCCAAAGCACCCCAGATACTCTGATATACCCGCCCCAACTGTTCTTCGGTGATGCAATAAGGGGGTATAATATACACGGTATTTCCGAGGGGCCTAAGTAGTACGTTATCGGCTAAAAAGCGGCGCAAAAGAATATTTCTGAGTGGATGAACGTATCCGGTCGGTGTCTCGTGCGGCATATCGATCGCACATATTGTTCCAAGAGACCTTGTTTGAAGCGAGGGGTAGCTATCTGCTAGTTGCGCAAGAAAGCTTCTATGTTGAGCTCCGATTCTTTCGCGTGCGGTAACACAATCAGGTGAGTTTACGAGCTCGAAACTTGCTAGTGCGCAGGCGCAGGAGAGAGCATTACCGGTAAAAGAGTGGCCGTGAAAAAAGGTTTTTTGTGTCTCTTCACTGCGGCACGCTTCACGGATTTCAGCGGTCATCGTGGTTGCCCCGAGGGGAAGCATTCCTCCGGTAATTCCCTTCGAAAGGCAGATAAGATCTGGTTGATGCTGAACTAGGTTGCTCGCAAAAAGTGGTCCCAATCGACCAAAGCCGGTCATCACTTCATCAAATATAACGAGTGAACCTTGGTCGTGAGTCCGTTTCGTTATTTCGTCAAGCACCGCCACATCGTACATCCGCATTCCGGCTGCTCCCTGAACCAGCGGTTCTACAATAACGGCAGCAACCAAGCCCTCGGAAAGCGCGATATCGAGCGCATCTAGGCATTGCGTAGCCTCTTCCGAAGTTCCGGGAAAGGGAAGATGATCAATCGAAAATAGTTGCTGATTAAATGCAGAATTGAAAACTCCCCGCTCACTCACCGACATCGCACCGAACGTATCGCCGTGATAAGCTCCAGAGAGGGCGATAAATCGATTTCTAGGTTTGCCGCGATTAAGCCAAAACTGAAGGGTTAGTTTAAGCGCGACCTCAACGGCAGTTGATCCATCATCCGAGTAAAATACCGAAGAATGATTGGCCGGAATACTTTTAAGTAATGCTTCGGCGAGCTGGACCGCAGGCTCGTGAGTACATGAACCGAAGATCGCCTGAGATAGTTTACTCGCCTGATTAGCGATAGCAGCAGTGAGCTTCGGGTGCGCGTGTCCATGAAGATTAACCCACCAGGACGATATGGCATCGATTATCTGCCGTCCATCCTCGGTGATAAGAAGTGCTCCATCTCCGTGACTAATCGGAAGAAGGGCGGAATAATCGCTGTCGCGTCCGTAGGGGTGCCACACCGCCGCGTAGTCTCGAGACAGAAGGTCTGAGTGTGGGGGTTGCTGAGGGCTGAAATAGGGCGATAATTGAGTCATGTCGTTATTTGCTCATTATGTTCAACACCGGGCCGCAATCGTCTCAGGAATTTACGATTAGAGGAAGGGTGAGGCAAGCGTTACGCGAGGTGACTTTTGATTTCAGTTAAACGACTTTCGCTGTATTCCTTTAGGCTATCGCGATCTTTCCGGCGGCAATCACTGCACTCTTATTGGCTGAGTGTAGTGATTGCCGCTCTATTTAGCGGCCTCGTCGGAGCTCAAAGAGTTGGTGCTCAGGAGAATGAGCTTGTAATCGTATCGAGCCATTGGGAGGGTATAAAGAGGGAGTTTGAATGGGGCTTTAACGCTTATCGTCGATCTCTTGGTGAGTCGCCGGTTACATTTCGATGGCTCGATCTTGGCGGGACCTCTGATATTCTTCGGTTCATCAAGGGTGAATTTGCGCATACTCCCGATTCAATCGGGATTGATCTTTTTTTCGGAGGTGGTACCGATCCATACATCGAGCTAGCAGGATTGGATCTTCTGCAGCCGTGTCCTCTCGCCGAGGAGGTGTTAGTTGGATTACCCGCAGATATTAACGGTTTTCCACTTCGTGACCGAGATGGGCGGTGGTACGCCGCATCGCTTTCTACATTTGGCTTACTCTACAATAAACGGGTGCTCTCATTGATGGGTCTCCCTACACCGAGGAGCTGGCAAGATCTTGCTTCTCCAGCGGTACGAAGCTGGGTTTCGTTCGCCGATCCGAGAAAAAGCGGCACCGCTCATGCAGTGGTTGAGATTATATTGCAGGCGTACGGCTGGGATGCCGGGTGGCGGGTGCTTCGCGGAATAGGCCGAAATGCAAGGAGTTTTACCTCGTCGTCATCTCAGGTTCCCAAAGAGGTCGCTGTTGGTGAGGCTGCGTACGGATTTTTGCTCGATAGCTATGGGCGGGATGCACTAAAAACTTTCGGCGATGAAAATCTGGGTTACCTTATTCCCGACGAGCATGCCCCCTACACTGGAGATGCTATCGCTATGCTAAAAGGGGCTCCTCACCAAGCTATCGCGAGGCAGTTTATCTCATTTGTTCTCTCTGATGCGGGGCAGCGTCTTTTTTTAGCCAAGCGGGGTACGGTGGGAGGTCCTCTCACCTTTGAGCTAGGCAAGCTAAGTGTCAGGCCTCAACTTTACGAGGCGCTCGGTGTCGACTCGACAATCACAAATCGTCCCTTCGCAACTGTCGGAGATTTCAGGTACAATATGGTGATGGCCTCGCAACGGTATGCCGTTGTAAATGATCTGGTCGGAGCATGTGTCATAGATGCAGAGCTCTCTCAGGAGGCTCCGTGCAGCGGTAAAAAGTGTGCTGAACGGGATGCTCCACCGATCACCGAGAAAGAAGCGATTGATCTTGCCGCCACCTGGAAGGATCCGGTCGTTCGACAGCGCCAAGTGGGGGTCTGGCGAGCTGAGTGTCTTGAAAAGAAAATCTCATCAGCGAGTTTGCCCTTTTGGCTTTTGTCGCTCGTGCTTATCGTAGTAGTGGTTCTTGGTGCAGCCCTGCGCAGAGGTCGGCGTTAGTGGCCTTATTGTGCCGATATGCGGCTTGTTAAGCGATTCCGTTGCCGCCTGAAATAAAGATCATCATTTGGAGAACAGAGCGTGGCTGAAGATGAAAAAGTGGATGTAACACTCGTAACTGGTCGAACCGACTCGCCGGTGCTAAACGACAAAAAGCTCCGTTCGGAAAGGAGAAAACATCTCGATGAACGGCTCCGCTCGCTTTACCAACGAGCAATGGTGATTGAGCGCGAGTTAATGGTCCTCGCTGACCCCCGATTCTATCGGGTCTGTATCTTCGGAAGTGCCCGACTTAAAGAGGGGGCCCGCGAATACGAGCAGGTCGTTAGGCTTGCACACATTCTTGCAGCCGACGGCATCGACATCCTCACCGGTGGCGGACCTGGCCTCATGGAGGCGGCCAATTTAGGCGCGCAACAGGGCAAGCGTGAGAGTCAATCAAAGAGTCGTTCCTTCGGGATCTCGATTCATCTTGATTTTGAGCCTATCCCGAATCCTCACCTAGACATAAAAAGGCATCACCACAAGTTCTCATCCCGCCTCGACGATTTTATGCGGCTGTCACACTCGATTATCGTCACCCCTGGTGGAATAGGGACGGTGCTTGAGCTATTCTTTGCGTGGCAATTAATTCAGGTGAAACATATAACAATGCGGCCGATAGTGTTGCTCGATCGTGCTTATTGGACCGGATTAATCGACTGGGTTCAGGAGCATACCCTTGGGCGAGGATTAATAAGTCCCGAAGATATGGACCAGATTTCGATAGTGGACACTCCGGAAGAAGCCGCTGAGCTAATTCGGCGCAATCATCGGGAAGTGAAGGGGGGGTGAATTGGTTTGGGGTGAGAATGGATGAATGCTACGAGTTCGGCGTGCAGATAGGTTGTATTTGGTGAGAAAAAAGGTATAGAGGTGGAAAGGCGGAATTAAGAGCCGAGCAATAGTGCCTTCTGCGGAAATTCCTTGTAGTGAGACTTCGATGACATTTGATAATCGCCAAAATGGAGCAGTGGCTGCCTGTGCTGCTTGCGCGGCCGCTGTTGTAGCAACGCACACTTTGAAATTGCCACCTCAGATCGGTTTTGCTGAGGCCGCTATACCGGCACCTGAACCATCTCTGAAAGTGCCAGTTGCTCAGCGAGCCGTACCGGCTGAATTCGGCCCACCTTTGCAGGCGCCGCAGATACCTGCGCCAGGCCGTGCAGATTTGGAGAATATCCGTAATGCTGCAAAATCGGTGGTGACGGTGAACCTAGATGGCTCATTGGGTTCTGGTTTTATTATCAAAGATAAAGATAGATACTATGTAGTGACCAACGCTCACGTAGTAAGGCAATCTCGTCCCGAAGAGATAGATATCACGTTGGCTGATGGAAGTGTCGTTTCGATTGATCAAGTGAGGTCGGATCCGCTCGCTGATCTCGCGGTTCTTCGACTGAAGGGGAATGGCGATTATCCAACGTCAGTTTTGGGTGATTCTGATAAAATTGGTCCGGGGGAGAGGGTATTTGTGATTGGAGCTCCCCTTGGGTTCCCGCAATCAATCTCCATGGGGATTGTTTCAGGGCTTAAACGCGATGTTGCAACTTTAGGCGCAGAGACAATTGTTCCTTTCATTCAGACAGATGCTCCGATAAGTCCCGGAAATTCAGGGGGTCCGTTGGTTGATGAGAGGGGTATGGCGGTGGGGATTAATTCGATGATTGTCGATAAAGCTAATAGCATAGGTTTTGCCATTCCCATCAACGAGGCAAATTCTGTGATTAGTCAGCTCATAGAAAATGGAGTCGCTGTTCACGGATATCTCGGGGCTCATATAGTGACTCCGACTCGAACCGTTGTATCAATTGTTAGCAAACCGGGGGATAGTAAAGATGGGTATTTGGTTCCTTCTTGGGTTCCTGAAGCTCGACGTCAAGTTGGAGAACATTCCGCTCTTGTTATTAAAGTAGAGCCTAATAGCCCTGCAGCTCGGTCAGGAATCAAAGCGGGAGACTTAATAATAGGTATTAACGGTAGAGATATTGTGGGGGACGGTGATGCGCGTTCACTTATTGCTCAAACTCGTCCTGGCCAACCAGTAATCCTCGATATATTCCGAAAAGATCCAGATTCTGGAAAATTTCGTTCGCTTAGACTTTCTGTGGGAGTGGGGCATAGATCGCCAGCATGGGGAAGTCCGTTTTTAGCAAAGTTGCCCCCATTCCCCCGTTTAACGTCGAATGTAACCGGTGGATGGTAATTCCGGAGGGACTCACGAGAGTAATCGTATAACCTGAAAAGTCGTCTGGAGATTCACATAGGGGAGCGAGCCGCTCCCCGGGCAGCTTACCGCTCCACAAACCCTCCTGCCACTAACTCGCGCATATACTCTTTGAGCTTTTCCGAGGTCTCGGAGTTCTTCAAACCGTAAGCTATGTTTGCTTGCAGGAATCCAAACTTATCTCCAGCATCGTATCGCTTACCATCAAAACGATAGCCGACAAAGCCGGAGCGTTCGCGCAGGGTATTCATAGCATCGGTGAGCTGAATCTCGCCACCTTTGCCGGGCTTTGTCTCTTCGAGAATCGAGAAAATTTCTGGGGTGAGGATGTACCTACCGACGATGGCGAGGTTTGAGGGGGCATCGGCTAGCTTTGGCTTTTCAACCATAGTGGTGATCTCAATTTCTCGCTCTGAGAGAGTCTTGCCACCACATATTCCAAATTTTGGAACATCATCCTCATCAACGGGCATAAGCGCCACTACTGATTTTTGATGCCGCTCGAAGACATCGATCATCTGTTTGGTGCAGGGGACTGATGCATCAACAATGTCGTCTCCTAATAGAACCGCGAACGGTTCATCTCCGATTATCTCTTTTGCGCATAACACGGCGTGACCCAATCCTCGCGGTTGTTGTTGGCGGGTCGAAACAACTTTTACCAGATTTGCCTGTTCATTCAGTCGAAGTGCCAGGTCGTGCTTGCCATCAGCCTCGAGTTTTCTTTCAAGCTCAAGATTAAGATCGAAGTGGTCAACGATAGCAGATTTACCCTTTCCCGTGACCAAGATGAGGGTCTCGATTCCCGCGGCGTGAACTTCTTGTACGATGTACTGAATTGTGGGGGTATCAACGATCGGTAGAAGCTCTTTTGGTACTGATTTTGTTGCGGGAAGGAATCTTGTTCCAAGTCCAGCCGCTGGAATGATCGCTTTTCGAACTCGTTGCGTTGTTGGTGCCATGGTTTTTCCTTAAAACTTGCAAACTGAGCGATTGCCGATGCGGAAATTTATACCGCATTTCTAGCAGTACGCGCAAAGATATTAATAAGATTTGTGGCTAATTCTGTTTGCGTTACCGGAAGATTTTTGCCCGCTACAAGTCCGAAAAATCTTCACCCTCCGAAATATCTTCCGAGTATCTGTCTTCCATAAACAGATGGATTGCCTCGCGGCCTTCCGGGATGAACGGCGACCACTGCAATTGCAATCCGCGGACGCTCTCTCGGTGCTACGGCGATGAACCAGCGGGTCAAACCAGCTGGATTTTTTCCGTTAAGAGTGCCGGTTTTTGCAGCGATCCTAATGTCAGGAAAAACAGGTCGACCTTGTTCAGAGAATGCCCGTCTCCCAGTTCCGATCGAGGTTGTATTTTCCATCATCTCAAATAGTGACTCGGTCGCGTGTTCACTAGCCATCCGGCTTACGATCGTCGGACGGGAGCGATAATGAAGCGCGCCAGTTGGCGAGAGAACCTTATCGATAAAGATCGGCCGCAGCAGATTTCCACCATTTGCTACTCCCGAAACCATTGATGCCGCATGAATTGGGCTGATGGTTACTTCGCCAAATCCAGCACCAGTTCTTGCAAGCTCGTAATCGTCGCTCGGTATATAGGCGTGACTAATTGGCACGGGTATATCGGCCTGCAGGTCGTCATTAAATCCAAAGTCACGAGCAGTCGCGCTTAGGATTCGTGGGGAGAGAGCCTCTAGTGCGAGTCTTCCAAATACAGGGTTGGCTGACCGACCCATCGCTTCACCGATCGTCATGGTCCGATTATCTCGCCGCGGATCTGCTCGAAAATTGAACCGCTCAAGCACATAATCACCCCCTCTAAATCGAACAAGATGATTCGGCGTTACTGAGGCGTGTTCAATTGCTGCGGTTGCTGTAACGACCTTAAAGAGCGAAGCGGCTGGATATCCGTTGTGAAAAATCGGATTTGAGAGGGATACGGACTGTCCTGCCATCGCAAGCACGCGACCCGTCATCGGCTCCATCGCGACGATTGCAAGGTGATTATCGGGTGAACGGCGAACGAGGCTTTCGACGTAATCCTGTAGCTGAGGATCGAACGAATAAAAAACAAGCTCGTCACGATCGGTCTTTGCCGCGATTCGGCCCGAGAAGCGAGATCTCATCGATGGGACCTGCTCGGAAAATGCTACTCGGCCATCATAAGCGACTGAAACAGTCGATAGTGGCGGAGGTGAGCTAGGCTCACTAAAGGTCCGCATCCGACCCCGTAGAGCGGCGGGATTCTCTTGCGTTAGAGGCTGCACCGGTACAGAGGCTCGCCGGATAACAGGAGGCTTGCTGGCGCGTTTCACTGGTGCTCGAACCCGTTTTACCGGTGCTCGAACCTGTTTTGCCTGTTTCTTCGGAGCTGGTTTCTTGGCTACAACATTTTTTTTAGAGCGCTCGGCGGCGAAGCTGGAGGTAGAAGAAATAGGAGAGATAAGAAAAAGAGCAATGATGATAAGCAACGAAGTTCTAAGGCTTTTGATACCTCGAGATTCGGAGAGATTGCGCTGATGGCGTGATGAAGAAATCATAAAGTAACTTCTGAATATCGTGCTGAGCGAATTACTGATGGGTAAAGCTAATTTTTGACCAATTAGAGTTCTGACCCATGAGGGACCGGAGTGTTCGGCATTTTTGCTACATCAATTTGGGATCAAACGACCCGAGTGTCATCGGACAGCCTTTTCACAAATAGACATAGTGATACTGTAATCGAGAAACTATATCGTGTAGCGCTGATTTGCTGAAGAGGGAGAGTTTTGTTGCGGAGCATTACTACCAAAGATTTTCGCTTCTGAGCTGACTGTGAGAGATGTTTTTACTCAAACGTTACAACTTTCAATCACATTCCAAACGGAAAGCGAACTAGGTCAACAACACCACTAGTTCGAACCCCTTCTAGTGCCTTTGCATATTCTCGGAGCAATCGAAGCGAATAAACTAACCGCTCGCGTATCTCCGCCTCTCCCTGATTTGAGTTTTGCTCACCCAGCAGCACCTTTTGGCAAGTCCGCACTATTACCTGTTCAGGCAGGTAGCAGATTCTTGTGTTCTTGTAACTGCTTGCTCGCAATTCTGCTATCGGATAAGCGCCGTTTATTCCGGAACTCAATGATATGATGAGGGCTGGTTTGTGGGCTAGCTCTCCAGATTGGCACAAAAGAAAGAAATTTTTCAAACCGGGGGGAACCATCCCGCCCCATTCAGGAACTACAAAGACAAAGGCGCCAGAAGCTTTCAGCGTTGCTGATGTTGGGCTCCACGCCGTATCCCAGCGAGGCGACTCTTGCCATCGCTCCTCGTCCCAAAGAGGATACGGATTGCCAGCAAGGGAGATGGTGTTAGGGCTCTCCCCTTGTAGGTATAGCTCTTTTGCGACAAACGCAGCGACCCGATCCGATTCTGAATTATGCCGATGACTACCGGAGATTATCGCAATCTTCATAATCCGCTCCGCAAATCAGAACCGCTGCAATATAACGACAGCGCCGCGCGGGCATTATATCGAGGCGATTTTAATGCTTCTAGCCTCAGCCCATACCGGCCGGAGGCTAGAAGCAGTTCAGTCGTTATCGGATTAACCGCCGTCGGATGCAACGCTGTAGAATCAGGCGCCGTCGGATTAACCGTTATCGGATGAAGATGACGACTCCGACTGAGCGACCAAAGCTCTGGTTTTAATCTTAGCTGCCTTACCGCGAAGAGGTCTAAGATAGAAGAGTCGAGCGCGACGAACCTTACCTCGAGTTACAACCTCTATTTTTTCGGTGCGAGGGCTGTGGAGAAGAAAGGTCTTTTCGACCCCTATGTTGTGCGAAATTTTTCGGACGGTGAAGGTCGCGTCCGAGAGAACGCCACGAGTTCGCTTAATCACAACTCCTTGGAACATCTGAACCCGTTCCTTGTTTCCCTCGACGATACGAGCATGGACCCGAACGGTGTCGCCGGTCCGAAATGCGGGGATGTCTGATTTGAGCGATGCCGCCGTGACTGATGCGAGGATCGGTGATATTGACATGATAGTCTTCCTTTTCTTTGTGGCTACCTTCGTTCCTTCAAGGACCGGGTGGTTTTGTTTCGATATCTAGCCGTTTTCCGCCATATTCTGTTGCCTCAGAGTTAATCGCTCTATACTCTTTAACGCTAATCCGTACCCTTTAAATTCAAGTGGTACAGGAAAATTTAAATAGTACAGGCTGATGGCAGAAATTAGAGGCGCGGTCAAAGGCCGAATTCAATTACGCTCTAGTTTGAACCCACCCGAAGGGGAATTCATTATAGGGGCGTTGCCGGGCTGAACGAGCTCCCATAGTATAGGTCACGCTCAACAGAATCAAGAGGGTAGGTCCTCGGTAGGGCTCGGGAGGGGCGAAAAAGGTGATGATGAACAAAAAAAAGGTGGGGAAACGTGGTCTGGCTGGTCGGTCGATGCCGCGCCGTGACCCCGTAAAAGAGGGCAGGATCGCCGCACTGGTTGCTGAACTGCTTGCTCAGGGGGTAGTCGTTCGGCGTGAAGAGCTGAAGCGGGGGCTTGGTTGGAGAGCTTTGAGTGGGGCCTGCCGGGTTTTTGGTCAGAATACTCTATTTGTCGATCGAAGACTTGGGGTGGATGACCAGATAGCTTTTCTGGAGGCACGATTGACCCTTCTGAAACAATCGGATGGTGGGGCAGTTCCTGAAAATTTTTCCGTACAGGAGATTACTCCGTGAGGTGGCGTTTAAAGCGATTTTCTATCAGAAGATTCTGATTGTTCGTTAAGAGAGATCCATATTAATCGGTTGCACGGAGTCTCGTAACGGTGTTACGGTTCCTTCGTTACACAAAATGGAGAGGGTGGATCTTAAGCCTTATCCTTGTTGCTGCCATTCCATCCACGCAGACTCTCAATAGCCACCCTCAGAAGGACGGAGAAAATATGTTCTCATCGTTTCGAAGGCTCTTCTCGACCGACTTGGCGATCGACCTTGGTACGGCTAACACGCTGATATACGCGGCGGGTAAAGGGGTCGTCTGTGCTGAACCCTCCGTTGTCGCGGTTGAATCGGGGGAGGGAGGAAAGCGGCGGGTCGTTGCGGTCGGTAATGACGCAAAGGGTATGGTAGGAAGAACTCCTGAAAAGATCGTTGCGCTAAGGCCACTTAGAAGTGGAGTCATTGCTGATTTTGAATTAACCGGCGAGCTTCTCAGGCACCTTGTTTCAAAAATTCAAAAGCGGGGATTCTTTTTTCGTCCCAGGGTCATTATCTGTGTGCCGCATGGGGTTTCAGAGGTTGAGCGTCGGGCAGTGAGAGAATCTGCAGAGGCAGCAGGAGCCAGAGAGGTGTTTCTCATCGAGGAATCAATGGGAGCTGCGATAGGAGCAGGTCTTCCAGTTGCTGAACCAAGTGGAAACCTTATTCTCGATATTGGGGGAGGGACCTCGGAGGTTGCAATCATATCGCTGCGGGGCATCGTGTATTCCCATACGATTCGGGTTGGTGGGGACAAGATGGATGAGGCGATAGTTCATCATCTCCGAAGAGTTCACAATTTGCTAATTGGGGAGAGAACCGCAGAGCAGATCAAGATAGCGGTTGGAGGAGCGTTGCCCTCGGGGGAGGATCTTGCGATTGAGGTGACTGGCCGTGATGTTGTGCAGGGAGCCCCACTTGCGGCGGTAGTAACAGAAGACGAAATTCGAGAAGTTCTGCTCGATTCTATTTGGCAAATTGTCTCGATGCTCCGAGGGGCGCTCGAGCGGATTCCGCCTGAACTTGCTGCAGATGTTGTTGAGCGTGGAATTATGATCACTGGTGGCGGCGCGCTATTGCGAAGGATAGATGAGTTTATTGCGGCCCACATTCAGCTGCCGGTTCGAGTTGCCGCAGACCCTATTGCCGCCGTTGCGATTGGAGCGGGGAAAGTTCTCGACGATTTTGATAATTTTAAAGATGTTGCTTGGCAGTAGGTTTTTCCTTAGTAGATATAATAGTATCGCTAGCGTTGCATTGGCGGATCCTTTTTCTAAATTGATTTGAGACTCCGATAATCGAAGAATCGTATGGCATTTGGTTCGCATCGAGCTCAACGAGTCGCATATACTGCAGGGCTGCTGGTCTTTTGCTCTGCTATCTTGACCGCTTATTCGGTCCGGACGCCATCTTTTGGTAGTCGGCTTTCTGGGGTTGTTGTTTGGATAACTGCTCCTATTTTGGAAATACAGAGCTCAGTTACTGGATTTTTCGAAGCCTCGTTCGTTCGGTTTGGCGAATGGTCAGAGGCAGTAGAAAATAATGCACGACTTCGTCAGCAGAATGCCTCTCTCCAAGCTCAACTCACAAAGCTCAACGAATATCAGCTTGAAAATGAGCGGCTGCGCGGCTTATTAAATATGGCGGATAGTTTGGCAATTGATGGTCCAGTTGCGCGGGTAATCGGGATGAGCACCGGAGGGTGGTCGAATGTAGTCACGATAGATAAAGGCTCCGACGCAGGTGTTGCAGTTGGAAATCCTGTTGTGGCTGCAGATGGAGTGGTGGGTCGCGTAATAGCGACGAGTAATAGGGCGGCTCAGATTCTTCCGATCGTAGACCCGAAAAGTAGTGCTGACGCTCTTCTGCAGCAAACTCGGGTTCGGGGTGTTTTGGAGGGAGGCGGGTTGGGTGGATGTTCGCTCCGTTTTGTTACTTCGCGAGATCCTGTGACGGTTGGAGATATGATCGTTACCTCGGGATTTGATGGAGTTTTCCCCCCTGGTTTAGCGCTCGGTCGTGTAACCCGAATCGAAAATAGTCAGCAAGAGCTGTTTCATCGCATCGATGTTGAACCAGCGGCTAATTTTTCGCGCATTGAGCAGGTCATGGTAATAACGGGCCCCGCACCCGTTGTGACTCAAGGACCGGAATTGCCCTAGGGACTGCCATTGCCCTTGAATGGGGTGGCGCAAAACTATAAAAATCTGGTGCTGAATAGTTACGATGATAAAAAGGTAACTATTCAGCCCACCTTTTTAAAGGAGTCATTTGAAAGACATAAAAAGCATGAAACGCAGTGGTGATTTGGGTGGCTCGACTCGCTCAACGCTCGTCGGCAGTTTTTTGCTGAATAGTT
>Ga0114972_10002592_pt1 | contig 13603 bp, 15 predicted proteins | sample M_140807_EF_Meta_FD_87354 | JGI IMG/M metagenome (GOLD analysis project Ga0114972, IMG submission 87354) | Freshwater microbial communities from Lake Montjoie, Canada to study carbon cycling - M_140807_EF_MetaG | ecosystem: Environmental > Aquatic > Freshwater > Lake | place: Lake Montjoie... | reverse complement strand
TTAAGGGTGGATCGGGCTTCGCGGTGGGGGTATCGATCCGCGAGGTGGTTGAGTCGTTGTTGCTCGATTCCCGCAAGGTATTGCCGGTCAGCTCGCTTCAGCAAGGCCTTTATGGCATCCGCGACATCTGCCTTTCTGTTCCAACCGTGGTTGGCTGCGGCGGGGCACGCGATCAGGTGGAAGTGGCCATCAGCCCACGCGAACATGTGGCACTCGGTAACTCGGCGCGAGTTCTGCGCGATATTCTCGAGCAGGTACGCGCCCGACTTTCCGGGAAACCCGTTATGGCGGTCGCGCCTGCCGCCGCAGCGACGGCGCCAGCACAGACTCCGTCGGCTCCACAGGCCTCAGCGGAACGTACCGTGCCCCGTCAGGCATGGCAGGCTCGTTGACTTCAACAGGATGAAGGGAGATGCGTCATGGACGAACTGGAATTGCTGACTGCGGTAGTCGCTCATCCCGCGGAATTTGAAATCACACTGCCAGGCGGGCTGACCATGTGCCGCCTCGATGAAGACCACTACACCGTGGAATACGATCATCCCACGGAAGATGGCGAACGGGAATGGCGGGAAAAAACATTCCGCGATCCTCGCGCGGCAGCCCGTTTCTTTGTGGAGCGCCGCAAGGCCATGAAGCTCGGGTCAGATCTGGCCCCGGTTGACGACGACGATAGCGAAGATGACGACGCCTGATATTCCCCGGAGAATGGCTCCATGTCTGTGACCAAATCGCTGGACGAAAAACTCGCCCGCATTCATGCCGATCCGCATCGCGCCACCGATTTCATTCTGGCCGATGCCAAGGATGCGGACATGGCGCTATCGATTGGCGCGCCGGGCAGGTCACCTGAACGATGGCCTGATGGCGAAATCCGCCATCGCACCCTCGCCGAATTCCGCAATCTGATTGTGGAAATCGTGGAACAGGACATGGTTGACATCATGCTGATGTCTGCCAGCACCAGCGAATTGCTCACCATTCAGCAGAGGCTGTTCGATTCCAGCCGTGTGACACCCGCGGCACGCGCCAACGACACCACGGACATCCACATTGTCCGTGGTGGCAGATACGCTTCACAACCATCCCTGCCTTTCCGAACCGCCACCCTCGACCATATTCAGTGTGGCAAGGTCTCGTGCAAGCCGGAAGAGCGCGCCTTGGGCGCGAATCTCGGGCTTTACAGCATCACCTTCACCAACGACGCGGAACGCGACCGAGCCAATCTGGAGGCTTACAAGGCATTCCGATTGGAGGCAGAAGCCAAGGGATTCCGCCACTTCCTCGAGGTGTTCGACCCGAATATCGATGGTGTCGTGAGCCCTGAACAGTTGCCCGGTTACATCAACGACTGCATTGTTCGCGCTCTTGGCGGGGTAACGGGTCGAGGCAGGCCTGATTTCCTCAAGATCGTTTACCATGGCCCTCGCGCCATGGAGGAACTGGTCCGCTACGATCCGCATTTGGTGGTTGGCATTTTAGGCGGCGCGGCAGGCACCACCTACGACGCCTTCAAACTATTGGCCGAGGCCAAAAAGTATGGCGGTCGCGTCGCCCTTTTCGGCCGCAAAATCAACAATGCAGAGCATCAACTCGCTTTTATCCGTTTCCTGCGTTTGATTGCCGATGGCGAAGTTGGCCCTGAAGAAGCAGTACACGCCTACCATGGAACCTTGCAGGCCTTGGGTATTGCTCCTACACGCCCCTTGGCGCAAGACATGGAGCTACATACCGGCGTGATGAACTACGCGGGCACAGGGAAGGTGATTTCGATACCGCCAACGGCAGGCGCCGCAAAACCTGCGCCAGCAAAACCAGCTGAAAACTCATGCGGTTGCACGGCAACCAAACCGAATGCTTGCGCGTGCGACGATACCAAGCCCGACTTCCAGACCATGACCGCTGCCCAGAAAGTGGCCTACCACCGCGAACGCTGGAACCGGATTCTGGGGTAAAGGGTCGTTTTTGATTTCAGCCAAACGCTAGCGAATTGGCTTATCCGCGAACAAAAAGGCTGTCGAGACCGCCCGTTGCAGGCAACTGATCGGGCGGCCCTTCAAATGCCACAACGCCCTTGTTGAGGGCGATCACATGGTGGGCGTGGCGCCTCACCAATTCCAACTCGTGCGAAACCAACACCACCGTTGTGCCTTCGCTGGCATTGATGGCTGCTATGTCGTCATAATAACGTAATTTGTCGAGAAAATCGATGCCCGATGCAGGCTCGTCCAGCAGCAGCAGTTCGGGATGCGGCTCAAGTGCCAACGCCAGCATCACTCTTTGAAGCTCCCCCCCCGATAAGGTTTCAACCCAGCGGTCAAGAAGGCCGTGTCCGGCCCGAACTGCGGTCAACATTGCCAGGTGTCTGGCTTGGTCGCGTTTGGTGCCCATAAACATGGGGCGTTCATTCAGGGCCAACGCAAAAAGATCGCGTACTGTCAGTGGCAGGTTGGCTTCTACCCGGAGTCGTTGTGGCACGTACCCGACATTCCGTGGCGACGGGTGACTGTGGTCGTGACCGCAATGAAAACCAACCACGCCTTCGAAGGCAATTTCGCCCAAAAGCACCTTTAGAAGCGTCGTTTTCCCCGCACCGTTCAGCCCCAGAACTGCCGTCATGCGACCACGAGGAATGCCCGCGGACACTCCACGAAGGATTTCAGTTCCCCCAAGGCGCACGCGCACATTCGCCAACTGGATAAACGGATGTACTTCGGGGTGCGTCACGGCAGATTGTCCACCAAGGCTTGGATGTTGTTGCGCATGATCCGTTCATACCAGCCAGCATCAAGAACCGCGGCATCGGCCGTTTCCATGGGATCGATCTCCACCATCCGCGGCTCCACGCCATCGCGTTTGAGGGATTCGGCCAAAAGTCGGGCTGAGGATCCTGTGGAATACTGCGGCTCCACGGCAAGAACCTTGACCCGCTCTTCCTTGCAGAGCCGGGCCAATTGGGCCAAACGCGCCGCACTTGGTTCGCTACCGGGGTTCAGCTGCATGGTGGCGGCAACTTGCAATCCAAAGCTGTCGGCAAAATAGGCCAAGGAACCGTGAAAGCTGATAAGCCTGCGCTCATTTTTGTCTTTCAGCTTCAAGCGAGCCTCTCGCCTTAGCTCTTTCAGCCGCTCGATCAGGGCTTGAGCTCGCTCCTTGTACAACGATGCTTTTTCAGGCTGGATTTCACCCAGTTTTAGAGCCATCTGTTCGGCCATTACTGATGCTTGCGGTATACCCAGCCACACGTGCGGGTCTTCATCGCCATGGCTGTGATCATGCGCATGATCGTGTCCCGCCTCATGCGCGCTGTGATCGTGACCATCCCCCTCAAGACAAAGCTTGCGAGCTTTAACGGCTTCGCCTAGGGCTTCAAACTGCAACTTGCCGCGCGTGTCGGCCTCACGCATACGGTTGACAAAGTGATCGTCGAGCGTCAGGCCGACGCTAAAAAAGGCGTCGGCTCCAGACATCAGTCCCAGATCGCGGGGATTGTATGTGTAGTGGTGCGGCCCAGTAGCGACACAAAGGCATTTTACCGCTGCTTCATCGCCCCCAATTGACTTCGCCATGCTGTACAACGGTGGGAAAGTCACCAAAATTCGTGGATGTCCAGGCTGGTCTCGCCACGGATCGGGCATGCGTGAGCAACCGCTGACAGTTATGGCCACGAAAGCAATGACTGCAATACGCCAATTCATCGGTGGATTCCGGGGATGGAAAGTGACCGGCACGCGGGTTTGCGTTATCGTAGAAGAACTCGACGCACTAGCCGCTGTGCAAGTATAACGATGTTTAGCCCATGCGTCACGTTCAAGCAGGAGGATGCGCCATGAAATTTCAAGTAGAGAAGGCGCTCGCACCGGATGCGCGGCTTGGATTCGATCCAGCTCTTGTGCGCCTAAGCGGACCGGATGGCGCAAGTGCCACCATTTGGCCAGCCATGGGTTTCAACTGCTTCGATTGGACTGTCCGCCATAAGAATGATCTTCTGAAACTGCTGCATGCAGAAGACGACCTCTTTCAAACTGGCAAAGCAACTCGCAGTGGCAACCCTATTCTGTTCCCATTCCCAAACAGAATCCGTGCCGGTCGATTTTCCCATGCGGGACGGGACTTTAGTTTGCCTCTTACCGGAGACAACGGCACAACAGCCATTCATGGATTTGCCTGCCGGCAGGCATGGCGGGTGGTAGACCAAGGTTGTGCAACAGATCATGCCTATGTCACGGGCGAATACCACGGCCACAAAGACGCACCTGAAACCATTCCCTTGTGGCCCGCAGACCACACCATTCGCATGACCGTTCGCCTCTGCGCCAATCGCCTTCGCTTTGAGACAGAAGTTCAAAACCCCGACTGCCACACCTTGCCTTTTGGTTTGGGCTTTCACCCCTATTTTTCCACGCCTTTTGCCGGCACAGGCGGCCAAGCGGGCTGCATGGTTCGCGTGCCTGCGGCTGAATATTGGGAACTGGAATCGTGTCTGCCAACGGGGCGAACACATGCGGTAGATGCTAGCCGTGATCTCAACGACTGGACCGATCTGAAAGACCGATCACTCGATGATATTCTGACAGCGCTTCCCGACTATAAGGCAGACCCAGATGGCCTAATGGAACGTGGCACCATCATGGGGCTGGCCGGACACCCCGACGCTATTCTGCGCGTCAGGTGCGATCAATCGTTCAGGCATATGGTGGTCTTTACGCCGGGAAACCGCGCCAGTTTCTGTATTGAACCGTACACATGCCTGACAGACGCGGCCAACCTCGAACACAACGGGGTGCCTTCCGGCTGGATGGAATTGAAACCTGGAGCCTCGTGGACCTCGATCATGGAATGGACATTCGGATGAGTTCTCGCCAACGTATCCCTCTCAGTCGCCGCACGGTTCCTGGCCCGCTGCTGGAACATGCCAGATGCCCACGTGTTGTGGTCATGGGTTCCCCCGCGGAAGTTGTGAACCTTCTGCGTCAGGTGCCTGCTGGCCCCACCACCTGCTTTCAAATGGACATGCACCAAGGGCAGGCCGTATTTGATGCGCTCGCGGAGGCAGGCATTGAGGCGAAGGTTGAAGTTCTTGCCGACCTTTGGGACATCACAGACAAGCCGCAGACCGCCATCTACCTGCCCACGCGCGCGGGTGAACGCGACCTCAAAATTGACCTTGTGGAGCAGGCCTACCAAATACTTCCTAAAGATGGGCAGTTTGTGGTGTGGTCATCTGAAAGCCAAGACAGGTTCTTTCCAGACCTCCTTAAAAAGGTTTTCCGCAGAATCCACTCCCATGAAACCGATCAAGGCCATGTGATTTGGTGTGTGCGCGGCGAAGACAAACCCCGCCGGAAACGGGAGCGCATGTACCGTGCCCGGGTAAAGGAAGTGCCGTCGCAGGCCTTTATTTCACGTCCCGGTGTTTTTGGCTACGGACGACTCGATATCGGTGCGCGTGCATTGGCTGAAATTGCTGATATTCGCCCCGGAGACCGAGTTCTTGATATGGGATGCGGGAACGGCGCGATTGGCGTTCTTGCCGGATTGCAGGCAGGGCCCAAAGGCACAGTGGTGCTTGCCGACAGCCAACCACGCGCGCTGGAACTAGCCAGCCGCAATGCCTCTGCTGCTGGTTTGAGCAATTTCCATACGGTTCTCACATACACCTTTGAAGACGATCCGTATTTGCCCGAAAGCGGTTTTGATGTGGTTCTGGCGAACCCTCCGTACTTTGCCGCCGGCACTATTAGCCGCATGTTCGCGGAAGCCGGGAGCAGGTTGTTGCGTCCGGGTGGCCGGTTTTATCTGGTAACCCGCCAGCCAGATGAACCCGGTGAGGCGATGGCTCAATCGTTTGGCGAATTTGACGCGATCATGAACCGCGGATACACCATTCTTATGGTTGATCCGGAGCAACCGCTCCGACCAATCCCTGAACCAGAGCCGGAACCCGAACCGGAGCCAGAGCCAGTAGCTGAAATAAAGTCTATCAAGCCTATTTCCAGGCTGAAGAGACGCTGAGAACAGGATGCCACCGATGCTGAACCGCCGCCACTTTCATGCAACTGCCCTGACTGCTGCCACCGCTTTGGCAGGAGTGTCGTTGGCTGAACAAAAAGGGCCGCGGCTTCGCAAAGCCCTGAAGTTTGGCATGATCGGTATTCAGGGATCGATTGAAGAGAAATTCAAACTCGCCAAAACATGCGGGTTTGATGGCGTTGAAATGGATAGCCCAGCCAACATCGACCGCGACGAGGTGGTGCGCGCCCGTGACGCATCGGGAATTGTCATCCACGGCGTGGTCGATTCGATCCACTGGAAAGACACGCTTTCCAGCCCCGACGAAGCCGTGAGGGCTCGCGGCCTTGCCGGCCTGCGCACGGCCATGGCCGATTGCAAACGGTACGGCGGAACCACGGCCCTACTGGTCCCCGGCGTGGTCAACAAAGAAGTTGATTTCGACACATGCTGGAGTCGTTCAACGGCAGAAATCAAAAAAGTCCTGCCCGAAGCGGAAAAACTCGGGGTTAAAATTGCCATCGAAGTGGTCTGGAACAATTTCCTGACCACGCCGGAACAATTGGTCAAGTATGTGGATCAGTTCGAGAGCCCTTGGGTGGGCGCCTATTTCGATATCAGCAATATGATCAAGTACGGCGTGCCACCGGCAACGTGGATTCGCACGCTTGGCAAACGGATGATGAAGTTCGACTTCAAAGGATACAGCAACACCAAACAATGGGTTGGTATCGGCGAAGGCGACGAAAACTGGCCAGAAGTGCTGAAGGCTCTTGCTGAAGTAGGCTACACAGGCTGGGCGACATCGGAAGTGGGCGGCGGGCCTGAAGCCAAGCTTCGCGATATCGCTGCCCGCATGGATAAGGTTCTTGGACTGGTTTAACGCTTTTCCGCCCTACCCAATCCAAACAGGGTCTTGATTTCGCCAAAAAGAATTTTAGACTAGCTTCACATCATTGAGGCAAGTCCGAATGCCCGAACTCACCAAAGCTATTGAACTAATTCTTCAAACAGTATTTGGCATGGCGTTTGAGTTACTTGTTCGCAGCAAAAAATACCTGTTTGCAGTCTTAACAGTCGCATGCGGTCACATTATGTGCCTATTTATTGGCCACTGTTTTGCTGTACCAATCCGATTGGACGATTCGTCATCTCGCATCAGCGAGTTACAGGAAAAATTGAACGCGCAGACAAATCACTATGCAAAAGAACTCGTTAAAGCCGCAAAGGATGCTGCAAAATCCAATCAAGAAAGCTTCCTTCAAGGATTCGACTCCGGCTTTTCAAAAGCCAGAAATGATCTATCACGCGAGCAGTTCCTTGCAGGGCAAGTAGCCGCGCGCCAAGCAGTAGAGACGGAAGCCCTAGCCCGAGAACAGAAATTAAAAGACACCATTCGTGTTGCCGAGGAAGAAGCAGAACACCAAGCGCGCACCATTAAGCGACTTTCCAGCACCATTACAGACCATGAGCAAAGAAGCGCCACCATGGCTCAAATTCTTGAATCGCTTGAACGGCAATTGAATGCAACGATGTCGAATACCCGACAAGGCCAGCCAAAAGACAGTTTCCAGAAATTTCAAACATCGACGATTGAATCAACGCGCAATTACTACCCCGCACCAGTAAAAACAGAATCGCAGGAACGTGATTCCGCAGGTCGAAGTAAAGAAGAAGAAAAGTTTCAAATGGATCGCAAAGCTTACCTTTACATGATTTACAAAAGATAAATATCAGATCCATTAACAACAAATCTCTACCAAACCCATATCGAAAGTTTACGCGCGACTGAGTAAAGGGCCCGGCGCTTGCGTTTTAGGAGCGAGTGAACGCAACCTAAGGCGCTTTTTGATTGGACAACATGATAAAATCAAGAAAGCCCCTTACGGGGCTTTCTCATCGGCAGTTTTAGACCTGCACTGAGCGTTGTTTCCATTCAACAACACCTATGGCCTGACTTACTTTTTGGGCGGGGAAGCTGGCTTGGCTGCGGACGTCTTGGCGTCCTTCTTGGGCTTCTTCTTTTCCTTGCCCTGAGAGTTGTTACCCTTGGCCATGACTCACTCCTGTCGTGGTTAAGTTGACGAGCGGGGGCTAAAGCGCACGCCCGCAACAAAACTATAGGATACGGAATCGATCCGGGCTAGCCGAACTGGCGACAACCCAACCAATGCCAATTGCAGCGGAAACACTTTTGTCACCCTGCCCCGCTGTTTTCCAAGCGAGGGCAAGGATGTTTGGAAAATGATTTGCTTAAGAAGCAGCGGGAGCTGGGGCTTTCTCGCATGCCGCAAAGCCCATGCCCTTGTGGGCACCGTCACAGAACGGCTTGTTCTTGCTCGCGCCACAGCGGCACAGGGCAATCACTTCCTTGCCAGCGGCAATGGCAAATGGCTTGCCATCAGCATCCACCACCTGCACGGAAGCTGGAAGGACGAAAGGACCGTTGTCTCGGCAACGCACAATGACTGGATCAGACATAACAAAAACTCCTTTTCATTCGTGGCGACAGCCACTCAATCAGCATAGAAGTCGTCACGGGTCGGGTGAGCCGTAAACTTCCAGGAAACACGTCTGCCAACATATTCGAGGAACATTTGGCGGAACTCAGACGGGCTCTTGTCGGTCGGCGTCATCTGTATGCGGGATTCGCGAGGGTAGCTGCATGTGAAAGCCTGAGGTGGGCGGGAATCATCAGGATTCTTCACATCGACCAACGAAATGGTCATGTCGGCCTTACCTCGGTACAGCGTGCCACCCGAACCTGGCTCGTAAAGATTCATACTGTTGATTTCGAGGTACACAACCCAGTCAGCATTGAAATGGCGGCCTACTTCCGCCAGTTCACCTTCGTGCCAATCGGGGTGGTTGTTTTTGTACTCTTCCACCTTGCGTGGCAGCACGACCGCGATTTTTTCCTTGTTGACTTCTGCTAGTTGTTTGATGTGTTTTTCCACAAAGTGCGTGAGTTCGCGGTCGGAGTTCACAAACTCCGGGCGCAGGTCAAGGCGATGGTAGGTCAGAACCACCACCTTGCGCTCTTCCTTCTTGTTAGGCGAGGCAATTTTCTGAATTTCAGCCTGCTGCTTGGGATCATCCATGCAGAACAGGAAATAGGGCACGGAAAGCATGTTACAGCCCGTGCCACTCGATGTGGCCATCGCCACCAAGGTCCACGCCACTACGTTATGCCACCGAATTCCGCCCGCCATGGCACGATCCTCCCTGCCCGATCATCCGGCGCCCAGCAGCGATTGGGAAACAACCCAAAGCCACCGGACCAGCAAGAGGGGCAGGAATCCGCCAATAGAGGCTAGAGCCCACCACTCGAGCGAATGCACCACCGGAAGCCGTCCAGCAATCGCCCCGAAAAGGGCCAGCGGAATCGACAGCAGGCAGTACAGCGCCATAAAAGTGCCCACCCCATTGACACGCCATGACCCGATTGGATCGCCATGCATCAGCAAGGCAAAGCTCGTGGTCATGCCGCACGACGGGCATGGAAGGCCGCTCATCACCAAAAAGTGGCACGAGGGCAAGCCCATTTGTTGGTGGGTGCCCATGGCTCGGTGTTCACCGGGTGGCAATGCCTCTCCGGCATCATTCAGGTAGGGATTTAAAATGGCGGCCACGGCAAGCACAGAAGCAAGTAGGCCTGCCCCGATAAGGCAGGCGAAACGCTCGGGCCAGTGCAAGCGGGGAGCTATGCGCCGCGCCCAAACAGCGGGTGGTACCACATCGCTTTGGGGTAGACGATCGGTCACGCTGATTCTGCTCCACCAAAGGAGAGATGCAGCGCCGCTTAAATGGATTCAGGCAGCACGGCGATCGCTGATCTCCGCATGTATCTTACCCGCCAGAATCTCCTCGGCCATGCGGTTCGCTTCACTGAGTTCCGTTTCCAGAAGTTTCCGCCAAGCCTCAAGGCCATCACGATCCAGATTTTCTGGAACTTGCACGGCCTCACGCGTGACCAGCACCACGCGACTGAACGGCCAAGGCAGCATGAAGTGGTCCCACGAACCAAACCGATGGGCACACGAACAAGCCACACCGAATGGAATGACCGGCATTTGAGTGCGTGACGCCAAAAAAGCCACGCCGGGCTGCATTTCACGTCGCGGTCCGCGTGGGCCATCTGGAGTAATGGCCAAGTGGCCTACTTTTCCCAAAGACACCATCTCGCGCACAGCCTCGGCACCTCCACGGGTGCTGGAGCCGGCAACTGTCTGAAAACCAAGTTGCCGACATGCCGAGGCAATCATTTGTCCGTCCGCATGCTTGCTGATCAAGACCCAGATATCGGGTCGGGCATAGCGACTGGCAGGCACAAGGATGTGCTCGTGCCAGAACGCATAGAGCAGGCGGGTGCCGGCTGGCAGCTTATCGGGCTCATAATCGAGGCTTTGGGGGACATACCGAAAACGGATTGTTCGCATCCACGTGCGAATAATCAAAGCGATAAACCAAGCAGCGCACGATACAAGCCATGGGTGCCGGATTTTCATGCGGATACTTCCGGTAGTGTCAGCCCGGCCACTCTCCCACAAAAACTTCGGCAGCCGGTCCCGTCATCAGAACATGATTGGTCGCCTGAGACCACTCCAATTGCAGGCTGCCTCCCAGCAGCTTGCCCTCACACCGACGATCAAGGCGGCCGGTCAGAATCCCTGCGACGGCCACGGCACAAGCTCCCGTGCCGCACGCCAAAGTTTCACCTGATCCGCGTTCCCACACACGCATTTCAAAGCGTTCACGGGAGAGCACCTTAACGAACTCAATGTTGGCACGCCTTGGAAATGCCGGATGCCGCTCAAGCACTGGCCCTGCCTGATGCACCAAGGCATCGGTGATGGCATCCACAAAAATAACGGCATGCGGATTCCCCATGGAAACGCAAGTAACCTTCAAAATTCCCAGTGGCGACTCCAGTTCAACCTCAATCGGCGGGGTACCCGTCAATGTGGTGGGAATGGCGGATGCTTCAAGAATTGGCTCTCCCATGTCGACGGTGACACTATCGACTAAGCCGTTCTTTAGGTGCAGATCCAGTTGCAGAACGCCCCGTCCCGTTTCGATAGCCAGCCGGGGTTTGCGAGCAATGCCATGGTCGTACACCATCTTGGCCACACAGCGGACGCCGTTACCGCACATTTCAGACTCACTACCATCGGCATTGAACATGCGCATGCGCGCGTCGGCTTTGTCTGAAGGGCAGACAAGAATCAGGCCATCGCCACCCACACCAAAATGCCGGTCGGAAATGACTCGAGCCAGAGCCGCTGGGTCTGCGGGCATGGGTTGGTTCACGCAATCGACATAAACGTAATCGTTGCCGATGCCATGCATCTTGATAAAGCGCATTTGGAGCACCCTTGGGGGCCTATTCCCACTCAATTGTGGCGGGAGGCTTGCTGGAAATGTCGTACACCACGCGGTTCACGCCGCGCACTTCGTTCACAATACGGGTGGAAACACGCGCCAATAGTTCATGAGGCAACGGACTCGGTGCCGCTGTCATGAAATCGTCTGTGTCCACAGCGCGAATGGCGATAGTTTCGTCGTAAGTACGGCCGTCTCCCATCACACCCACCGAGCGGACAGGAAGCAGAACTGCGAACGCCTGCGACGTTTTGCCGTACCATCCTGCCTGCCGCAACTCTTCGAGGAAAATCGCGTCTGCGCGCCGCAAAACAGTAAGGCGTTCGGCAGTGACTTCTCCCAGACAACGAACCGCCAGGCCAGGGCCGGGAAATGGGTGTCGCCAGACCATCTGGTCGGGCAAGCCCAACTCGATACCCAATCGCCTGACTTCATCTTTGAAAAGGTCCCTGAGCGGTTCAACCAATTCAAAGCCAAGCTTGTCGGGCAAACCGCCCACGTTATGGTGCGACTTGATGACAACGGCAGGGCCATCTGCCGCACCGCCCGACTCAATCACATCAGGATAAAGGGTGCCCTGAGCCAAAAAGTGGGCCCCAGTTTCGCGGGATGCCTCGTCAGCAAAAACATCAATGAAGACATGACCGATGATGCGTCGCTTTTGTTGGGGTTCAGAAACGCCCTTCAGTGCCGAGAGAAACCGCTCTGCAGCATCGATCACGCGCAACTGACCACCAAAGTGGTTCTCGAATGCCGCGCGCACAGATTCTACCTCTCCCTCACGCAGCAAACCGTTGTCAACAAAGATGCAAATGGCCTGTTTACCAACAGCGCGCGCCAAAAGTGCCGCGCAAACCGAGGAATCTACCCCGCCGGACAAGCCGCAAATAACCGTTTTGCCCTTCACGCGCTCCTGAATAACAGATACTGCTGTTTCCAGATAGTCGCTCATGGTCCATCCGCCAGAGCAATGGCAGATTCCGTACAGGAAATTTTCCAGTATTTGCGCGCCGTGTTCGGTGTGAGCCACTTCCGGGTGAAACTGTAATCCCCAAATCGGAAGGGAGGCATGGCGTGCGGCTGCCAGCGGGCATGTGGCACTTTGGGCCAACGGCAACCAGACATTCGCGCCCGGCATGACCTGATCGCCATGGCTCATCCAAACGATCGATTGGGGTGGAACTCCCTTAAACAACGGATCGTTGGTACCAATGCATTCCAGCGCGGTGCGGCCAAATTCACGATGATCGGCGCGCTTCACTTCGGCACCAAGCGCATAGCAAGCAGCTTGCATGCCATAGCAGATACCTAAAACAGGAATTCCCAGTTGAAACAAACCGGGATCGATCGCGGGAGAACCTTTATCGTAAACACTCGACGGACCGCCGCTGAGGATAATCCCCTTCGGATTCAGTTCCCGAATCCTAGAAAGGGGAAGATCGTGGCGGATCAACCGGCAGTAAACTTTGCGTTCGCGTATTCGCCGCGCAATGAGCTGGGCATATTGCGAGCCCAAGTCAACGACGAGAACAAGATCCTGCGTGGCTGGCGCGGTCATTGTCATGCGGTCCGTCCCGAGGTCAAAAGAACATTGTATCGAAAAGTGAGCTACGGCAAGAGGCAACTGATCCGTCAGCCACCCAATTCCTTGGATCGACGTGCCGCTGCCATGACAGCGTTCATCAGTGCTGCCCTGACGCCGCCCTGCTCCATGGCCAGCAAACCTGCAATGGTGGTGCCACCCGGACTGGCAACATCGTCCTTCAACTGCCCCGGATGACGGCCCGTTTCTAGCACCATTTTTGCGGCTCCAAGAACCGTTTGCGCCGCAAGGGACTGGGCAATGTCGCGGGGTAAGCCGGCCAGCACGCCACCATCAGCCATCGCTTCTATTATCTGGAACACATATGCCGGACCGCTTCCAGATAACCCTGTCACAGCATCCAACTGCCCCTCTGGCAGTTCAAAGACACGTCCAACGGCACCAAAAAGAGTGCGTGTGGCATCCGCATCAGCTTGGGTCGCTCCTGATCCTAGGCAAAAACCTGTTGCGCTTTCACCTACCAAGCACGGTGTGTTGGGCATTACGCGCACCACCCTGCCATGACCCAATGCCTTTTCCAGCCGAGCCGTGGAAATCCCTGCCAAAATGGAGATCACCAATTTAGGACTGGCCACCCCGTCCCGGAGGGGGGCCAAGACTTCATCG
>Ga0114972_10002591_pt1 | contig 13604 bp, 13 predicted proteins | sample M_140807_EF_Meta_FD_87354 | JGI IMG/M metagenome (GOLD analysis project Ga0114972, IMG submission 87354) | Freshwater microbial communities from Lake Montjoie, Canada to study carbon cycling - M_140807_EF_MetaG | ecosystem: Environmental > Aquatic > Freshwater > Lake | place: Lake Montjoie... | reverse complement strand
GTCACCTGGATCTGCTCGAGCCCGGTCTGCGAGAGGCTGTCGATCAGCTCGATCTTGCGGGCTGTGGTGATCGGGCCCTTTTCGATCTGAAAGCCCTCACGGGGACCTTCCTCGAGAATTCGAACGCGTTTGGGCAGATCAGACATGATGAAGTCTCCTGTGATGGGTCGAGCGTGTGAAAACCGATCGAGGTTAATTGACAAGGATTCAGCCCGCAACCTAGCATCCGTCGGACTGAACGCGGCACGGTCAGGTCAGCCTGCAATCGCGTGAAATCTGAAAACAAGACCCAATACAGGCGAGGAGCAAAGCGAAAGCCATGAATGCCGAACGCATCGGCAGTGTGTTCTGGTTCCTGTTCGGTGCCGCCGCGTGTGTCGGTGCGCGCGAACTGGGCCTGGGCACGGCGCAAGAGCCTGGTGCAGGCTTTCTGGCCGGCATCGCCGGTGCATTCGTAGCGCTCATGGCGTTCATCGTCTTCGTGCAATCGCTGCGCAGTGATCCCGCCTCAAGCCTTCGCCTGGCCGATCTGTGGGCCGATGTGAACTGGCACCGCGCCTTGCTCATCTGCGCCATCACGCTGGCCTTCATACTGGTCTTCGAGCATCTCGGCTTCTTTCTGAGCAGCCTGATCCTGCTGATCGTGGTCATGCGTGTGGTTGAAGGCCTTGCCTGGCGCACGGCCCTGCTGATTCCAATGGTGGCGGTGCTCTCGACCTGGTTGCTCTTTCATAAAATCCTCGGCATTGCACTGCCTGCAGGCGTGCTGGGCAACTGAGGCGAAGCGGGCGCGATGGATCTGCTTGGAAATATCGCCTCCGGCTTCGCCGTGGCCTTTCAGTGGCACAACCTGCTGTTCTGTTTCGTGGGCTGTCTGATCGGCACCTTGATCGGCGTGCTGCCTGGGCTCGGCCCGGTCGGTGCAATGTCGATCCTGCTGCCGATCACCTTCGGCATATCGCCGGTCACCGCCATCATCATGCTGGCCGGGATCTACTACGGCGCGCAGTACGGCGGCTCGACCACCTCGATTCTGGTCGGCATCCCGGGTGAAGCCGCCTCGGTGGTGACCACACTCGATGGCCACCAGATGGCCTTGCAGGGCCGCTCGGGCCCGGCGCTGGGCATGTCTGCCTTTGCATCCTTCATCGCCGGCACTGCAGGCGTGGTCGGCCTGATGCTGCTTGCGCCACCCCTGGCAACGCTCGCCCTGCGATTCGGTCCGCCCGAATACTTCGCCGTCATGATCCTGGGCATGGTGATCCTCACCTATCTGGCCCAGAAGTCGATGGCGAAGTCCCTGATGATGGCGGGCGTAGGCATCCTGATCGGACTGGTGGGTCTGGACAACATGAGCGGGGTGCCGCGCTTCACGCTGGGCATCCCGGATCTCCTCGATGGCGTCGGCATCGCGCCTCTGGCCATGGGCCTTTTTGGTGTCTCGGAAATCCTGCTCAACGTGGAGCAGCGCATCAAGCAGGGCGTGGTGATCAGTCAGGTGGGCAGCCTGCTGCCGAACCGCGCAGACTGGTCCGCATCAGGCATGCCGATTGCGCGCGGCTCAGTGTTCGGATTCCTGCTGGGCATCCTGCCCGGTGGCGGTGCGGTGCTCGCGTCCTTCATTGCCTATGGCACTGAAAAGCGCCTGTCGGCGCACCCGGAGCGTTTCGGCAAGGGTGCCATTGAAGGCGTCGCCGCCCCGGAAGCCGCCAACAATGCGGCTGCACAGGCAGCCTTCGTGCCACTCATGACCCTCGGTGTGCCGGCCAATGCGGTGATGGGCATCTTGCTGGGTGCCCTGATGATTCACGGCATCACGCCCGGGCCGCTGATGATCCAGAAAAATCCCGACATCTTCTGGGGCACCGTAGCCAGCATGTACCTGGGCAACATCATGTTGCTGGTGCTGAACCTGCCCCTGATCGGGCTGTGGGTGCGGCTCTTGCGTGTTCAGTATGGCGTGCTGTTCCCGCTCATCCTGTTCATCGCCCTGATCGGTGCCTATGTGATCAACGGCAGTCAAATTGATCTGCTGCTGATGCTGGGCTTCGGCATCCTCGGCTACCTGATGCGCAAGTTCGGCTACGAGCCGGCCCCGCTGATCCTGGCCTATGTGCTGACGCCGATTCTTGAAAATGCCCTGCGCCAATCGCTGATCATCTCCGCTGGGAGTTTCTCGATCTTCATCACCCGGCCGATTTCGGCCGCCTTCCTGCTGCTGGCCGCCGTGCTGCTGATCAGCGCATTGATGCCCTCTGCACAACGCAAACGCGGTCAGTTAGTGGCTGCAGCGGACGACCAGAACTGAAAGACCTCAATGAATAGCGATTCACACTGGGACTTCGAAGCCGACCTGATCATCGTCGGCTATGGCGGGGCGGGCGCAGCCTGCGCGCTGACCGCACACGCCGCGGGCGGCTCGGTCATCCTGCTTGAAAAGGCACCCAAGGGCCATGAAGGCGGCAACACCCGAGTCGCTGCGCAGGGCTATCTGAACACCTCATCGCCCGAAAAGGCACGCGATTATCTGAACGCGCTGTGCGGTCACCATCCGGTCCCGCAGGCCATGGTCGAGGTCTGGGCCGATGAGATGTGCCGCAACAATGAATGGTTCGCCAGCATGGGCGGCGACCCGCAAGAGCATCAGCACCAGCCGGTGGGCATTGAATTCCCCGATCTGCCCGGCGCCGACTGCGTACACAAGTTCCATCACGGCGACATTCTCGGATTCTCGGAAACCTGGAATGCGCTGGCCACCGCCGTTCAAGCGCGCGAGATCGACGTCCGCTATGCCACACCCGCCAGGCGCCTGGTGACCGATCCGAGCAGTGGCAGTGTGCTCGGCGTGATTGCAGAGCACGAGGGTCGCGAGCTGCGGTTTCGCGCCCGCAAGGCGGTGGTGCTGACCTGCGGCGGATTCGAAAACAACCAGGACATGATCCGCAATTACCTGCCAAGCCTGCCCTATTGCTACACCTCGGGCAGCCCCTACAACGAGGGCGACGGCATTCGCATGGCCATGGAGATCGGCGCAGACCTCTGGCACATGAACAATTACGCCGGGCCTTCAATGGCGCTGAAAGTGCCGGAGCTTCCGACCACGATTTCCATGCGCCCGCTGCATTTCGCGCATGAACTGCAAGGCGGGATGATCGTGATCGGCCCAGACGGCAAGCGCTTTTGCGACGAAAAATACAAGACGCGCCATGGCAAAGTCATGCAATCGGGCCGATGGATGCCCTTGCGCACGCCCTGCCCGATGTACATGGTCTTTGACCACACCCTGTTTGCCAACGAGGCCCTCTATGAAGGCACGGCGCCCTCGGGCTGGACGCCGATCATGATCGGCTACGCGTGGAGTGAAGATAACCGGGCTGAGCTGGCCAAGGGCTGGATCCGCTCGGCGCCGACACTGGCTGCATTGGCAGCCGAAATCGGCGTGCCCACCGATGCGCTCGAACAAAGCGTCAGGATGTGGAATGAGCATTGCGAGCGCGGCGTTGACACTGAATTTGGCCGCACGAAGATGATGACCGGATTCGCACAAGGCCCGTTTTATGCGGTCGAGCTCTCGCCTTCAATGCTCAATACTCAAGGCGGGCCGCGGCGCAATGAAAAGGCCCAGGTGCTCAGGCCGGATGGTTCGCCGATCGGACGGCTGTACAGTGCTGGCGAGCTGGGCTCGATTTTCAGCGACCTTTATCAGGGCACCGGCAACATCGGCGAGTGCTTTGCGTTCGGGCGCATCGCCGCACTCAATGCGCTCAATGAAGCCTGACTTTCAGCCCCGGATGTGACCGGGGCCCTGCATCACAGGAGACGAACATGAATTTTGGCTTTACCGCCGAGCAGACCCAGTTGCGCAAGGACCTGCGCGAGTTCATCCGCACCCATGCGACGCCCGAGTTGATGGCCGAACTCGATGAGGCCGAAGACGCCATCGAGGGCAGCACCCAGTCGCGCCACAACGTGCGCCACGGCCCGCTGCTGAAAGCCTTTCATCAGAAGATCGGCGAACGCGGCTGGCTGGGCTACAGCTATCCCAAGGAATACGGCGGCCAGGACGGCGACCGCGTCAGCCAGAACATCATCGAGGAAGAATTCCTGCGAGCCGGCTTTCATATCGGGCTGGCGGGCAGCGGTGCACCCGCGATCATGGCCGCAGGCACTGAAGAGCAGAAGCGTCACTACCTGCCCCGCCTGATCAGCCTGGAATACTCGTTTGCACTCGGATTCACAGAGCCTCAGGCCGGCGCTGACCTGGCCTCGCTGCGTTGCCGTGCGGTTCGGGACGGCGATCACTTCGTGATCAACGGCCAGAAGATGTACACCACCTCAGCGCATGTGGCCACGCACATGTACCTGATGGCACGCACCGACCCCACTGCCAAGAAACACGATGGCATCTCGATCTTTCTGTTCCCGATGGACACACCGGGGCTGACCGTGCGGCCCTTGTGGACCATCCAGAGCAACCCGCGGGCACCACGCGGCACCTGCTATGGCGAAGCCCGCAGCAACGAAGTGTTCTTCGAGAATGTGCGCATCCCAGCGTCTTGCCTGCTGGGCAAGGAAAATGAAGGCTGGCGGGTCGGCTCGATGGGCCTGAACCTGGACCGGGTGGGCGCCTGGCGTTATCTGAGATCAATCAGCCGTGACGAAGACATCGTCAACTGGGTGAAGTCCGAGCAGTTCGGGGCGTTCTCGCCTAAGGACAATCCGGCCATCCGCGACCGGATCGCAGAGCTCTGGATCGAAGCCCAGGTCTGCCGCCTCATGACATTGCGCAGCATGTCGATCGTGCAGCACGGTGGCAACTTCACCTATGAAGGTTCAGCCGAGAAAGTCTTTGCGCCCGAGCACGGCGTGCGTACCACCGAGGCCATCACCCAGATGCTCGGGCCCTATGCGCAGCTGCTCAACGGATCGCCACACGCCATTCGCAAGGGCGTTTTTGCACACAACACCATGGGTGCCTTCCAGTCCGGCATCAACCACGGCAGCGTTCAGATCATGCGCGACCAGGTGGCCAAGCGTGGCCTGGGTATGCCTTCCGCCAACAAGCTGAACAAGGCCAAGGCCTGAGCCTTGCTGCAACCGGAATCGAAACAATGGATGTCCTGCTGAACGAAGAAGAGCAGATGGTGGTGAGCAGTGCCCGCGAGTTTCTCGAGGGCGAGTGCGATACCGACCTGGTCCGCGCCATGGAAGTCGACCCGCTCGGCTACTCACAGGCGCTATGGAAAAAATGCGCCGAGATGGGCTGGATCGGCATGTGCCTGCCCGAAGCACTGGGCGGACAGGACCTGCCCCGCATGTATCTGGGCCTGGTGCTGCAGGAGGTGGGCCGCGCGCTAGCCCCGGTGCCGCTGCACTGCTCGGTGGTGGCAGCCAGCGCGGTCGCACAGGCCGCCAGTTCGGAGCTGGCCCATGTGGTCGTACCGCCGCTCATCCGCGGCGAATCGGTCATGACCTGGGCTTTTTCGGAGCAGGACCCGCGCTTCGTGCCCGACGCCGTGCAGATGCAGGCCATCGAGGATGGCGATGCCTTCGTGCTCAATGGTCGCAAGATGTTCGTCGATTATTTTTCGGCATCTGACCAATGTCTGGTGGCCTGTCGCACGGCTGCAGCGTCGCCCGGGTCTGAAGGACTGAGCCTGTTTCTGGTGGACAGCCAGTCGGTGGGCATCAGCCACACCCGCCTGACCAGTCTGGCCAAGGACCCCCTGTGCGAGGTGCACTTCAGCAATGTCCGTGTGCCGCGCTCACGCCTGGTCGGCCAGCTGAATCAGGCCTGGCCGGTGATTCGCGACATGCTCGATCTGGGCGCAGTGCTGCTGTGCACCCAGATGCTCGGCGCCACCCGCATGGACGCCGAGATGGCCATCGAGCACGCCAAGTTCCGCGAAGCCTTCGGCCAACCGATCGGTGCCTTCCAGTCGATCCAGCACACCTGCGCCGACATGGTCATCTGGATCGATGGCGGTGAGCTGCTCGCCTACGAAGCCCTCTGGAAGATGGATCAGGGCCTGCCCGCCAGCGTCGAGGTCTCGCAGGCCAAGGCCTTCTGCAATGAAAAATGCGTGGCGGTGGTGCGCAACTCGCAATCCATTCATGGCGGCATCGGCTTCATGATGGAGTTCGACCTGCACCTCTGGTATCGCCGAGTCACCTCCTGGACCATGCGTCTGGGTACGAGCTTCGAACACCGCGAACGCATCGCCACCGCCCTGCTCGATGTTCCGGGCGAGGTGATGCTGGGCGAGCCGGTGGTGCTGCCTTGATGCACTCCCACATTGAACTGAGCCACGAAAACTGACATGAACACTCCGACGATGAAGTGCCCGGTGTGCAGCAAGCCGATCGATCTGGCCGGCGCCGATGCGACCACCGGCGAGACCGCCTTCGGTGCTCGCGAAATCGACCCCACCAAGGGCACCCGCCTGTTTCATGAAGGCGAATGGGTCTATTTCGACAAGCTCGCTTGCCGCACGAAATTCAACATCGCACCCGCCCGCTACCTGCCGCCCACGGCGCAGTGAGCCAGATCGAGGAGACCGACATGTCGGAACTGACGGATGCACTGAAGCCCTACATCGGACAACGATCCGGTATCGAAGTGGCCTGCGATTCGGTCGAGACCGGTGCAGTGCGCCGCTATGCGCAAGCGATCATGGACGAAGACCCGATCTACGGCCAGGCCTGTGACCACAACGCGCGCTATGGCGGCCCGGTGGCACCGCCCCTGCTGCCCACGCATCTGTTTCGGCGCCCGCTGGGCACCGAAGATCCGATTCAGGCCAATGCTCACAATCCGGACTTCGATGGATTCGTGGCCGCGCCAACCTCGGCCAATGGCCTGCCCGAGCTGATGCCGCTGCGCGGCTATGCCCTGCTCAATGGCGGATCCGACATCGAGTTTTTCCGGTATGCACGCCATGGCGAGACGGTCACCGTGCAATCGAGCTATGCCGATATCCAGGAAAAACAGACCAGCAAAGGGCCGATCGTTCTGGTGATGATCGAATCTGAGTATCGAAGCGGATCAGGCGAGTTGCTGATGAAGACCACCCGAACCGCAATCCGGAGAAAATGAGCATGGCAATCGGACCGGAACTGTTCTTCGAAGATGTTGAGGTCGGCATGAGCATCCCGACCATCGAGAAGGGGCCCATGAGCACCGCCCATCTCATGCGCTGGTCGGCTGCCATGGAGAATTGGCACAAGATCCACTACGACAAACCCTTTGCCATCGAGCACGACAAGCTGCCCGGGCTGCTGATCAACGGATCGCTCAAGCAGCAGTTCATGATGCAGGTGCTCAAGGACTGGGTCGGCCCAGGCGGCTGGGTCTGGAAGGTGAGCTTTCAGTTTCGAGCCATGAACGTGGTCGGCGAGACCATGCGCGTCTGGGGCAAGGTCACCGATGTGCGTCGCACAGCCGATTTCGGTCTGGTCGACCTGGAGCTCGGCATTCTGAACGACCACGACAAGGAATCCACGCCGGGCAGCGGCACAGTGGCTCTGCCCTATCGAGGCGGCAAGCCCCTGCCCTACCCGTTCGTTGCGCCTTCAGCCTGAGTCACTGGAACGCACCATGAATGCGGCCCATGCCCTCAGCGCCCCCTTGCAGGGATTGAAGGTCGTCGAAATCGGCGTTGCGATGGCGGGACCCTTTTGCGCGATGATTCTCGGTGACTACGGCGCCGATGTGGTCAAGCTCGAACGCACCGTCGTAGGCGATGACAGTCGCAGCTGGTCTCCGTACTTTCACGACTCATTGAGCTACTACTACGCTGCGGCCAACCGCAACAAACGCAGCGTGGCCATCGACCTCAAGTCACCAGAGGGTGCAGCGGTCGCGCGCCGGCTGTGCGAGCAGGCCGATGTCGTCGTCAGCAACTACCGGCTGGGCGCACTCGATCGGGCCGGGCTGGATTATGAAAGCCTCTCGAAGGTCAATCCGCGGCTCATCTATTGCGCCATCAGTGGCTTCGGTGCAGTCGGGCCGCTCACAGCCGAACCGGCCAACGACCTCTTCATGCAGGCGTATTCCGGGGGAATGAGCATCACCGGTGAGCCGGGCGGCGGGCCGGTCAAGATGGGCATGTCGGTGGCCGATGTTGGTGCTGGCATGTTTGCCACGATCGGCGTGCTGATGGCGCTTCAGGTGCGCCATCTCACCGGTCGCGGGCAGCGCGTGGATGCCTCGCTGCTCGAAGGTCAGATGTCGATGCTCACGCAATTTTTCACCCGCTATTTTTCCAACGGCGAAGTGCCGGGCCCAAGCGGCAGTGGTGCGCTCACCAGCCCGACCTATCGGGCCTTTCAGGGCAGCGACGACTGGATCGTCATCTCGGCATTCAACCAGCGTATGTGGCGGGGCCTGTGTGCCGCGCTTGAAAAGCCCGAATGGATCGATGACCCGCGCTTCATCGACCCGGCCCTGCGTGCCGACAACCGGGTGTTGCTCAGCGGCCTGATCGCCGAAGTGATGAAGACGCGCCCCGCCGAACAGTGGGAGCAGGTCCTCAAGGCCAACGATGTGCCCTGCTCACCGGTCAACACCATCGACAAGGTGGTCGTGCAGCCTCAGGTGCTTGCGGCGCAGATGATTCAGCACATCGAATTGTCCGGGCTCGGCATGATGTCGATGCCGGGTCTGCCCATCAAATTCAGCGAGACCCCAGGCGCCATCCGGCTTGCGCCACCGCGCCTGGGCGAGCACACCCGCGTCGTGCTTCAGGAAGCCGGCTACCGCGCCGATGAAATCGAGCAGATGGCATCGACCGGGGTGATCGAGTTTGACCACGGCTGGGCCGCAGCAAAATCCGGCTAAGTCACTCAAAACAAACCCGCACACGCAAGGGCATGCAATGACCGATCACCCCCACTCACCCTCACGCCGCCGCATCAGTGCCGGCCTTGCCTCGACCCTCGCAGTGTCCTTGGCACCGTCGAGCGCGCGCGCACAAGCCTTTCCCAGTAAGCCAATTCGTATCATCGTGCCGTACGCAGCGGGCGGCACCTCGGACATCCTGGCCCGCACGCTGGGGGCACGCATCGAGGAATCGATCGGCACGCGCATCCTGGTCGAGAACAAGCCGGGTGCCAACAGCGTGCTGGGTGGCGACCTGGTCGCCAAATCGCCTGCCGATGGCTATACGCTGCTGCTGACCGATGTCGGCAGCCTGGCCAGCGCCCCGTCTGTGGCACAAAACATTCCCTTCGATCCACTGCGCGACTTCACCCCGATCACGATGATCGCCTGGTCGCCGCACCTGGTGGTGGTGTCGCCACGCGTGACCGCTCGCAACCTGCCCGAGTTCGTGAGCCAAGCCAAAGCCAAGCCGGGCGCAATGAACTGCACCACGGTCGGCGCAGGCAGCGCGCCTCATCTGGCAGGCGCTCTGTTTGCCCGTCGTGCCGGCATCGACTGGGCCTATGTGCCCTACAAGGGCGGTGCGCAGGCGTTGAACGACCTTGCGGCGGGTCAGGCCGATGTGACCTTCAACGGGATGCTGGCCACCTTGCCTTATGTGCAATCGGGCAAGCTGCGTGCGTTGGCGATTTCAAGCGACAAACGCTGGCCGACTCTGCCTGATCTGCCCACGGTGGCTGAACAGGGTTTTCCGGGATTCATGACCGGCTCCTGGCAAGGCTTGCTCGCGCCGGCGGGCACACCGCCTGCCGTGGTTGCACGCCTGCAGTCCGAATTCGCCAAGGCCCTGACTGCGCCGGAAGTGGCCCAGCGCATGACCGCACAGGGTGCAGAGCCGCGCCCGAATAGCCCGGCTGAATTTGGCGAATTCCTGCGCAGCGAAACCGCAAAATGGGCTCAGCTGGTGAAGGAAACCGGCATTCGTGCGGAATGATCTGTCACCTTGATCTGCTAAGGTGCGCCGGCTTTGCGTTCTTGTACGCGCGCGGCGCATCCTTTTCTGACCCGACTGATCATGATCCGAACCCTTCTCGCTCTGATATTCGCCCTGGTCGCCTGCTTATTGCCAAGCACTCAGGTGCATGCGGCCCGGCCGATGATCACCGACGATGCCCGCATCGTCGACCCGAAGAGTTGCCAGATCGAATCCTGGGCACAGAGTTTCCGAGGCAACGCGACCGAGTACTGGGCATTGCCAGGCTGCAATCCGCTGGGCTGGTTCGAATTGACCATGGGTGGAGAGCATCGCTCTGAACCGAACAGGGAAGGCGATTGGCGCACCCTCGTTCAGTTCAAGACCCTCTTCAAAACGCTCGAGCCCAATGGCTGGGGCTGGGGCGTTTCACTGGGCAACCTGAACATCCATCCCTACAAGTATTCGCACACCAACGAGCTCTACGTCAATGTGCCGATCTCGGCCTCGTTTGCAGACGATAAGGTGGTCATGCACCTGAACCTGGGCGCAGCCCACACCCGAGATGTTTCGGGCCTGCACTTCACCTGGGGCCTTGGTACTGAAATCAAGATGTCGGAACGCATCCTGATCATTGCTGAAACATTCGGTCGCAGCGCCGAGTCAGCCTCGGGTCAGTTGGGCATCCGATTCTGGGTCGTGCCAGACCGCGTGCAGATCGACACCACCGTGGGCACCCGATTTGCAGGCGACATTTCAGCCGATCGCTGGTTTTCAGTTGGCCTTCGCCTGCTGTCGCCGCCGTTCATGCCCTGGTGAGTCAGGCAGCCTTCTGGTACCAGTACACGCCATTTGAATCTACTGTCCGAGTGATTTCGCGCCTCGCCAACAGATAGTTCAGGTGGGCGAGCGCCTCGCCAGTGGCAAGCCCCAGCAACTGATGCCCGGTAATCGGCCGGGCAAACAGGGCGCCAAACACATCCACAGCGCGCCTCGGTTCGGCCAGACGCTCACGCAATCGCTCCAGTCCTCGTTCATGCCCAGAAGCCAGCCTGTTCAGGCGAGCATGCAGGCCTCGAAACGGCTCATTGTGGGCGGGCAACACCAGCACATCGTCAGGCACTTCACGCAGCAGCACCTCGATCGAGGCGAGCCAGTCGCCCAGCGGATCCGCGTCGGGTTCGGTCGGGAACACTGAAACATTCGAGGAGATCTTGGGCAGCACCTGATCGCCCGAAATCAGCAGCTTCAGACTTGGGCAGTACAGGCAGGCATGTTCAGGCGAGTGCCCCGTCCCGACGATCACCTGCCAGTCATGATCTCCGATTCGAAGGCTGTCGCGGTCACGAATGCGTCGGAAGCTGTCCGGCAGGGCATAGACCGATTTGCCGAATCCCCCGAATCGGGCTTTGTAGTGCTCGATTGCGGCTTCGTCCCAACCGGCATTGCGATAAAAACGCAGGCCATCTTCAGGCGCGGTGCGTCCGGTATCGGCCACCAGCACGCGGCAGGTGAGGTATTCCAGCCGAGTCATCCAGAGTTCGATGTCGAACTTGCGCGCGAGCCACCCGGCCATGCCGACATGGTCAGGATGCATGTGCGTGGCGATGATCCGCTTGGGCTTGCCTGAACCGAGGTCATCGTCCAGCAGGCGCTGCCAGGCTGCGAGCGTCTCTGCGTTCTGCACGCCGGTATCAACCAGCGTCCAGCCATCGCCGTCACGCAAAGCCCACAGGTTGATGTGCTTCAGCGAGAACGGCAGCGGCATGCGAATCCACTTCACGCCGGGGGCCACCTCCAGGCAATGGCCATCAGCTGGTGTTTCAAAGGGATAGATGAGCGCAGCCCGCGCAGACGAAGGAGATTCAGAGGTATCCATGGTTGCAAGCTTACCGTGTGAGCGCTCGTCGCATCATCGTCACCGCCACAGGCATAGTATGAAGGGCTGTCCAGAAAAAATTCTTTCTTGAGGCAGATTCAACTCAACGCGCTGTTTGCTCAATTTTTTGGAGATTGCACATGACCACCAAGACCGATTTCACACCCGCCGAATGGGAAGCACTTCGCAATGCCCCGCATATCGCTGCCGTAGCAGTTGCTGCTGCAGGCGCAAGCGGCTTGGGAACATTCAAGGAGTCATTTGCCGCAATGGAAGGCGTGATGCAGGCGCAGAAGTCCGACAACGCGTTCCTGCGCGAGCTCTCGAGCCGTGAAGAAGCCATGGCCGGCCAGCAGTTTCTGCGCTCGCAGATGTCGCTGGGCATGAAGCCGCAAGAGCTGATGGACAAGCTCTCTGGCCTGGCCAACGAGACTCTGGGCACGGCCGTGCGGGCCTTGCATGCCAAGTCGCCTGCTGATGCCAAAGCCTATAGTGACTGGGTGGGCGGGATTGCTCAGAAAGTGGCTGAAGCCGCCACTGAAGGCGGCTTCTTCGGCTTTGGTGGCGAGCGTGTCAGTGCGGCCGAAACCGCGATGATCGACAAGCTCAAGGCCGCAATGAACGTCGCCTGATCGAACGCGTATCGGCTTGGAATGGCCCGAACCCATCTGTCGGGTGAGATCGGGCCATTCCGGAAAGCCGCTCGCATCGAACCCTTCAAATGATCCGATCGTCGGGTCGGCCAGGGACTCAGTGCACAATGAGGGATTGCCCTCAACTGAAATCGGCTGACCTGCTGCAAGCAGCCGCGCGAAATCAATGTCCCGACTGATTGCCTTTTTCCTGTCTCTGCTCTGCTCTGCGCTCCTGATCAACCCAGCCCTGGCGGCGCCCCCGACTGAAGCCCCTGCGCTTGCGGCACCTGTCCAACCCAGGGTGGCGGCAGCACCGATCTCTGCCAACACCGTAGCCCAGGTGCTCGCCGGTGTGACACCTGAGCCTGGGCATCCTGTTGTCGACCGCCTGGTGGCGACACCCGAATGGCGCGAGCACCGCGATTGGTCTCAGAGCAGATGGGTCGAGGTCAATCGCAGGCTGGATGCCATCCGAAGCTGGCGCGACTCCGAACTCAAGATTCCGAATGCCTCGAGCAAAACCCTGGTCTACCCGTTTTCGGGCCCGGATTTTCTCAATGCAGATGCGCTGTTTCCGACCCACCCCCGCATGGTCTTTTTCAGCCTGGAGCGGGCTGGAGGCCTGCCAGACCTGACCAAGCTCGATGGACCCCAGTTTGCGCGGATGCTGGCAGACGCCCGACACGCCCTGTCTGACATCTTCGAGCGCAACTACTTCATCACCTCGTACATGTCGCAGCAACTCACCACCCCGCAGATCAAGGGGACAACGCCGGTGATCGCGCTGATGATGGTGCTGACCGGAAACCGCATTCTGTCGATCGAATCGATCGAACCATTCCCTGAGCTCGCAGCCCACTACGCACAAGCCAGCAAGCCACCGGGCGTCAAAGGCGAAGCTGCCACCGAAGCACCCAATGCATTCGCAGGCAAAGTACCGGCCGGCCGGCCTCGCATCAGCCTGAACGGCAACCGGATCACCTTCGTGCGCGGCAATCAGGCACCTCGAACTCTCGAGTACTACGGCCTGGATGTGACCGATCAGGAATTGCGCTGGTATCCCGACTTCCTGGAGACCATCGTGGGCAAGGCGCAACCCGCCACGGTCCTGATCAAGTCGGCCTCCTACCTCTTGCATGATCGTCAGTTCGCAGGGACCCGTGCCATGATCCTGAAAACCGCAGACATCATCGTCCAGGACGACACCGGCGTGCCCTTGAAGTTCCTCAAATCGGC
>Ga0114972_10002583_pt1 | contig 13627 bp, 2 predicted proteins | sample M_140807_EF_Meta_FD_87354 | JGI IMG/M metagenome (GOLD analysis project Ga0114972, IMG submission 87354) | Freshwater microbial communities from Lake Montjoie, Canada to study carbon cycling - M_140807_EF_MetaG | ecosystem: Environmental > Aquatic > Freshwater > Lake | place: Lake Montjoie... | reverse complement strand
GCTGCCGAATTCTGAAATAATTGCTGTCAAATAAACGGGAAAGCTGCTTGAGTGATGGCGCATGAATGATGAATTCAACCGACCTGAATTGCCATCGATTGGCATTTTATCGCTGATGCAGGACGAGGATCGCGCCTTGCTGAGCAATTATGGAGAGTTCATTCCCGGCCATCCGGGCACCACGGTGATCGTGCAGGGCGAGCCGCAGGACTCCTTGTATTTCCTCATTTCCGGACTGTTGCACGTCACCGGCGGGGTGGACGGACGAGTTCTTTTCATCAGTCGTGTGCAAGCGGGCGAAACAATCGGCGAAGTTAACATCTTCGACCCCGGGGTGGCGAGTGCGAACGTCGTCACCAAGGATTTTTCGCAAATCTGGCGGGCCTCGCGTGCCGACATCGATGCCTTCGTCAATTCCTATCCGGTGGCGGGCAATGCCTTGTTGACCGGCGTCATGGTGTGCATGTGCCGGCGCATCCGCCAAATGAATGAAAAACTGGCCGTCAACGCCACGGTGTCCGAAGCGGCGCGCTTGTTGCATTGACACTTCGATCAATGACTCTGCCTCCGCCATTTCTTGCGAGCCTGCCCCTTCCTGCGAGTGGGCCGCTGACTCTGTTTTTCGCGCTGGCCATCGGTCATTTCGTCTGTGATTACCCGATGCAGAGTACGTTTCTCGCCACAATGAAAAACCGCCATGTGGAGAACAAAGGTGGCGCGGGCAATCTGCCATCCCTCACCTGGGTTCACGCACTGACGGCCCACTCGTTCATCCACGCGGGCGCGGTGTGGTTGATCACCGGCAGCGTGCTGTTGGCGCTCTGCGAAGTGGTCTTGCACTGGCTGATCGATTTTTCCAAATGCGAGGGCTGGATATCCTATCACGTCGACCAGCTTTTGCACCTGTCGTGCAAAGCCGTATTCGTGCTGTTGCTCTACTGCGCGGTGGTTCACTGATCGAGCTTTCAGATTTCCCGGTGCTCAAGGCGAAGTGACGCGGACCCGGTAAAATCCCTGATCGACAGGTGGTGCGGCATCACTGAGGGTGATTGGCTGGTCGCTGGCCAGCGGTCCGATGGATTTCACCGCACTCCATGAAGCGGCGTTCAGGCTGCTGGTTCTCTCCAGGACATAAGTGCGGTCTTTTTTGCCAAGAACGCTGACGCTGAAAAGGCCTGTTGTCCGGGTCATGGTGAGAACCTTGAACATGTCTGCGGCATTGTTGGGATTCGTGCCGGCCGCGTATTCGTCCTTGTTGCGGGCGCCGTCGCCATCGGGATCGGCGTCGTCGGCGGCGATGCCGGAATTTGCGGTGCTGTTGAAATTGGTCAAACGCCATGATTCCTGCGGAGTGGTCGAGGACTCGTAGGTGTAGGTCAGGGTGGAAAGCTGGCCGCCGCTGATGGTGATCGTTTGTTGCGCGGGAACCTGGAACCCGGCCACGGTGTTGAACTTGATCACGTAGGTTCCCGGAGCGAGGTTGCCTTTTTGCGCACTGCTGGTTCGCAGCGTGGTCTCCGGGCTGATGCTCCATCGGCCTGCGGAAATCGCGGCTACGGGGAGGATGTTGATTTTCAACGCGCCCGGTTGTGAGGCAGTGCCGATGGTGGTGAAACTCGAATGAGTGATGCCGCCGCCGGTATTGTTGTCGCCGCCATTGCCGCTGACTTCGGCGCGGGTGAACAGGTCGATCATATTGCCATCGATGGCGCGGATCAGGCTTTGCGTGGTGCCGCCGACAAAAACGCCCGCCGGGTAGAAGGCGCCGCCGTCTTTCTGCACGCAGAATGGTCCGCCGAACATTCCGCCCATGCCGCGGATCTGGCTGGTTCGATAGGTTCTGCCCAGTGCCAGGGTCATCGTTGCCGTTGCCGGCGCCGTCGCGTGCATGCGGCCCTGGTTCGCGGTCGACACGCCGTTGACCGGATAGCCGACCAGGGTTTTCAGCGAAGTCGAGGTAAGAAATTCGTTAGGTTCCGCATCGCTGGCGAGGAATCCGCTGAAGCCGCCCCGTCCCGCATCCGCAGCGAAGTAAAGCGCCGCGACGTTGAGGTCCTGGGATTGCAGCGACAACAGACCCGGGCTGGCTTCGATTGTGCGTTGGGCGTCATAGCCGCTGAAAAGGTAGTAACCGCGCGGAGTCTGCGGCGTCGGTTCGTAGGTGCCGCGATCCCGTTGCAACAACCACTGGGTGCCGCTCGTTGCCGACAAGGTTGCGTCGTCGAAGATCGCCTGGGCGACGGTGACAACAACGCGTGGTTTGACCACGAAACCGCTGTAGGATCCCGTGCCGCTGCGGATTTGTCCGACGTAGCCGTAGGGGAGATTTTCACTCGTCGAGACAGTGGAAAAGGGAATCGGGCTAGGCGGGTTCAAACTTGGTGCGCTGGCGGGGAAGTAGCTGATGCTGATGGTTTTTGTCGCCCCTTGCGCCACCAGCGCGTTGATCGGCGATGGCGTGTTTTTGCCAAGAACCGACTTGCATTCCACCAGGTAACTTCCAGGCGTCAATCCTGTTCGCTGCGCACCGGAATCGATCCAAGTGCTGTCGCCGACGATGCGCCACTGCGCGCGGCTCGGCAGCGATATTCCGGGTCCTGTAATGGACTCCGGAAGCAGGAAAACTTTCAAGGCACCTGTGCCCGCGACAGCGGAATCATAATAAATCCGGTCGAGCACCTGTGTTGCTTCGCCACTGACCACACCGACAAACTCGTTTTGCGGTTGGATGTATCCGGCCACCGGGCGGAATTCGATCTCTCTTTCGCCGGTAGTGAGCGATGCCACCATGTCGCCCGAATTTCTCCAGAAGGTATCGCCGATGAAGCGCCAGCCGCCGATGCCTGTCGGCAGGATATTGACGGTCAACTGTCCCTGGCGGTCGTCGGCGGGAACCTCGCGGGCGAAGTCCTGAACCAGACCTTGCAGTGATCCAGTCCGCAACGTGCGTATTTCACCGAGCGTCGTGCCGCCGGAATTGCTGGCGCGAATTCTGTAGTGATAAGTCACCAGTTCATCGAGGTTGGCAATATCCAGGCTGACCGGTATTTCGGCATCGCCGGTGATATTTGCGGGGTTTGCATTCGCGCTGTTGGGGAAATTCATTCCATCGGTTCCATATTCGAACGACACCAGGGTATTCGCGCCGCGGGCCTTGACCATGCCATGAATTCTCGCGGTTGTCGCCGTCAATGCCTCGGCATCTCCCGTCACTGCCGCTGGTGCCAACGGCGCGGTGGTGAATGTGCGGTCTTCGCCGAGTGTCGTGCCGTGGCTGTTGGCTGCGCTGACGCGATAGTGATAGGTTGTGCCCGGTAGCAAGCCGTCGGCCATTTGAGCCACGGTGATGGCGGTGTTGCCGTTGCCGACACCCCGGCTGGAGGTCTTGCTGCCATAGGAATTGGTCAATCCGTACTCGAAGCTCACCAGCGTGGTCCGATTGTGAGGATTCACCAGACCCTGAAGAATCGCCGCACCCGTGGTGATGTCCGATGAATCACCCGTGGCGGCATCCGGTTTGCTGGAATCAATTTTGCTGCCGCCGCCCGTGCCCAGAATCACATCGTCGCCGAAGGCCATGCCTGCGGCGTTGATGGCGACCAGGCGGTAGTGATAGGAGGCATTCACACCGGTGACGGGATAAGAGATGTCGACCACACCAACCCCGGCGGGAATGATGCCGTGCGGTGTGTTGAATCCGTAGGCGGCTGTCGGTCCATACTCGAAATACACTTCGGTTTCGATGTTGTTGGTATCCACCGCGCCGAGAAGCAGCGCGTCGGTGAGTGTGACATCGACCGCGTCGCCGGTGGCCACCAGCGGTGAATTGACAGCAGTTCGAAACATCGCGTCCTCACCGAAAAACGTGCCCGCAGTCGTGGTGACAGCGCTGCGGAAGTGATATTCGGTGTCGCCCTGGAGTCCCTGCAATACCGATTGAAAGACGAGGGGGGTGATCCCGGAAACGTCTTGCGTTGACGTGGTGGAACCATAACTGGTGGTCCTGCCGTATTGGAAAAACACCGTGGCATTGCCATTGGGAATCACCGTGCCCCGGACGGTCGCGGAAACATCTGTTAGATTCAGGGCACCACCGGTCGTGATGGAGGCGGGAGCCAGTCGCCCGACGCTGATCAGGTATGTTTTTTTCGTCGTACCATTGCCCGCGGTCACTTCGATGCTGAAGAGGTTGGGACCGGTTGCAAGTGCGAGCGGCGCACTCGGCGCACCGGGAGTCGTCACGCTGCCGTTGATCTTGACAGTCGATTGGCCGACTTCGACAACCGGAGTGATTTGAATCGTCGAAACGGCATTGCCGACATTTGCCGCATAGGAGGCAATGCCCGCATTGAATGTTGGCGACAGGCTTCCCGAACTCAACAGCAGGCCGGCAAGATTGGCGTTGGTGGAAGGCAGCAGGCTGATCGCCGAAGTGGTGCTGTCGGCACTGCCGCTGATGCTTGACGCACGAACCCAGTATTTTGTTGGTGCAGTCAGTGAAGGAGTCGTGAACGTTGCGGATGTAGCACCCGGAACCGGTGAATCCGTCACTCCGCTCTCACCCTGATACCATTGGAATGTCGGGGCCGGCAGTCCGTCCGCAGCCGCCTTCAGTGTGGTGCTTGCTGCGTAGGCGATGGTTCGGGTCGCCACGGGCTGCAGTGTGAAAACCGGAGGGGTGCCGGTGATGCGGAGTGTGAGGACCGATGTCGCGGTGGCGTTGCGGATCGTCACGCTGATGGGAATGGGGAATGTTCCGGCAACTGCGGGTGTTCCGGAAATTTGTCCGCTTGCGGGATTGAGGGATAGTCCCTGCGGAAGATTTGTCGCCGCGAAAACGACGCCATTTCCGCTCTCGCTGCTGGTGATCTGGTAGCTCATCGGCTGGTTATAGGGAACGGTGAGCGACTGGGGATTCAGAACGGGCAGCGAAGTGAGGGTCACCACCCGCGAATCGGCTCCGCCCGAATTGTTTGCTCCTGTTGTGACAATGAACCTGCCCGCCTCGGTGGGAATGCCCGAGATCAAACCGTTGCTTTGACCGAATGTCATGCCAGCCGGAAGCACGCCCTGAAGTGAAAAGAGCTCCGGTGAGTTGAGTGCGGTGATTTGATACTCAAGAGTCGAGCCACGGACACCTGTCACACTGTCGGGTGAATTGATCACCGGAGGCAGAATGATTTTTTCATAGGTGAAGGAGAAGCTGGCCAGTTCCCCGGCGTTGATTCCGACCGTTTGTCTTGCAGGCGGCACATAGCCCGCCACCGTGGCGAATTCGACGGTATAGCTGTTCGGATTCAGATTGTTTTCCTGGTAACCACCGGCGCGGAAAGGCGATTGTGAGCGAATCCGCCAGCCGCCACCGGCATTGCGGGCCGCGGCGGGTTCGATCATCACCTGCAAGGCACCGAGTGTGGGAGTGGCAATTGGCGTTCTGCTGATTGGCGTCAGGCTTCCGCCGGCGTCGCCGACTCCCGAACGTCCGCTGGTTTCCGCGAAACCGAAAAGTTCCACCACATCGCTGTCGATCGCCCTCACCACGGTTTGTGCGGTGCCGCCGAGATAGATGGCCGCTGGATAGAGGTTGCCGTTCTGATATTGAACGCAGAGAGGTCCTCCGGAGTTGCCACCGGCACTGCGGATGTCGCTCGTCGTATAGGTTCGTGCGAACGCTTGGGAAAAACGCACAGCGGCTTTTGGCGTCGCATGCATCTTGTCGCGATCTTGCTCGGCAATGCCGTCGAGAGGATAGCCGACGAGTGTTTTGACTGCGGAGGACAGGATGAATTCATTGCTGGTCGAATCGCTGGCAAGATAACCGCTGTAGCCGCCGCGTCCGGCATCTTCACTGAAATACAGCGATGCCGCATCGAGGTTCTGCGATTGCGGTGTCGAGGTGCCCGGCGAATTGTCCGCAGCCCGCTGGGCCGCGTAACCAGTCATGAGGTAATAACCGCGCGGCAGCAGAACCCTTGGCTCGTGAATGTCTCGATCCCTTTGAAACAACCATTGCAGCCCTGTTGCGGTGGCAAGCGCCCCATCGTCGAAAACGACGTGTCCCGCGGTGGCGACCACCCGGGGTCCCACCACGAATCCGCTGCCCGCGCCGACATCGCTGCGGATTTGACCACAGTAGGCGTAGGGCTGGTCCGCGCTTGCCGAGACAACTTGAAACGTAAGCACGCCGGGTGCGGCACCGATCGTTTCCTGATTCAGGAAATACGTGATGGTGCTGGTGGCGCTCTGGTTTTCTTCGATCATCGCGCTCGACGCGGGCGGGGTGGCGCGACTGGGCACTGCTTTGCATTCGATGAGATGGTTTCCAGCAACAAGTCCGCTGACGGTGGTTCCGCTGTCCTTCCACTGCGCGTCGTTCTCGCCGAACAACCGCCACTGCAGCCGGTTGACCACGGGCACGCTGCCGCCCGCGAGGGATTCCGGCTTCAAGGTGACTGTCAGGTCGCCCGTTCCGGTTGCTGCGGAAGCTGTGTAGTTCCTATCTAACAAAATTTCCGGCGGGGCGCTGACGACCGATACCGTTTCGCTCGTCGGTTGAACGTGCCCGGCCACGGGTCGGTATTCGATCACCCGGTCGCCGCTGGTCAGGCCGGTGGCGGGGATTCCGGACAAACGCCAGGACAGCTCTCCCGCGAATCGCCAGCCGCTGCCAATTCCACCGGGGTGGAGTGTGACGGTCACGGTACCCTGGCGGTCGGCGAGGGGCACATCGGTGGGGAAGCGCTGGATGAGCCCGGAGAGCAGTGCGATCTTCAGTGATTTGATTTCCCCGGTTCCACTGCCGTTCGCACCCTCGGCACGGACCCGATAGTAATACGTCACTCCTTGGGAGAGGTTTTGCAATTCCGCATAGACCGCCGTGTTGATGTTGCCGGTGACGTTCGCAGGCAGTGCGCTGATGCTGCTGGGGAAGGTGACACCATCGGTGCCATAGTCGAAAAAGACATTCGCACTGTTGCCGTTGCCGTGCGCCCAGCCGTTCAGGCGGGCCTTGGTTGTGGTCAGGATTTCCGCTTCTCCGGTCACCGCCGTGGGTGACGGGGATTTGGTGGTGAACGTCCTGTCTTCCCCCGCTGACATGCCGAGGCTGTTCGAAGCCAGCAGGCGGTAATGCACTGTCGTGCCCGGCGCAATGTCGTCAACGGGCAGCGCGACATCCGCTATCGTGTTGCCGTTGCCCACGCCGAGCGTTTTCGTCTTCCGCCCGTAGCTTGCGGTCGTACCGTATTCGAACTGCGCCACCGTCGTTCCCTGGTTGGGATTCACCGATCCGAGCAAGGTGGCCGACTGGGTTCCGATGGCCACCGCGGCACCCGTGTCCACGTTGGGTTTTGCGGTCGGTGAAGTGGAGGGAACACCGCCGGCGCTGGCGTTGAAAACGACATCCTCGCCAATGGCATCGCCCGCTGCGTTGCTGGCGACAATCCGATAGTGGTAGGTGGAATTGGGAATCAGTCCGGCATTGGGTGCGACGATGTCGACGATGCCGGTGCCGGGCGGAACAATTTGTGGGGGAGTGACGTTGCCGTAGAGATTGGTGGTTCCGTATTGGAACACTACAACGGTTTCAAGCCCTTTGGGGTCCACAGCACCAATCAGCGTCGCGCTGTTATTTGTCACCGCCCCAGGATCACCGGTGGCGGCGACGGGTGCATCCGGAGAGGTCGTGAAGGATCTTTCCACTCCATAGAAAGTTCCTTCGTCATTCACTGCCACAGAGCGGTAGTAAAAGGTGCTGTCACCGGGGAGGCCCGACAGTTGCTTTTGAAAATCCACCACCGCATCGCCGGAAACAACGGTTGCCTCCGTCTGCTCGCCAAACGCTGTTGTGGTTCCATATTCAAAGAACACCGTCGCCGCGCCATACGGTGTCACCGTGCCCTTGATCACGGCCATGGTGGAATCGACCATTTCCGCTGGTTCGGTGGTGACAAGCAAAGGAGCCGCCCGCGTGACGGTGACGGTATACGTTCTCGTGGCTCCGCCGGTGCCTGCGGTGACTACGGTGGTGATGACATTGATGCCTGCGTCCAACCTCACCGTTCTGTTCGGAGAACCGCTTGAGATGAGCTGCCCGTTCACGCGCATCGTTGCACCCACACCGACAAGCGTTGGGGTTATGGTGATGCTGGATACAGAACTGGCAACACTGGCCGAATAGATGCCGATCAGCGGATCGAATGCGGGGGAAAGCGCGGAATTGCTCAATCGCAGATCGCTCAAATACGCATTGGTTGCCGATGGGGTGGCAACGGTGATCGTGGCCGTGTTGCTGTCCACGGAACCTTGCGGATTGGTGACACGAACCCAGTAGCTTCTTGTGGCGACCAGCGCCGGACTGCTGAAATTCGCCGACGTGGCACCATCCACGGGATTCAAGGTGTTGCCGCTTTCCCCTTGATACCATTGGTAAACCGGAGCCGGTACAGAGGAGGCTTCCACGAACAACTCCGCAGATGCGCCGTTGGCGATCGCCCGACTTGCGGGCTGGGTGATGATGGAGGGGGCCTCTTGTTCCCGCAGCACCAATGACAGGTTGTCGGCATAACCATCGTTGTAGACGCCATTGGAGCGCGTGAAAACAACAGTGACCCGGATGGCGAGGGTCCCCGCCGGCACCTCGCCTTGAATCGCTCGATAAAGCATGCCCGAAATGTTCCCGCGTTGGTCATTGCTCACCGGACCGATGGCTGCGCTGGCGATGAGTCCGTCGTCATCACCCAAAAATTCAGCAGTGACCACGGTGTTGTCTGCCTGAGCGTCATAACCGCCGAGGAAGCCTGACAATTCAAATGCGACCTGACCGGTGGAGACATCGACAGCAACGTCATCAAGGAGGATGGTCTGGGTGAATGAGGAAACATTGTTGGATGGCCCGCCGGCGAAAAAGTTGAGTCCGCGAATCGCGGGTCCAGGGCTTGAGTTTGTGGGAAAACCCGACGCGCCATACTGAACCACGGTCGCATTTGCCGCACTGCTCCATCCTTTAGCAGGGATGACATCGTAGCCGCCCACAGAGCCGCTGCCCGACTCGGCATCACCATTGGTCAGGAGGTTTTCTCCTAAACCGTGCTGCGTCGTGCCCGTGCCAAATAAATCAGATACGAAGGGATTTTCATCGGGATCATTGCTGGTGATGCTCAACACCGCGTTTCGCGATCCGGCGGCACCGGGTGTGAAGCTGATGGTGAATTGTGCGGACGCCCCGCTGGCAAGGCTCGTGGGAAAACTTGACAGATCGAGAGTGAAATCATCGGCATGTGTTCCGACAACGCTCACGTCGAGATTTTCGAGAGCCGCATAGCCGTTGTTTGTTACGACGAAGGTCTTCGTATTGATGTTCTCGCCAACGGGGCCGGTTCCGAAAGAGCGGAAACTCTCCATCGCAACCTCGGTCCCGATTGGTTCATCGACGCGGATTTCAGGCGCAGGATTGCCCAGGTTCTGCGTGGCATAGTTTGTCCAGGGCAACTGAGCGAAGCCTGCGGCGAAGGGGTCGAAGTAGCCGATGAAAAACCCGCCGCCGCTGCTGCCGAATGCCTCGGCATCGATGCTCGATGGAGCTTCGCCCCGGAACACCACGCTTGCCAGGTTGAAGCAATAACGGAATGCGTCGTTGCCGATGGCGGTGACGGTGGACGGGAAATTCACGCTCGTCAGGCTGGTGCAACTATAAAACGCGTATTCACCGAGGCTGAGGAGCCCTTCATGGAAGGTCACGCTGGTCATGCTGGCGCAATAGGCAAAGGTCGTGTGGCCGAGACTGGTCACTCCGGAAGGAATGTCGATGCTTGGGAGATTGTCGCACGAGTAGAAAGCGCTGAGTCCGATCTCGGTCAGCCCTGCCGGCAGGGTGATGCCGGTCAGGCCATCGGTGTTGATGAATGCCACCCCGGCAATTCTGGTGACACTGGCGGGAACATTGTAACTTCCTGCTTTCCCTGCGGGATACTGGATCAGCGTGGTAAGGTCGTCGTTAAAGAGAACTCCGTCCTGACTGGTGTAGTTCTCATTCGGCTCGGTCACGGTGATGGACTGGAGAGCGTTGCACTCGGAGATCGAGCCCGGCCGGATCATGCTCACGCTGGACGGTATGATGAGGGAACCGAGGCTATCGCATTGCACGAAGGCTCCGTAGCCGATGCTTTGCAATCCTTCGGGAAGCGTCACACCGGACAATGCGGAACAGAAATAGAAGGCGTGGTCTTCGATCCGGGTCACGCTTGCGGGAACCACGTAGGGATCGGACAGACCGCCGGGGAAAACCAACAGTGAGGTCTGGTCCTTGTTGAACAAGACACCGTCGAGGCTGCTGTAGTCGGGGTTGTTCGGATCGACCGTGAAACCCGTGAGACTGGTCATGGAGTCGAAAGCGAAAGTCGAGATGTATGTCACATTCGCCGGGATGAAAATTTCGGCAATGGAAGAGCATCCACTAAATGCCTGGCTCGCGATGAAGATCGTCGAGTTAGGGATGGTTACCGAAGTCAGGCTGCGACAGTAAGCGAACGCACTCTGCCCGATGCCGTAAACACCCTCGGGAATCACCACACTGGTGATGGTGTCATTGTTGTAGAAGACCGAATTACCGATGGCAACCACGGGGAATCCTTCGATGATGCTCGGGATCACGACATCGCCACCGGGCCCGGTGTAGCCGGTGATGGTGACCTGGTCGTCGGCGATCATGTAGGTGAAATCAGACCACTCCGACGTTGTTGTGAATGTCCAGTCGCCCCCGGATGTCGCCTCGAAGGAGTTGTTCGTGACGAGCCGGTAGTGGTAGGTGGTTCCCGGTTGCAGCCCAAGGATTTCGGCAGTGACAAACTGCGGACCCATGCCGTCGTCGGGCGACAGTGTCACGGCGACGGTGCTACCGTATCCGGTGGTGAGTCCGTATTCGAACTGCGCCGTCGTGCTGACACCGTAGGGGTCCGACGACCCATTCAAGTGCGCGCTTGTCTGGGTCACGCCCGTGGCTGACAAAGTGGCGGTCGGGTTGATGCCGTAGCCGGTGAGACTGAGGGTGAAAGGGTTTTCGTCTGCATCGTTGCTGAAGATGTTCAGCGTGGCGTTTAGCAACCCTTCCTTCTTGGGGGCCATGGAGACGCTGAAAAGTCCGGAAGATCCCTGTTCGATGGTGTTGGGAAAGGGATTCGGAATGCCGTCCAGATTGACATTGAAGCTCTCGGCGTCGGGTCCGGTCACCGTGACCCGGAGATTTTCAAGAGAATCGAATCCGGAATTTTCAACCAGCATCGACTTGACGCTGACATACTGGGTGGATGTCACGGTCCAGTTGCCGAAATGCACGGTGTCGCCGCTGTCCAATGGAAGAAAGCCGAACTTAGCCCCTACGGCAACGCCGATCTCCGCCAGAGACGGTGGTTTGATCGTTACCACGGCAGTTTCGCTGTCCGCCGTGCCGTACGGATTGGTGGCTCGGACCCAGTAGTGGGTCTCGGTATTGAGAACCGGAGTGGTGAAACTCGGAAGGGTCGCGCCAGGAAGCGGATTCGAGTCGTCGCCGCTGTCGCCTTGATACCACTGATAGGTGGGTGCGGGAACCCCGCTGGCATCACAATCCAAAACCAGTGCCGTGTTGGCATCGATCGCCAGACCTTCCGGCTGAACGACGAACGCCGGAGCCTGCGGTGAGCCACCGGCAAGCTGGAGAGTTAATCCGCTTTCGTCAGGATCATTGCTGGGGATGGCAAGCGTGGCATCGCGCAAACCCGGCGCGCCCGGAGTGAAGCTGATCACGAAGTAGCCAATGCCGCCGGGATAAAGACGAAGGGTGTTGGGCTCCTCGACATCGAAGCCGATTTCTTTGATTTGATAATCTTCAGCCGCCGGTCCGCTCAAGAGGTTGTCAGACACGTTCGCCACCGAGCCGCCGGATGAACCGGCCGCTCCTGGTCTGGCCAACCCGCCACCGCCGGGGGGGGATGCGTCGATGTCGAGGTTCTCTCTGCCGGTGTTGCGTATCACCAGCACCCTGACGTCGTCGCCCGGTACGCCGTCCACCACGATGCCGAAATCGATTGCTGCGCCGTTTGCCAATTCTTCGTTGGCATGGGTGACGACGATTTCCGGTGTTGCCCCGACGACTAACAATGTTCCGGTGCCGGTGATGGTGCCACTGCTGTTCGATGCATTGTAATAACCCGGCGACATCGACGATTCGCCTATATCGAAAGAGCCGACTGTTTCAACACCGTCAAAGTCGAGATTCAGTGTCGCGCCGTAGTTGATGAACAAATGGGACGCGTCATTGTTCGGGTTGGTTGAAGTGAATCGCAGCGAGCCCTCTTCGACGATGGTGTCGCCGCTATAGGCATTGACGCCATTGAGTCCAGCAATGCCCGGACCGGCTTTGACGACACTGCCGCTGCCGGTCATGGTGCCATCGAAAGACGAGGGAGGGCCTGAGGGATTCAACGTCAGCTTGCCGTTGTTGATGACGGTGCTTCCGGCGACACCAGCAAGGGAGTCGAATGCTTGTTCCGTGCCACCGATGTCAAGGGCGGCACCCTCGGTTTGCAGCATGACCTTCGTGCCGCCGGGTAGCTTGCCGATCGGACCCACGAGGGAAATGTTGTCGATCACCGTGGCGACATCGCCGTTGTTCGCGGTGTTCGAGCCGACGAACTCGATGAGGTGGCTGCCCGCGAAAAGAGACGTGGTGAAAGTCAGTTCGAAGAAGTAGCCGTCCGACTGAATCTCGACATCGCTCCACGAGGCAACCGGCAATCCATCGACTTTGAAAATCAAGCCATTTGCGGTATAGCCCGGGCGGTTGGCGACTTGGAATGACAGCCGGTATTGACCGCTGGTTTCCACGTTGACTTCCTGGGAGATCGAGCTCTGTTCCCCCTGCGTATCCTGCAGAAAAGCGACTTGATTGCCGTCCGGCGGAACGTCCACCCAGGGAGTATAACTGCTCGCGACACCCGCAGGTCCGCGAATTTCCCAGCCGGTGAAGTTGGTATTGTAGGACCAGCCTTCGGCACCGAAAGGCGGTTTTTCGAAGCTGCCCTCTGAGATGAGTTGTTTCATTCCCGATGAACCCGTCAGCGCAAGTGTACCGGAGTAAACCGTGGTGTTTCCGGCATAGGTGTTCGTCGCGGTGAGTGCGAGAATCCCGGGGCCGCGTTTGATCAGGCCGCCGTCGCCGGATAACTCGCCGGCGAGTGTTACCGTGCCATCGCCGGGACCGGTGAATGTGAGGTCGCTCATGAAACGGATCGGTGCCTCGATGCTCGCGACGTTGCCGTTGTTCTGACGGATCTGCGGGCTGCGTAATCCATTGTCGGTGAATTCGATGCGTTGACCAAGCAATCGCACTTCATTGCCGCCGAAATTCAACCGGTTGAGGGCGAAGTCCGTGGATAGATCGTTTTTGTAGGAATAGCCTTTGGGGTTATTGAAATTGAGTTCGTAATTCGCCGCGCCGGCACTTTGAGGAGCGCTGCCGTCGTTTTTGTCATTGATCCATTTCGTGCCGTCGCTCCAGTTTCCTCCCACGGAAGATGCCCAGGTGAATGTGGTGGGCTCGGGACCGGTCGAGGAAACCACGGTGATGGCTGCCATGGGCGAACCATTGTTG
>Ga0114972_10002582_pt1 | contig 13627 bp, 13 predicted proteins | sample M_140807_EF_Meta_FD_87354 | JGI IMG/M metagenome (GOLD analysis project Ga0114972, IMG submission 87354) | Freshwater microbial communities from Lake Montjoie, Canada to study carbon cycling - M_140807_EF_MetaG | ecosystem: Environmental > Aquatic > Freshwater > Lake | place: Lake Montjoie... | reverse complement strand
ATATTCCTCGGCCTTCTTGGCCGTGCCGCGCGGGTCGCGGTTGTAGCGCTGGCCGGTCGAGGGCTCGAAGATGTCGCAGAACAGGATCATCTGCGGCTTGGCCGAGAAGGGATCCATCACCGCAGTCGTCGCATCCGGCATCAGGATCATGTCGGACTCATTGATCGCCTTCCAGCCGGCGATCGAGGAACCATCGAACATAATACCTTCCTCGAAGGTATCGGGCTCGAGGGTGGAGATATGCTGGGCAGTGTGATGCCACTTGCCACGAGGGTCGGTGAAACGGAAATCAACGTATTCAACGCTGTTCTCCTTCACCATCTCGAACACTTTCGCGATCGCGTCGTTTGGCTTCTTCGCCATGAATGGGTTCCTTCAATCAGCGTCCCGGTTGGAAATTCCGGCGGAGAGGGCTCCACCGCCACCGCGCTGCCGCCCCGGGACGCTCTCCCCAGGCGCTGCACGGCGAAACCTTGTGCCGGCTAGACGGCGTCCTCGCCGCGTTCGCCGGTGCGGATGCGAATGACATCCTGGATGTCGCTCACAAAAATCTTGCCATCGCCGATCCGCCCGGTGCGGGCGGCGGCCATGATCGCCTCAATGGCGCGATCCAGCAGCGCATCGTCACACACCACCTCGATCTTCACCTTCGGCAGGAAGTCGACCACGTATTCGGCGCCACGATAGAGCTCAGTATGGCCCTTTTGGCGGCCGAAGCCCTTGGCCTCGAGCACGGTCAGACCCTGCAGGCCGATCTCATGCAGGGCGTCCTTCACCTCGTCGAGCTTGAAGGGCTTGATGATGGCCTCGATCTTTTTCATCGCATCCAATCTGCTGTGTGGGCCCCTTGGGCGTTTCCCGGCATTGGCCCTGGATGACACATGATAGCCAGGACAGAGCCTCATGCCACGGCTTGGCGGCTCGCCACAATCCTTCCAGGGCCATGCATTGGCAGAATGATGTGGGTTTTCGCCCGCCGAGCGGGCAATCCGCCCAATGGCGGGGCAATGCCATGGCCTTGCACGGCCGGGGCAGGCAACCATACAACGATATAAACCCCCTATCTCATTCCCGGATCCGCCGTCATGTCCCAAGCCGCGCTGCCTGCCCAGCCTCCCAGCCTCCCCGGCCGCCCGCAGAACCAACTGCTGAGCGCCACCGGCACCACCATCTTCACCGTGATGTCGGCGCTGGCCAATCAGCATGGCGCGATCAATCTCGGCCAGGGCTTTCCGGATTATGATGGTCCCGAAGATGTGATCGAGGCAGCGGCCGCAGCCCTCAAGGATGGCCGCAACCAATACCCGCCCTTAACCGGCGTCCCAGAGCTTCGCGCCGCCGTCGCCGCCCATAATAAGCGCTTTTACGGCATCGATATCGACCCCAATGCCGAGATCGTGGTGACATCGGGCGCCACCGAGGCGATCACCGCCTGCCTCATGGCCGTGGTCAATCCGGGCGATGAGGTGGTGCTGATCGAACCGCTTTACGACACCTATGTGCCCACGGTGAAATTGCTGGGCGGTATTCCGAAGCTGGTGCGCCTCAGCCCCCCGGCCTGGGATTTGCCGCGCGCCGAATTGGCCGCCGCCTTCAGCCCCCGCACCAAGGCCATCCTGTTCAACACGCCAATGAACCCGACGGGCAAGGTCTTCACCCCGGACGAACTCGTTTTCATCGCCGAACTCGTCCAGCAGCACGACACCTATGCCATTTGCGATGAGGTCTATGAGCATCTGACCTTCGATGGCTGGAAGCATATCCCGCTGATGACCCTGCCCGGCATGCGGGAGCGCTGCATGCGAATCGGCTCGGCCGGAAAAACCTTCAACCTGACCGGCTGGAAGGTGGGCTATGTCACCTGCGACCGCGCCTTGCAGCCGAATGTGGCCAAGGCGCACCAGAACCTCACCTTCACCACAGCACCCAATCTGCAGCGCGGCGTGGCGGTGGGTCTGCTGAAGGATGACGCCTATTTCGCCAACCTCTCGGCCAGCCTGCAGGCCAAGCGGGACCTGCTGGGTGCCGGCCTGGCCCGCCTGGGCTTTGGCGTGCTGGAGAGCCGCGGCAGTTACTTCATCACCACCGATCTGCGCCCGCTGGGCTGGATGGAGGATGATGTGGCCTTCTGCCGGGTGCTGACCGAAGAGGCGCGGGTGACCGCCATTCCCAATACGGCGTTTTATGCCGCTCCCGGCGCACCGAACCATTATGCGCGCTTCGCCTTCTGCAAGAATGAGGCCCTGCTCACCGAGGCGCTGGGCCGGATCGAGGCCTGGCTGCAGGCGCGCGCCGCTCAATAATCGTCATGGCAGCAGCGCGCGCTCGCGCTGCTGCCATGACAGGCATTGCGGGTGGGGCGGTTGACCACCCCGCCCGCCTGCTCGTAAACCGTAGCCGGTGCGGCGGTCGTAGCTCAGTTGGTAGAGCGCCAGGTTGTGGTCTTGGATGTCGCGGGTTCGAGCCCCGTCGATCGCCCCATGTTTTTCCCTATGCCAATAGCGCGCCGCGCATTTCGCGCAGCAGCTTTCCTCTGATGGCGTCGGCGAAGGCGGCATAATCGGCACAGGCCATGGCGAAGCTGCCCGCGCCGCCTATCACCTCGGCACGATAATATTCCAGCAGGTCTGGCTCCTCATTCAGCACCGCCAGGCCATTGATCGTCACCCCCGCCGCCACCGCCACGTCGCGCGCTGGGCCCGGCGCCCGGCCGATATTGTTGCGGCCATCGCCGGAGACATCGAGCACAAGGCGCGTCGCCTCGCCAGGGAACCGCCCCAGCAGCCCCAACGCCGCCGCCATGCCGGCCCCCAGCGCCGTGGTGCTGCCGGCGATCAGCCGCGGTGTGGCGTCGATCGCATCGGCCAGGGCCCGTGACGCGGCCTCGCCATCCAGCCGCGTCCAGTCCAGCGCCACCGCCTGCTCGCGCAGGCCGGACCAGAACAGCACCGATACCGCCACCGCGCCGCGCGGGCCGGCCGCCACGGCCTGGGCGATGTCAGGCTCTCGAAAGGCCTGCGCCAACCCACCCATCATCAGGCCGAATTCGTCGTAATCGACGCTGGCCGAACAATCCACCGCAAGGCACAGGCCCAGATCAACCGCTTCCATGCCTTTCAGATGGGGCAAGGCGATGGCATTGCGCCAGACGAAAAAACTTGCGGAATGGCCATGAATTGTCCATCCAAGCCGTCTACGATCGGGAGTGTCCGTCATGCTCAGGCGTGCGATGTTGAAGACTGCGGCCCTCGCCGCCCCCGCCGCGGCGCAAACGCCGCCCTGGCCCTCGCGCGGCCCGGTGCGGGTCATCGTGCCCTTCACCCCAGGCGGCTCGACCGATGGCATGGCCCGCGTCACCGCCGGCAAGCTGGCCGAGAAGCTGGGTCAGAACTTCATCGTCGAGAACCGCGCCGGCGCCAATGGCGCGGTGGGCGGCCTAGCGGTGGCGAATGCCGCGCCAGATGGCTATACGCTGTGCTTCTCCGCCTCGATCCAGGCCATGGCGCGCCTGGTGATGCGCAACCCGGGCTATGATCCGCTGGTGGACCTCACGCCCATCATGCGGGTGGGGCGCGGGCCGTTGCTCCTGGTGATGAACCCCACGCGCGGCCCAGCCAATCTGGCCGAACTCGTCGCCGCCGTGCGGGCCAATCCGCGCGCCTGGAATATCGCCACCTCCAGCCTGGGCTCCGCCGGCCATATCGCCACCATCGAGTTGATCCGCCTGATCGGCGCGGATATCCCCATCATCCCCTATCGCGGCACCGCACCGGCGCTGACCGATGTGATCGCCAACAACACCGCCATGATGATCGACCCGATTCTGGCCACCTTGCCCCCGCTGCGGGCCGGCACGCTGCGGGGCATGGCCATCACCGCCGCCGCCCGCAATGCCGCGGCACCCGAGCTTGCCACCGCCGCCGAACAGGGTTTCCCCAGCCTTGATATCCAGTCCTGGTGGGGGCTTTGGGGCCCGCGCGGCCTGCCCGCCGAGGTCACCGCCCGCATCGGTCAGGTGCTCAGCACCGGTATGTTCGATGCCGATATCGCGCCGCGGGTGAATAATATGGGCGTGGAGCCGGCGGCTGAGCCGGCAGCGGAATTCGCCCGCTTCATTCAGGCGGATTTTGCCCGCTCGGAGGCCTTGTTGCGGCTGGCCAATTTCCAACCCGAGTAAATTTGCTTGAAACCTTAACGCGATCTAAAAAATGCGTTGACTCAACCTTGGGTTGTAATTAATCCTTGGTTCATGCCCGCTGATACATTCACCACCCTCCTCTCCCATTTCACCAGCTGGAACGATCTGGCGGGCAAGCCCGCTGTCGTGACCTACAGCTTCGCCGCCGATGGGCCGGCCGGCTTCGCGCCCTTCTCGGCGCAGCAGCAGGCCTCCGCCCGCAGCGCGCTCGCCGCCTGGGACAGCATCTCGGGCCTGTCCTTCGTTGAACTTCCCGATACGCCCGGCGGCGCCGGCATCGACCTGCGCTTCCGGCTGGAGGCGATGAATTCAGTCGCCATCCTCGGCCAGACGGACCTGCCGCCCGATGGCGATGTGGCGCTGAACATCGCCCTCTTCCGTTTCGACAGTCTGGCCCCCAGCACCACCCGCATCGGCTACCAGACCCTGCTGCACGAAATCGGCCATGGGCTGGGCCTCGGCCATCCCGATGCCAGCATCCCCGGTGCCGCCCAGAACACCATCATGGTGGCGACGCTGGGCCAGACCATGCCGGTCAATGCGCCCCTCGCCTGGGATCGCGCGGCGATCCAGAGCCTCTATGGCACGCAGGAGGCGGAAACGCTGCATTGGTCCTGGGATGCCAGTCTGGCCGCGGTCCGCGGTGAGGGCACGGCCGGCGATGATGTGATCAACGGCACCACCTATCGCGACGCGTTGTTCGGCGGCGCCGGCACCGACATGCTGCGCGGTGGCCTGGGCAATGACCTGCTCACCCCCGGCCAGGGCGATGATGTGGTGGAGGGCGGCGCGGGCTTCGACACCCTGGCCCTGGGTGTGACCCGCGGCGCCATGACCCTCAACCCCTCAGGCGCGGTGGAGAGCGCCGAGGGGCGGGATAGGTTTTCCAATATCGAGGCGGTGCGCAGCCTCGATGGCACAACCTATCTCCAGGCACCGGATGGGCTGGGGGCATTGGTGGGCCTTTATGCCGCCGCCCTGGGTCGTGCACCCGATGCCGGCGGCCTGGCCTTCTGGTGGAACACCATGCAGGCCGGCGCGACGTTGGGCCGCATCGCCCAGGATTTCCTGGCCAGTGCCGAATTCCAGGCCGGCCCCGGCCTTGCCGCCCGCTTCCTGCTGCGCGGCGAGACGCCACCCGCATCGCTCGACGGTGATGCCCTGGCGGGGCTGGCCAGCCGGGCCGACACCACTGCCTTGTTCACCCAAGGTCTTTGGCTGCCCGATGTGGAAGGGCTCTTGATTGCCCAACTCTATGCCGTCTCCCTGGGGCGCGATCCGGACCCAACCGGCTACCAGTCCTGGATGGCGGCCTGCGACGCCGGGCTTTCCGACATCGCGCTCTCCGCAGGCTTCCTCTACAGCGCCGAGGCCGCGCTGCACGGGCCAGCGCCTTGGGCAAGCCCCGAGGCGCTGCTGGCCGAGGCCCGTGCCGGCATGTGGGCGCATCATGGCGAGGGTGTCGTCTTTGCATGATGGCCTGGCGCCGTTTCACCGAAAGCGACGACGGTAAAACGGCGCTGGATTTATGTTTTTCCGCATTTTCCGAGTCGCCTTGCGAAGCCGCAAGGCTTGAAAATGCTCTAGCCTCACCGCGTTGACTTCCCAGGCTTGTTCGCCAATTGCTGAGCGTGATGGCGCCGCGCGATAATGATTGAACCGACAAGCCCCCTTCGGCATGCCGTTATGCTGCTCGCGCTGCTATTGACCGGCTGTGCGGCGCCGCTCCCGCCCCCCTGCGAGGAGGAGGGCGAGCCTATCGCCCTCTTGCAGCGGGGTATTCACACCGAATTGATGCTGCCCCGCGGCCTGGTGGAACAGGGCCTGCCCGCCATCGCCCAGCGCCACCCCGCGGCCACCACAATCGCCTTCGGCTTCGGCAAGCAGGGCGTGGTGGGGGTGGATGAGCCCAGCATTCTGGCCATCCTGGCCTCCGGCCTGCCAGGCCCGGCCGTGGTTGAGGTCACCAGCATCACCGCCGTTCCTGAAGCCGCGGTGAGGCTGCACCTGCCCGAGGCCGGCCGTGCGCCGCTGCTGGCCTTCCTGCGCGAGGCCATTGCCGCCGAGGAGCACGAGGTGCCCGATGGCGCCCGGCCGGACCGCAGCTTCCACCCCGCCGCCTATCTCTACACCCTGGCCTATAACTGCAACACGTGGCTGGCCGACGCGCTGGCCCGGGCGGGACTGCCCTTTCTGGTCCTGCCGGGGCAGACCGGCGAGGTGCTGATGGCCCAAGCCAGAAGAGTGCCCGGCGCCTGCCACAGGCCGCGCGGGCCTCTGACAGCCCTCAGATAGCCGGCTTGCGCAGCACCGCGCGCACCACCTCGGCCAGGCCCTGATGCTTGGGCCCCTCATCCAGCCTGACCGCGCCTTCCAGCAGCACCAGCACCTCAAAGCCGGCGAATTCCTGCTCCATGATCGCCCGGGTGAAGAGCAGCTCCGGCATGCGCGGCCCGCCAGAACGCCGGCCCTCCTGCGCCGGAGAAAAGCACTCCAGCACCAGCAACCCGCCCGGCTTCAGCGCGCGCCGCAACCCAGCCGCCACCGCCGCGCGGTCCGCCGGCGGCAGGTGAACAAAAATCCACGCCACAAGGTCAAACTGCGCAAGCGGCCACTCCCAAGCCGTCGCATCCGCCACCACGCTGCGCAGCGCCACGCCGCGCGCGGCGGCCAGGGCAGCGGCGCGGGCCATGCCGGTGGCTGACCAGTCCAGCGCGGTGACATCCAGCCCCTGGCTGGCCAGCCAGACGCCATTGCGCCCCTCACCATCGCCCAGCGCCAGCGCCACCATGCCAGGGCGCAGCCGATGCGCCTGCTCCAGCAGAAATTCATTCGGTGCCTCGCCGAACATGCCGAGGGTCTCGGCATAGCGGGCATTCCAAGCGGTGCTATCGCTCATGCCTGCCGTCCCGCTGCAGGCTCCCAGCCCGGTGGTGCCATCTCGAAGCCAGCAAATTCAAAGGCGGGCGAGACGGTGCAGCCCACCAGGGAGTAATCGGCGCCCATGCCGCCCATGGGGGCTGCCGCCTGCCACCAACCCTGGGGCACCAGGCCGAAAGGCGTCTGCCCGGCAGCGAAATCCACCCCCAATATCACCTCGGAGGCCGCACCGCCGGGCTCCGCCAGCCGCAGCCGCAAGGGCAGGCCGGCATGCCAATGCCAGCACTCCACCGCATCCACCCGATGCCAGTGCGAGGCCTCACCCGCGCGCAGCAGAAAAAGAATGGCCGTGCCCACACCGCGCCCGCCATCTGCTGGCCGGTCGCGCCATGTCTCACGGAAAAACCCGCCCTCGGGATGCGGCTGCAGCCCGAGGCGGGTGATCAGGCTCTCAGCCGTTTCAGCCAACCGGCATGGTCCCGGCCAGGCCCGGATTGGTCAGCGCCGTGGCGTACCAGGCGGCGAGCTTGGGGTGCGCCGCCTTCCAGGGCTCATGCGGGAAGCGGAAATCGAGATAACCCAGCGCGCAGGCAATGGTGATGCGGCCCACATCCATCGGCCCGGCGAGATCGGTGTTCTCCAGCACCGCCAGCGCCCGCTCAACCACGCCGGCCTGCCGGGTGGTGAAGGCCACGCGGCCCTCATCCTGCGGCAAAGCAAGCTGCATGCGGCGCGCGATGGCGGCATCCATAATCCCATCGCCCAGCGCCTGAAGCTTCAGCGCAGCGATTCGCGCGGGGCCAGCGGGCGGCACCATCGGCGCCGCATCGCCCAGCGTGTCGAGATACTCGACGATGACCGGGCTGTCATAGAGCGTGTCGCCGCTATCGGTCACCAAGGCGGGGATGCGGCTGAGCGGGTTGTCGGCCAGCAATTCAGCCGGGCTGAGATGGGGATTGGTGCGGATCTGTTCGATGTGCCCGTCCAGCCCGCGAATAATGGCGCAGGCCATCACCTTACGGACATAGGGGCTGGCGGGGCTGTGATGCAGTTTCATGCGGCTATCCTGGCGTTGTATGGCAGCACCATGCCGCGCCAGGCCGCCTGCTTCAATCCAGCCCGGGCCGCATGAGAGCATGATGCGCCGAGGCACAATCGCCGAAGGCGCTCAATCAGCCTCGTGGTTTAACGAAAGCTGTCCTTGGCGGCGCGGATGCGGGCGAGATCTTCCACCGTTTTCGCCCGGATGAAGGGATTGATCGCGCGCTCCAATCCCATGGTGGTGGGCAGGGTGGGCTCGCCGGCTGCGCGCATGGCATGGGCTTTCTCCGCCCAGTCGCGCAGCGCCGCATTGCCCGGCTCAACCGTGAGCGCGAAGCGGATATTGCTCTCGGTGTATTCATGGCCGCAGCACACAAGGGTGTAATCAGGCAGTGCGGCCAGGGTGGCGAGGGATGCGAACATATCCGCAGCCGTCCCCTCCAGCAGCCTGCCGCAGCCGGCAGAGAACAGCGTATCACCGCAAAACACCGCCTCGGGGAACGAAAAGGCAATATGGCCCAGGGTGTGGCCCGCGCTGTCCAGCACCAGGGCGGCGGATTGGCCGAGGGTGAAGCTGTCGCCCGGGCGCAGCGCCTCATCGAGCGCGGGCAGGCGATGAGCATCGGCCGCGGCACCGGCCACCCTGGCACCAAATTCGGCCGCCAGTGCCACCACGCCGCCGACATGGTCGCCATGGTGATGGGTCAGCAGAATCCAGTCGAGGCCGGTGCCCTCGGCGCGGATCATGGCCGATATCGGCCGGGCCTCGCCTGGATCAACCACGGCGGTCTGGCCGGTCGCGGGGTCACGCAGCCACCAGGCGTAATTGTCACTGAGGCAAGGAATGGCCTTGATGGCGATGGTCATGCGCGTCTCCGATGGATCACTCCCGCAGCCGCGGGTCACTCCCTATATCGTCTGCATGAGCCACGAGGTCCACGGTCTTGAAGCATTCTATGCCAGCGCTCCTGGCCTTGTTGCGCAACGCATGCTGCGGCAGGGACTGCGCGGGATGTGGCCGCAATTGCATGGCATGAATGTGCTGGGCCTGGGCTGGGCCATGCCCTATCTGCCGCTGTGGTCGGGGCAGGCGGTGCGCAGCCTGGCCTTGGTGCCCGCGCCTATCGCCAGCCCCGCGCCGCCGCCCCCGGCCGCGGTGATGCCCGAGGCGCTGCTGCCGCTGCCCGATCTCTCCATCGACCGCATCATCCTCGTACATGCGCTGGAGATGGTGCAGGCGCCCGAGGCGCTGCTGCGCGAATGCTGGCGGGTGCTGCGTGATGATGGAAGGTTGATCGTGGTCGTGCCCAATCGCCTCGGCGCCTGGTCGCTGTTCGACCATACGCCCTTTGGCCAAGGCCGCCCCTGGTCGCGCGGGCAGTTGTGGCGGCTGCTGGAGGGGCGGCTCTTCCGCGTGGCGCGAATGCGGCCTGCGCTCTTCGCGCCACCGCTGCCCTGGCCCTGGGCGCTGAGCGGCGCGGCCATCTGGGAAGGAATGGGGCGCAGGGCCCTGCCGCGCCTGTCGGGCGTGGTGATGGCCGAGGCGGTGAAGGATGTGCTGGGCGCTGTACCGATGGGTGAGGGTGTTGGCCGCATGATGCGCCTGCCGGCGCTGCATGGGGTGGTGAAACGGCTGAGGGATTAGAGCCTGTTCCGTTCGCTATGGCTCACTGCGCAGGCTCTCATTTTTTGTTTGTCGCGCATCTTTAACCGGCTATCCCCGCACCCGCTCCGCCGGCGCCTCCGCCATGGCTGGGTTCTCCGGCCAGTCATGCTTGGGGTAGCGCCCGCGCATATCCTTGCGCGCATCGCGCCAGCCGCCGGCCCAGAACCCCGCCAGATCGGCGGTGATAGCAATCGGCCGCCCGGCGGGTGAGAGCAGGGCTATATGCAGCGGCACAGCGCCACCCGCCAGGCGCGGCGTGGTGGTGACGCCATAGAGGTGCTGCGCCCGCGCCTCGAGCCGGGGCACCTCGCCGGTGTAATCCACCGCCGCGCTGCGGCCCTTGGGCAAGGGCAGCCGTGAGGGCAGGGCGGCCTCCAGCGCGCGGCGCTGCTCATGCGTCAGCAGTGCCATGATGAGCGCGTGGGTGTCGATCGCGCGCAGTTCCGAAAGCTTGCTGCGGCCATAGAGTTGGGTTGCCAAAGCAATGGTGGTGAGCGTGGCATCGGGCCAGCTCGGCTCGGAGCGGCGCATCCAGCCAATGCGCGCCTGCGCCTGTTTCGCCGCCTCCGTCCAATCCAGGTCGCGCCAATCGCGCTCGGCGGCGGCCTCGGCCAGCGCCTGGGCCAGCGCCTCAGGATCAGGGTTTTGCGGCGCCGCCTCTTCCAGGATCAGCGGGCCAAACATTTTGCGCCGCCGGGCGGTCACGCTGCCGGTGCGGGCATCAAACACCGCGCCCTCCACCCAGCGCATCCGGTCCGGGAAGCGCGCCTCCAGCAGCGCCAGATCAAGCGGCGCCGCCATGCGGATGCGCGCCTCGGTGCCGATGAGGTCGAGTTGCGCCACGGCCAGCAGCGGCGCCCGGCGCAGCGGGTCGGTGGCGGCAGTGCGCGCACCCGGCCCCGCCCCCTCCAGCCCGGCCAGGCGGAATGCACCCTCCAGCGCGCCGCGCCGGGCGGCGATACGGTCCGGAAAACCCGCCGCCAGCAATGGGCCGGCATCGCCGCCGGGCAGGGATTTCGCGCTCAGCCCCAGCCGGCGGCGATGCTGCGCGGCGCTACGGGCAATGCGCGCGACCGTTGGCCGGTCCGCCTGCGCGTGATCGGCGCCATGCAGCAGGCCGAGGCGCAGGTTGATATCGGCCGGCGCCTCGCGGTCGCGGATCGGGTCGCGCTCTTCCAGCAGGGCGGCGAGATCGGCGGCGAGGGCCTGTTCGCCCGCATCGCGCGCGGCCAGCATCATCCGGGCAAAGCGGGGATGGGTGCCAAGCCGCGCCATATGGCGGCCGGTCTCGGTGATGCGGTTGTTGCCATCCAGCGCGTCCAGCGCGCGCAGCAGCGCATGTGCGGCCGCCAGCGCGCCGGCGGGTGGCGCATCGAGCAGCGCGAGCGAGGCCGGCGCCGCCCCCCAGGCCGCGCAGTCCAGCGCGAAGGAGGCCAGCTCGGCCTCCAAAATCTCCGGCCTGTCCTGCAGCGGCAGGCCACGATGCAGCGCCTCGCTCCAGAGCCGAATGGCGACACCGGGCTCGGTCCGCCCGGCGCGGCCGGCGCGCTGCTCGGCCGCCGCCCGGCTGATCCGCTGCGTGGTCAGCCGGCTCAGCCCTGAACTGGCATCGAGCCTTGGCGCCCGCCGAAACCCGCCATCAATAACGATACGCACGCCCGGCACAGTCAGCGACGTCTCGGCAATAGAAGTTGCTAATACAACTTTTCGGCGGGCAGCGGGCGCCAGCGCCCGGTCCTGCTCGGCCGGGGGCAATTCGCCATGCAGCGGCAGCACATCCACATCCAGCCCCGAAAGGCGCTCGGCCGTTCGGCGTATCTCACCCCACCCCGGCAGAAAGGCCAATACATCGCCCGGATGGGCGCGCAGCGCATCGCGGATGGTATTGGCCATCGCCTCGGGCAATTCCCGCGCATCGGCCAATTCCCGCGCGCGATGGCTGATGGCAACGGGATAGGCCCGGCCCATGCTCTCGATCACCGGCGCGCCCAGCAGGGTGGCGAAGGCCGCGCCATCCAGCGTGGCGCTCATTGCCAGCAGGCGCAGTTCCGGCCGCAGACTGCGCTGCACATCAAGGCAGAGCGCGATGGCGATATCGGTATCAAGATTGCGCTCATGCGCCTCATCGAACAGCACCGCCGCCACGCCATCCAACCCCGGGTCGGATTGCAGGCGCCGCACCAGCAGCCCCTCGGTCACCACCTCCACCCGCATGGCCGGGCCGGCCACACGGTCCAGCCTGGTGGCCAGGCCGATACGCTCGCCCAGCGCCTCGCCCAGCAGATCGGCCATGCGGCGGGCGGCGGCGCGGGCGGCGACGCGGCGTGGCTCCAGCACCAGAATTTTCTGCCCCGCAGCCCAGGGCTCATCCATCAGCACCAGCGGCACAAGGGTGGTTTTGCCCGCCCCAGGCGGGGCGACCAGCACGGCCGATGCACCAGCGCGCAGCGCTTCGAGCAGCGCCGGCAGCGCCTCCTGCACCGGCAATGAGGGAAAGATTGTCACGCCGCCGCCCGGGGCTCCAGCGCGCCAGTGGCCTGACCGGCCGCGAGGTCGATCCGGGCGCGGATCGGCAAATGGTCAGAGGCCACGCGCGCCAGCACCGTGTCATGCACTTGCGGGCCACGTACCAGCCCATGCGGGTGGCCCAGAATGCGGTCCAAGGCCAGAAAAGGCAGGCGGGAGGGAAAGCTCGGCCGATGCGGCCCGAAGGGACCAAAGTGAGGCTCCAGCACCGCCAGCGCCGAGGCCGCCCCCGCCCGCCATTCATTGAAATCGCCCAGCAGCAGGGTGGGCATGGCCGGGCCTTCTGCCACGGCCGCCAGAATGGCGCTGGTCTGCAGCAGGCGGTGGCGGCGCAGCAGCCCCAGATGCGCCGCCACCACGCGCAGCTTGCCATGCGGAAAGCAGAGATCGACCACCAGCGCGCCGCGCGGCTCGGCTCCCGGAAGCGACAGGCAGCGCACCCGGTTGGCCGTGGCCCCGCGCACCAGCAGCGCATTGCCATGCCACCCATGGCCGCCCTTATGCTGTGGTGCGGCAATAAGGGTAAGGCCGCAGCGCGCCGCGATATCGGCCATGTCAAGCAGGCCGGTGCGGCGGCCGAAGCGGCGATCCACCTCCTGCAAGGCCAGGATATCGGCATCAAGTTCGGCAATCACATCGGCGATGCGGCCGGGATCAAAGCGATGATCCACGCCGATGCATTTATGGATATTGTAGGAAGCGGCGATAAGCCCGCCATCCGCCCCAGCGCGGCGCGGCATGGCCTGGCCGCCGCGGCGGGTGAGGGCGCGTTCCAGCCGGCGCAGCGCAACCTGCACCTCACCGGTCAGCCGCGCGGGGCGCCGATGGGTGTGGCTGTGGCGGCGGGTCTTGGCGCGGTCCGACATGGCCGGTCCTTGGCTGCGAAAAACGGCGGGCGGAGCCATTATGGCATGGCCTGGGTCAGGCGTCTCATGACATGGCGCGACTGAGGCGCCAACACCCCTGACAAGGCCCGCCGGGCGGCAGGCCTCAGCGCAGGTGCTCCTGCAGCCTGGGCATCAACTCCACCAGATTGCAGGGGCGAAACCGGCTATCGAGTTGATGCACCAATATATCGTCCCAGGCATCCTTCACCGCGCCATTGCTGCCCGGCAGGGCGAAGAGATAGGTGCCCGCCGCCACCCCCCCAATCGCCCGGGACTGGATCGTCGAGGTGCCGATCTTCTGATAGCTCAGCATCCGGAACAACTCGCCAAAGCCCTGAATTTCCTTCTCCAGCACGCGGGAGAAGGCCTCGGGCGTCACGTCGCGGCCGGTGATGCCGGTGCCGCCGGTGGTGATCACACAATCCACCT
>Ga0114972_10002581_pt1 | contig 13632 bp, 13 predicted proteins | sample M_140807_EF_Meta_FD_87354 | JGI IMG/M metagenome (GOLD analysis project Ga0114972, IMG submission 87354) | Freshwater microbial communities from Lake Montjoie, Canada to study carbon cycling - M_140807_EF_MetaG | ecosystem: Environmental > Aquatic > Freshwater > Lake | place: Lake Montjoie... | reverse complement strand
CAGCGCTACCGGGAGGCCCTCGGCGACCTGACCGCCATCCAGCTCGCCGAGGCCGGCCCCGAAGGCCACAGTTGGAACCAATTCGTGGTGCGGGTGCCGGGTTGCCCCGCCAATCAGGCCAGCTGCGCCGGCCGCTGCACCCCCTCCAGTGACAGTGCCACCTTCGGTCTGCCGGAAGCCTGTTGCCGCGACTGGCTCAAGCAGCGCCTCCAGGATGAAGGGGTGATCACGATCATCTACTACCCGATCCCGATCCATCGCCAGCCGGCCTACGCCGAACTGGGCTATGGACCCGGCAGCTTGCCGGCCACCGAGCGACTCTGCGCCGAAGTCCTCAGCCTGCCGATCTTCCCCGAACTGGGCGATGAGCAACAGGAACGGGTGATCACGGCCGTGCGCCAGCTGGTGGTGGCCGGCTCCCCGGTCCTGGCGGCCTGAGGCGGCCCCCACCATGGCCCTGATTCAACGCCTGCAGGACCTGGCCCCCACCATGGCCGCCTGGCGGCGGGACCTGCACGACCATCCCGAAACGGCCTTCGAAGAACACCGCACCGCCGCCCTGGTGGCCGAGCGACTCACCAGTTTCGGCTGTGAGGTGCACACCGGCCTGGCCGGCACCGGCGTGGTCGGGGTGCTGCGGGCCGGTGCCGGCCTGGCCGGTGCTGGCCAGGCCGGGGGTTCGGGCCGCAGCATCGGCCTAAGGGCCGACATGGATGCCCTGCCGATTACGGAGGCCAACACCTTTGCCCATGGATCCCGCCACCCGGGCCGCATGCATGCCTGCGGCCACGACGGCCACACCACCATGCTGTTGGGGGCCGCCCAGTACCTGGCCGAAACCCGACGCTTTGACGGCACGGTGGTGCTGATCTTCCAGCCGGCCGAAGAAAACGAAGGCGGCGGCCGGGTGATGGTGCAGGAGGGCCTGTTTGAGCGTTTCCCGGTGCAAGCGGTGTATGGCCTGCACAACTGGCCCGGCCTGGCGGAGGGGCGTTTTGCCGTTCGAGAGGGGCCGATGATGGCGGGCTGCGACCAGTTCGAGATCGAATTGCGGGGCCGCGGCTGCCATGCCGCCATGGCCGAGGAGGGGATCGATCCGATCGTGGCCGGCAGCGCTTTAGTACAGGCCCTGCAAACGATCACCAGCCGCAACATCGCCGCGGCGGATGCGGCGGTGGTGAGTGTCACCCAGTTCCACGGCGGCGAAACCTGGAATGTGATTCCCGCCAGCGTGGTGCTGCGGGGCAGCCTGCGCTATTTCCGCAACGAGGTGCGGGACACCATCCATGGGCGCCTACAGAGCCTGTGCGATGGCGTGGCGTCGGCCCATGGGGCCCAGGCCGAGCTACGGCTGATTCCCGGCTATCCCCCCACGGTCAATAGCGCGGCCGAGGCGGACATCGCAGCTGCCGCCATGGCGGCCGTCGTCGGGGCCGATCGGGTAGACACCGGCCTCCCCCCCACCATGGGGGCCGAAGACTTTGCCTACATGCTGCAGGCCCGTCCCGGGGCCTATGGCTGGATCGGCAATGGCCCGGGCACGGGGGGCTGCCTGTTGCACAACCCCCGCTACGACTTCAATGACGCCGTACTGGCCATCGGCGCCAGCTATTGGGCCACGTTGGTGGAGCGGGTGCTGGCCGCCTGAACAAGCAAGCCTGAGCAGGCACGGCCGTAACCCCCAGTGATCAAGAGCCCAACAGGGCCGTGCACACCAACCGCTCCTGCAGGGCGTCGCCCCGCACCCGCCGCACCCGGATCACCTCGGCCAGGTGGTCGGCATCCTCGGCGATGCCGCAGAAGCGGCCCGAGCCCCAGGTGTGCAGCCAGGGCAGCCCCAGAAAATAAAGCCCCGGGCTGGGGGTGACGCCGCGCTGGTGGGCGGGATAGCCCGCACCATCGAAGACCGGCACGTCGACCCAGCTGAAATCGCTGCTATATCCCGTACACCAGATCACGGCCGCCAGGGGTTCGGCCGCCAGGTCGAGGGCTGGGGCAGGGCCGGGCGGGGGACTCCAGCAGGGTTCGTAGGCAGCCTGGGGAGGCGCGTCGAGACCCTGATCGCTGATCCAGAGATCGATACTCTGGCCGATGCGGTTGAACACGGCGTCGGCCTGGTCCAGGTTCGCCTCCAGATCGTCGGCGAACCGGATGCTTTGGCCGCTGAGCTCAAGCAGGCGGCCGTGCAGTTGCATGCCATTGAGGGCATGGCGGCGTAAGTCGATGTCGTGGCCGCCATCCCGACCGCTGAGGTAGTGGTTGGTCTTGGAACGCACGGCCTTGGGGTCGGCATGCTCGTGGATCGGCATGGCGTAGTAGCCCATGCGCTCCAACCAATCGACCACATCCCTGCCGCGATAGCGGCGCGGTGAGCGCGGTGCCGAACCGACGCAGAGATGGACGCGGCGACCGGCAAAAAAAAGGTCTTCGGCGATCTGGGCGCCGGACTGGCCACTGCCGACCACCAGCACCGACCCCGCAGGCAACTGGTCGGGGTTGCGATAGTCGCGGGCATCGAGCTGCAGCAGGGAGGCGGGCAGCCGCTGGGCCTGGGGATGGCGTTTCGGGTGGTGATAGCCCCCAATCGCCACTACCACCTGGTCGGCATCCACCGTTCCGGCGCTGGTGCTGAGTCGATAGCCCTCCCCCTGGCGCTGCAATCCCTGGACACTCACCCCTTCACGCACATCAATCTCCGTGTGGACGGCGAAGCGACGCACGTAGTCGACAATGGCGTCGCGGACCATGAAACCGTCCGGGTCGTCGCCGTCGTAAGGAAAATCAGGTAACCGGCATTGCCAGTTGGGCGTCACCAGGCAGAAGCTGTCCCAGCGTTGGTGCTGCCAGGCATGGCCGATACGGTTCTTCTCCAACACCAGGGCCTGGATGCCGTGGCGCTTCAGGCAGGCCGCCATGGCCAGGCCCGCCTGACCGGCGCCAATGATGACCACCGGCGACCAGGAGGGCAGGGGGGTTGCCGCCGAGGATGGTGACGCGGCCTGGAGAGAGGGTCCTGCGAATGCCTGGGGGGGCGTTGATGCCGCCGTTTGAGCCACAGCAATCAGGAACCAATTGGATCCATCGATTCTGGGCCGCAAGCGGTTCGAATCCGGTAGCAGAAGCCACCAAGACGGCCCAAACAGTTGCAATTGCTACACAATTTCAAGGGGCGAGGGTGCAATCTTCCCGTGTCTTGTGCCGCTGGCTTCGCTCCCCATGCCTGAAGTGACTCGCCCCGCCAATCAGCCGGGAGATTTTCTTGTTGATTACGAGCAAAAAGTCTTCCCCGATGTCAAGGCGGAACCGGGCGAAAAAGCCCTGGTCACTTTTCACACGGTTGCCTTCGAAGGTTCGATTGGTTTGGTGAACTTGCTCCAAGCTAGTCGCCTGATCAATAAAGGTTTTGAAACCTCGATTCTTCTTTACGGCCCCGGGGTCACCCTGGGGGTACAGCGCGGCTTTCCCAAGTTGGGTGATGCCGCCTTTGACGGCCACCTCAACTTCAACGCCCGCCTGCAGAAATTCATGGACCAGGGTGGCAAGGTTTATGCCTGCCGTTTCGCCCTCCAAGCCCTCTATGGCCATGGTGAAGGGGCCCTGATTCCCGGCATCACCCCGGTCAACCCCCTCGATGTGCTGGACATCATCCTGCTGCACCGCAAGGAAGGGGCCTTCATCCTCGACACCTGGACCCTCTGATCCCACCCCAATCATCGGCGGGTTTAGCGTTGCCGACCCGCCTTCCCTGCCCCTATCCCCGCAGCCTTCTCGCCAGCCCATGGCCGATCCGATCCTCGTCGCCGCCGCCCAGATCCGACCGGTGCTCTTCAACCTGGAGGGTTCCGTCGCCCGGCTGCTGGCGGCCATGGCCGAGGCGGCGGCAGCGGGGGTGCGGTTGATCGTCTTTCCAGAAACCTTTCTGCCCTATTACCCCTACTTCTCATTCGTCGAGCCGGCTGTGTTGATGGGGCGCTCCCACCTCAAGCTCTACGAACAGGCGGTTGTCGTCGAGGGTCCCGAGGTGGCCCGCATCGCCGCGGCGGCGCGCCAGTGGCGCCTCCATGTCGTGCTCGGCATCAACGAGCGGGATGGGGGCAGTCTCTACAACACCCAGTTGCTGATTGACGACAAGGGGGAGCTGCTGCTCAAGCGTCGCAAGATCACACCGACCTACCACGAGCGCATGGTCTGGGGCCAGGGGGATGGCTCCGGCCTCCAGGTGGTTCCCACCGACCTCGGCCGCATCGGCAGCCTCGCCTGCTGGGAGCACTACAACCCCCTGGCGCGCTTTGCCCTGATGACCCAGGGGGAAGAGATCCATTGCGCCCAGTTTCCGGGGTCCCTGGTGGGGCCCATCTTCAGCGAGCAGACGGCTGTGACCATGCGGCACCACGCCCTGGAAGCCGGTTGTTTTGTGGTCTGCAGCACCGCCTGGCTCGATCCCAGTGACTACGCCACCATCACGCCCGATGCCTCGCTGCACCGGGCCTTCCAGGGGGGCTGCCACACGGCGGTGATCAGTCCGGAGGGCCGCTATCTGGCCGGTCCCCTGGGCGAGGGCGAGGGGCTGGCCATCGCCGAGCTCGACTTCGACCTGATCACCAAGCGCAAACGCATGATGGACAGCGTTGGCCACTACAGCCGACCCGATCTGCTGGGACTGCGCCATGACCGCCGGCCCCACAGTCACCACGAAGCCGTCCCCCTGGCGGCAGCCCCTTTTCTGGAGCCCCTGGCCCCTGAGCGTCCCAACGGACTGCCCCTGGCCGTGGAGGTGACCCATGGCTGACGTTGCGCCCCGCCTGGGAACCCTGCTCACCGACCTTCAGGTCCATGGCGTGGTGGATTCGGCGGTGCCGGGCAACCAGGGACGCCGGGGCGGCGCCGGTCCCTCCGACCACCGGGCCCTGACGATCGAAGGCACCACCGTGATGGTGCCGGTTTACAACGCCCGCTCCCAGGCGTCCCCCTACCGGCTGAACACCGCCGCCGACGGCTCCCTCAGCCTGGCCCAAGGGGATTCCCCTCGGGCCCAGGTCGAGGTGCCGCCCGAGCCGGCTTTTTATGGCTTACAGACGGCCGAAGGCATCCCTTACCGGGCCATCGCCTTGCTGCACAGCCGCGATGTGCTGGCCACCACCCTGCTGCAAACCTGCATTCGCTTTCGCGACCGCAGCCAGTCGTGCCAGTTCTGCGCCATCGAGCAATCCCTGGAGGGGGGCCGCACGGTGGTGCGCAAAACACCCCAGCAGGTGGCCGAAGTGGCGGAAGCGGCCGTGCGGCTCGATGGCGTGCGCCAACTGGTGATGACCACCGGCACCCCCAACAGCGACGACCGGGGCGCCCGGCTGATGGCCGAAACGGCCTTGGCCGTCAAGGCGCGGGTGGATCTGCCGATCCAGGGCCAGTGCGAGCCGCCGGAGGATCCCAGCTGGTATCAGGTGATGAAAGATGCGGGTGTGGACAGCCTCGGCATGCACCTTGAGGTGGTGGAAGACGCTGTTCGGCGCCGCATCCTGCCGGGTAAATCGGAACTGAGCCTGGAGCGCTATTACGAAGCCTTCGCCCAGGCGGTGGCGGTGTTTGGCCGGGGCCAGGTGACCACCTATCTGCTGGCGGGGCTGGGGGATAGCGCCGAGAGCCTGATTGGTTGCAGCGAGCGATTGATTCAGTTGGGGGTCTATCCCTTCGTGGTGCCTTTTGTGCCCATTGCCGGCACACCCCTGCAGGACCATCCAGCCCCCAGCACCGCCTTCATGGTCGAGGTGTACACGGGTGTGGCAGCGCTGCTGCGGGGCTCCGACCTGCGGGCGGAGGCGATGGCGGCGGGTTGTGCCAAATGCGGCGCCTGCTCGGCCCTGGCCCTGTTCGAGCAGGAGACCTGACCATGCCCTTCCTGGACGGCACCAGCCTCAAGACCGACTCCAGTCCAAGTTCGGCTCCGGCGGCCTTCACCCCTTCGGTGCGTCTGGGCATCGGCGTCGATGCGGATGATTTCCGCCTCTCGCCGACAACCCATTCCGGCCTGTTCTCCTTCCATCTGCTGCAACCCACTTCGCCGCTGATGACGGGCTACTGGCAACTGCGCAGGGCCATCTTCTGCCAGGAGCAGCACCTCTTTGAAGAGCACGACCGCGACGAACGGGATGATCGCGCCTACCCGATTGCGGCGATCTATCCGGGCTCTGCCCAGCACTTCGGCGTGGTGGGGGTGGTGCGCATTCTGGAAGAACAACCGGGACTCTGGTACGGCGGGCGGTTGGGGGTGAAGGACCGCTACCGCCGCCAGAACCAGATCGGCAAAGGGCTGATCTGGAAAGCCGTGACCACGGCCCACGGCTGGGGCGCCCAGCGCTTCCTGGCGACGGTGCAGCTCCAGAACGTGCGCTACTTCGAGCGGCTCCACTGGCAATCGCTGGAGGCCATGGCGATCCGTGGCGTCCCCCACCATCTGATGGAGGCGGATCTGGCCTACTACGAACCTTCGTGCGAACGACGCCCTGGGCTGAGGGCGGCATGAGGGCCCAAGCAGACGGTTGGCAGCGCCAGGCACGGTCCGACCTGGACGCCCTGACCCAGCGCCTATCCCAACTGGAGGGATTATTGGGCAAGCGTGATATCCAGGCCCCGGCCCGCCTCTTTGCCCACCACCCCTTCCCCGATCTCGGGATCGCGGCGGCCCTGGGGGATGATGCCGCCCTGGTGCCCCCAGCCCCGGGTCCCCTTCTGCTGGCCTGCGAAGGATTGCACCCCCAACTGGTGGCCGAAGACCCCTGGTTCGCCGGCTGGAGCGCCGTGCTGGTGAATCTCAACGACATCGCCGCCATGGGGGGCCGGCCCTTGGCCCTGGTCAACAGCCTCTGGAGCCAGGGACCGGATCCGGCCCAGGCGTTGCTGGAGGGGATGGCCTTCGCCTGCAACAAATTCGGGGTGCCGATGGTAGGGGGCCACACCAACCTGCAGAGCCCCTACGCGGCGCTCTCGGTGGCGGTGCTGGGTACGGCGCCGGGGCCGGTGCTCTCGGCCCGGTTGGCACAGCCAGGGCAGCTTTGTTGTTTGCTGGCCAACCATGGCGGCGCCTTCCACCGGCCCTACCCCTTCTGGGATGCGGCCACCCAAGCCGATCCAAGGCGCCTGCGGGCCCAGCTCGAAATGCTGGTGCAACTGGCCGCTGCGGGGGTGGTCCAGGCCGCCAAGGACGTGAGCATGGGCGGTATCGCCGGAACGGCGGTGATGTTGGCGGAAGCGGCCGGCTGCCGCCTGGAGCTGGACCTGGAGGCCATCCAACCGCCGCCTGGGGTGGCGCTGGAAGCCTGGTTGGCCTGTTTCCCCAGCTATGGCTTCCTGCTGGTGGTGGACCCAGGCGCCGTCACCGATCTGCAGGCCGCCGTGGCGCCCCATCCCGAGCTCTGGTGCCGACCCATCGGCCGCTTGCTGGAGGGCCCGCCGTCGGTGCAGTTGATCCAGGCCGGGGCCCGGTCCACCCTGTGGGCGGGGGACGGGCCGTTGACGGGGTTTTCCCCGTGAACCCAGGCCCTGGGCCCACGGGGTTTAATCTTGACGCAAAATTTTCTACTTCCATGCCCGAAGTTCATCTCGTTTTGGAATGGCCAGACGGCAGCACTAGCGAGCTCTATTCCCCCTCCACCGTGATTCTGAAACGCCTTCAACCGGGCCAGAATCTCGCCGTCTCTGACCTCAAGGTTGAGGGGATCGCCGCCCTGGAGGAGGCCTCTGAGCGGGTGCGGGCGCGCTACGGCTTTGCCTGCACCCGAACCGATGAAGAGCGCCTCAAACTAGAACGTAAGGCCATCCATTTTGATGATGGGGAACGGGTCCAAATCAGGGCTTGAAGGCAGTTAGGAACTCCCATCGGGTTTCAGACTGATCCGCCAATGACCCCTGAAGTCCAACGCCAAGAACAGCCCCTGAGGCTTTAGCCCTATGCAGTTTTTGCATAAAATGGGGCGGCAAAGATGGGTCAAAACTTTTGGGGTATTTAACGTTTATGTGCTATATTGTCATCGATGACAAAAATACTTTATGGTCGAAATTGACACCCTTGCTTGCTTGGATTATTTAATGTGGCTCCAAACGGGTGATGAAGTCGCCAAGCGGACGGGGCTCAACCAATCCACCATTAGCCGCAATCTGCATAAATGCTGTGAAACCTTCTTCTTAAATGTAAAAAAAATAAACAACGAGTATGTTATTACCGGCGACACTGAAATCATTAATCTCGAGCGATATGTTCATCAGTTTCATCGCTGGAAAAGCTATCGCCCTCTAAGGCTGGAGGGAATGTTCTGGTCGGGGAGAACCTACTTGTCTGCACCGATTGATGGTTATGTCCTTGGCAATCACAACTTCATGCATGTGGCCCCACCCCTCGCCATGCTGCGCGCCGGTGTGCTGGACGCCTGGATCGCACCATTCCCAGATAGTCCGGCTGGGGATGACAAGGATTTGGCCAGCTTTCCCCTAGCCCACTTCCCCTGTCATCTGATTGCGGTTGAATCCCATCCACTCTTTTCAATCAACCGTGAATTGACATTGGATGACCTAAGAGATTATCCCTCCCTGGCTCTACCAGAAGGGGCTTTCCCCGTTTTTGAAGGCTATGCAAAAAGCCTGGGTCTCTGGAATTCACCATCAAGCATCCATCGCTATGACGTCAACAAGTGGGAAGGCAGAAATGCGATCGAACTAACCACATCTTTTTCCTCGGTATTTGGCTTGGATATTTTTGGTCCACCCCAAAAGATCCTGCCCTACAAATTAGATATAGGCCTCGGCGATGTTCTTGTCGTCAAAAGGGAGTTTGCCAACCATCCCATGGTCCTAAATCTAAGACAAGTTCTCCACGACCGCCTAAGGCCGTGGGCCGACCGATTTCCTGAAATTCGCCTATGTCCTCCGGCGCCCTAGGTCGTGTAATCGGCATTGATGCGCACGTATTGATCCGATAGATCGCAGCCCCAGGCGACCCCCTCACCAGGCCCATCCCCCAGCTGGAGGCGGATGGCCACCATGTCGTCCTGGAGATAGGCGCCGGCGGCGCAGGCGTGGAGGTAGGCGGAGGCCGCCGGGCGGTCGAAGGCCAGGGGCTGGCCCGCGGCCATCAGCTGGTGGGGACCCAACCAGAGGGCCAGGGCCCCAGGATCCAGGGGCACCCCGGCCCGGCCCGCGGCGGCCACGATGCGGCCCCAGTTGGGGTCGCGGCCATGGATGGCGCATTTCACCAGGGATGAGCCGCAGATGGTGCGGGCGATGGCGCGGGCGCCGGCCCCATCGGCGGTCCCCTCCACCCGCACCTCGATCAGGCAGGTGGCGCCTTCGCCATCGCGGGCAATGGCCCGGGCCAGGTGTTGCGCCACCGCCGTCAGGCCGGCCTCCAGGGCGTCAAAGTGCTCGGGGCCTAGGGGCTCGCCGGCGGCAAAGGCCAGGACCATGTCGTTGGTGCTGGTGTCGCCGTCCACCGTGATCGCATTGAAGGAGCGATCCACCGCCCGCGCCACCATGGCCCTCCAGACGGCCGCCGGCACACCGGCATCACAGCTGAGGTAGGCCAGCATCGTGGCCATGTTGGGGTGAATCATCCCCGAACCCTTGGCCATGCCGCCGATGCGCACGCGGCGACCGCCCAGGTCGGCCTCCAGGGCGATTTGCTTCTCCACCAAGTCGGTGGTGAGGATCGCCCGGGCCGCCGCAGCGCCACCATCGGGGGCCAGGGCCGCCACCAGCGGATCCAGGCCCGCCACCAGGACGGCCATCGGGATCGGCACGCCGATCACACCGGTGGAGCCGATCAGCATCTCCTCGGGTGCCAGGTTGAGGCGCCGGGCCAGTTCGGCGGTGGCGCTGAGACTGTCGGCCAGACCCCGCACGCCGGTGCAGGCATTGGCCTGGCCCGAATTGGTGAGCACCGCCCGCACCTGGCCGCCCCGGGCCGCCAGCCGCTCGGCACAGAGGTCGACGCAGGCGGCCCGCACCCGGTTGAGGGTGAAGCTGCCGGCGCATATCGCGCCCTCAGGGGCCAGCAGCAGGGACAGGTCGGGATTGCCGGAGGGCTTCAATCCCGCCGTGATGCCCGCCGCCAGGAAGCCCGTGGGGGCGGTGATGCCACCGGCGACGGGTTGCCAGCGAGAACTTGACGGGGCCAAGTCGGACACGGTGGGTACGGCACAGCAGTGCCCCCCATCTTCTCGCCCCGCCGGGAACCCCGGAAACCGACTCCGATCGCCAAGATGAAGGCTGGGAACGCTCGCGCTCCAGCCATGCGACCGTGCCACCGAGCAGCTACGCCGTCGTGCCGCCGTGATCCGCGCCAGATTCCAGGGCCCCCAGCGCCGCATTGGCCTCACCGGCGGCATCGCCACGGGCAAAAGCACGGTGGGCCAGTTGCTGGCCGAGCGATTCGGCCTGCCGGTGCTGGATGCGGACCTCTACGCCCGGGGGGCCCTGGCCCCAGGCAGCCCCGGCGCCCTGGCCGTCCTGGACCGCTACGGCGCTCCGGTGGCCGCCAGGGTTGGCGGCAGCATCGATCGGGCGGCCTTGGGGCGCATCGTCTTCGCCGATCCGCGGGAACGCCGCTGGCTGGAGCAGCTGGTGCACCCCCTGGTCCGCCAGCGCTTCGAGGCGGAATTGCAGCGGCTGGCCCGCGAGTCCGTGGTGGTGCTGATGATTCCGCTGCTCTTTGAGGCCGGCCTGGAATCGCTCTGCAGCGAGGTGTGGCTGGTGACGTGCCGCTCCGAGACCCAACTCCTGCGCCTATTAAGGCGCGACGGGCTGGCGGAGCAGGAGGCGCTGGCGCGCATCGCCGCCCAGTGGCCCCTGGATCGCAAACAGGCCCTGGCCGATCGGCTGATCAACAACGATGGGGATGGCGAGGCCCTCGAACAGCAGCTGGCCGCAGCCCTGGCCCTCAACCCTTGAGCTTCTGCATCAGGATCTGGTTGGCCAGCTTGGGGTCGGCGCGGCCGCCGGTCTGCTTCATCAATTGGCCCACAAAGAAGCCCTGCAATTTGTTCTTGCCGCCCCTGAAGGCCTCCACCTCGGCCGGATGGGCCGCCAGCAAGCCATCCACAATCGAGCCGATGGCCGCTGGATCACTGATCATGCCCAGGCCCCTGGTCGCCACGATCGCCTTGGCGGAGCCCCCCTGCTCCAGCAGCTCGGGCAGGATCTCCTTGGCGATCTTGCCGCTGATGGTATTGGCCTCGATCAAGCCCACCAGTTCGGCCAACTGCTCGGGCCGCAGGGGCAAAGTGGCGTAATCGAGGCGGTTGGCGTTGACATGGGCGGCGATGTCGCCGCAGATCCAGTTGGCGGCCCCCTTGGCCTCGGCTCCCGCCGCCACCACGGCCTCGAAGTATTCGGCCATGGCCCGCTCATCGGTGAGCACCCGGGCGTCGTAGATGGACAGGCCCAGCTGGTCGGCGTAGCGGTGCCGCTTGGCGGCTGGCAACTCGGGCAGCTCAGCCAACCAGGCCTGGCGCTGGGCTTCATTCACCTCGATAGGCCCCAGATCCGGTTCCGGGAAATAGCGATAGTCACTGGATCCTTCCTTGATTCGCATGCTCTTGGTGAGCTGCTTGCCCTCATCCCAAAGGCGGGTTTCCTGCACGATCGGCTCACCGGCCTCAAGGGCCTTGATCTGCCGTTGAATTTCGTATTCACAGGCCTTCTGAATCGCCGAGAAGGAATTCATGTTCTTGATTTCCACCTTGACGCCAAAGGGGGCGTCGGGGCCCTGCCGCACCGAGATATTGACATCGCAGCGCAGGGAACCCTCCTGCATGTTGCCATCGGAGACGCCCAGATAGCGCATGATGCGGCGAATCTCCGAGGCGTACTCCGCCGCTTCGCGGCCCGTGCGCAGGTCCGGCTTGCTGACGATTTCGGCCAGGGCGACCCCAGCGCGGTTGTAATCCACCAGGGAATGGCTGCTGCCCGCCAGGCGATCGCTGCCGGCATGCACCAGCTTGCCCGCATCTTCCTCCATGTGCAGGCGCTCAATTCCAATGGTTTTGAGATAGGTCTCCTTGCCCTTCTCGGCCACTTCGACTTCGATCCAGCCGTCTTCGGCGATGGGCTGGTCGAACTGGGAGATTTGATAATTCTTGGGAAGGTCGGGATAGAAATATTGCTTGCGATCGAACTTGCTATGGGCTGCCACCTTCAGATTCAGGGCCAGGGCAGCCTTGACGGCATATTCGAGCACCTTGGCATTGAGGACCGGCAGGGTGCCGGGCAACCCACAAACCACGGGGTCGATGTGGGTGTTGGGGTCATCGCCGAAGGCGGTGGAGGCGGGACTGAAGATCTTGCTGGCGGTGCCCAGCTGCACGTGGGTTTCGAGACCGATCACCGCTTCCCAGGCCGCGCCTGGGACAGCGAGCGCGGGGGAGGCAGCGACCTGGGAAGCAGCTGGGGCCATGCGAAGCGGAAGCGGCGACAACCGCAGAAGCTGGGCCAATCCTAGGCAGGCGCCCTGGACTCCCCTATTCCCCGGCCAGGGCGGCCAGCGGTTGGCGGCGATGCAGTTCGTGCAGGCCCTCCAGCTGGTTGTGCACCGACACCAGTTGGTCGCGGATGTGGCTGCTGTTATCGATGCGGGAGAGGGCCAGGAGCATCGATTCGATCTGGGCCTTGCAGTCGATCAGGACGCGGCATTCGGGGGAGCCAGGTTCGTAGGGCATGACTTGAAACGGTTCGTCGCCCACTGCAACCCAACGCGCCAGGAGAAACTGTCGCCATCGCTGCCATTCAGCCGGCCCGCCCCCCCCTTCCGCCTCCGCCCCCACCGGAGCGGCCTTCGCCGCTGCGGCGATCGGGTCGCCCATCGCTGCGGCGACCCCGCAAGGACCCCTCAGGGCGGGACCCCGCCGATCGGCCTGCGCCTGGCCGGCCCCCGGCTGGGGGCCGGGAGCGCCCGCGGCCACCGCTGAGGTCGAGGGGGGGGGCGGAGAGCACCTTCGGTTCAAAGCCCGGCACCTCCTGGCGGGGCAGCGGTGCCCCGGTGAGCCGTTCGATGGCCCGCAGCAGCTCGTGCTCCTCGGCAGCCACCAGGGAGACGGCATGGCCGGTCAGGCCGGCCCGGCCGGTGCGGCCGATGCGATGGACATAATCCTCGGCCACATTGGGCAGATCCAGGTTGACCACATGGGGCAATTGCTGGATGTCAATGCCTCGGGCGGCAATGTCCGTGGCCACCAGCACCCGCACCTCACCGCTCTTGAAACCGGCCAAGGCCCGCGTGCGGGCCCCCTGGCTCTTGTTGCCATGGATGGCAGCGGCCAAGATGCCCTCCTTCTCCAGCCGTTCGGCCAGCCGGTTGGCGCCGTGTTTAGTGCGGGAGAACACCAGCACCTGCTGCCAATGCTGGCTCTGGATCAGGTGGCAGAGCAGATCGGGCTTGCGGGCCATGTCGCAGGGGTGCTGCACTTGCTGGACCAGGGGGGCCGCCTGGTTTTCGGGGGTGGCCTGCAGCTGCACGGGCTGGTGCAACAGGCCCGTCGCCAGCTGGCGGATCTCGGCGGAAAAAGTGGCTGAAAACAGCAGGTTCTGGCGCTGGGCCGGCATCAGGGCCAAGATCCGCCGGATATCGCGGATGAAGCCCATGTCCAGCAT
>Ga0114972_10002580_pt1 | contig 13633 bp, 11 predicted proteins | sample M_140807_EF_Meta_FD_87354 | JGI IMG/M metagenome (GOLD analysis project Ga0114972, IMG submission 87354) | Freshwater microbial communities from Lake Montjoie, Canada to study carbon cycling - M_140807_EF_MetaG | ecosystem: Environmental > Aquatic > Freshwater > Lake | place: Lake Montjoie... | reverse complement strand
GGCTCGACCCGGTACCCGCGGATTTTGACCTGATCGTCGGACCGGCCGAGAAAATCGAGCGTGCCGTCGGGGCGCCAGCGCGCCAGGTCGCCGGTGCGGTACAGCCGCCCGCTGCCACTTGTGACGAACCGCTCGGCGGTCAGTTCCGGCCGCTGCCAATACCGGACCGTTCGACAAGTTGTACGTCAGGCCCTGCGTCGTGCCAAACAGGCTCGCCCGCTCCACGGACGAAACGTTCACCAGCGTGCCGAACATATCGGCTGCAATTGGCTCCAGCCCGAGGTCACGTCGCAATGTCTCATGCGCGTAACGCTGGTGCCCCAGCGCGCTGCGCGTTTGCTGCGCCGCGTCGCGGACAACTCCCGCCAGCCGGTCTCCCGGCGCAGTCGCCAGGCGCAGCGGTACGGTATTGCTCAGCATTGCGGGCGCGCGTCGGGCTGCCGCGTCAAAGCGTCCCGTCACCTGCCAGCCCAACAGAGTCTCCGACCGCCCTGCCAGGCGACCGACATAGATCGCCACCGCCGCGGCCAGCATCGCCGGCAGCGTCGCACCAAGCGACTTGCCGAGGGTCGCCAGGGCGTCGGTGATGCCCTGGGGCACCACGCAGGTCTCGCGGCGGAAGTCCCGCTCCCAGCCGACACCGCCACCCGCCAGGCTGACCGTCTCCGGCTGGCCGGCCAGCAACGCGAGCCAATGCGCGCGATCCTCCTCCCACGCCGTCGTGCCTGGGCCATAGCCCGGGCTGCCAAGCAGCTCCCGCAACGGCACGAACGCTTGGCCGCGCGCCGGCTCATTCCGCAGCGACGCGCTGTAGACCTCGGCGAGGCGGGCCTTGACCAATGCGAGGCCTAAGCCGTCGAGAACGATATGGTGGTAAGCTTGAAACCAGATCCAGCGCCTGGTGCCGGTCCGAATGAGATGCCAGCGGAACAGGGGCGCATCGCTGGTTAGGTCAAAAGGCTGCCCCAGAAGCGTCCGCGTGAGGCGCCGCGCCGCCGGCTCAGGGTCCGCCTCGCCGCTCAGGTCGTGCACCGGTAGCGTCCAATCGGCGGCCAACCCGGCCTCGATCCACTGCACCGGCCCGTCGGGCGTCTCAGCAAAACGCAGCCGCAGCGTTTCGGTCTCGGCGATGACCTGCCGGGCAGCACCCTCGAAAACGGCAACGTCGATTGGCCCGTCGAGATCGGTGTACTGCGCGATCGTATAGAAGGTACAGCCGGGCGCCATGTGGTGCGCCAGCCAGATACCAGCCTGACCCTTGCTCAATGGAAACGGTATGGGGGTGATAGAGCGGCCCATGTTCGGGTCCGAACCGGGCCGAGCAGGAGAGGGTCGGGCCGGCGCTACCACCGCCCCCAGCGGGGGCCTGGTCACTGTCGGGGCCGGCCGGCGACGGTGCAGAGGGCGTTCATCCCGTTACCGGCCGTGGGCGACGGCGGCTTCTGCCATGCTTTCGCGCGGGCTCTCGGGCGCATGTCGAGCCAATGGGCTTCGACATAGGCCAGACACTCAGCCTTCGGCCCAACCCGCCCTGGCTGGCGCCAGCCCTCGGGTCCAGGCCGGGCGGTGGGCCGGAGGGAATACCGCTCCTCGGCGTTGATGAGCACCTGGAACAGGTCGCCATCGATGGTGAAGTCATCCGGGCAGGACGGGTCCGACATCAGATCTTCTTTCCGCCCCGGGGGAGGGAAGACTTAACAGCTCGTTACCACGGACGGGCTTCCGCGTCCCGGGCTCGGCTGGCAACGAAACCTATAGTTTTTATTAACATAAATTTGCAAGGGCCGAGCAAGCGCTCACGGAACAGGCTCCACCGACCGTTGAGCGGGAAAATGGGAACCTGGCTGGTACCCCGTCGGATGATCACTCCACCGGCTTGGCGCTGATTACCGCAGTGCGGCAGGCGTTCACCGAGGCAGTCGCCCGCGTTTACGATCGCGTCACCAGGACCCGGATCTGAACTGGTGCGATGGGCCGACCAATAGTGTCTTGCCGAAGAGCGAGGGGCGCGCGCCTGGTGCGGGCGGGGGCTGTGGCGGTTGGCGTCCGCAGGTTCGCCCATGCCTATAGGACCACGAGATTTATTTTACGTTTAGTCAATTAAAGCATAGAGCCCTAAAGAATGCCTCCGATTCACTCTGTAGGAGCCCGTTGCGTAAATAAAGCCGATTTGAAGAGGATAACATGACTGGCGGAGAGAAGCTGTAGTTGCGTCTGGTCGGCGGTGTATACAGAAAACCGTGTGTTGAAATCCCCAAGCCTGGGTTTGGGCGCGTGGATGGTCTGAATCCCGCGGGCGGGAAGCAGGTGCAGGCAAGAAGCCGAGAGCATTCCACGGGGCATCCCCACCGGCCGCTTGGCGCACCGGCAGGGTGAGCCAAAGTGGCGGGAACACTTAGTTTAGGTTCAGTCCGTGCTATGCCGCCGTCATGGAAACAAAGCCGCCCATTCCCTTGGCAATCCTCGTTGGCATCCAGACCCCCGAGGTGGATGACGTTGCGCACGCAGCCAGCCTCGAAGAACTGGGCCGTCTCGTGAAGACGCTAGGCTATGAGGTGGTGGGCACGCTCTCGCAGCGGCGCGACGGTACGGGGGCGGGGCTGGTGCTGGGCAGTGGCAAGCTGGCCGAACTGGCTGCGCTCACGGGCGGCACCGGCGTGGTCGGCTCCATGGCGCCGCCGCTGAGATCCAAAGCGCGGGAACGCTTCGAAGGGGGCGCCGCGCCGGTCGCCACCCCCGCGGCGGCGGATGACGAGCCGGCTCAGAAGCCCGACTTCGTCATTGTGGACCACGAGCTTTCGCCCAGCCAGATCCGCAACCTCGAGCGCGCCACCGGCGCCCAAGTGCTCGACCGCACCGGCGTCATCGTCGAGATCTTCCATCGGCACGCCAACACGCGTGAGGCGAAGCTCCAGGTGGAGATGGCGCGGCTGAAATACGTGGCCCCCCGCTTGCGCGAATCCGGGGGTGGGGGAGAGCGCCGGCAGGGCCCCGGGGCCGGCGAGAGCAGCCTCGACCTCGACCGGCGCAAGATCCGCGACCGGCTGGCCGAGCTGAAGGACCAGCTGGAAGCCGTGCAGCGCGACGGTGACCAGCGCCGCGCCGCCCGGCGCGACCAGCTGCGCGTGGCGTTGGTCGGCTACACCAATGCGGGCAAATCCTCCCTCATGCGCGCCCTGACGGGCAGCGAGGTGCTGGTGGAGGATAAGCTGTTCGCCACGCTGGACACCACCGTGCGCGTACTGCAGCCAGAGACGCGGCCGCGCGTGCTGGTCTCCGACACGGTGGGTTTCATCAAGCAGCTGCCGCATGACCTCGTCGCCTCCTTCCGCTCGACCTTGGCGGAGGCGCTGGAGGCTTCGCTGCTGCTGTTCGTGGTCGATGCCTCGGACCCGACCCATGAAGCGCAGCTTGAGGTGAGCCGGGGCGTGCTGCGCGAGATCGGCGCCGATGCGGTGCCCTCGCGTCTGGTGCTTAACAAGATGGACCGGGTGGATGCCGCCGGCCGTGCGGCGCTGCTGGAAAAGCACCCCGACGCCATCATGCTTTCCGCCCATGCGCCAGGCGATGTCAGCGCGCTGCGCGAGACCATCATCGGCTTCTTCGAGGCGGTGATGGTGGAGGATGTGTTGGTGCTGCCCTACGCGAGGCAGGGGCTGATCGGTGAGGTATATGAGAGTGTTCGGGTGTTGTCCGAGGCGCATGACGAGGTGGGGCGGGTGCTGCGGGTCCGGGGTCTGCCCGGCGCCATCGTTCGGCTGCAGCGGAGCCTCGCTGCTCACTGAAGCACAGCGCCTCCTGGGGGTGCTGCTACTCCATCTTCGCCAGCGATTACCGGTGCGCGAGAGCGCGCGCGATGACGGCGTGGGCCGATGTCAGCGCGGTTACTGCCGCGGCGTAACCGCTGCGCCGCCGACCCTGTCGGTGCTCATCAATGTCGGCACACTGCTGCCAAGTGGATGATGCCGTTCGAGCAGGACGCCCAGTTAGGAGAGCGGGCCGTTCACTCGGCACTTGTGCCGAAGCAGTCGTCCGCGCGAAGCTGGTGGCGGGATAGAACCCCAGCGGTTCCCTACCCGATTCGGTAAGTTGCGCTAGGCTTGCGCTCGCCCACCGGATACCACGGCCTGCCCAGCACAGACACAGCGAGCTGACCCATGTTCGACGAATTCGGTTTTCCACGCGACGCTGACTCGGACTACGCCGCGCCCATTCTTGGTACTTTCGTATATTGCAGTCGTGCGGCCGAAGGCGTTGACCGCGCCGAGGTCGGCCGCATTATCGAGTGCTCCCAGCGCCGCAATCTCGCCCGCGACATCACCGGGGTGCTGGTCTTCGGCAGCGGCGTCTTCTTCCAATGGATCGAGGGGCCGCCCGCCCAGGTGGAGAACCTGATCGCTAGTCTTCATGGGGATTCGCGCCATCACGACATCGTCACGCTGGACCGGGGTGTTGAGAGGCGCGAGCGTCTGTATCCGAATTGGGAGATGGAGCTGGTCGGAGCCGACGACATCCGCGCGGTGCTGCAGGACGCACTCGAAAGCGCTGAAGACGAAAACAACATTGCAGCACTGAGGCGTATTCTTGAGCATCTGGATTCGGGTCCGGTGAATACGCTCCACGCTTCTGCCACGAAGCGGGTCGGCACCGACAGGTAGCGTCCACGGGTGTGATGGAGATTCCGGTTTTGCTGGGGTATAGTACTGGGATCGCCAGCGGACCTGATGGCTACGTGCTGGCACCGCCGAGCCACATCGTCCTGGCGGAGCGTCTTCCCGATCTCCTCGTTGAGGCGCAACACGATGGCCGCGGGCGTGCGCGCGGGTATAATTCTGCGCGCGGCTTTGAGCCGATCGGGATCGCAAGTGCCTGAGCCGACGAATCACGCCGGGGTCCCGCAACAGCGCCTTTTCACATGTCGTGCCTCAAGGTCAGGCCGGCGCGAACAGCTCCTCCACATCGGCCTCGGTCAACCGCAAGGCACCGCCATGCTCCGCATCCAGGACGGACGCGACCAGCGCCCGCTTGCGCTCCTTCAGCGCCTCCATCTTCTCCTCGATGGTGCCGAGCGCGATCAGGCGGTGCACGAAGACCCGCTTGTCCTGGCCGATCCGGTGGGCACGATCGGTGGCCTGGTCTTCCACCGCCGGGTTCCACCAGGGATCGTAGTGCACCACCGTGTCCGCTGCGGTCAGGTTCAGACCGACGCCGCCTGCCTTCAGGCTGATCAGAAAGACCGGCACCTCGCCGGCCTGGAAGCGCCGTACCGGCAGGTCGCGGTCCTTGGTGTCGCCGGTCAGCAGCACGTAGGGGATGCCGGCTTTGCCCAGCGCCGCCTCGATCAGCGCCAGCATGCTGGTGAACTGCGAGAAAATCAGCACACGCCTGCCCTCGTCGAGCAGGATGCCGAGCAGGTCCAACAGTCGATCGAGCTTGGCAGAGCCTGCCTTCTGCGCCGACTTCATCGATAGCAGCCGCGGGTCGCAGCAGGCCTGGCGCAGCTTCAGCAGTGCATCCAGGATGATGATGCCAGAGCGCGCCATGCCCCGCTCGGCAACGGCCTGCTTGACCTTGGCGTGCATCGCCAACCGGATCGCCTCATACACCGCGCGCTGCGGCGCCTCCATTTCCACGGGCTCGGTGATCTCGGTCTTGGGCGGCAGTTCGATTGCCACCTCGTCCTTGGTCCGGCGCAGCAGGAAGGGCCGCACGCGGCGGTGCAGCGCCGCCTGCCGCGCCTTGTCGCCGTGCTTCTCGATCGGCGTGCGGTAGCGGCTGCGGAAGTTCTGGGCGCTGCCGAGGAAGCCCGGGGCAAGGAAGTCGAACAACGACCAGAGCTCACCCAGGTGGTTCTGCAATGGGGTGCCGGAGAGGCAGAGCCGCTGCCGGGCGCGCAGCCGCAGGGCTTGTCGCGTGGTCTCGGCACTGGGGTTCTTGATGGTCTGCGCCTCGTCCAGCACCACCAGGTGCCAGTCCTGCGCTGTCAGTGTCTCGTGGTCCCGCGCCAGCAACGGGTAGGTCGTGAGCACCAGGTCATGCTGCGCGATCTCGCCGAAGCGGCGCTTCCGCGTCGGGCCGTGCAGCGGCAGCACCCGGAGCGCGGGGCCGAAGCGCGCTGCCTCGCGTAGCCAGTTCGGCACCAGGCTGGTCGGGCAGACGATCAGCGCCGGCTGGTCGAGCCTGCCTGCCGCATGCTCAATGGCGAGATGCGCCAGCGTCTGCACGGTCTTGCCGAGGCCCATGTCGTCCGCGAGCACCCCACCCAGACCGGCAGCGCGCAGGAATTGCAGCCAGGCGACGCCCTGCGCCTGATAGGGCCGGAGGGTGCCGACGAAATCCGCCGGCAGCACCGCCGGCGGGATCGCCCCCGCTGCCGCGCGAAGCTGCGCGCCGAGCGCCCGCAGCGCCTCGCCACCCTGCCAGGCGATGCCGGAGCCTTCCTCCAGCCCCGCCAGCTCCGCAGCATCCAGCCAGGTGAAGCCGATGCGCCCGGACTCCGGATCGAGCGCACCACCCTCGAACAGCTCCATCAGGGAACCCAGGATCGGCAGGATTTGATCCTTTGGCAGCGATAGCAGCCGTCCGTCAGGCAGCGGCAGCAGGACGGGCCCCTCGGGGAAGTCGTCCGGCTCGATCCCGGCGGCGATCATGTCGAGCAGCGCGGGAACGAGGTCCACGCGCTGCCCGGCCACGGTGACGCCGAGATGCAGGTCCAGCCAGTCGATGCCGGAGCCTTCCTCCAGGCTTGCTTCCACCGGGCCCTCGGCCTCGACCAGCCGGATGGGGAAGTCGGCTGCGACCTCGACGTCCCAGCCGGCGGCCCGCAGCGCCGGGATCTCCTCCCGCAGCACGAAAAGCCAGTCGGGATCGTCTTCCGCCTCGTCCTCCAGCAGGAAGGCATCGGCACCAGCCGTGGGGCCCAGCGCCTGCGTCATTCCCGCGGCTAAGAAGCCGATGCCCAGCAGGCGCGCCACCGCGGCGCGCTCCGCTGCGGCATCGCGCTGCACCCGGTAGAGCCGACCCTCGCGCGCCACCACCTCCGGACCGAGCCGCGGCGGCGCATAGGCAGCGCGCACATCATGCGGCACCAGGACCGGTCCGTAGCGGAAGCCGAGCCGCGCCATGGGCAGGTCCGCCTGCGTTGGCACGACGGCCTGGCCGTAGCGGCGCATGGCATAGGCTGGCAGATGGCCAGCGGTGAGCAACAGCCGCGGTATCGGCCGGCCAGACAACGTCTCTGGCGGCTCTAGCGCCGAGGGCAGTGCCACGGTCGGCGCCGCGAGCCGCCTGCCTAGCTCGGCCGCGACCAGCGGCGCTACCTCGGCCGGGATGGGCGGCGCGAGCAGCAGGCGAGCCGCGACATGCGCGGGTACGCCCAGATCGATAGGTCCCAGTTCGCCGCTTGCGGGGTCGGCGTACCAAGGGGCCGGCAGAGCGAGGCCAAGCAAGCCCTCGTCAAGCTGAAGGACGGGAGACTGCCGCCCATCCGCCTCGAGGTGCCAGGCGAGCCTGCCCGACCGAATCGGGCCCTCCCGCAGCGATAGCCCGTCGCGCGCAGCCCAGCGGCCTCGACCGGTTGCGATGATCCGGCGCAGCAGGTCTGGCGGGTCCTCGTCCCGCAGCAAGCCTTCCGGCGCGTACCTCAGCAGGTCGATCCGTCGCAGGATTGCCCGATCCGAGGGACGCAGGTACCGAGCCGTGCCGGCCTGCGCCTGCACGCCCTTGCCGGCGCCAAATGCGCCATCCTTCCGCAGCGTGACGGAGAACGCCACGACGTTGAGCGAGATCGGCCCGATCGGGCGGGCCACCGGCGCAACCACGTAGACGACGCGTTGGCGGATATCCGTTGGGTACGCCTCTGGATCCACCTGCTCGAGAGCAGCGAGCTGACGTAGCCAGTCGGCGACCTCAGGCGGTATTGCTGGCTCGGCCGGGGCGGAAGCCGGCGCGGGTGGCGGGGCGGTACGCGCCAAATCGCCGCGCGCGCGCCGGGCGGCGAAGAGCACCGCCGCGACGTGCTTGCAGTCGATGCCGACCGGGCAGCTACAGCGGCCCTCGAACGCGGTACTGCCGTCGGGCTTCGCATGCAGCGTGATACGCAGGACGTATGGCCGCGGTGCCGTTCCCTTCACCTCAGCCTCGATGATGCGACCTTCGACGGATACGGAGAGGCGACGTACCGCGCCACGCGCCGCATACGCCCGGCCAGCCTCCGCTGTTGAGCGCGAAAGGATGCGGAGAATCGCCGCGTCATCTGGCAGGGGAGGCAGGGTTGATCTTTGCATCGCCACCATCTTGCCGCGGCACTCGTATCAAAACCATGCTTGACCGGCATCGGGTCATGGCGCTTTGAAGCAGGCGCGCTGGCGAAGAAATGCGCGCGGTTTGGCCACGAGCCTCAGGATCGCCCGATCAGGCGGTCGATGGCATTGATCAAGCGCTCCGCGCTGGCCTGATCTGCCAGCGACGCCTCCACTTTCCCGAGCTTCTCGGTGGGGATCGAGAAAATCAGCAGGGCATCTGCGACGACCTGCCGGCCCTCCACCTCGAAGATTGGCGCGATCTCGGGGTAGCGCGTGAGTTCGGGCGTCAGCGGGATGACGACCCGTCTCCCGGTTCGGTCGAACTCTCTGGACGGTACGATGACGAAGTAGGGGAAGCCGTCGCGGCTCTTGGCTTGGCTCCGGCAGACATCGAATTGCTGCATCAGAACGGGTCGAACGCGTCTGCCGGGCACCCGAAGCGGGCCACGACATCGGCGGATGCCTCGGCCCATTGTCGCATCTGGTGTTGAAGGTCGGCGACGCGGCCTGAGCTCCCTGTCGTCAGCCTGCCGGTCACGGCGCTGCTGCCTCATGCCAAGAATGCGCGCACGCATTTGTCGACGCAGGTGGCGCAGATCGCCGCCCCCATCGCCGAGTTCGGCTTTGTGAACCCCGTGCTGGTCGATGGTGAGGGCGTGCTCATTGCCGGCCACGGCCGCGTCATGGCAGCAAAGAAGATGGGCGTCGCCGCGTTACCGGTGCTGCGGCGCCGCTACCTCTTCCAGGCACAGGCACGTGCCGTGGCCCTACGGCCCGGGCGCTGAGACCGCTCAGGCGGGTCGTGGCGGGGCCGCGCGCGCGTTTCGCAGCGCAAACACCGCCACGGCGGCCAGGACGCTGGCCAGCCCCACCGTGACAAAAGCCGGCAGGTACGTCGCTACGGCGTCGCGCCAGATGCCGGCGAACAGCGCCGAGGTGGCGGAGCCCAGCTGGTGCGCCGCGAAGATCCAGCCGAACACCACCGCCGCCTTCTCCGGCCCGAAATGCTGCGCTGTGAGACGCGCCGTGGGCGGCACTGTGGCGACAAAGTCGAGCCCGAAGAACACTGCCCAGAGCGTCAGCGTGAACATGTCGAAATTGCCGAAGGGCAGCCAGACCAGAGACATACCGCGCAGCGCGTAATACCACGCAAGGAGCATCCGGTTGTCGTATCGGTCGGTCAGCCAGCCGGACCCGACTGTGCCCACGAAGTTGAAGACGCCCATCAGCGCCAGGATCGACGCCGCAGTCACCGCGCCGACACCGTTGTCTGCACAGAACGGGATGAAGTGCTGGCTGACGATGCCGGTCGAGGACAGGCCGCAGATGAAGAAGGTCCCGGCCAGGATCCAGAACGCCCGCGTCGCCGAGGCCTCGGCCAGGACGCCGAGGCTGAACGCCACAGCGTTGCCCGCCGGCGGCGTCGCCGGCCGCACCACCGCCACCCCGCCAAAGGGCGCGAGCCCGAGGTCGCCCGGCCAGTCGCGCGCGAACAGCACATAGAGCAGCGCGCAGAGCCCGAGCCCGGCCACGGCGGGTGCCACCGCGACGCGCCAGCCCTGCGATTCCGCCAGCGCCGCCGCCGCCGGCAGGAAGCTGAGCTGCCCCGCCGCAAAGGCCGCCGTCAGGATGCCCATGGCGAGCCCCCGCCGTTCCTGAAACCAGCGGTTGACGACCGTGGCCGACAGCACCAGCGCCATCATCCCCGCTGCCAGGCCCAGCACGCCCAGGGCCAGCCAGACATGCCAGGGCTCGGTGGTGCGGGTCACGCCCAGGACGCACAACGTGGCGAGCGCGGTGCCGGTGACCACCATCCGCCGCAGCCCGTAGCGTAGTAGCAGCGCCCCGGCGAAGGGGGCGGTCACCGCGAAAAGCAGGAACATCAGCCCCATGGCGCCGGAGATCTCGCCGCGGCCCCAGCCGAGCTCACGCGACATCGGCAGGATGAGCAGACCCGGCAGGCTGACCGCGGCCGAGGTGCAGATCGAGACCAGGAAGGTCAGCGCCACCATCACCCACGCATAGTGGATGCCGTGGCGGGCGAGACGCGGGGCGAGCACCGATGCAAGCATGGCGCATTCTCCAGCCATAGACCGGCCTATATTATTTAATGCCGCCACGGCCTGCGCGGCAAGCCCTGGCGCGCCCTCGCACATGGCACAGTGGCGGATGCTGGATCCCGACCTCACGGTGATGCTGGCGGACGATGGCCGTGACTATGACGCCGTTGCCGCGGCACGGACGACGATCACCGTCAATGCAGCCTGATCTCCTGGTCTCGACCCTGCCGGTGGCGGCGCTGATCCCCTATGCGGAGAACGTGCGCACGCATTCGTCGACGCCGGTGGTTCAGATTGCCGCCCCCATCGCCGAATCCGGCTTTGTGAACCCGGTGCTGGTCAATGGAAAGGGCGTGCTCATTGCCGGCCATGGCCGCGTCAGGGCCGGCAAGCGACTCGCGCTTGCTACGGTACCGGCGCTGCGGCTGGCGGATAATCAGATCGCGCTGAACGCCGGCTGGGGCGAGGCGCTGCTCGTCGCCGAGACCGCCGGTATCCGCGACGAGGCCGTGGTCGATCTTGATACGCTTGGCTTTCCCGAGATGGCGTTGAACCGTCTGCTGGCCATCGCCAACGCCGGGTTTGCTGAGGACGCAGCTGAGTCGGCCGAGCCGCCGGCTAATCCGGTGACTCGCTCCGGCGATCGCTGGTTCTGCGGTGACGCCACCGTGCTCGCCGATGTACAGCAGGCGCCGGGCGGGCGTTCCTTGGCCGATATGTCCTGGACAGATCCAACGCATAATATTGCCTATCAGGGCGGTACCGCAGCCAAGCTGACCATCGCCAATGATCCGCTCGGCGCCGGGATTCCCGATTTCCTGCGCTCGGCACTGGCGAACCTCCTCTCAGTCAGCAAGGGCGCCTGCTACGTCTGCATGTCCTCTCGCGAATGGACGACGCTGCATCGCGCCTGGCATGAGGCGGGAAGCGAGGGGTCAACCACAATCATCTGGGCCAAGAACATTTTTGTGCTGGGGCGTGCCGATTACCCAGCCGCACCTCGTAAGACGCAAAATTGACGGTGCCCAGCAGCGGGCATGACGTCGGCTTCCGAATTCGTGGCATCGGCGTTTGCCGTGTGGTCAAACACCATCAGGTCAACGCGGCCCAGCAGTTCGTCCCCGTGGATGGCTTCCCGGTAATGCGCCCGGCAGATCCGTGGCGCCCCGCCGCCATGGGATGGAGAACACCTGGCAGAAAATGTTTGGCCGAAAAGGTACAGTTCGCCACCACGATCTCTGAGGACTATCTCCCACCCCCTAAGTATCACGACCCCACTCGAGATTCCGGATAGCTTGAAATCGCCCGGCGCATCTCGAACCATAGTTTCCCCTCACGGACCTGACTCTCGGCCACCTGAAACCCTGCAGCGGCAAACAACCGCATTGCCGCCTCGTTGTCGTCCGCTACCGCAAGACGCAACTCGGCAAAAAGCTCTCTGTTTGCTGCCTCTGTCTCGCGTGCCTCTATCGCGCTTAACAATCTCCTGCCGAGCCCCCGACCACGCGCAGTCGGCTCTAGCCAGAGATCGAGCACAAACCATTGGCGGCCTGGCCGAGCCTCAATCCAGGCATAACCCACGCGGCTGGCACCCTCGAAAAACACCAGGATGTCTGAGTCTTTGGCGATGAACGCAGCCTGCAGTCGGCCAGTCAGCGCAGCAACCTCCGTTGCTGTCGCGCCCCTTCCATAGCTTTTGAACCAGGTCTCCACCTGCGCTGCCACTATCCATTCGCTGTCCCGGGACGCCTCCGCATCAACTAGCCTTACGCTCAATCCACACATTCATTTGAACTCCTAATCGATCTCATAGATGTCATTTGCAAAGGTATCCCGGCGATGTCCTGCTGGCCGAGCTGCTGGAGCAGCCGATGCAGGAGACAAAAATGTCTGGAACCCACGATAAGGCTCACATCAAGGCCGCTCTCGAAGCAGCTCATGCTGAAATAGGAAAGGCCGTGGCGTCTGTCGACCATGCTACTCCGGCGCAGCTTGCGCAACTGAAAGTAGGCGCGCGGCAGTTGGCCGCCTTCGTCGACTTTCATAATGGTGCCTGCGCCAGTGCAGCGGGTCTCACTTCGTCTGAACTGCTCGGCAAGATCCGAACCTAATCAGGAAGTGGCCAAGCGTGAGCTTGGCCACGGCCCTACGCAGGAAATCCTCGGATGCTGGTTGCGTCACGGTATGTCGTCGCAAGCGACGCGGTAACCGACGTCGGCAATGGCCAGGCGTTCCGGATCGTGATGTCCACACGATCGCAGGATGTCCTGGTCGTGCCGGACTCCCAATGGGCAATGGTTGAACGGGGCTGCATCGCCAGTTTGCCGGAGGACGTGCGCGTATCACTGTCGAAATCCGCCATCCTGGTGGAGAGTGACGAAGATGAGCTCGCTGGCGTCCTCGCTGCCAGCCATGCTGCTATCGCGCGCGCCCGCGGTCTTTACGAATGCATCCAACCATCCGCTTCCTGCACTTTGGGATGTGATTACTGTGGCCAACAACACAGCAACACTCTCCTTTCATCAGCCCAGCAGGACGCCCTGGTACGCCGCATCGGCCGACGTTTGGAAAGCGGTCGTTATGACGGGCTGGAAATTGGATGGTTCGGCGCCGAGCCACTCACTGGCCTGTCCGTCATGCGCACACTTTCACCGCGTTTGCGCACACTCGCCAGCGCGCATCGGTGCGCCTACACCGCGCGCATCATCACCAATGGGATTGCCCTGCTGCCGCGGGTCGCACGCGAGTTGGTACTTGAACTCGGCGTCGATGAGATTGAGGTTACTCTTGACGGCCCTGAGGCGGTGCATGATGCACGTCGCGCTACGAAGGTCGGCAACCCCACCTTCGGCCGTATCTTCGCTAACCTGCAGGCGTTTGCCGCAGATTCTGATCTTAAAGCTGGCCTGAAGCTGCGCTGCAATGTGGATCGGCGTAATGCCGACCACGTGGCCGCGTTGATCGAAATGCTTGCCGATGGAGGGCTGCAACACAGGGCGCAGCTCTACTTTGCGCCTGTTCATGACTGGGGAAATGAAGCGGCTGGACTTTCGCTTTCTGCACAGGAGTATGCTGATCGAGAGATTGACTGGTTGGCGCTGATGAGCCTGCGCGGCTTCGCCGTGCCGGTGCTGCCGCAGTCTAAGCCGGTGGTCTGCATGGCGGTCAGCCCACATGCTGGACTGACTGATCCCAGCGGCCAGCGCTTCAACTGTACCGAGGTTTCACTCGTGCCCGCGTATGGCGTGCCGAACCGTTACGCCACGGGTG
>Ga0114972_10002579_pt1 | contig 13633 bp, 12 predicted proteins | sample M_140807_EF_Meta_FD_87354 | JGI IMG/M metagenome (GOLD analysis project Ga0114972, IMG submission 87354) | Freshwater microbial communities from Lake Montjoie, Canada to study carbon cycling - M_140807_EF_MetaG | ecosystem: Environmental > Aquatic > Freshwater > Lake | place: Lake Montjoie... | reverse complement strand
GGCAGCACCGGTGATGACGATGACTTTGCCGTCCAGTTTCATGAAGCGTCTCCTTATCGTTGTTGAAGGGTTTCGAGGTATTCGACCAGCGCCGTGATCCGTCCGCGAACGCTCCATTCGGGCGGAAAAGGCGTGCCGCGCAACTGCTGCTGCGATTCATCGCGATAGACCTGGCCCCAGATCGGCATGTCGCGGGTGCCGTGAGGCCCAGGCCCCTCAATGCCGCGACCGTCGATGATTTCGCTCACGGCCAGTCGCGGATAGACGCCACCGTTGCGAATGGCCAGGGTGCTCAGGTTGCTGGGTGGGCGCGCGAGGAAGGGTCGCATCGGCCCGTCTCCCAGGCCGTCGATGCCGTGACAGGTCGCACAGTGCGAGATGAATTCGGTGCGGCCCATCTCGACACCGGTGCGTGACTGGGCCGAAACCGTGCCGGGGGCGAGCAGGCCTAAGCCAAGGGCAAAGCCGATTGCAAGGATTGCAGGTCGCATCATCGATGCTCCGGTGGGCGGATCAGGGAACGATCCGATTATTCCATTGTCGGGTGCTGCGTCCGCGCGGCGTTGACCGATGTCAGAACAGAGTCGCGCTGCGCGTCTGCGCGCTACTATTGGGGTGATATCCCCGCACCATCGGATCGGGGCAGCACCGCCCGGGAGACCCACTCAAATGAACGCCCCAACAGAAGGCATGCGCCTGATCGACAGCCTCAACGAGCGCTATACCGCCGAGCGCGGCTGGGTCTACATGACCGGCATCCAGGCGCTTGTTCGCCTGCCGATCCAGCAGCGGCTGCGCGATGCCGCGGCAGGCTTGAACACCGGTGGCTACATCTCGGGCTATCGCGGCTCGCCGCTGGGTCGCTACGACATGGAGTTGTGGGGCGCCCAGGATCTGCTGGCCCAGCATCGGGTGGTGTTTCGGGCGGGGGTGAATGAAGATCTGGCCGCAACCGCGATCTGGGGTGCGCAGTATGTCGGGGTCTTTCCCGGCGCGACCGTGGATGGCGTCTTTGGCATCTGGTACGGCAAGGGGCCGGGCGTGGACCGCTCGGGCGATCCTTTCCGCCATGCCAACCTCGCCGGCACATCGGTCCACGGCGGAGTGCTTGCGCTGGCCGGTGACGATCACGGCGCCAAGTCCTCCACAGTCGCCAATTATTCGGACCTGAACTTTGTGGCGGCAGCCATTCCGCTGCTGTATCCAAGCAATGCCCAGGAACTGCTCGACTACGGCCTGCATGGCATCGCAATGAGCCGCTATTCGGGCTGCTGGTCGGCGATGAAGGTGGTCACCGACGTGGTCGAAGGCGGCGGGTCGGTGTATGTCGCGCCGGACTCGCCCGCGATCATCATCCCGCCCGAGCGCGCGGCCCTGCCGGGTGGCGTTCACACCCGGTCCTTCGACTCGGCCATTCCGCAGGAAGATCGGCTCTATCACCACAAGCTGCATCGGGTGCTCGACTACGTCCGGGCCAACCGCCTGAACCAGATCGGTGGCGCGGTTCAGGGCGCTCGCATCGGCCTGGTATCGGCCGGCAAGGCCTGGCAGGACGTGCAGCAGGCCTTCGCCAGCCTTGGGCTGGACGCGTCGCGGCTCGAGTCTCTGGGCATCCGCACCCTGAAGATGGGGCTGGTCTGGCCGATCGAAGCCGAGGTCATCCGCGAATTTGCGCAGGGCCTGGAGACGATCGTGGTGGTCGAGGAAAAGCGCCCGCTGCTGGAAGACCAGATCCGCGCTGTGCTCTATGGCAGCGCGCAGGCGCCGACGATCATCGGCAAACATGCAGGCGGCCACTTCCTGAGTCCGGAGCGCGGCGAGATGGTCTTTCCGAATGCCGGCGAGATCAATCCGAGTCTGGTTGCCATGGTGATCGCCGGTGTGCTGGGTGAGCGCGCGCAATCGCTCGGCGAGGCCTGCCCGGTTGCATTGCCGCAGATGCCGCAGGCGGCGCGCCCCGGGCTGAGCACGCCGCTGCGCGCACCGAGCTTCTGCTCGGGCTGCCCCCACGGCCGATCGACCAAGCTGCCCGATGGCAGCCGCGCGCTGGCCGGCATCGGCTGCCACACCATGGCGATGTTCCAGGACCCCACCCGGACCACCACGGTCTCGCACATGGGCGGGGAGGGCGCCATGTGGCTGGGCCAGCAGCCCTTCACCACCGAAAAACATGTCTTCGCCAACATGGGCGATGGCACCTACTTTCATTCGGGGTTTCTCGCGCTGCGTCAGGCGGTCGCCGCTCATGTGCCGATCACCTACAAGATCCTGCACAACGGCTTCGTCTCGATGACCGGCGGCCAGGCGATCGACGGCGAGCTGTCGATCCCCGGCATCCTGGGTGAACTCGCCGCCGAGGGCGTGCAGAAGATCGCGCTGGTCAGCGATGATCCGGGCAAGTGGGAAGGTGTTGCACTGGCACCTGTCGTGAAGGTTCACCATCGCTCCGAGCTCGATGCGGTACAGCGCGATTTCCGCGAATTCCCCGATGTGTCCGTGATCCTGTACGACCAGCCCTGTGCCACCGAGCGCAGACGGCTGCGCAAGCGCGGCAAATGGGCCGATCCGGACAAGCGCGCCTTTATCAACAGCGCGGTCTGCGAGGGCTGCGGCGATTGCGGCACCGTCACCGGCTGCATGTCGATCGAGCCGCTCGAAACCGGCTTCGGGCGCAAGCGCAAGATCAATCAGTCGAGCTGCAACAAGGACTTCTCCTGCACCGAAGGCTTTTGCCCGAGCTTTGTCACCGTCACCGGCGGCAAGCTGCGCAAGTCTGCGCCGGCTGCATCCTCGCAGGACGCGGTCGACCCGCGGGCACGGGCGATTGCACAGGGCGACTCGGTGTTCTCGAAGCTGCCCGAACCACAGATCGACCGACCGACCCGGGCCTTCAGCCTGCTGGTGGCCGGGATCGGCGGCACCGGCGTGGTCACCATTGGCCAGACGCTGGCGGTGGCGGCGCACCTCGAGGGCCTGTACAGCTCCAACCTCGATGTGACCGGTCTGGCGCAGAAATACGGCGCGGTGCTCTCGCATGTGAAGTTCGCACCCGACCCGGCGATGCTGCATGCCACCCGCGTGGCCAATGGTGAATGCGATGCGCTGATCGGTTGCGACCTGATCGTCTCGGCCGGCGATGAAACCATCGCCAAGCTCAAGGCCGGCAGTGGCGGCGTGGTTTGCACCGACATGGTCCCGACCTCCGAGTTCGCCCGCAACCCTGACTGGAACCCGGATGCCGACGGGCTGGCCGCTCGCCTCGCTGCGGTCTTTGGTGAGCGCGGGCTGGCGATGGAGGCGCTGCGCCTGTCGGCCTCGCTGATGGGCGACTCGATCACCGCCAACATGTTCCTGCTCGGCGCGGCCTGGCAAAAAGGCTTGATCCCCTTGACCCATGCGGCCATCGATCGGGCTGTCGAACTCAATGGCGTGGCCATCGAGCAGAACCGTCGCGCCTTCCTGTGGGGGCGCCGTGCGGCGCATGATCTGGCAGCGGTCGAGCAGATCGCCGTGGGCGCTGGGCCGTCAACAGCTCAGGTGATCCGCTTCGATCCGCGCAAGCCGGCCGCACTCACCGAGATGCTCGCCGAGCGCAGCACATTCCTCACCGACTACCAGGATGCCGCCTACGCAGCCCGGTACACCGCGCTGGTCCAGAAGGTGGCTCAGGCCGAATCCGCCCTGGGGCTGGGCGATTCGCTGGCCCGGGCCGTGGCCAGGGGTCTGTTCAAACTGATGGCCCACAAGGACGAATGGGAAGTGGCTCGCCTGTATGCCCGGCCTGAATTCCGCGAGGAACTGGCCCGGACCTTCGAGGGCGATTTCTCGCTGCGCTTCCATGTGGCCGGTGGCCCCTTCGGCAAGCGCGACCCGGCCACCGGCAAGCTGATCAAGCGCGAGGTCGGCCCCTGGCTGATGACGGCGTTCCGCCTGATGGCACCGCTTCGCGGCCTGCGTGGCTCGATGCTCGACCCGTTTCGCAATTCATCCGAGCGCAAGCTGGCCGCCGAATTGCTGGCCCGCTATGAGGCCGATATCGCACAGGTGCTGGACGGCCTGAACAGCCACTCCCATGCCAATGCGGTGAAATTGCTGTCCTTGCCCGACAAGGTGCGCGGCTATGGCCATGTGCGTGAAGCGCATGCGCAGCGTATGGAAGTCGAGCGCGCGGCCCTGCTCGCTCCGGCAGACAGCCCGAGGCAGGTGATCGAGGTGAGGCGCTCAGCCACTGCCTGATCGCTCTGCGCTCGCCGGCGGTGCTCAGCCCGCCGGCGGGTGTCTCCTCGCATTGAATTCGATCAGAATCGAACGGTATTCGCCGCCCAGATCGAGCGTCCTGCAGAACCCGAGGTAGGCCAGTGCCGAGACCGCAAGCCCCACCAGGGGCGACAGGTCGATGCCGCCCAGCGCCCGCGCCAGTGGCCCGGTGTAGGGGTCCGACACCATGAAGGGCACCATGCACGCGAACCCCAGCGCGTAGGCCAGGTTTCCGCGCCAGCCCCAGCGACCATAAACGCCGTCGGGCCGAAACAACTCCGAGACTGCATAGCGGCCTTTTCGTACCCAGAAGTAATCGACCAGATTGACCGCTGTCCACGGCGTAAAGAGGTATGCCAGAAAGACCAGCACCGTGCCGTAGAAGGCGGTGAAGCGCTCGATGCCCACCTGATGTGCAATCAACCAGACGACGATGAAGACGATGCCGATCGCGATCGCTCTGACTTGACGGCTTGGCTTCACAGGGCGAAACGAATCCAGGATCGAGATGAGCGACATCATGCCGCCGTACTGGTTGATTGCCATGACAGAGAGCAGCCCTGCCAGCAGCGCGGCCACCGCGAACGCTCCGAATCCCGGTACCAGTCGATCGCACAAGCCGCTCAGTGCAGCAACCGGCGTGCTCCCGACGGGTGCCGCCGCCATTGCGGCAGCGCCCAGCACCAGGACCCAGATCGCCGAGACCGCGCTGGGCAGATAGGTCCACCAGAAGGTGGCGCGCATCGCGACGCTTGTGGGCAGGTAACGCGAATAATCGGAAACATAGGGAGCCCAGCCCAGCTGGAATCCGAAGGAGATGACCAGTGCGGTGGCAAACGGGCCGGCCTCGAACGCACCCGGCATCCAGGCTGTGGCCAGCATCGGGTTGGCCAATGCGGCGACTGTGATGCCGGCCATCACCACCAGCAGAGGCAGCGCGAGCCAACGACTGATGTGGTGAATCCATCGATAGCCGAACAGCGCCAGCAGTGAGGCCAGCAGCGTCGAGAGCAGATAACCGACCTGCGGGTCGAGCCCCCACAACACCCTGGCTGCGTCGCCGGCAAGCAGAGCATCCGAGGTGTTGTAGGCCACATAGTTGATGAACGCAAAGATCCAGACGGTGAGCGCTGCGCCCAGATGTCCGAATTGCGCTCGCGACTGGACCAACTGTGGCAAGCCCAGGTGGGGGCCTTGCGATGAGTGCAGGGCCATGAACAAGGTGCCCAGCAGCGAGCCTATGACCCCAGCGATGATCGTCCAGCCCAGGTCTGCGCCGCTCGACAGCACAGCGACGCCGGTCGCCAGCCCGGTCAGGTTGATGTTGCCCACGAACCAGAGCGTGCCCAGATCAGTCACGCTGCCATGACGTTCGCCATGAGGAATCCAGTCGATGCTGCGACGCTCGATGTGGCGCGCTGCGTTCGTCATGCCTGCAGTCGAGTCGTCCAAACGCTATTCCTGCGGGCGCGCCCCGGGCCTGGGTCGTTTGCCGACGGTGATTGGCAGATCAATCTCCTTGCCATCGCGCACGAAGGTGAATCGGCTCGAGGCGCCCGGAGCCAGTTGGGCGATCACGTTGAGCATGGTGGCGGTATTGGGGATGGCCTTGCCCTCGACTTCGACCAGGATGTCGCCGGCTCGAACGCCGGCCTTGTCAGCCGGCCCGCCACGCATCACGCCGGCGATGATCGCTCCATCCTTGCGGGGCAGCTTGAAGGCCTGGGCCAGTTCGGGCGTGACATCCTGGGGCTCGACACCGATGTAGCCGCGCACCACGCTGCCGTTGCGCGCAATCTGGTCCATGACACTGCGTGCCGTCGAGACCGGGATGGCGAACCCGATGCCCAGCGAGCCGCCGGTGCGCGAATAGATCGCGGTATTGATCCCGAGCAGCCGACCCTGGGTATCGACCAGCGCCCCGCCTGAATTGCCCGGATTGATGGCTGCGTCGGTCTGAATGAAATTCTCGAAGGTGTTGATGCCCAGTTGGGTTCGACCGAGTGCCGAGATGATCCCCATCGTCACGGTCTGGCCGACGCCGAAGGGATTACCGATCGCCAGCACCACGTCGCCGATGCGGGCCTGTTCGGCCACACCAAACTCGATCGACGCGAGATCCGGCAACTCGACCCGCAGCACGGCCAGGTCGCTCTCCGGGTCGGATCCGACCAGACTGGCGGCCGACCTGCGCCCGTCCGACAGCAGCACCTCGATGCCGTCCGCGCCCTCGATGACATGATGGTTGGTGAGGATCAGCCCGTCTTTGGACACCACCACGCCGGACCCCAGACTCGAGGTGGGCTGGCTGCGCTGCGGGTCACCGAAGAACCGACGCAGCAGCGGGTCGTTCAGGTAAGGGTGATCCGGGGGAATCGCCCGACCGGCCTTGGAGGTGTAGATATTGACCACCGCCGGGATCGCCCGGGCGGCGGCATCGGCGTATGACAGAATCGGTGCGCTCGAGGCGGTGGCATCGCGCGAAACCGGCCCCGCGGGCAGCGCCTGACCCACTGGCGAGCGAGCCAGTTTTGCAGGCAGCCACTCCGGTCGAAGTGTGGCGACCACGAAGGTCAGGGCCAGGCCGATTGCGACGGCCTGTGCGAACGTCAACCAGAGCTTCTTGAGCATGACCGGAACCGGGCGAGGTGGGAATGGATCGAGTGGATGAGACCGGTGCCCAGGCGGCCGGGAAGGCTGTTCAGAGCACCGAGCCGATGAGGCAGGCGGCAGGCGGGGCCACGCTGACCGTCGACCGGACGGTGCTGTCCGGGTTTCTCGACAGCCTGCTGGAGCCGAGGCGATTTTCCGATTATTGCCCAAACGGCCTGCAGGCGGAAGGCAAGCCGCGCATCGCGAGTGTGGTCTGCGGCGTGACCGCCAGCCTGGCCCTGGTGAAGGCGGCAGCTCAATCCGGTGCGGATGCGATCCTGGTCCATCACGGATGGTTCTGGCGTGGAGAAGACCCTCGTGTGATCGGCCCGCGCCGCGAGCGGCTGGCCACGCTGCTGGCCCACGACATCAACCTGTATGCCTATCACCTGCCACTCGACGTCCATCCGGAAGTCGGCAACAACGTCGCGCTGGCGCGTCATCTCGGCTGGCCACAAGGCGAGGTTTTTGGGCGTGATGGCCTGATTCGGATGGCGCAACTCGATCAGCCGACCGATGTCGCGTCGCTTTCAAGGGCGCTTCAGGACGGGCTTGGGCAGGCGCCCTTGGCAGTGGGCGACCTGAGCCGACCGATCCGCCGCCTGGCCTGGTGCACCGGCGCCGCGCAGGATTTCCTGCAGGATGCGATCGATGCGGGTGCCGATGCGTTCGTGAGCGGGGAAATTTCAGAGCGCACCACACACCTGGCCCGCGAGGCCGGGGTGGTCTATCTGGCCGCCGGACACCATGCCACCGAGCGCTTCGGGGTTCAGGCGCTAGGGCAGCGGCTTGCCGATGCCTTCGGCATCCCGGTTCGCTTCATCGACGACCCGAACCCGGTCTGAGCGACCGGGCCGAATCACCGAAGCGCCGCGTCAGGCGCCCGGGCGCTTGCGCAGTTCGTCGCGGATTTCGGCGAGCAGCACTTCTGAGGCGGGGGGCGGTGCAGCGGCTTCGGCAGCCTTGTCTTCAGTCAGGATGCGTGCCTTCATTTCATTGAGGTAGCGCACCAGCATGAAGATCACGAAGGCCATCAGAATGAAGTTGATGAGGATCGTGATGAAGTTGCCATAGGCAAAAACCGGCACATCGGCTTTTTTCAAGGCTTCGAGCGACATCGGTACGCCGTCGGGCACTTTGCCGAGCACCACGAACAGGCTGCTGAAATCGAAACGCCCACCGAGCAGTGCCGAGATGAACGGCATGATCACGTCGCCCACCAGCGATTCGACGATCTTGCCAAAGGCCGCGCCGATGATCACACCGACGGCCAGGTCGATGGCGTTGCCCTTGACGGCAAAGGATTTGAATTCGGATATCAGGCTCACGAGGCGCTCCAGTGGGATGTCAGTTCAGAAGGGATGCCAGGCGCAAAAGTGGTCGCCGGCGGGGCAGGAGGCACCTTAGCACAGCGGTTTGCAGCTGGTATTCATCGCAGGGTTGCCGCAAAGCGAGCAATTCACGCGGTTGAAAGAGCCTGTCGATACCGGGGCCGTCTTTCTTCGGTGCACCGCAATAAGTTAGAATCCAGAGCTGTCGAATTGCTGGTCGTCCTGTGAGCAGGGCCGCCGATCCCCGTTTCTACTGAGGTCTTCATGGCTGATCACTCAGCGAGCCTGCCTGCTTCGAACCTGAACGAAGGCGGATTGCTCCCCACCGATCCCTCGCGGCGCAATGCCCTTGTGACCACCGCAGCGGTTGGCGCGGCTGGTGCGGCGGCAGCCGCGATCCCCTTTGTCTGCACCTTCCAGCCTTCGGAAAAAGCCAAGGCAGCGGGCGCGCCGGTTGAGGCCGACATCACCGGCATGGTTCCGGGCGAGCTGCGCCGGGTCGAGTGGCGAGGCAATCCAGTGTGGATCGTTCGCCGCACACCCGAGATGATCGAGTCGCTCAAGAAGACCGAGCCGCATGTCCTCGACCCGAAGTCGGACAAGCCCTACCAGTTTCCGATGCCCGACTACGCCAAGAACCAGGGCCGCTCGATCAAGCCCGAGTACCTGGTCGTTGTTGGAATCTGCTCGCACCTGGGCTGCTCACCGTCCGATAAATTCACGCCGGGCGCGCAGCCCTCGCTGCCTGAAGACTGGCAGGGCGGCTTCCTGTGCCCGTGTCACGGATCAACCTTCGACCTGGCCGGCCGCGTGTTCAAGAACAAGCCGGCCAATGCCAACCTCGATGTCCCGCCGCACACCTATCTGTCGGACACCCGCCTGTTGATCGGCGACGACAAGAAAGCCTGAGTGCCGGGCTGATGCTCAGGGTCGGGCGCGGGCGATTCCCGCGCCGGCCGCAGGCGGCGACAACAGCCGCCGAATCACAACGAATCAATGGTCTCACCGGAGTTTTCGATGGCAGCTGAGAAAAACGTAGAAACCACCGGCCTGCTGGGCTGGGTCGACGAGCGCTTCCCGTTGACGTCAAACTGGAAGGCGCACCTGTCGGAGTACTACGCTCCGAAGAATTTCAACTTCTGGTACTTCTTCGGTTCGCTGGCCACTCTCGTGCTGGTGCTCCAGATCGTCACCGGCATCTTCCTGACGATGCACTACAAGCCCGACGCGGCACGTGCCTTCGAGTCGGTCGAGTACATCATGCGTGATGTGCCCTGGGGCTGGCTGGTGCGCTACATGCACTCTACTGGCGCCTCGGCATTCTTCATTATTGTTTACCTGCACATGTTCCGCGGCCTGATCTACGGCTCGTACCGCAAGCCGCGCGAACTGATCTGGATTTTCGGTTGCCTGATCTTTCTGACGCTGATGGCCGAGGCCTTCTTCGGCTACCTGCTTCCCTGGGGGCAGATGTCCTACTGGGGCGCCCAGGTGATCGTCAACCTGTTTTCGGCCATCCCGATCATCGGGCCGGAACTGTCGGTCTGGATCCGCGGCGACTATGTCGTGGGCGATGCCACGCTGAACCGCTTCTTCGCCTTCCATGTGATCGCGATTCCGCTGGTGCTGCTCGGTCTGGTGGTGGCTCACATTCTGGCGCTGCATGAAGTCGGCTCGAACAACCCGGACGGCGTCGAAATCAAGCTCAAGAAAGACGCAAAGGGACGGCCGCTGGATGGTATCCCCTTCCACCCCTACTACACCGTTCACGACATCATGGGTGTGAGCGTGTTCCTGCTGGTTTTCACCGCAGTGATCTTCTTCGCCCCTGAAATGGGTGGCTACTTCCTCGAGTACAACAACTTCATCCCGGCTGATCCGCTCAAGACGCCCGCGCACATCGCACCGGTCTGGTATTTCACGCCTTACTACTCGATCCTGCGCGCGATCACCACCGAGTTCCTGACCTGGGGCCTCACGCCCTTCCTGCTGGTCTATCTGGCCGTGGTCTGGATGAGCAGCGCCAAGGCGCTGTCCAAGCTGATCGCCACCATCGCGGTGGGCGCGCTGGTGGTGGGCTTCATGGTGCTCGACGCCAAGTTCTGGGGCGTGGTCGGCATGGGTGCAGCCGTGCTGGTGTTCTTCTCGCTGCCCTGGATCGACAACAGCCGGGTGAAGTCGATCCGCTATCGCCCTGACTGGCACAAGTACATGTACGCACTGTTCGTCGTGGTATTCGTGGTGCTGGGCTACTTCGGCGTTCAGGCGCCCTCGGCGATCGGCGAGCGGATCTCCCAAGTGTGCACCCTCCTGTATTTCGGCTTTTTCCTGTTCATGCCCTGGTGGAGCGAGATCGGCGAGTTCAAGCCGGTGCCCGATCGCGTCACCTTTGCGCCGCACTGACGAGCCGACATCCGAACGACCAGGACATGCACATGAAACTCCAGATCCATTCCCTGATTGCCCGGCTCGCCGCACCGCTGGTGGCACTCGGCCTGGCGCTGTCGCCGCTGGCCGCGCAGGCCTCGGGAGAATCGCTCAAACTCGACCGCTTCCCGACCGAAAAGCTCAACAACGAAGCGGCGCTGCAAAACGGGGCCAAGCTCTTCGTCAATTACTGCCTGAACTGCCACAGCGCTTCGTTGATGCGCTACAACCGGCTGCAGGACATCGGTCTGACCGACGTACAGATCCGTGACAACCTGCTGTTCACCGGCACGAAAGTCGGCGACACCATGAAGACCTCCATGTCGGTGGCCGATGCCAAGTCCTGGTTCGGTGCGCTGCCCCCGGACCTCTCGGTCACCGCTCGGTCCCGTGCCTCGGCCGATGGCTCAGGCGCCGACTGGCTCTACACCTATCTGCGCAGTTTCTATCGGGACACCTCACGGGCCACCGGCTGGAACAATTCGATTTTCCCGAATGTCGGCATGCCGCATGTGCTCTGGGAACTCCAGGGCACCCGTGGTGCCACCATCGAAGAGACCAAGTCTGACAAGGGCGATGGTCATGGACATGGTTTTGCCAAGACGGTGATCAGCCTTGGCGCAGACGGCATTCGCACCGAGAAGACCGAAAAGCTCACAGGCGGCCATCCGCATGAGGGTACCGAGATCAGCCTGACCCCGGCAGTCGGCGGCAAACTCAGCCAGGCCGATTACGACGGCCAGATCGCGGATCTGGTCGCCTACATGACCTACATGTCGGATCCGTCCGCCAAGACCCGCCAGCGGCTGGGCACCTGGGTGCTGTTGTTCCTGACGCTGTTCACCGCGCTGGCCTGGTGGCTGAATAAAGAGTACTGGAAAGACGTCAAGTAATTCCCGCCCTAAGGCGGCCCAGCGGCGCAGGGCTTTTTCGTCCTGTGCCGCCTTCATTTCTGATTGACCCCGACCGGCGCCAGCCGGTCCTGAAAACAAGGAGCGACGCCCATGATGGTCCTGTATTCGGGCACGACCTGCCCATTCAGCCAGCGATGCCGCTTCGTGCTGTTCGAGAAGGGCATGGATTTCGAGATTCGCGATGTCGATCTCTACAACAAGCCCGAGGACATCTCGATCATGAATCCCTATGGTCAGGTGCCCATCCTGGTCGAGCGGGACCTGATCCTGTACGAGTCGAACATCATCAATGAATACATCGATGAGCGTTTTCCGCATCCGCAGCTGATGCCAGCCGATCCGGTGATGCGCGCGCGGGCGCGCTTGTTCCTGTTCAATTTCGAACGCGAACTCTTCATTCATGTGCAGCAGCTCGAGCGACGCGATCACAGCAAGGAGAGCGGCAAGCTGATGGAGCGCGCTCGCCAGCAGATCCGTGACCGGCTCACCCAGCTCACGCCGATTTTCATCAAGAACAAGTTCATGCTCGGCGAAGAGTTCTCGATGCTCGATGTGGCGATCGCACCCCTGTTGTGGCGCCTTGATCACTATGCGATCGAGATGCCCAAGACGGCCGCGCCGCTGATGAAGTACGCAGAGCGGATTTTTTCGCGGCCTGCCTACATCGAGGCGCTGACGCCATCCGAGAAGGTGATGCGCCGCTGAGTCTGCGCCCGACTGCATGAGCGAATCCTCCACCAAGCCCTACCTGATCCGCGCGATCTACGAGTGGTGCACCGACAATGGTTTCACGCCCTATCTGGCGGTGGCTGTTGACGATCGCACGGTGGTGCCGCTCGAGTTCGTCAAGGCGGGTGAGATCGTTCTGAATGTCTCGATGTCCGCCACCGACAGGCTCAAGCTCGGCAACGACCTGATTACCTTCAGTGCGCGCTTCGGCGGCGTTGCTCGGCAGTTGTCTGTTCCAATCGACACGGTTTCGGCGATCTATGCCCGGGAAACCGGTCATGGCATGGCCTTCGAAGTGCCCAAGGCATTGGCCGTGGCGGACGAAGGGCTTGGGCTGCCAGCTCAGTATTCCTCACCTGAAGCGGCAGCGCAGCCTGGGATCGACGAGCCGCCGCCCGCCCGACGCACGCCCAGCCTGTCCTCGGTACCGTCTTCGTCGCAGTCGCAGGATGTGTCTGGTGCAGATGATGCGTCCGCACCGGGGGCTTCGCCCGAGGGTAATGAGTCGCCAGACCCTTCAACCGATGGCGGCGGCCCGCGGGGCGGTCGCCCTTATCTGACACGCGTGAAGTAGATCGAACCGCGCAAGCCTGCGCGGCGTTTTAGAATCCGGTAACGGATGCCCTTGTAGCTCAGCTGGTAGAGCAGCGGTTTTGTAAACCGAAGGTCGGCGGTTCGATTCCGTCCGGGGGCACCACCTAAAGACACCGTATTGGCCAGACAGGTCTCACGGTCTGTTCGTCCGCGGCACGCATCAGGACCGACGCCTCGGCCCGAATCAGACGCCAGGCCTTGATCCGGATGGCCGCTGAGCCGACTGAAAATTCTGCGAAAGCTCGTTCAGGCGCTGGGCCATCGACTGCGCGGATGCGACCATCGCCAGCATCGATAAGCGGATGCGCTCTTCATCCGACTTGCCTGCCAGTTGGGCCTCCAGGCGCTCCACGATGGCCTTGCCTGCCTCGGCATGCTGACCACCCTTGGCGATTTCGATGGCCAGCATCGCCTTGCGACGGGCTTCGAAGGCGTCCGGGTCGCGCTGATACAGGTTCGCCCATTCATCGAAATCAAAAGCGGGTGCTGCGTTGAACTTGATCATCGTACCGTCCGCATCAATCGGCCACCGTCATCCGGCGATCGTTCATTATCGACCGGTCGTCGGCGGCGCGCCGTGCGTTGCGTCACGCAGCGGTACTGCAGCGTGACGGTGCTTCAGGCGTCCTTGCGCAGCAAGACGGCATTCACTGCCCAGGTGATGAGGCTGTAGACGACCGCTGCGACAATGGCCCAGCCGAAGCTCGACACATGAAATCCGTCGAGCAT
>Ga0114972_10002578_pt1 | contig 13633 bp, 9 predicted proteins | sample M_140807_EF_Meta_FD_87354 | JGI IMG/M metagenome (GOLD analysis project Ga0114972, IMG submission 87354) | Freshwater microbial communities from Lake Montjoie, Canada to study carbon cycling - M_140807_EF_MetaG | ecosystem: Environmental > Aquatic > Freshwater > Lake | place: Lake Montjoie... | reverse complement strand
TAATCCACGAAGACCTTGCTCGACGGTCCGCGGGTCATCGCGGGAACGCCAATGTTGTGGAGCTTGTCGTCGGTGAGGCGAGGTCCCGAGTGGCAACGCGCGCAGCCGGCGCGTCCGTAGAAGAGGTGCGCACCTTCGCGGGCCCGTCGGGTGAGAGCGCCGTCGTCGCCTGCGAGAAAACGATCCCAGGGGGCCCCCGTCAACGTGAACGCGCTGACCTCGAACGCTCCGAGAGCACGTGCGGCGTGGCTGAATGCGATGTGCTCGGCGGGTACGTCCGGGTATGCGGCTGCGAACAGTTCGCGATAGCGCGGGACCGCAAGCAGTCGGCGGACCTCGGCTCTCCAGACCGCCTCGAAGTCACCGTCGGTAATCGCTGCGAGCTCGTTCTCTTTGCCGAGAGCCGCGGAGTCGGAGGGGTGCCCGCGCATCTCGTTGCGCGCGAGCACGGGGAACATCGCTTGCGCAGCTGCGAGCGTGTCGAGAGACCGGTCGAACTGAATGCGCGGCAGGTTCGTTCGTTGAGCACCGAGCTCGAACAGAACGACGCTGCCGTCGTCTTGTCGCTCGAGGCGCCCGTCCCAAAACAGCGCCCGCGTCGCGTCTTGGTCGAGGTTGAAGAGCGCGGGGGCGTTGCGCGGCGTGACGCCATGTTCGTGTCGCGGCATGCGTTTGCCCGAGATGGCGCGCGCCGCCGTGCCTACCGAGAGCGAGCGTCCGTCACCCGTTGCGCGGGCTGGCGCGTGGCAGGTTGCGCAGGAAACGTCACGGTTTCCGCTCAGCAAGGGATCGAAGAAAAGCGAGCGCCCTAGCGTGACGAGCGCGGGCGGCTGCGGTGCCGCGTCCCGGATCGGGGCTGCGCCGAAGCTGCGGGCCAGCGTTCGCACTGCGGCTGGCGTTGGACCGCTGCGACCAACGAGCGTTACCGCGAGCACGAGAGCCATCGCGGTTCCGGCGCCGAGGACGGCGGCACGCGGGAGCTGCGTCGTGCGGCGCGTCATCGAGGCCCTCGCGGCGACGTGTCCGAACGCGTGCGCCGACGCCGCGCTGACCTCGATATGCCGAGGAAAACGAGCGCGCACAGTCCAGCGCTCACGATGGGGTCGCCATCATCATGGTGGCCGACTTCGCAGCCGAAGTGCGCCGGGTTCTCGTTTGCCGGCGTCGGCGGCGTGGACCCTTCCGCGGCGCCGCTGCACGCGGGGTGTTCGGCGCAGTCGGTGTCGTCGCAATCGCTCGCGCCGTCCCCGTCTTCGTCTCCGCCGCCGGTGCACGCAACTTCGTACGAGTTGCGTTCGGAGACGCGCAGTTCGTGCACGATCGTCAGCTCGCTCGGCAGCTCGTGCGCAAAGACCGCGTCGAAAGCGATCTTTACCCGGCCGCCCGAGAGCACGGTCGTCTCCACGTTCTCGGTTCGGCTTGCGATCCCGCCCGCGTGGCCACCGTAGGCGGCAACTTGATGGACGAGATGACGCTCGACCCTACGCGAGGTGACGTGCTCGTACGTGCCTTCGAGGGCGAAGGCCGGTCCCGCCTCGCGGTAGGGTTCGGGCTTACGGCCGTAGACGACCTCCTCGACGCGCGCGTCCTTTCCGAGTGCGGAGAGCGCGAGCACTTGTTCGATGTGCACGCGCCCATCCTTGACGAGGTCGCGAGGTACAGCGTGGAACGTCGCGAAACGGATCGTGTTCTCGTGGCTTGCGTCTTCCGCGCCGGTGGCCTTCGCGAGCGCTCCTTCGAGCCGCGTCTCTCGAAGGAGAAGCGCTGAATCGGAGGCGCCGTCCAGCGGTGCGAGCGCTGCTCCGACGAGTCCCTTCTCGATCGCGGCCATCGCGTCGAGCGTCACAATGTCGAGTCCGAGCGCTTCCTTGACCGGCTCGGGGCCACCACCCAAACCGCCGATGCAGTTGGGATCCTTGTAGCAAAGCACGGCTTTCCCGCTGAGGAAGTTCGTGGCGGTGCAGTCGATGCCGCTCTTCGCCGAGGCGGATGCGACGAGCGTGACCGTGGCGCATGAGCGGACGTCGTCGCCTTGCGCGACGCTCCCGTTCACCCGCGATTTACCCTCGAAGCACACGGTCACGTACGAGGCGCTGGGTGTCGTGCACGCGGCCCATACGCCCGCGGTCACGAAGATGTCTTGTTGCGCGCCTGGGGCGACGGTGACGTCGGCGCCTGAAGCGGTGTCGCACGAGCGCACGCTCGTCCCAGGCTGAGGGAGCTCGAAGCACGTGCCGCTTGCGTTTGCCTTTACCGGGAAGGTGTCGCCCGTCACGCCCGAGACCGTGAACGTGTAGGGAAGGTTGGGCGCGTTCGCGAGGGGGCAGCCGGCCTTCTCGTTCGCGCGTGCGGAGGCTACGCGAAAGTGTCCGATGAGGTTCCGGTTCGTCGAGTTGTTTTTAATCCGAAATTGGACCTGATGGCGCGCGTCTTGTTTCACGTACGCGAGGCCGGGGTGGCCGTCGAACGCCTTGGTCTGTGCATTCACCGAGATGGCCCCGAACGTGTAGCGCGCGTCTGCGGTGCCGATCACGACGCCCGGAGCGATTGTGAGCGGGAGCCCGATCGGCGTGTTCGCTGCTGGAGCGGTCGTGCAGCTTGGAACGCTGTTGGGTCCCAACACGCTGCTCTTCGCGCCGCCGCCGGGAATGCCTCCATAGAGCGAGTGCCCCCCGCATGAGGTCTTCACGCCAGCGTTGGGCAAGGCTGCGTCCCCATGGAGGTAGCAGCCGCCGCCCAGCAATTTACCGAGCTCCGCGCCTCCAATGCCGGGTGTGTTCTCGTCGATGTTTGCCCACGGAATCGAGAATACGACGTTTACCGACGTGAGCTGACCGCTGGGCAATGAGGTCGTGGGCGGTGGGTAGCTGCCCTCGTACGTCGTGTAGCCAGCCGGGTCGTCCGGGTCTTGGTTCGCGCTATCCTCCCAGGGGCAGGTGAGCTTGAGGTCGAGCGCGAGCGGGCTCTTCGGGCAGAGACCGCAAACGTCTTTCACGATGTCGGTGCGCACGGCGACAGGCACGGTGACGTCGATGCTTCCGTTGCCCGTCGCGACCGTGGCGTTGGACGGAGACATGAAACAGCTCAGCGAACGCGAGCACGTGGCGTTGCAGCCGGGCTGGTTGCCGCAGCAACACGAGCAGGCGACCGCCTTGGTGCAGCCGTTCATCGCGACGCCTGCGCCGCACTCGACGACCGTTCCGTTGCAGCTCGCCGGTGGAGGCGGCGTGCCTTCGGGGAACGGCAGCTGCGGTTGCAGGCAGGTGCCCGTCGTGAGCGCCGGGATGTTTGCGCCGCATGCGCTCGCGGGGTTGTTCGTCGCGGCCGTACAGATTGCCGCGCAGTTGCATGGAGCGGGAACGGACCCGGAGCACGCGTCGGCGCGGCGCTCCGCGAAGCCGAAGATTGCGAGCAGCGCCGTGAGTGTGGGCGCGAACAGTTTACCGAAGGAGGATTCCCTCATCGTTGGTTCTCCAGCGCGTCTCAGTATGCGACCGTGACGCGGAAAAGCGCGTCGCCAAGTTGGCCCCCGAGGTGGAGCCCGAACGTGTCGGAGTGGGTGAGCGTGACGTCGTTCACGTGTCCGAGGAAGAGGTCCTTGGGCTCGAGTGCGAGGGTGACGAGCAAGGGCGTCGTCGTCGAGCACGCGCAGTCCGTCGCGAGGTCGTTCGAGTCGAACGTTGTTTCCGCGCCACCATTCAGTCGAACGGAGACCGTGGTGGACTTCATTTCCGCCGACGCGCACGCGGCGCCTCGCTCGAACTCGAGCGTCACCGATGTCGGTGCGCCGAGGCCGCCTGGATCGAGCCAAGTGAGATGGCTCGTCGGACTGATCGCAACGAACGGGAACTTGCCGTCGGCATCGCAGGATTCGGGCGCGCCGCCGAAGTCGTCCGTGTAATCCGCCGCGGCACCTCCGACGACGCTGGCGCAGGCGCCGGCCAACAACGTGAAGCCCTCGGGACACTCGGTCACGCACGCGCCTTTGACGCACGCCTCCTTGGGGCTGCACGCCGTGTTGCAACCTCCGCAGCGCTGGCGGTTTTGGGTCACGTCCGTACACGCGCCGCCGCATGCGAGCTGGCCGCTCGCGCAGCATTGGCCTTCGCTGCAAACCTCGCCGAGCGCGCAGGTACTGTCGCAGGCGCCGCAGTTGTGCGGGTCGACCTTCGTGTCCCGGCACGTTCCGCCGCAGTCGGTGAGCGGCCCACACAGAGGCATGCACGTGCCATCGACGCAGTGCTCGCCAGCCACGCAGGGGACCTCGCAGCCGGTTCCGCCGCTCGAGGTCGCCCCTCCTGCGCCACCCGTTCCGCTCGATGTCGAGACCGTGCTCGCGCCGCCGGTGCCGCCTGCGCCGGCGACCTCGCAGTCGCACTCGCAGCCGACCGTGTACAAGCCCAGCCCCACACCGAAGAGCAACGTCGCTCCCGTGACGACCTTTGCCGACATCCCCAACCTCCTCGAGCCGACGCCGTACGCTGCCTCTGCGGTCGGCGTGAAGGGGAAGGATAACACGCCATTTGTGTCCAAACGCACGCTGCCATCGGAAAAAAATCGCGTGGACCCGCCACGGAATGGCGTCGCCACGGGGCCTTCGTTTCCTGCGTTCTCGAGCGCAATGAAGGCTCCGCAATCGACCTTCGGCGCGTCGCGTGCGAGTCTTCGGCTGCTTCTTCGATTTCCATCGTCCAAACAGAGAACGATCGCGCCACCCTTCGAAGGGGCGTTTTCGGTGTCCCAACGACGTCATGCCAAAGCTCCCTGATTTCCGCGCGCTCGCACTCCAACTCGGCCTCACCGATGCCTTCGACGAGGAGGTGCTCGCCGAGGTTCGCGCCTTCGAGGCGAACCCAGGCATCGACGACAACGGGTTGCTCGATCTCGAACCGCTCCCGTTCGTCACCGTCGATGGCCCCTCCACGCGAGACCTCGATCAGGCGCTTCACCTCGCACGCGAAGGCTCCGGCTATCGGCTGCGCTACGCCATCGCCGACGCCTCGTATTACGTTGCTCCTGGAAGCGCCCTCTTCCGAGAGGCGCTGCGACGCGGTGCGAGCTACTACCTGCCGGGTTATTCGGTCCCGATGCTGCCGCGCGCGCTCAGCGAAGGGCTGGTCTCGCTCGGGCCGCGGACGGCACGTCGCGCCCTCGTGTTCGATGTCCGCTTGGACGAGCAGGGGACCGTGACCGGTTTCGAGTTCGTTCGAGCGCGCATTCGAAGCCGTGCGAAGCTCACGTTCGAGGAGGTGGATGAGCTGTTGACGAAAGGCAAGTCGTCGCATCTCGCCGACAGTGAGGCTGCCGAAAGCCTGAGCCTTCTCGGGAGAGTGGGAGAGCTCCGCGCTTCGCACGAGGACCGTCGCCAGATGGTTCGCTATCTGCGCGTGGAGGCGGGCGTGCGACTCGCACCCGACGGGACCGTCGAGGTTGTAAGGGAAGCACGTGGTCCCGCGGAGCTGGCGAACGAGCAGCTCAGCATTCTCTGCAATGCGCTCGGTGCGCGCTGGCTCGTCGAGGCGAACGCGGACTTCGTTCAGCCCGTGTATCGGGTGCATTCGGCGCCGGAGCCAGAGCGCCTCGCAAGCTTCGAGAAGCTCGTGAAGAGCGTCGTCCGCGGCCGTGGTCTCCCCGATGACCCTTGGGTCTACCGACAGGCTGCCGTCCTCGGCATGGCGGGCTACCTCGAGCGCTTGCCCACGGCAGGGCCGGACGGGCGGCTCGCGCGCGCGCTTCATCGGCAGGCCATGGTGCTGAACGGCCGGTCCTCCTTCTCGAGCGAGCCGATGGCACACTTTGGGGTCGGCGAGGCCGTGTACGCGCGGTTCACGGCGCCGATGCGAGAGATGGTGGGCGTGTTCTGTCATAAAGAGGCGATTGAGCGGCTCGCGGGGCGCGGCGCTCGGTCGCGCGAGGAAGACGAGGCCATTCGCGCGCAGGTGATCGACGCCGCCAACCGCTCGAAGGACGTTCAGCGGCAGCTCGATCGCGAGATCGGCCGCACGGTCGTCGCCGCGGTGCTCGGCGTGGACGCCGAGAAGCCCGTCGCGCAGCGACCCGTAAGGGTGGGGACGGTGATGGGGATCTCTACGGCCGTCGTTCACGTGCTTCTCGACGAGCCGCCGCTCGACGTCATCGTGCCACTCCGAGAGCAAGGCCAGGCGCTTGGCGGAGCGTGGCTCGAACGGCAGGACGAGGGAGCCCGGCTTGCGCGGAAGGGCGGCGGCGAGACGATCTGCAGCCTGGGCGATGAGGTGCGCGTAAGGGCCGTGGGCGAAGGCGCCGTCGTCCTTGTGAAAAACTGAGCCGCTTTGCGGTAAGCTTTCCCTCATGCGACCTGCCGCCTCGATCCTCCTTTCGGTGCCTCTCTTTTTCGCGTGCAGCGCGACCACGGCGAGCAAGTTCGACTCGAGCACCTCCAGTGGGAACGGAAGCGGCAACGGCAGCGGGGCAGGTGCTGGCTCCTCGATCTCGGTCGGAGTCGGCGGTACCGACTTCTCTGGCTCGGGCGCGGCAACCACGTCGTCGGGGGACCCTGGAGGCTGCAGCGAGGCCGCCACGTACGTCTACGTCTTGTCGACCGACAACGACATGTACAGCTTTCAGCCGGACAAGAAGGCCTTCACGAAGATAGGCCACCTCGGCTGTCCGACGACGATGGTGCCGAACTCCATGGCGGTCGATCGCAACGCGACCGCGTGGGTGAACTACGTCCAAACCGACGGCCTGAACGACACCGGCGGAGCGCTCTACGCGGTCAGCACCAAAGACGCGAGCTGCCAGGGGCTGCAGGCGAACCTACCGAACGGCTGGTACCGCCTCGGTATGGGCTACTCGAGCGACACGAACGGCGGCGAGAGCGAGTCGCTCTTCCTCACGGGTACCAACGGCGGCCCTGGCCTCGCGAAGTACAATCCTGCCAAGAAGTCGGTCGACTTCATCGGGCAATTCAGTGGTTCCTTGACCGGGCAGAATGCGGAGCTCACGGGGACCGGCGACGGGCGCCTTTTCGGGTTCTTCACCACGTTCCCAGTCGAGGTGGCCGAGATCAACAAGGGCAGCGGCGCGATTCTCTCGACCAAGAGCTTGTCGCAGGTTCCGACGCCATCGGCGTGGGCGTTTTCGTTCTGGGGCGGTGACTTCTACCTCTACACCTCCGACGGCTTCTCGAACTCTCGGGTGTCTCGCTACCGCCCCTCGGACAAGTCGGTCATCACCGATTACATGGCGAACGTTGGCTTCATCATCGTGGGCGCGGGTGTGTCGACTTGCGCGCCGATCGAACCCCCGAAGTGACCCTTCGCGCCGCTCGGGGTGTGAGGGCCGCTCGGGGTGTGAGCGCCGATTTCTGCGTAACGTCCTCCGGTGCGATGCTCACGACCGGGGAGGTCGCTGCGCTTCGCTCCTCGGACGCGCCTTGAACTCGAAGCTCCTCCCCTTCGCGCCGCTCGGGGTGTGAGCGCCGATTTCTGCGTAACGTCGTCCGCTAGGTGAGCTCGCGCGCGAGCGTGACGAGGCCCGCGAGCGGATCGCTCGTGTCGAGGAGCATCGGCGCTGCGATGGCGAGGCCAGGCTCGCCTGCGACGGAACGGAGCTCGTCGAGGAGTACCGTGTGCCGTGCGGCTTCGGCGCGTTCGACTTCGGCGAAGCCCGCGAGCTTCGCGAGGGAGCGTTCGAGGACGGCCGTCTCGGCCGAGACGTCCTTCGGGTGAAGCCACGATGTGAGCTTCGCGAGGGAGCGGTTCAACACAAAGCCCGCGAACGGAAGCTTGCGCCGCGCGAGTTCGCCGCGGAAAAACTGTGCCTCGCGGAGTGCATCTTCGTCAGGCGAGGTGACGAGCAAGAACGCGCTCTCGTCCGAGGAGAGCAGCTTCGCGACACCCTCGCTGTGCTCTCGCATCCCGCCGAAGAGGCCGCCGAACGCTTGGAAAAAGACACCGAGGTCCACCATGAACCCGTCGCCGAAGACGCGCCCAAAGACGTTGCCGACCAGGCGACTGGCGCTCGCGAGGAACCCGGCTCCCTCCTTCGGGAGAAACACCTTGAGGATGCTGTCCTCCAGGAAGGAGGAAAGGCGTTCGGGCGCGTCGAGGAAATCGAGCGCGTTGCGCGAAGGAGGCGTATCGAGGACGATGAGGTCGTAACGCCCTTCGGCCGCGAAGCTGTAGAGCGCTTCGCCCGCGGTGTACTCGAGCATGCCGGCCGCCAGCTCCGACATGTGCGCGAAGAGCTTCGTTGCGAGGATTTTCTCGGCTTGCTCTGGCGTGCCGAGGACACGAACCACGCGCTCGAAGATGACGCGCGGATCGAGCATCCACGCGTCGAGCGCGCCGTTCGCGCCTTCGCTGAGGTCGAGGCCCAGGGCGCGCAGTCGATCGGCTGGTACCGGTTTCGGGGTTGGCGACGAGAGCGGAAGTCCGAGCGCGTCGGCCAGGCGGCGGGCGGGATCGATCGTGAGGACGAGCACCCGCCGTCCCGCGTGTGCGCCGGCAAGGCCGAGTGCCGCGGCGCAGGTCGTCTTGCCGACGCCTCCGGGGCCACAGAGCACGAGGACGCGTTTGCCTCGGACGAGGGCCCCGAGCGTCGCGCGGGCGGCGTCGTGAGCGGTCGCGTGCGGGTTCATGCGGCACCTTCGACGAGGCCGCGCTCTGCCAATCCGACCAGCGCCTGGCCGCTCGCCGCGTGCGAAAAAACCTGAAAAATGGGCGCGCCAAGCTCCCGCAAACGCGCGAGAGCCTCGGCCGCCTTGTCGATCCGGACGAGCGCTCGCCGGCCGAGCACTTCGTGGGGAAGGTGGCTCGCAAGCGCGGCACGCTCTTCTTCGGTGAACGGATCGTGGGGTACCTGGTTCGCGACGACGGCGCCGATGTGAACGCCGCGCTGTCGCAGTCCCACGCAGAGTTCGGTGACCTCGCTGACGGGCAGCGCCTCCGGCAGCGTGGCGGCGATGCAGGTCGTTTTGCTCGGATCGCGAAGCAGCGCGATGCCCGCGCGGGCGGCGGTTGCGATGGGTCCGCCCGTGAACACTTTCAAAATCGTGTCCGGGAGCGAGGCAAACGCGAGGGTGTGGCCGCTCGCTGGCGCGTCGAGGATCATCACGTCGTATTCGGGAGCGCCGTCTTTGCGTGTTTGGTCGATGAGCCGCATGCCGCGGTAGAGGACGCCCATCTCGGCAAACGCTGGGGCTGCGTCGAGGAAGCGCCGCACCGCATCGACCTTGAGGGCGCGGTCGGCCATGAACTTGAAGGGCAACGCGTCACGCAAGAACTCGCGGACGCCGTCGTCCCCGCGGAGCACGAGGTGCGCGAGCCGTTCGCCGATGCGCTGCGGCTCGTTCGCGGCCTTTGCCTCCGGCGCGAGGAGCCCAAGCAGCGGCGAGGGGGAGGTCATGTCGCGCCCGACCTCGCACGCAAGCACTCGCTTGCCTGCCGAGACTGCAAGCCGAGCGAGCGCCGCCGCCAATACCGTTTTCCCTGTTCCGCCCTTCCCCGTGACGACGATCAATCGCCGCGAAAAAAGGGCGGAAAGGAGTGCCTCCGAGGGCGGGGCGGGTGCAGGGCGAGTCACCGTGGAACCCTAGTTCATCGCCGCGCCCGGGACGATGTCGAAGTGCAGGGAAGGGGAGGTCACCGCGGGGCCCTCTGCACGAACGGCACGCGTTGCAGGATCGGCCGGTCGATGCTTCTTTTGAGCGCACCCGACCCGAGGGCTTGATAGCTTTTTGCGGTGAAAGTTCGTTCCTTGTCGGAGGGTGCCTCGCCACGCTCGGCCATGGTCGTCACGGTCCTCGTGGCGCTCCTCACGGCGTGTGGTCCCGCGGCTGCGCCTCCCGACCTCGGTCAGGGCCCCGCGGCGCGCTTCGCGGTGCCGACCTCGGTGGCCGCGCTTGCCGGCGAGCACTGGTTCGAACACCCCTGGCCGAGCGATTTTCGACGCGACGGGAGCGGCAAGGTGCGCTTCGAAGGCTATCCGAATCCGCACGCGTCGAAAGTGATCGCGGGCTGGGTGGACGTCCTCGGAAGCGAGGCGGAGGGTTTCTCGCCGGTGGCGGCGGGCTACCTGTCCTTCGACGCACCCCTCGATCCCGCGACACTCCCGGACGCGACGTCTTCGGTGCTCCCGTCGAGCGGCCTTCAGCTCGTCGACGTCGATCCTGCGAGCCTGACCGTGGGAACGCGCCTGCCGCTCGAGTGGTCCTTTCGCGCGGACGCGGGCGACTATTTCTTCGCGCCGAACACGCTCGCCTTCGCGCCGGCCCTCGGCACCGCGATGCGGCACGGCGGGCGCTACGCTGTCGTCGCGACGCGCGAGCTTACGGGACCGAGCGGTCCGGCCCGCCCGAGCGACGACCTCGCGGCGCTGCTCCGCGGGGAGGGCCCGCTCGCGACGTCGTGGGGAGCGGCGCTCGACATCCTTGCCAAGGCCGGGGTCCCTCGTGAGCGCATCGCGCACCTCGCCGTCTTCACCGTGGACGATCCCACCCGCGGCATGCTGAAGCTCGCGAAGCACTCGCGCGCGCTGCCGCTCCCCAAGGTGACGTCGCTCGTGTTGGTGTCGACGACCGACCCTGCCTACGACGAGTACCAGGGAAGCTACGAGGGCGCGCCCGATTACCAAGTCGGCGTGCCACCTTTCTTGATGGGCGGTGGCGGGATTGCGTTCGACGCCGAGGGCGAGCCCGTCGTGCAGCGCGTCCTCAGCCAGCGGTTCGAGTTGCTCGTGCCGAAAGCGAACGCGTGCCCTCCGCCCGCCGACGGGTATCCCTTTGCGCTCTACGCTCACGGTACGGGTGGCGATTGGAAATCGCTCGTCACGAGCGGCACGGGTCCGGCGCTCGCTTCGAAGTGCATCGCGTCGATGGGCGTCGACCAGCTCTTTCACGGGGTGCGGCCTGGCGCGCCCGCCGAGAGCGATCCGAACGCGGAGTCCAAGGCCGGGTTGTCGTTCTTCAACGTCGCCAACGCGAGCGCGATTCGCCACAACAACCAACAGGCCGCCGTCGACGAGGTCATGCGCGCGCGCCTCGTCGCGAGCGGTGCACTCACGATCGATGCGAGCGCCTCCGCGACCACGCAGCCGATCGCGTTCGACCCGAAGCGCCTCGCGTTCTACGGCCACTCGCAGGGCACGTTCAACGGTGCCGTGTTTCTCGCGCACGACGAAAACCTCGTCCGAGGCGCGGTGCTGTCCGGCTCGTGCTCGTCCCTTGCCCATTGGACGATGCTGCGTGTCAACGTGACGCCTTCGGTCCCGAACCTGCTCAACGTCTTGCTCGCGGTACCGCCGGATTTCCGCGACGAGCTCGGCCCGCACCATCCCGCGCTCTCTCTCTTGCAGACCGTGGCCGACCCGTCGGATCCGATCCACGCCTACCCATGGATCACGCGCACGCCGCTCGACGGGCACGCGCCGAAGAGCGTGCTGATGACCGAGGGGGTCGCCCCTGACGGTACGGGAGACAACTTCGTCCCCCCGCCGATCATCGAAGGCAACGCGATCGCCGGAGGCTATCCGCTGCTCGCTCCCGTGGTGCGCGACATCCCGGTCCTCACGGGGGCGCTCGGCGTCCCCGTCGCCATGCCCCCGCTCTCAGGAAACCTCGCTTCCGGCAAGGCCAGCGGGGGTCTCGCGCAGTTCGTCCCCCCGGCCGAGCTCGACGGGCACTACGTCGCGAGGCAGGGCAAGGCGCTCGCCATGACGATGAGCTTTCTCGAATCCGTCCTCGAGACGCCGGTACCCACGATCCCCGCGCCGTGACGCCCGGCCTCGAGGCGCCGAGCCGCTTCAGAGCATGCATTCCTTCGCGCACTTCGTGGGCGCACAGTCGCGGGCAACCTTGGTCTTTTGGGCAGTGCTCGGGTACTTCGCGTCGCACGCATCGTGGCACGCGGCATCCGCGCAGGCATTCTGGCACCTGACGTAGTCGAGGACCGAGGCATCGGCGTACGCGGCCTGACGCTCCGTACAGCATGAGGTGGCTTCGCACTTCGAACATTCCGAGCTCGCGACGTCCACGAGGCACGCCGCGCAGGCCTCGAGCGCCACCGCTTCGCCGGTGCAGTTCTCGAGGAACTTGCCGTTGTCGAGCTGGGCCTCTCCGTCGCTCGAGCACTTCAAGTACGCGACGGCACAGCTCATTGCGAGCTCGTACTCCGCCGCGCACGTCATGAGCTCGGTCCGAGCCTGCGTGCAATCCGACAGGCACGTCGCCAGGTCGTCTTTGCCGCACGCGAGTTTCTGTGCCGCGTTGCATTGGTCGTCGCAGCTGAACGTTCCCCCGCCCGACGCCGTCGTTCCGGTGGCCGCCGTTGACGTGGTCGTGCCTTCCGTTTCAGAGGAGCAGCCGACAGCCCACGACAAGGTCGCACACCAAACCGCCGTCACGATCGTTCTCATCATGGGCACACTTTTCCCATGGTTTCCTGCGTCGGGCGAATTTTGAGGGGTGGCTTTACCTTCCGACGGCTCCTTCGTCGTCGGCGGGCTCGCCGCTTTCGTCGGGCTCGCCACCCGCGGCCTGTTGGCACCGCTGTTGGACGAGCTTCCGCCACGCGGCGATGGGTCGGTCGGCCGCGACGAGCACTTCGTGCCCTGGCTCCGGCCAACCTTGCGGCTGCGACACCACCACGCGGCGATCCTGGTCAAAAATGCGGCGGGTGCGCCAGTTGAGGAGAAGTCCTGCGAGGAGGCGCGCCCCAGGAACGTTGAGAAAACGCTGGTACGAGCGCAGGTAGGTGCGCGTCCGCGTGGCGTTGATGGGCGCGAAGGCCGCGACGATCGAAAACCGCGTGGCGATGTGGTTTACCCACAGGTTCGGGTACCGCAGCTCGATGTAGAACGGCTCGTTGCGTTCGGTGTCCTCGCCCGTCCAGACGCGCAGGCGCTCGTCGTTCATGCTCATCTGAACCGTCATCGCCGGCGGCATGCCGCGGCCGATCGAGGTCGCGTGCACGAACGGCAAGTGGAACGGATCGAGCTGGTTTTCGAGCACACGCGCCATCGACGCATCCCACTCTTCGGCGAGCGTCGAGTGCACGAAGGGACCGTCGAGGATCGCGAATCGCGGGGGGCTCGGGAGCGTCTCGGGCCGCTCACCCCACCAGAGAAAGATCCAGCCGTCGGCTTCGCGCGCCTCGTATGCCGCGACGCACATGCGCTTCGGGATCTTCGCGCCGTCGCCGAGCACGGGCAGATGACGGCACGCGCCCTTTGCATCGAATTCGAAGCCGTGGAACGGACACGCGAGGTGGTCACCCTTCAGCAAGCCGAGGCTTAGCGAGGCGCCGCGGTGCGGACAGCGATCGTCGAGGATCGCGACCTGGCCGTCGCTGCGACGAAACACCGCCAACGTTCGACCAAAGCGCTCGATGCCGAGGGGTTTTTCACGCGGGACCTCGGCCGCATCGAGCACGGCATACCAACCCGGCATCCACATCGTGCCGAAGGTTATAGGCCGCATGCTGCGACCGGTCGAGGCGCACGCCCTTCGGAACGTGGTGAACCGTTCGCGTCGCTAGAACCCGCCAGTGACGCCGAGGGTCAGGGTGTTCTGCGCGCGCCGGTTCGGCACGAACGGTACGTCGGCACCGTTGCCGTGGACCGCGCCCCCGAAGAAGAGGTTCTCGGCCGCGTC
>Ga0114972_10002575_pt1 | contig 13635 bp, 20 predicted proteins | sample M_140807_EF_Meta_FD_87354 | JGI IMG/M metagenome (GOLD analysis project Ga0114972, IMG submission 87354) | Freshwater microbial communities from Lake Montjoie, Canada to study carbon cycling - M_140807_EF_MetaG | ecosystem: Environmental > Aquatic > Freshwater > Lake | place: Lake Montjoie... | reverse complement strand
CCGGCGGGATCAGGTCAGCTCCTTGATCATCCGCCAGCGTTGGAAGGCCACCCCGGCGTAGAAGGCGGTTTCCTCGGCCTCCACCTGCCAGCCCTTTCGCTCCAGAAGGGGCCGCGACAACTGGCTCGCTTCGGTGCGCATCCGGCGGAGCCCCTGGCTCCGGGCGTGGGCCTCGAGGGCCCCCAGCAGGGCCGTGGCCCTGCCCTGGCGAGCCGAGCGGCCCCGGCAGTAGAGCAGGGCCAGGCGATCGGGGGGATCCAGCAAGCCGAAGGCCTCCACCTCCCCGCCCCCGGAACCGCCGCAGCTCACCAGGCCGAAGCCCCGAAGCAGCGGCTCCCGGAAGGGGCCGTGGTCGGCCACGCCATGGGCGGCCCAGGCCCTCACCTGCTCAGGGCTGTAGAGGGTCCCGGCCAGGGTGAGCACGGCATCGCGGTAGACCTTCGCCACCTGGTCGCCATCGGCCGGCACCAGCGGCCGCAGGTACGGCAGGGAGGCATCGCATTGCCCGTGGGGGGGATCGGGGGGATGGGTCATCACGGAGCACATCGCTCCCACTGCACCTAGTCTGGATCGATGCCTCAGCCAGGATTTCGCGATGGCCAACCCCCAGGCCCTGCCGCCTTCCAGCCTGGCAACAACTCCCTTCCCAGCCGACATTGGCGCCCACCAGGACGAGGTACCCCAGGGTCCTCCGCACCTCGATAACGTTGTAACCAAGCTGGTTCGCCGGGTTGGGGCCGTGCTGCTCGTGCTGCTGATCGGTTTGGCAGCCCTGCTGTGGAGCACCCCGGCTTGGGGAGCCAGCACCGATGTGGTGGTGCTTCAACGGGGCGGTGCCCTGTTTCAAAACCACTGCGCCGGATGCCATCTCAACGGTGGCAATGTGATTCGCCGCAACAAGACCCTCAAACGGCAGGATCTGCTCAGGGAAGGGGTGAAGGGCGCGGCAGATGTCGCCCGGATCGCCGCCAATGGGAAGGGCCAGATGTCTGGTTACGCCAAGGTTTTGGGTGAAGGTGGGCCTGATGCCGTGGGGGCCTGGGTGTGGAAGCAGGCCGAGCTCGGCTGGCCCCGTCGCTGAGGGAGATCGCCTTGCATGGAGCGTTAGAAACCGATCAGATTTCTGGTCGCAAACCGTTTCAATCTTGTTGTGCCAAGGTCATCAGTGTCCATCAATAGATGTATTGGCTTTGTCAACTGCCTAGACAAGGGTTGGTTTGAGAACTTTTTTCCAATGTCCATCAGCATTCGCAGGTCGGTTCTTCGCGGCATCGGCTTTGCTGTCGCCAGCGGCGCCCTGATCGGCGGCCCTGTGATGGCAGCCCCCGAAACCCCCGTCGCCGCCCAAACCACCGTGGCCCAGGGCTACGGCACAGGCACCACCACCGTGGTTGAAGTGGCTGAAGTGGAGTCGGTCAATGGCTGGTACCTGACCGTGGGCGCTGGCGCCGTGTGGCCCGGCAACATCAACTATTGGGCCAACAACTATCCCCTCTCAGCCACAAGCCAGCCCCGCGGTGTCCTGGAGCAAAATGCTGGTTTTTCCATTGACGGCGGTATCGGCTACGACTTCGGTGCCATCCGCACGGAACTGACCTACGGCTACTCTGGACCTAGCGTCGATTCGGTCGTCAGCCGTGATCTCAGTCGCTCATTTAGCGATGACGGCAGGATCGACAAGAGCGACATCATGCTCAGTGCCTACTGGGATGTGATCCCATTTGGCCGCTTCACCCCCTACATCGGTGGTGGTATCGGCTACTCCTACCTCAGTTTCCCCAGCTTCAATGGCGGCAGCTACTACAACCCCCCTTATCACGACAAGGGGCTGTTTGGTTGGCAAGCCAAGGTTGGACTTAGCTATGCGCTGGCCTACAACTGGGATGTTTACGCCGAAGGCACCTTCTCCGGCACCGGCAATGCCCAATTCCAGAGTGTGAACTTCAGTTCTTATCAGGACGTCGGCGCCAAGCTGGGCTTCCGCTACCGCTTCGCCAAACCCGCCGTTGTGGTGGTGGTGCCCGAGCCCGCACCGGCTCCAGCCCCTGCCCCCGCTCCCATCCCCATGCCTGAGCCCGCTCCGGCTCCTGAACCGATCCGCGGCCTCTGGTGATCGGCTCGACAAGGCCCTCCGGCCTTACTCCTCACCATCCCTTCCGGACCGGCCTTGGCCGGTCTTTTTTTTGCTCGCCGCTCAGAAGATCTGGACCCTGAAGCGCCAGGACCAGTTCAGCCAGGGGATCCAAGGCCCCCCGAACTGCCCCGGATCGCCGCCCAGGGCACGGGACAGAGGCAAGGCATAGACAAGGTTCTCGGCGAGTGGGGCACCAGAGCCCGCTCCACCTCCCGCCCCGATCCGCGGCTACTAGTGATCGCCCCGGGGAGGCCGCCGGCTTTCCCTACTGGCTTCGGGGAGGAGCCAAGACGCCAAGGGTGGCGAGAAAGAGGTAAGGATTGCTTTTGCCTGACTGTGCTTCCCTTGGATTTCACCTGTGCCACGGCGATCAGTGTCCATCCCAAGATGTATCCACCGTTGCCGCTAACTAGACAGGTTGCGGTGTGAGAACCCTTTCCACAATGACCAACAGCATTCGCAAGTCGGTGCTTCGCGGCCTCGGCTTTGCTGCCGCCAGCGGTGCCTTCCTCGGCGCCCCTGTGATGGCCGCCCCCGAAGCCCCGATCACCGCCCCCGTCGTCGCCCCCACCACCGTGGCCCAGGGTTTCGGCACAACCACCACACCTGTTGAGGTGGTCGAGGTTGAGTCCGTGAACGGCTGGTACCTCACCGTGGGTGCCGGTGCCGTTTGGCCAGGCAACATCAATTATTTTGCCAACAACGCTCCCTCATTGGCTACCAGCCAGCCCCGGGGTGTTCTGAGCTTAAACGGTGGTTTTTCCGTTGACGGCGGTATCGGCTACGACTTCGGCGCCATCCGCACCGAACTCACCTACGGCTACTCCTCGCCCAGCCTTGATTCGATCGTCAGCCGTGATCTGAGCACCACCTTCAGCGCCGGTGGCAAGATCAACAAGAACGACATCATGCTCAGCGCCTACTGGGATGTGCTGCCGTTCAGCCGCTTCACCCCCTACATCGGTGGTGGCGTGGGCTATAGCAACCTAAGCACCCCCAGCTTCGACGTCGGTGGCTACCGCACCGGCAGCCACAACAAGGGTCTGTTTGGCTGGCAAGCCAAGGCTGGTGTGAGCTATGCCCTGGCCTACAACTGGGACGTCTACGCCGAAGGTACCTACTCAGGCACCGGCAACCCCCAGTTCGAAACCATCAATTTCACCTCCTACAGCGACTTCGGCGCCAAGCTGGGCTTCCGCTACCGCTTCGCTGCCCCCGCCGTGGTGGTGGTTGTGCCCGAGCCGGCTCCGGCTCCCGCCCCTGCCCCCGCTCCGATCCCCATGCCTGAGCCCGCTCCGGCTCCTGAACCGATCCGCGGCCTCTGGTGATCAGCTGGGAAGGCTTCGGCCTTCCCCCTTCACTTTTCGGGACCGGCTCAGGCCGGTCCTTTTTTATTGGCGATCCTGCTGGGCTCTGTCCGGCGGGCTGGCCCTGGCAGGGGGGCGCAGCCCGGTTCCGTGGTTCGGGGGGCTGCGCCCATGGATTGGTTCTTCAGAAGGCCTGGATCCAGGGGTGAACCTCAACGGCGGTCCAGATGCCATTGCGCCAGTAGACATCGTTGTGCACCAGGGCTTCCACCGCCGCCTGGTTCTCCGCCTCATAGATCCCGAACACATGGGTGCTGCCTTCGGTGGGACCCAGGGTGATCAGCACGCCCTCCTCCTGCTGGCGCCGCAGCCCCTCGAGGTGCTCTTCGCGAAAGGGGGTGCGGCGTTGCAGAGCATCGGCACAGTAAGTGCCCCAGAGAACGAATTTCATGGTGGCCGTTGGGTGCTTCTGGTTCAGAGCAGCGAGTCACGCCGCAGGTAGATGCGGATCAGTTTTTCATCCATCAGTCCGACTCGGCTGCTGGGGGCCTCCTGAGCGCGCTGCAGGAGGGCGATCAGGGTTTCGGGGCGGAAGGGCTGCCCCTCGGCCGCAGCTAACTCGCTGACCTCAAGGGCTGTCTGCATCCAGTTGATCTTCTCGCGCAGCTCCGGCTCCGCCTGAATCCTGCCCAGGAAGGCGAAGAGCCGTTCCAGTTCCAGCTGGTCGGCGTCAGCGGCGGCGCTGGGGGGCGGCTCCCCAGGGGAGGCTTGGCTGGAGCTCACGCCATCGAGCTGCTCGGACATGGTCATGGCTTTATCGTCGAGTCCCTGCCGCAGCTCCCGGCAGAAGGCACCGGCCGCAGCGGCTCCATCCTCGCCGGCCGCCACCGCGGCCGCCATGGTCTTCACCAGGGCGCTCCCAACGATCGCTCCATCGGCACCCCAGCGGCGCACTTCGCGGGCCTGCTCGACGCCGGCGATGCCGAAGCCCACCGCCACCGGCGTGGAACCCAGCTCCTGGAGCTGCCGCACCAGGGGTTCCACCCGGGCCTCCAAACGGCTGCGCACCCCGGTCACGCCGGTCACGCTCACCAGGTAGGTGAAGCCGCGGCTGGCCCGATGGATGCGGCCCATGCGTTCAGGGGGGGTGGTGGGCGCCACCAGCAGCACCAGGTCAAGGCCGTGGGAAGCGGCGATCGCGGAGAGCTTTTCGGCCTCTTCCAGGGGTAGGTCCGGCACCACCAGACCAGCGGCGCCGGCGGCGGCGGCCTCACGGCAGAAGCTGTCCATGCCGCGGTTGAGCAGGGGGTTGCTGTAGGTGAACAGCACCACCGGCGTGGTCAGAGCGCCCCGCAGGTCGGCGAGCATGGCCAGCACGGCTCCAGGTGTGGTGCCCGCGGCGAGGGCGCGGCCGGCGGCCGCCTGGATCACGGGGCCATCGGCGAGGGGATCGCTATAGGGGATCCCCAGCTCGATCAGATCGGCCCCGGAGTGCTGCAGGGCCAGCAGGGCCGCGCGCGTGGTGGACAGATCCGGGTCGCCAGCCATCAGGAAGGGCATCAAGGCGCAGCGCTCTTGCTCACGGAGAGCGCTGAAGCGTCGGGCAATCGGCGTTGAGGAGGGAGGCGTTGCGGAGGGCGGGGAGCTGATCCCGGGAGCGGCGGCGTCCATCGGACCGGGTGTGGGGCAGGCGGTGCTGGCGAGCCTATGGGGTCGTGGCGTCGACAGCCGTTGCATCGACAGCCGTCGTGGCGTCGACAGCCGTGGAGTCGCGAGTGTCGCCCTCGAGCTCCGCCAGCAGCCGAGCCTGCTCTTCGGCCGGCAGGGCATCGAAGCGGGCCTGGAGTTCGGCCGTGGTGAGGGCGTCGTAAGTCTTTCTGTAGATCCTGCGCTGCTCGGAGAAGGTCATCCTGCCGGTCACCACCCGGGCCAGGTAGGTGCCGGTCCAGCCGAGCACGAGCAGCAGCAACAGGGCCGAGGCGGCGATGCCCGGACTGAATCCCTCGAGGCCGCTGGCCTGGAAGAGCCCATAGCCTGCAGCACCGAGTCCCAGCAGGGCGAACCCCAGCAGCAGGGCCTGAACGCGGGTCACGCCGCGGACTCGCCCTGACCCTGCAGGCGGAAGTTGAGGAAGGGGGCGAACAGGATCAGGCCCGGGAAGAAGAGAAACACCAGCCCATAGACCGCCGTGCGCTCGATCTTGCCCATGCGGGTCCAGCGCTGGCCCATCCACCAATAGAGGGCCAGAGGGACCGCCACGAGATAGGCACCGGCCAGGCCGGCATAGAGGCCAAAGAGCAGCAGGGTCGGGCCGTCAAGGTGGCTCAGGGGACCAGGCAGGGGCACGGATCTCCACGCCAAGGAATGATCAATTTAGGACCCCCATCCCGGAAGCGGGGGAGCCGCTGCCCCATTCCCGCACGCCGCCCGGCGACCGCATCAAGGATGCCGCCCGCCTGCCGGATGGCCGGAATCAGACAGCCTCAGGCAGGGCTGCGGGCAGGAGGGCAAAAAAATTCCCGGTCGAGACCGGGGTGGGGAGGCGGTGTCGGCCGGGGCCAGATCCGCAGGGATTTGAGCGGGGGGCCATCGGGCCCCCAAGGCCGAGCTTCAGCCCAGGCCGATTTGGCCGAGGATGCCCTGGCCGGTGAGCAGTTCGGTGGCGAGGCCGATCACGAAGCCGAGCATGGCCAGACGGCCATTCCAGGTCTCAGCGAAGGCAACAAAACCGAAGCGGGGGGTGGTGGAGTCAGCCATTGGAGTTCGTTGGTTACGAAACTTGAAGCTACTGTAAAGCATCGTGAACAGGGCTGCATGTGTCCGTCGATGCCGTTCCGGGCCATAAGCGGTACGGTTATCCGCGATCTGCTGCGATGGCTCACCGGGACGGCATGATTTGACATCGGCTCGGGCTCCCGCTGCGGCGGTTTTGCCGGCCAGGATTCCCGCGGCCTTGAGCAGATTCTTCCGGCGGCCTTGAGCAAGATGATCGAGTTGCTCGGACCGGAATGATTTCGAGCAGAGACTCTCCTGACCGAGGCGGCACCGCAGGTTCAGGGGGGTGTGGAGCCTCTGCAGACCGGAGTAGCCGGTGCCGTAATCATCCATGGCCAGGGTGAAGCTGTACAGCTCAAGGGCCAGCAGGCGCTGCAATGCGCCCGAGTTGAGATCGAGCTTCTGGTCTTCGCTGATCTCCAGCATGATTCGGCGGGGTTCAGGCCACCCCGGAGTCCGGGCACCTGAGGCCGTTGCCGGCGCAGCTGCCGCCGGCGGGCGACGGGCACCGCCAGCCAGCGCGCCAGGCCGCTCGAAGGACCTGGCGTTGTCGAGGCCGTAGGCCCGGTCCAGGCAGAACGGCCCGCCATCGCTGGCCAGGCCGGCTGCCGCCAGAGTGGGGGCAGCCAGGCTGATCTCCCCGGGAGGCTCAGGTTCGCGAGCCGGCTTGCGGTGTCACTCACCAAGCCCTGGCCATCGACATCGGGCCGCTGCAGCACCACAGGGGTTCCCATCCTTTGCAGCAAGCGTTCGAGCCAGGCGATCAGCCCTTCCTGGCTCGACCGGCCGGCCTCCAGCGGTTCGTCTCCCAGCGCGAGTTCGTCTCCCAGCGCTAGTTCGTCTCCCAGCGCGAGTTCGCTGGGCAGTTTCAGGGGAGGGGCGCTGGGCACCTGGATATCCCCGGTCACGAAGCCGGCGGCGGCCGCAGCGGCAGGCCCCGCCCGGCAGACCCGCCCCGCTGCGGGGAGCCGCCGCTCAGGGAGTGCCGCCGGGGGCCGGCGCCGTGCCAGGACGGGGCGGGGCCGGGTCGTAGCGCACAGAACAGCGATAGCGGAACGACAGACCCGGCAGGGCGATGTCGCTGCAATCGCTGCTGAGCACGCGGGCGCCGGCGGGAACTCGGGAGGAGGCGTCCCGCAGGGCGCTGGCCTGGTCGATGATCGACTCGGCGGTGACCTCGGCGGCCTTCAGGGCGCCGGCGCCGATCATGAGCGGCGGCAGCAGCACGGCGATGGAGTGTGAGGCCCGGATCCGGAGTTGATCAGCCAAGGCGAGGAAGCGCGGGGATGGTTCCAGCCTGAAGGCCAGGCAACGGTCTGTCAGCCCGGGCCGCTGCTCCGTTATCGCCGCTGTTCCCCGGGCACCGAGCTGGTCCGGACTGCGGCTGCCAGCGGCGGTGGCGGATCAGCCCGCCACACCGCAAGGGGAAGGGGGCGTCAGGGCTGGCTCCGCGGTCGCCGCAAAGCCGGCGGCCAGATCGATCGAGAAGAGATCCGCGGCGGCGCTGCGCAGGGCCTCCACGCGCTGCTGCAACGCCTCGCGACGCAGCCGCTCCTGGGTGAGCTGGAGCCGCAGGGTTTCGAGCTGCTCCCGGTGCTGGCATTCCCGCTCGGCTTCAGCGGCCTCGAGGGCGGCCTGCTCCTGCTCGGCGCTCTCCAGCTGGTAGGCGATGGCGGCGTGAATCGTGGCCACCTCGTGGTCTGAGCGCTGGCGGGCCTCCCGTTCCCGGTCGAGCTCCTGCTCCAGCTGCATCAGCCGCTCCAGGGTCTCGGTGAGCCTGGCCTGAAGCTCGTCTCCCCGTTGTTGTTCGCTGGCCAGATCGGCCTGGAGACGGTTGTTTTCCGCTTGGGCCTGATCCAGCTGCTGGCGGCTGCGCTGAGCGAGCTCGTCCGCGAACCGCTGGGTGAGTTCCTGGATGGAGAGGTCGGAATTCATGGGAGGGGATGGCTGCCGCATGATCCACACCTAGCGGCAGACTCACGCCGCTGCGGTCGCCTTGCTTACTCCGGCCGGCCCTTCCGGCCAACCGCCCCCACCGGCACGCGGTAGCGATGAGTGCGCTGGGAGCGAAAGGACTCATGGGCAGAAGGGATCCGTGTGCGGATCCCCCGCCACGAACACCACCGCTGCCCGCATAAAGTTTTGTATCACTGCGATTTTGAAGCTCCTTGGACAGCCTCTCCCTTTCCCGCCAGTTCACGCTCGAATCCGGCTCCCGGGCCATCGATGCCTGTGAGGATCCGGTCGAACTGCGCCGCATCGCCAAGATGCTGCTCTCGGCCTGGCAGCTTCAATCCGACCTCACCCGCCACTACGGAGCCCAGACCCTGGGGTTGCCAAGCCAGCCCTGAAGACAGGCGGCTAGGTGATTGAACCGCTCACGGCCCTGGCGGGTTGAGGCCCGCGGCGCTGCGGCCCTGATCGAGCTGGTGGGGTCGGGGGCTTATCGCTTCAGCATGAGGAAGGTGATGGGGTCGGCTGGCCCGAGCTGGGCATACACATTCCCCTTCAGAGCATCGTTGCGCTCGATCCGGATGGCGCAGATGGGGTATTCGTCACCGGCCAATCGCCGCTGGCATTGGAAACCGCCATGGGCACCGTGGCCTTGCCACTGGGCAGAACGGGATCGGCACGATGTGGATGCGGTCGGGCTGCACCGCCTGCACCAGCTCATGCACCAGCTCATGCACCAAGCCGTATTCGCTGAGCCGATAGGAGGTCCAGACGGCGAAGGAGAGGCGAGGCTGGCGAGCTGCCTGGATGCAGCATGAAACGCGGGTTGAGATCAGGCCGCCGGGGTGACCGATGCGAACGCTGAGCTGGCACGATTTCGACCAAGCCGTGGAGCGGATCGCGCAGTTCGTTGGCGACCGCCGTTGCAGCGGCATCCATGGCGTTCCCCGCGGCGGACTGGTGCTGGCGGTGGCCCTGAGCCACCGGCTGGAGCTGCCGTTGCTGGCGGAATCGAAGCCCGGTTGCCTGGTGGTGGACGACGTGTTTGAGACCGGCCGCACCCTGGCGCCGCACCGGGACTTGGCGGGAGCGGAGCTGGTGGTGTGGATCAGCAAGGCCGAGCCCGACTGGTGGAGGGCCGTCGAGGTCACGTCCTCGGCGGAGTGGATCGTGTTCCCCTGGGAGAACGCCGCACGGGCGGAGGCCGATGAACGGCGCTACCGCGCGGAGCGCAGCTGAGCATCCGGGCGGCGGTCTGGACCCGACGACCCCGACCCGGCCCAGCCGCCTGGATGGGCAGGCCCGCCCGACCTCAGCTACCCCTGGGCCTGGGCATGAGTACGGGCATGGGCATGAGCACCAGGCACCGGGCGCTGGAGGCTGAGGCAAGATGGGCCGATGACCAACAACGACGGCTACCGCTACGAACCCGTCGAGCGCTTCGGTGCCTCGATGACCAACCCACGCCCCTGGAACCGCAGCGCCCTGGCCGGGGTGGAGTTACTGAACGGCCGGGTGGCGATGCTGGGGTTCCTGGCGGCGATCGTCGGCGAGCTGCTCACCGGGGAAGGCATCGTGGGTCAGTTGGGCTTGGGGCTGCGGTTGCTGTTGGGCTGAAGCGGCGCGGCGCTTTGCTTCTCCGGCATCTCGCTCCGCCGGGGGCCTGGGAGCCTTGCGCTGGGTGATGCCAAGGGGTCTTGGGTGGCCTGCAGGGCAGCCTCAGGGCTCCGATTTGAGGAAACGACCCGCCAGGCGCACGGCCAGCACCACGGCGGCGATGCCATAGGCAGCGAAGGTGACGCCCTGGCTGGTGGTGCCGGCTTCGTAGGCGCCCCGTTCGAGCAGCACGAAATCGGCAACGGAGGCCGCCGTACCCCACAGCACCACCCACACGCTCACGTAGGCCACACCTTTCAGGGTCGGGTTCATGGGCTCTTGGGAGGCGGGAAGGATGGGGACTGAAACCTAGGCACCGAACTGGCTTCGTTGAACTGATCCAGGGAACGGGCCAAATGAGGAAAGGCCGCAAGGATGGCGCGATCTTCGCCCACCAACGGCACCCCCAGCTGCTGCGCAGCGTCCACGAACTCGCAGTCTTAGGCGCGGCAGCGGCTGCTGGTGGCCAGTTGCAGCACCTGCTCCGAAGCCACGCAGATCGCGCCGCAGATAACTGTTGAGCACGTTGCGCCATTCGCTGCGCCAGAGCGCGGTGGTGCAGCCCACTGAGGCTGCGCAAGCAACAGGACCTCCGCCTGCTCCGTTCGGGGACCGGGTAGAAGCAGAGAGGCCAGCACATGGGTATCCACGACGATCAAGGGCGCCCCTCGCGCCTGGCGGTATTGATATCGGCTGGATCAAAGCTTTGCGGGCCAAGGCTCTGGCGCAGGGCGCTGCTTTCCGCCAACTGCTGCTCAACGGAGCCAGGGGTGGCGCCGAGACCCGCTTCCAGGCAGACGATGGGATCGGGACCATTCGGGTTCCGTTCTGGTGGCAGGCTGTGGCGCTGCGGCCCGTCCACCTTGCGGAGTGCATCCGTGATCTCGCCTGGATTGCGTGGTGCACGGGCAGGTTCGCCAGGATGGTGACCTCAGGTTCCGGCATCGCCCGGGCAGCTCAACAGCCGCCAGACCAGGGCCGACACCCGTGACCACAACCCTGCCGATAACCGTGCCGATAACAGTGCCGACAACAGGGGCCACAGCCGCGACGACAGCAAATCCGGCCGCAGGGCCGACACCAGTGTCCACCACCACATTTGCGGCGTTTGCCCAACGGGCCGACTATTCGCTGCTGGAGTCGCTGCAGGCCGATCCTCAGGCCACAGCGGATGGCCACGACCACCGGCCCCGCCAGGTGTTCTCGGGGCACTACGTGCCGGTGACCCCCACGCCGCTCCCTGCGCCGGAGCTCGTGGCGCACAGCAGCACCTTGTTTGAGGAGCTTGGCCTGAGCGAGGCGCTGGTCCACGACGAGCAGTTCCTGCGGCTGTTTTCCGGCGACATCAGCGTGGCCAGCGAGTCGATGCGGCCCTATGGCTGGGCCACCGGTTATGCCCTCTCGATCTACGGCAGCGAGTACATCCAGCAGTGCCCCTTCGGCACCGGCAACGGCTACGGCGATGGCCGGGCGATGTCGGTGTTCGAAGGCGTGTTCAACGGCAATCGCTGGGAGATGCAACTCAAAGGCGGTGGCCCCACGCCCTACTGCCGCGGCGCCGATGGCCGCGCCGTGCTCCGCTCCAGCGTTCGCGAATTTCTGGCGCAGGAGTTCATGCAGGCCCTGGGGGTTCCCACCTCCCGCTCGCTGACGCTGGTGGTGTCGCGGTCGGAAACCGTGCGCCGGCCCTGGTATGCGCCGAACTCCAAATCGTTCGATCCCGACGTGCTGGTGGACAACCCGGCGGCGATCACCACCCGGGTGGCGCCGTCGTTTCTGCGGGTCGGGCAGCTGGAACTGTTCGCCCGCCGCGTACGCCGGCAGGCCCATCCCGCGGCGCTCAATGAGCTGCGGCTGATCGTTCAGCACCTGATCGCGCGCAACTACCGGCTGGAGATTGATGCGGCGCTGCCGTTCAGCGATCAGGTGGTGGAGCTGGCGGGCTTGTTTCGCGGAAGGCTCACCTCTCTAGTGGCGAACTGGATCCGGGTTGGCTACTGCCAGGGCAACTTCAACAGCGACAACTGCGCCGCCGCTGGCTTCACCCTCGACTACGGCCCGTTTGGCTTCTGCGAGCTGTTCGATCCCCGCTTTCAACCCTGGACCGGCGGCGGCGAGCATTTCTGCTTCTTCAACCAACCGCAGGCCGCCGAAGCCAACTTCACCATGTTCTGGAGCGCCCTGCGGCCGCTGCTCGCGGACAACCCAGAGACCCTGGCCAAGATCGACGAGATCCGGGACGGTTTCGCCGAAGCGATGCAGCAGGAGCTTGAGGCGATGTGGGCCCGCAAGCTCGGCCTGATCGCCTACGACGCCGATCTGGTCAACGAGCTGCTGGAGCTGCTGGTGCGCTCCAGGGCCGACTACACGATGGTTTTCCGCCGGCTCTCAGCCATTGCTGCTGACCTTGCCGCCGCCATCCCCGAGCACCTCGCAGCCCTGAAGGAGAGCTTCTACCAGCCCAGCTCCGAAGAGCTCGATGGGCACTGGACCCAGTGGCTGGGGCGCTGGCGCGATCAGATCACGGCCAACGGCGACCCGCGCGCGACATCTGCCGCGATGCAGCGCGTGAACCCGGCGATCACCTGGCGCGAATGGCTGATCGCTCCGGCCTATGAGCAGGCGGCCCAGGGCGACACCAGCCGCATCCAGGAGCTGCAGGCGGTGTTCCGCCATCCCTACGAGGCGCCATCGGCGGAGCTGGCGGCCACCTACGACCGCCTCAAGCCCCGGGAGTTCTTCAATGCCGGCGGCGTGTCGCACTACAGCTGTTCGTCCTGATCGGTCAGTTCCGCCACCAAGGGGGCCACCACCGCCGGTGGCCCCGGACTGTTGGGATAGCACTCAAACCAGTTCGTCGCGCAGGTTGTTCACGAGCTCCAGATCCACCGGTGCTCCCGTCTCCTTCCAGGACAGCAGGGGCAGGCCGTTGCGATGGTCAGCCCTTAAGTGTTCCAGGCCGGAGCCTGGTGCTGGTGCCACCAGGCTCCGGCCTGGCGCGCCAGCTCGCTGATCACGGCCTCCAGGCTAGTGCGCTGCTGCCGGGCCAGCACCCGGGCCGCTGCCAGCACGTCATCGTCGAGTTGCAGGGTGGTGCGCCTCTGATGTTGTGGCATCAAGCATGAATTGAATCTGGTTCTGCTGTCGGCGCGGCTTCCGCGCGAGCAGCGGCAGCCGCGCACCTGCCGCAGAGATGCCCCCACGCCCGTGGATCGCGAAGCGCGGGACGACGACCTGCTGTGCTTCAAGCGAGAAGGCGGCGGCTGGCCGCGGCTGAACCGGGTGTTTGGCGGCGAGCTCGATGGGGTGCTGCAGCAGTTCCAGCGGGAGGTATGGGCGGCCTGAGGTGGCCCTCTGCCCCAGAAAGCTGGCATAAAATGAATATTCCGCCATCCAGGGGAGATGACCATCGCTCCACCTGCTGTCGCTCCAGCCGCGCCCGAAGTGTCTGGCACCGGCCTGACGCCGCTGTTGCTGCCGCAGGATCTGCGGCTGACGCCCGAGCAGTTTGCTCTGGTGTGCGAGGCCAACCCTGACGCGGTACTGGAACTGGCAGCCGATGGCCAGCTGATCACGATGACCCCCACCGGCGGCGAGACCGGCGCTCGCAACTTCAACCTGGGCCTGGCCCTGGGGTTGGCCGCTCGCCAGTGCTCGCTGCCCGTGCAGCTGTTCGACAGCTCCACTGGCTTTCGCCTCGCCGATGGTTCGGTGCTCAGCCCCGATCTGGCCGTGGTGAAGATGGATCGTTGGCAGGCGCTCACTCCTGAGCAGCGGCGCACGTTCCCACCCCTCTGCCCCGATCTGGTG
>Ga0114972_10002571_pt1 | contig 13640 bp, 13 predicted proteins | sample M_140807_EF_Meta_FD_87354 | JGI IMG/M metagenome (GOLD analysis project Ga0114972, IMG submission 87354) | Freshwater microbial communities from Lake Montjoie, Canada to study carbon cycling - M_140807_EF_MetaG | ecosystem: Environmental > Aquatic > Freshwater > Lake | place: Lake Montjoie... | reverse complement strand
GGTTTTACCCTGTTTTTATTTACTGCACTTCAAATCCATAATATTAGCGCTATTATCTTTAGGTACAGCAACGATTCTAAGTTCATTAGAGCAAGGGAACACGTTAACCGCCATTGTAGAAAATTGTCCTGAGAACGTTCGTTACAGTGGCATAGCCTTTTCTTATAATTTAGGAAATGCTTTATTTGGTGGCAGCACACCATTGGTTGTTACTTTGCTGACAGAAAAAATAGGCCTTATCACACCGGCTTATTATCTGATTTTTATGGCAGCCATCACTTTGATTACCGCAACAACCTTGCTCAGCAACAACCAGTCTTTAGGGCCTATTCCCAACCCTAAGCGCTCTAAAAAGCAAATGCATTTGCAATAAAACCAATATAGAGCAGGATTGCACCGAACATCAAACCAAATAAGCTAAACAAAAAAGGGATTTCTTGGATGTATTGTGATAGAAGCACCTTCCATTGCTTAACAAAAATGACCCGAAAAATCCCGATAAAAACCATACTTGTTCCAATTAAAGTGATGATTAAGGTCCATCCTGGAATGCTTAAAACGCCGGTTCCGGGCTAGAACCCCTATCAGGTCAAAAAAATCAATTCAGACAGGCAACATATTCTGTCTAGATTTCATAGTTGGCTGCACTATTTCCATTAATTCTATGGCCTTCTGCTGGCTGATGCACTTTTTAGCCAGATGGGTTAACGACTCCGTAGGTTTAAACATCGACCATTTCATATGCGCACAAAAAGCCTGTCTTTTTTCTGGATCTGCCGCGTTTTCTGTGTTTTGACACCTTTCCAAATGATGCTCGAGCACTTCGACTAACTTTTCAATATAAGTGTGCCCCTCGGTATCGAGGGTTTGATATGCATCGCCAGCATCCTGATGCAAGCGTTTAGCAAACAGGGGTTTTATGTTAGAAACCCCTAAGCCATTATTATCATGAATATCATACCACTCCATCTTCAACCGTGCTTCGCGTTGCAGAATTGCTTCGTAGTAACCTATTTCTTCATCGGTTAACAAACCGCGTTCGAATTTTTTAGATAATGAGCTAAGGATTGCATCACAGTCTGTAAAGCATCTTACGTAATAACCGCGAGCTACTTCCGCAAGGGTTGCATCATTGTCAAATCCCAGTAATATTCTCTCATTTGTTTGAAAAGCACCCTGTTCATATCGGCTCCCGCGCCAATAAATAAGTAAGGTTTCAAATGCCTTATTTTTTAAGTCAACATAAGAACTTGCTAGCACCATGCTAATATATAAAGTAGGAATCAGCATAATAATTTCAATGATCGCATGCATCGCAAATGGCACCATTAGGGAAAAGGCGAAGGCTACAAAACAGGTCATGATTAAGATGGGAATGGTTGCCCTGAATAAAAAAATCAATGGGTTTTTCTCTAATTTTGCAATTTGCACATATTCCATAAAAAATGAACGCAGCGGTTTTGCAAAAGCAAATAAGACGGTTTTCAAAGTACTTACATCGTCTGCAAGAGCGACATAATTATAGATATCGATACTCTCAAGCATCCAACCAGCGGGTTCTCTTAGCCCAAGTATGCCAAACATAAGATGAACATTAGCGATACGGTCTATCTGTTCTTTGGTTTTCTTGATACCTCTTTGTTGCATGACTCGACTGATTAAATATGAAAAACTAGTTTTTAAATCCGGAAAAGAGCTGGTATTCTTATGGCTTTTGTAATGGTTTAAATATTTTTTAAATTCGTGGGTTAATAAATTTTTTTTCTCTGATTTATTCATGTTGGAATAATATAGCTGCACGGCTATCTCATAGAATAGAGTGTCGAGTTGCCTGTCTTCATACCCAGCTGCATAGAAAAGAAAACCAATTTTCTGTTTCGTATCGTTGATAAATTCAAGTTTTTGAACTTCGAGTTGTCCTCTAATATTGACTGTGCTGGTTTCAGTATCCGAGTTAAATGAGTTTTCCCACCTAGTAACGCACTGCATGACAGGTTGCTTTGCTACAACACAAGAATCATATAACTCTGCGGTATAAGGTTTATTTATTAGAATAGCTTGTGCCGCCGAATCAATAAAAAAACATGTTGAGATCCATTTTCTCAACATCGCTGTGGAAATTAATTTTTTTAGACTGCTGAAACCCGGCTGTCTTTCCACTTCGGCGCGAGTCCGTGGTATGTCAGTGCTTCTTTGATGCATGTCAGTATTTCTTCGAAGAAGTCGCAGCGCTGCATTATCTGAATATGTTGCAACGTAAGTGGGTTGACTCTTAAAAGTGGTTAATATCCGGTTTATATTTGTGCCTTCTTCTGTGTCGAAGAAAGCCTTTAACTCTAAATCAGGAACAAGCGCAATACCTGGTATAATCTGGTCAATATAAGCATTGTTTGGCATTAGAACACCTCTTTCGAATTGCTTGATTGTGCTCCATCCTTGAAAATCAAGTGGGTTAATAATTGGTCATTAAATGCTCTTTGTTATTTTTTCTTGGTGTTGGTGAAATATATTAGATGCGCCAACTTTAGTAAAATTAATAATTATAATGTTTGTTATTAGAAAATCTAATTGTTACGGGCAATTTAACGCAACGACTTTGATTCGCGCCATTTTGGATTGATGCAAATGCTGGAGTTAAAAAAAGTGGCTTAACTGGGTTGTAAAAAATTGCTTGCCACATCATTTTACAGTGGTTCAATCCCTTTGGACTTCATCATTCCAAACGGGGCAGGGCAAGAGCATGAGTGTCTATAAAGTACTCTAGTCCCCGACGTCCCGAGGTCGAGCCGCGGGACGTCGTGAATTGAGGGCTGATTGTAAATATATGCTATCCGCTTATTTATGTGTCACACATGCTCTGGCCCTGCCAAACGGGGTTATCCGCAGGATATTCGCTACTAAGTATGATACACAGTTTGTCTTGCATATGTTCTCACGTCTACGATGATAAATTGTCTTATTTTTTTTGAATTATACGCAAAAAAAGAGCAAAAGTCACGGGCGTTTATTTTACAGATCATCGTTGTCTATAAAAAATTATTTTTCCATGTTCTCAATGCGGTGAACACTTCCACGGGATTGAGTAACGGTTGGTTCATATAATGTTCTGCTTGTTGTGCAATTTCAGGTAGGGCACATCGTAAAAAAGGGTTGGTTTGTTTTTCTTCTATTAAAAGCGAAGGTACGGAAGGCAGGCCTTGTTCACGTAAAATTTGCACTTGGTGGATACGGTTAAGAATGTTTTGATTGCTGGGCTCAACTCGCTGGGCAAAGCGTAAATTATTTAAAGTATATTCATGCGCGCAATAGAGTTTGGTGGTGTCAGGTAATGCCGCAATTTTTTGTAAGGAAGTATAGAGTTGTTCGGGAGTCCCTTCAAATAACCGCCCGCAGCCCCCAGCAAATAAAGTATCCCCACAAAATAAGCTGTTATCAGCATAATAAGCGATATGATCTAGGGTGTGACCTGGAATGGAAAGTACTTGAAAATTTGGGAAATAGTCGTGGATAAACCCATGTTCTCCTTCATCAAGTCGTTGGGTTAATTCAGAAAATTGACTTTGCTTCGGGCCATACACAGGCACTGGGCAGTATTGGATTAAATCGGCTACTCCGTTGACGTGATCCCAATGATGGTGCGTGATCAAGATACCTTTGAGCTTAAGTTGATGTTGTTCTAAGTAGGCTATTACGGGTTTTGCATCGCCTGGGTCAACCATCAATGCGCATTGGTGTTTTGGATTGTTAATCGCCCAAATGTAATTATCTGTGAGCGCTGCAATGGCAGCCATGTTGATGTCCGTTATGGGCATAGATTCGTCTTTACATAAAGTTTTGCGTAAGTCCTGGCAGTGTAGTATAACAGCCGTCCAAGGTCTAGGCAGAGACAAAGCCTATAATAGGCGATTTAGTAGTGTAATAAGGCAATTTTCAATCAACGGTGGGTGTATGCAAGAACGTGATCTAAGGCCAGGCGATGTGATATTTTTTGAAAATAATTACCAAGGTGAAATGCCTTATGATTATGTGGATCACACGGCCATCTATGATGGTTTAAACGCAGAGGGTCAACCTACTGTGATTCATTGTATTACTAGTGAGCAAGGTTATTATTATTTTCTGCGATCCTTTGGATTATGCCGTTCCACCTTACGATCATTAAAAAATTTGGTGCAGCATGAGGACGGGTATGATGATGTAAGTTACGATGTCACGTATAAAGTTTTTAGATGTCAGAATGAACAAATTACGGAGAAAGCGCTCGAGATTTTACGCAACCAATTACAATATAGAATTCCTTAGGATGAACTGCGCTTAGATGAAAAAATAGCTAGGGAAGATGAAGGCAATGACGCCGACGACTTTAAAGAATTGGGTAAGGAAGGATATCGAAGCTCTGGCCTTTATCGCAGCATTAAATATGCGGCGCGTCATCCCATGATGTTGACTCGAACACGCACTAATGGGGTTGGTCGTGGTTTAACTTGTGCAATGACGATCATTTTAGGCTATCAAATGGCAGAATTATTGCTGGATGATAAAGTACGTGCACAAGGCCCTTATGAATGGGCCAGTGACAAGTATGGGGCTTCTACTACTTTATTGGGTTATTACCCTGAGGCATACGCAAATTATTGTCAAGAATTGCGCACCCGACGCTATGATCCTAGGGTTGAACATCATTTGAAACCGAGTTACCAGTTTTGGAAAGATGAGGCGTGTTTACCAGAAGATTATACGCATACCACGTTTGCAGTGGATGCAAAAATTATCGGATCTGCGGGTATGTATGCGTATATGTTGGAGAGTAGTATTTGGGAATTTCAAGGCGTGTTACATGCGGAAGAAAGGCAATATTCTATCGAGGAGCGCGAAAGGAACCGAGGTTTGGTGCGTGGCACATCGATTTCTGCAACAGTTAGGGTGCGAGATGTGAGTACTCAAACCCCTTTATTGATGAGTATGAGACCATCTACAAGTCCAGTTACTGTAGAGCTTGATTCTGATTTTCCTGAATTAGATGATTGTGGTGGGAATGGCTGGCAAAACCTTACCCTCAGAACAGGAAAGTGGTAAATACTCTGCATGTGCGCAAGGAATATATCACATTAATAGTCTATACTTAACGTGTGTCTATTAATGGAGAAAAATCATGGCTCCTGAGTTGCTAAATCTGTTTTTTGTGATCGTAGCCTTCGGTCTTGTGTTATGGATGGTGAATCGCTTTATTCCTATGGCGGCACCTGTTGCCATGATATTGAATGTTTTGGTTGTGGTCGTTTTAATGATTTATATTTTAGAGTATTTTCATGTGATCCCGACAATTGTGCCCATGATAAATCTGATTCGACCTGCTCAATGACGAACGAATGGTCTTGAGGTTTTAGTGCACTCTAGATTCACGATGTAGAGGGGGCGCTAAAACCAGCTGTTATTTTGCTTTAGATCTGAGTATGATGAAGAAAACGACCATCTTGGTTCACTAGGGACGTGGGCAACGATGAAATTGTTAGTCTTGTCTTTTGATTATTATCCAGATGTGGGCGTAGGGTCGATGCGCACTGCCGCATTAATTGATCATTTTCTGAAATTGCAACGCAGTGATATCAAAATCGATCTGATTACCACCATGCCTCATCGTTATAGTGGTGTTCAATCCGCAGTGCCTGAATTAGAGTATCAGGATCAGCTGCGGATCCGGCGTATTCCAATTCCCAAACATCATAATAGCCTACTAGGGCAAGCGTGGGCATTTTTTCGCTATGCACATCAAATTAGAAAAATGGTTCGTTATGAAAAATACAAAGTTGTGTATGCAAGCTCCTCGCGTTTAATGATGGCAAGTTTGGGGGCTTGGATTGCCAAATCCCAACAATCAATCCTCTATTTAGATATTCGAGGGCTATTTTCGGATACATTAAGAGATAAACTGCCGAATAGGTTGTCACGCTATCTTGTGCCGATATTGGGTAAACTAGAGGATTGGACCTTAGCCAGTGCCCATCATGTCAATGTAGTGTCGAAAGGCTACGAGCCGCACATGCAAGCGCGATTTCCTACCAAAAAAATAAGCTGTTATGTGAATGGCATAGACAAAAACTTTCTGCAACATGGGTTTAAGTCGCCCGATAAGGCTAGTGAGCAGTTTACGTTGTTATATGTGGGGAATATTGGTGAAGGACAAGGGTTGGAGCAAATTATTCCTCAATTGGCCAAAAGATTAGAGGGCTGTGCTCAAATCAAAATTATTGGAGACGGTAGCCGAAAAATTCATTTAGAAGCCGCCATTCAAGCGCTGTATTGCACGAACGTAGAATTATTGGCACCTGTGCAGCGTGACGCATTGTTTCAAGTGTATGCGCAGGCAGATGTGCTATTTTTGCACATGAAAGATTGTAATGCGTTTCGTAAAATGCTGCCTGCAAAAATTTTTGAATATGCGGCGACAGGAAAACCTATTTTAGCTGGCGTGGCGGGTTTTGCGGCCGAGTTTATTCAAACTGAAATTCCCAACGCGGTGGTGTTTCGGCCCTATGATACGGAGCACGCGTTAAAGGAAATTGCAAAACTCGATTTTGCGCTTGATGAGCGTGAAGAGTTTGTCAAAAAATATCAGCGTGATGTTATCATGCAAAGCATGGCCAGGGAGCTGATGGCCTATTTTTAGGGCCATAGATGCATTAAAAGCCAAAAATTTGTATTGTTTGCTATAATTAAGGCAAGCAACCAATATTTTGAACAAAATGCCAAAAGTTAAAACCCATGTTTCTATCACATTTTTAGGTACCTGCCATCATCGAGAGACTCATCGACATGCATTGGTCTCTTCGCATGATCAAATTAATCAATGTGCACAAGAGCCGGGTTCTTCCGTTGCAGCATGGTTAATTGATGGGCCTGGTTGTAAAGGTTCTCAAGAGCACCCTATGCCGGGCACTTATTATTATCGTAATGGCGTTAAAAAAATAGATCCTGGCGTAGCTGCTGGAGAAGAGCTTAAATTTCGCGATGCCTTACGACAAACTTATCATGCCCTGACAGGCGAAGGCGTCGAAAGCTCTATATTAGAAGCAACCCAGTATTTAGAGGAGATCATTGGGAGAAATGATGGCGAGATACCGAAAGAATTGAGTTTACAAGGATTTAGCCGTGGAGCCGATAATTGCGTCCGTCTGGCCAATGTGATTTATCTTTTGTATCCTGAGATTAAAATTAATTTATTTTTGATTGACCCAGTGCCTGGGCCAGGTCGACGGGATGATCCAGAGTCTTATCATATTCCTCCTAGTGTAAATAATTGTCACGTGTCTCTCATGATAAATGAACACCGGCCCCCTTTTGAACCACAACACAATGGTCGCTATGTATTTATCAACCCAGAGACCAGGGTTGCGTACCATTATGTGCCTGGACGTCATGGGGCGGGTTTAACAACACGCGATAATACTGTGATTACGCCAGCAGTTAGTCAGGTTTTGGTGCAAGATAGTTTATTAAAATTTAATATTGAAACAGGCATGTTACCCAAAGACGCTAAGGTTCAGAATTGGCATAGATCTGTTGCCGGTGCGAGTGAAGCGCAACCCATGAAAAAGCCGCAAAAGCCGCTTAATAACAAAGAGCGCTTTGCAAAATTATGTATTGCCATGCAGGTCAATAAATCTTTATCGGAACGCATGATAGTCAAATTTTATCATAAACGACGGATTTTCACTCATCGTCATCGGTATGTTTTGGATTCAGATCTATTCATTGACTCCGAACACCGAGATTTATTTAAAACAGAATTTCCAGCAACGTTTAACTGGTTCTTTGAAAAAAATTTTACGCCGGCTAGTCGCAAAAAAAAGTATACAACGCAAGATGTTTTCGCTGAATTGCAACAATTAAGCAAGCCGCCCTATACTGAGTTTTACCAAGATTTACTTGAAAAATATAAAATCAAAGAAGTGAATACGGCGGAGGATATTATTGCACCGCAAGGCATCGCACGTAAAGAAAGACTTTCTTATAATGAGCCTCTAATCAGTGACGAACTGTCTTATCTGCAATATTGTTTGCGTACCATCGTCAGCGAGTATCACTACCGCGCTCCTAGAACTTGGTTTAGTAATTGGCTGCCTGGCCATGATGATGATGTGATAACCAAAAGCAGTCGATCCGATCGCATAAAAAAAGAGATTAACGAAGCCTTGTTTCAATCTGAGCGGCTGCCTTCTGAGCAGGCTAAAAAAATATTGAAAAAGTTGGTTTTTAAAATAAAATCCAGCCCTAATCAGGAGTTTTTTTTCAATCAGGTTAAAAAAATTATTCCTAACTCAAGAAGGTATATTAAGTCTGTTTTGGAAACTCTAGAGCGTTATGAGGCAGTTTTGCCACCGAATTACGCCGCGTTGATCGCGAAATCGATTTATCTTATTAAAAAGCAAATTGAGCACCCATTGAAAGATGATTATCAAAAACGTATACAGGTTCAAGAGTATCTTCTCAGTTTGAATACGGCGATGCGCCGTTTAAATACACAATCTTCAAGTAAGAGTATTCTGTGTGAAAAATTGTTTAAAAATTTAAATCAATTATCCCGTCCAAGCTACGCGGAACCACAGTTATTGGATAATATTATTTCTAGTTTGGAAAGTTATAGTCGTCGGCGTAAATTTTTTTTGTATTTCCCATTTAGCCAAGCTTTTGGGTTGTATAATCCAGAAAATAGCACTTTGGTGACTGAGTTGTTAGGGGAGTTGAACCAGATCAAATATTCAAGCGCTGAACGAGGAGATTTGACCCAAATCGAGTCTGTTTTAAAGCATGCTAGTTTGAAATACGCAAAAATCCATAAACAAGAGGATGCTGACGCCACATTTGCATTTTGGAAAAAACACGTTATGTTTAAAGTTGATCCTCTGAATCAACTGATTGAGAAGCATTTGAAGAAAGTGACCCAACTATCCAATCTTATTTTTTCAATTCCGAGTACACCAGATAGTTCGCTGGATTATGATCGAAAGCTTCGTTCGAGCTGAGATGGTGTTTTACGGCGAGACGGCGGCTCCATTTCCCATAATCACTTTATAAGCCATACCCGCTTGTTCCCTAACTAATTTTGGAACTAAATAGCCCGGTAACTGACGTTGTAACTCTTGATAAATACTCAGGGCTTGCTTCAAACTGAGATCAAAATGCTGTGCACCTTGCACGGGATCAAGTAGATGTAAATAATAAGGTAAAACCCCATAATCAAATAAGCTATTACTAAGCGCGCTTAAGATGGCACTTTGATCATTGACCCCCTTTAATAAGACTGTTTGGTTCAGTAATAAGCAGCCGCCTTGTTGCATGCGCTTACAGGCCATGTGTATGGCATCATCCAATTCTTGTGGATGATTGCAATGTAAAACTACGACAACTCGAAAACGTTTGGCTGTGAGCAATTTAACAAAGTTGGGATGAATTCTCTCTGGTAATACAATAGGTACGCGAGTATGGATGCGAATTGTTTTTACATGTTCAATGGCTTCTAGTGCTGCGAGCAGCCGTTCTAATACTTGATCTGAAGCCAATAAGGGATCCCCCCCACTTAAAATCACTTCTTGGATATTGGGGTGCTGCTGGATATAGGTCATGGCTTGTTGCCACCCTTGTTGTCCAGGGTTATTGTCGGAATAGGGAAAGTGGCGTCGGAAACAAAAACGACAATTGATGGCGCAAACTCCCGTGACGGTCAATAATACCCGATTGGCATATTTATGAATGAGCCCTGGAATGGGATTAGAGTTGGCTTCTTGTAACGGGTCGGTGTGATAGTCTGCATTTAGCTGTAATTCTTGGTGCGTGGCCAATACTTGTAATAATAAAGGGTCGTTAGGATTACCCCGCTGCATTTTGGCAGCAAATCTGAGTGGGACTCGGGTTTTAAAAGAGTTTTGTGCTGTGTTTGAACCCAAATCAGGGGGTAAGTCGAGATATTTGAGTAATTCGTGGACTGATGTAAAACCACTCGCCAAAATTTTTTGCCAATGTTCGGTAGAATCTCGCATTCGTTGTACAGACTTGATAAACTGTGCGAACTTTAACTAAAACTCGCTAAGATCGCAAGCCCGGAGTAATAATGGACATCTTAAATACCAATCAATTAAAAAATGGCGTAAAAATCATGGTGGATGATGCGCCTTGTAATATCCTTGAATGTGAATTTGTGAAACCCGGTAAAGGCCAGGCATTTACTCGTCTTAAAATCCGTAATTTGAAAACGGGGCGTGTGGTTGATCGGACTTATAAAGCCAACGATACTTTTATTTCAGCGGATGTAGCCGATGTGGATATGCAATATTTATATAATGATGGTGAGTTTTGGCATTTTATGGTTCCGGATACGTTCGAACAATATGCGGTGAGTGAGGCCAATGTCGCTGACGCTCATTTGTGGCTGAAAGAGCAAGATACCTGTGTGGTGACGCTGTGGAATAATGAAGTGATTGCCATTTTGCCCCCTACTTTCGTGGAGTTGGCGGTTACGGATACGGATCCAGGCTTAAAAGGCGATACGTCAGGTGGCGGTGGCAAACCGGCTACTTTAGAAACGGGTGCTGTAGTGCGTGTACCGTTGTTTGTGAAAATTGGCGATGTACTCAAAGTAGATACTCGCAATGGCGAGTATGTTTCTAGAGCGAAGGAATAGCGTGACTAAGCCCCGCCCCTCATGTCTGGGTCCCGCAGACAAGCTGCGGTACCTGGGGCTTATTGAGATGAATTATCAACAGCTCTTACCATTTTTGCTCGAATTTTGTTAACGCTTGCTCCAATTGCCACTGCAAATGGGCTTTGGGATTATCTTTGATAAATTTATGACATGATGAACTAGAAAGATCGGCGCATTCTGGCACAAGCTTGGCGTGATGAGGTTCGGCCCAAATACTAGTTCCTGCAATAAATCCATAAGTTAAAGTATTGCGATTAATTTGTTTTAAGGTTGCGTAGTCGATATGGTGCTCGCGGATTGCAGTCAGGTACTCTTGCGTCAATTCTGTGCGCAGAATTCCTTCATCGTCGGTAGATAAGACAACAGGCACATGCTGTTGAAGATAGAATTTAAACGGATGCTGTTTGCCATGGACACCAAATACCAGATGATTGCTGGTTAAATTCACTTCAACGGCAATGGCTTTGGTGGCCATCAGATGAGCCAAGCCTTTGGGATTTGGCTCATCTAGGATATCCAATCCATGACCGATCCGTTCAGCATGCCCGACAAGAATGGCGTCGCGAATTGGGGATAAGACGGTATGAGTCGCAACACTTTTTGGGTATAGTTCACCCGCATGTAAAGCGATGTGTGTTTTGGGGTATTGTTTATGTAGAAAAGCGAAAATTTGCATTTGTTGCGCATAATCATGCTGAGCAACTGCATTATCCTCTATGTCTAGTAGATTAATGCCCACAATCTTAGGTGCATTTTCAGCAGCGACAAATCCAGCCAATGCTTGGGCGAATACAGAATCAATGGATTTGACCCGTCGGATATAATATTGAAAATTGACTTGAATATCACAGGCAGCGGGGTGTTGCGTATCACAATGTAACGCAGAATGTGCTGCAGGTAAAAAAGTGTTACTTTGCTTGATGATCTGATCAATGCTGCGTTGAAAAGCGGGGTTCGCTAATAAGATAGCGGCTTTTTTAGAAAAGTTTTTTTCATGTTGGATGAGCTGTGCATAATAATCATCTTCTCCTAAACCAAATGCAATGATCTCCATGTATAGCTCATGTTGATCTGCGGCTTTTTGTAAAATAGCTGCTAGAAGTGGCCCTTTCAATGGTTCAGAGCCGTATATAGAGCCGACTTTAGGGAAGACCGCAAAGAAATGATCATGTGCGGATTCTTGATGAGGAACAAAATCTTGCATCGACCAAGCGTGAGTGGTTTTGCTGACCATAGATGGGTTGCGTAGACTATCTTTGACCGGGGATGCCTTGGGAGCTTGGCATAAGTCTGAAGTTAAAGATAAGGGATGAATGCAAATTTTGCTATGCGCTGCGATTTGTAACATGGTTTCAGCATAGACAGCGCCGTCATAATGATAATGCAGCTCGCCGCCTTTTGGCATTTCCTTAAGAAATGCGTAAAGCGCATCTGGCTTTGCTTGAAGTGAGTGGAACTTTGCAGCGACAGACGCATGGCTTGTAGACCATACGCATGCAATCAGCAATCCGAAAAAGAGGGCGCAACGTTCCATGGATTTTATTACCTGTAAAGGACTAAATATTACACAAATTGGAGGTAAGTTTCTAGTGTTTAATTTGGAATTATTGGATATACTTTCCACGGATAAACTTTACTTGTCAGGGCGTATGCAAAACCCTCTCTCTCTTCGTTGTATTTTAGTTAACTAAATGACCGAATTAAAAACTAAATCCAACGAAGAGATCGGAGTTTTGCGTAAGTCCTGTAATCGAAATACTCTGTGAGTGCCTGTTCTACCTCTTCTATGGTCTCAAAATCATACCGATAGATCTTTTCTTGCTTCACGCTGCGCCATAACCGCTCGATGAAAATATTATCCAAATAGCTGCCTCGTCCATAGTCATCAGAATAAAAAGTGACTAATACGATTTTTTTGTTTATAATATGCGCATATAAAGTATGCAAATGATGGAACATCTTGCTTACCAAGTCCAATTACTCATAGGAATACACCATGCCATTAAGTGAACAGACCAAAGAATTGTTTTTTTCTAACCAAGGCAAACCGTTCGTCGGTTTAATTCATAAAAAAACAGAGACTATTGTATTAGCGCCCTGTATACCTAAAAAAGTAAATCTTAATCTGAATGACGAAGGAGAGGCAGAGTCAGGGATTTTCATAACGAATAGTTTTGTAGAAGGTCATCCGATTAATGAAGAGCAACTTAAACAGTTTAATTTATTATTAAAAAACGGGCATGTGCCCAGACTTGCTAAAAGTCCGAGCATCGATGACATATCGTCTCATCAATTCCTATTTGAGCAACAATGTAAATCAACAAAATCGTCTGACTGGGGCGGTTTTACCGTAACCTTAGAATGTTCAGGAAAGTTAAAATATTCATTTGTCTCTGGCGCTTTTAACTCTCCACCTGGCAAAAGGATCAGAGGCGCTGAGTTGTCTCAAGATTTAATCAATAAAGTCGAAACTCAAATGTCTGAATGCTTGACTGAACTCACAGACCTTGAACAACAAACAGATACTGTATCACTCTCTAAGGATGGAGACGCTTCGTTTCAAACAAAGCTCTGCGTAACACCTGAGCAAAAACGCCCGTGCACTAATAACAGAGTTCATTCTGATTCGATTCAGTTAATATCGAAAGCAAATTTTGAAGATGATGCGGATCATAGTAGTGGCGTAAGCACTGCTTCATCAGATGAAAAAGAACCATTTGAAAAATGTTTTTCTCAGAAACTATCAAATGACCCTGAAAACCAAGCACATGAGAAAATTGGCAGAAGAAGAAAACGCAAACTTGCACAGGATACGTTTGAAGAATTGCGGTCAGAGGCTAAAGCTGAGTCTGATAATGATTCAAGCGATGATGACGCTCCATCTCTAATAGCTTCTAAAATAACCAATAGTTAGTGTCTCTATGTTTAATTATTTATAAGG
>Ga0114972_10002567_pt1 | contig 13651 bp, 8 predicted proteins | sample M_140807_EF_Meta_FD_87354 | JGI IMG/M metagenome (GOLD analysis project Ga0114972, IMG submission 87354) | Freshwater microbial communities from Lake Montjoie, Canada to study carbon cycling - M_140807_EF_MetaG | ecosystem: Environmental > Aquatic > Freshwater > Lake | place: Lake Montjoie... | reverse complement strand
TGGGCGCGTCGGCGGTGGCTGCCGCGCTCGAAGCCGAAGCCGCGACGTTCGGCGACGCCGTCGATGTGGGCCTGATCACCGTGGCCTCCGCGGCGCCGGTGGATGCCGTCGCTGCAGCGAGATTCGATGCCGTCGCTGCAGCGAGAAGAGCCGCAGGCGAGCGTGGCCCGGTTGCGACTCAGCCCTGAACGAGCTTGCGAATTTGCTCGGCGACGTCGGACGCGTTCGAGCCGATGACCAGCCGAAGGATCAGCACGATGAGCAGCGCGAAGACGAAAAATCCGAGCGCGATCGCAAGAAACGGGAGTTCGCGGCGGACTGCGCCGCCTCCGCCGTCACGTCGTTCGGCGTTCGGGGCGAGCTGGTCGTTGCTGCCGACGCTGAGAGCCACGTAATTTCCGACGCCCTCGAGCACCGCGGCCAAGCCTTCCTGCTGGCCGAGCCGGAACTTTCCTTGGAAGCCGAGAGCGAGGCACACGAAGAAAATCTGCGTCACGTGATCGCGGCCGCGCTGCGAGTAGAGCATGTCGAGCCGTTCGAAGAAGCCGTCACCCGCCGTATTTTCTTGGAAGAACTGAAGCTGCAGCGGGTTGTTCAACCACTGCGTTCGTCCTGGCCAATTGGAGTGGTAGATGACCTCGTCCGCGAAGGCGGCGAGCGCGTACTTCACCTCGTTCATGTCCTGTTCGGGGATGCCGGCCTCCCGGCCGTTCGACATCATGGTTTCGAACAGGCCAAGCACGCGGCGCTGAAGGATGTCCGGCCCCGGCAGGTCTTGGGAGTTCCTTAGCTGAAGGATCAGCGAAAGAACGTCCGAGCAAACCCAGTACATCGATTGCGCGAGCGTACTCATATCCGGGGCGCATGGTGCCAGACCTGAGCGACGAATTCCAAGAATGGCGCCAGATTGGCCCCCCTCGTCGCGCCAATGGGCAGGGGCCGCGGCCCTCCGAATGCTCGCTCTCGGCGGCGGCACTGTTCTCAATTTGGCCGCTTACATTGTCCTACAGCACAATGGGCTCATGTGGCTCTGGATCCTGAGCGCGCTCTTCCTGCTTCTCGTGTGGGCTCTCTGGTTCGTGCTGGCACCGCTGCCGGGTACGCCCGACCCGGAGATCTTCCCGACGTGGCTCGCCATCACCATCACGGCGGTGGTCGTCTTGGCTCTCGTCGGCCTGACGATTTACCGGCGGGTGCGCGCACGTCGCGCCGCGCGGGCTCTCGAGAAGGCCATCGCGCAGCAAGCCCAAGAGCAGGTTCTTGCGGCGAAGCCGGAGAATCGGGCGGAGGTGCAGGAGCTTCAGCGCCGCATGCTCGAGGGCATCAAGTCCTTGAAGCAGAGCCAGCTCGGCGAGGGAGGCGACGCGCTCTACTCGCTGCCTTGGTACGCGATCGTGGGGCCGCCGGGCGCCGGTAAGACGACCGCGCTCCGCTACTCGGGGCTCTCGTTCCCTTACCTCGATCCGGACGGCGCGGCCGTTCGGGGTGTCGGCGGGACGCGCAACTGCGATTGGTGGTTCACCAACGAGGGCATTCTTCTCGACACGGCCGGACGCTACACGACGCAGAGCGAGGACCGCGACGAGTGGATCGCATTCCTCGACATGCTGAAGAAGTTCCGCGCGCACAAGCCGCTGAACGGCGTGATCGTCGCGGTTAGCGTGAGCGAGCTCATCGACGCGTCCGAAGCTGAGATCGCGCAGACGGCCGACCGCGTGCGCGAGCGGATCGACGAGATGCAGGAGCGTCTCCGCATGGTGCTGCCCGTTTACGTGCTGTTCACCAAGTGCGATCTCATCGGGGGCTTCAGCGAGTTCTTCGGTGACCTCAAGCGCAGCGAGCGTGGCCAGATATGGGGCACGACGCTCGAACTCTCGCGCGACAAGACCAAGGTCGGGGACCTCTTCGACGCCGAGTTCGATACGCTGGTGACGACGCTTCATAAGCGCACCATTCGCCGCATCGGCATTGCGCGTGGCTCCCGCGCCGAGAAAGAGCGCGTCTACCAGTTTCCGCTCGAGTTCGCCGCGATCAAGCGCAACCTGAGCCAGTTCATGGCAGGCGCGTTCAAACCCGGTGGTGCGCCGGCGGACGCGAAGAAAAAGCTCTCGGCCGCTGCTCCGATTCTCCGCGGCTTCTACTTCACGAGCGGTACCCAAGACGGAAAACCGCTCGACCGCGTCGTCGGCGCGATGGGGCGCGCGTTTGGACTTCGCGTCGTCGAGAAAGAAGAGCCGAAGCCGACCGAGGCAAAGAGCTTCTTCCTGAAGGACGTCTTCGAGCGCGTGGTCTTCCCGGACCAGGACGTCGCCGCGCGCACGGAGGAAGAGCTTCGCCGGGTTCGTTGGCAGCGCTTGGCCATTGCGGCGGCGGCGATTGCCTTCGCGGCGGTACTTCTTTTTCCGGCGATCTCGTCGTTCATCGACAACCGGGCACTCATCAAAGAGACGCAGCGAATCAGCGAGGAGTGCGCTTCGATCGACTGGACGCAGGCTGACGCGCTGCCGAACGTCGAGCAACTCGACGCCCTTCGGGCGCATCTTGAGAAGCTCGATCAGTGGAACGAAGAGGGGCCTCCGGTCTCGATGCGTTGGGGAATGTACCAAGGCGAAAAGCTGTTCGAGCCCGCCGTCACGCAGTACATCGCAGCGCTCAACAAGGGCTTCATCCAACCGGTCAAGTCGCAGCTCGAGAGCGAACTCAAGCGTTCGAGCGGCTCAAACTACTTGGAAGAGTACGAGGCGCTGAAGACCTACCTGCTGTTGGGCAAGGAGCTCGCCTTACAAAAACACCTCGTTGAGCACGAGCGTTGGCAGGCTGCGCGTCTGACGAGAGAGTGGGCCGTCGCGCTGCGCGAGCACGCAGGCAGCGTGAGCGAGTCGGATCTTCGAGACAAGCTCGTTGGCCACGTCAGCTACTACGTGAGCCTTCGCAAGCGATCCATCGGCGACAAGCCCGTCGCGGGTGAGGACCTGAATCCGCAAGTGATTGCGTTCACGCGAGATGCCCTGACACGCGTCGGCGAGGCCGACCGGTACTACAAGCAGTTCGTCGATGCGCTTTCGGGGGAGAGAATCGATCCCAAGGGTTCGGACGTCGTCGAGAACATGAAGTTTCCGCCCATCACGCTCAACTCGATGTTCGCAGACCGCGAGCAATCGCTGACCGTGCTCTCGAGCCGCAAGAAGAAACGGGAGGGCAAGTACCAAGAGGTGCGCGGGCCCTACACGTTCTCGGGTCACGAGGCGGTGCTTGCGTCCCTCAAGGATGGCTTCAAAATTCTCGAGCGCGAGCAGTGGGTCGTGCCTCTCACCGAGGAGGAGAAGCGACAGCCCGACCGTATCAAGACGGCGCTCGAGCGCGTTCGGCAGGACTACGACAATCAGTACGTCACGGAGTGGACCGACTTCTTCCGCGACATCGACGTCAAGGTGCCGGCGAACAACGTTGAGGCGATTGACGAGTTCAAGGTGCTCGCGACCCAGGACTGGCCCTACGCGCGTTTGCTCAAGGTTTTGCGCGACAACACGCAATTCGAGAAGGTGGCCGAGGAGAAGGCAGAGTCGAGCTTGGACGACCCGAAGGGCGGAGTCCTCGATCAGCTGCGTCAGCGGGCACGCCTCAAGATCGACTCGAAGTTGCGAACGCCTGGCGCAAGCCAGCTCCTCTCCGGAGGCTCGAGCGCCGCATCGGTGCGCCTCGACCCCATTCCGAAGGCCTTCGAGAGAATGGTCGACTTCGGGTACCCGAAGGCGGTCAAAGAGGGTGAGCCTCCGCCTCCGAGCGGTCTCGGCGCCTACATCGGTGAACTCGAGCAGCTCGCGGCGGAGATGCAGGTTCTCGAAGAGGGGCCACCCAACGGCGACACGAAGAAGGCGACGCAGTTGTTCGAGAAGGCGGTCGCGAATGCCGAGAAGAGTCTCCTGTCGCTCGACAGCACGGGTCAGCGACTCATGCGGGACCTTTTGCTCAACCCGCTTCGTCAATCGTACAAGGCGATGCTGAAGAGTGCGGGTGGGGCAGCGAGCGGCCTTTGGGAGGTGACCGTTTGGCCTCCGTACAAGGACACGATTCAAGGGCGATTTCCCTTCAACAGCGCGGCGAGGCGAGACGCTTCGTTCGAGGATTTCGTGGCCTTTTACAAGCCGACCGATGGAATCCTCTGGGGGTTCTACGAGACCTACCTAAAGGACTTTCACATGAAGGTGGGGCACAAGTTCATCCCCGCGACGCACCTTCAGGGGGCCCAGCCGGCGAAGCGCTACACGCCGTTCAATTCGAACCTCTACAACTGCCTCGAGCACGCGGATGAGATCACCGATGCGCTCTTCCACGGGCAGCCGGAGCCAAAGCTTTCGTTCAACGTCTCGCTCACCACGGTGAGCCCGATCGTCAGCGAAATCGTGTTCGAGCTCGATGGGGCGCAGCGCGTCTACAAGAATGAGAAGGAGTTCTGGCGTGGCTTCGAGTGGCCCGGCCCCTCAGGGCCGACGGGCGCTTCCATTCGCATCAAAGGAGCGGGGGGGCTCGACGAAGAGCTTCGTCGCGACGGCCCTTGGGGCTTCTGGCGGCTGCTCGAGGCGGGGCGCCACACGGCGACGAAGGACGACGACAAATCCTTCAAGATCGAATGGCAGATGTCGGCGCCACCGGTCATCGTCCGAATGCAAATCAGGCCCCAGCGCAAGAACCACCCGTTCCCAATCAACTTCTTCCGCAACCTGAACTGCCCGCAGGGAATCGGCGACAACTTCGGCGGCTGAGCGCGAGTGCATGCTCCCACGATACTCGGCGTGGTCTTCGGGCCGCGCCGGGTGTATGTCGTTGAGCCATCATGGCCCTGTGGCGTCGCCGCACTCCTCAGCCCCCGTCCGTCACGTGTTACGGGAAGCTTCCGGCGACCGGAGACTTCATCCGCCACAACGCGATGGGCGCGGAGAACAACAGCTTCGACCGCTGGCTTCAGGGGGCGATGAACCTCGCGAAGCAGTCCCTGGAAGAAGGTTTCCTGCCCGCTTTTCAGGGGTCGGCGGGGCTCTTCATCTATCGCGGCGACGACGGCGACGGTACGGCCGAACCCGAGCGAGGCATGGTGGGCGTCTGGGCCGCGAGCGGCGACAGCGCCGGCCGTCATTATCCGATGATGCTGGCCACCTCGTACGACTACGAGCAACTCCTCGCGGTCGGTCCTGCTTTGCCCATCGCGGTTTGGCCGTTTTTGCAGGCCGCCTATGACCTTGCGGTCAATGGTCGGGGGTTGCCCGTCGATCAGTTCCTCGCGCGGGTACAGCAGCTTCCGGTTGTTTCGCTCGACTCTCCCGATGCCGCGCAGGCCCAGTATCAGGGTTGGCTGCAGCAGAACTCGATGCGCGCGCTATGTGAAGCGACCTTCGGCACCGTGGCTTCGCGCGTTCCGGCGCTCCAGATGGTTCACGCATCGGTCGATTATTTCCGCGGCCAAGAGCGGCCGCAGACCAACCTCGCGATTCGCTTTCCGCTCGCGTCGGCAGATGCTTATGGCGTTGCCGCGTGGACGGATCTCACGCTGCGCCTCGGAAAGTGGCAGCGAACGGTGGTCAATGCGTATTGGGTACCGCAGCGTGACGCCCTGCTTCACATCGGAGCGCCCCACGTCGGGACCTTGCGAGCCATGCTCGCGACAGGGCCCGCGGGCGATCACATCACCGACCTGCTTCTCCCGCTCCCGACCGATGAAGCCGCCGCGCGGCAGAAGCTCGGACCGCAACTCGCGGCGGCGGTCGATGACGTCGACGGCACCATCGCCAAGTTCCTCGCGGCGGTTTGAACGCGACCGAGCAGACACGTCCTTACTTCGGCTGCGCTTCTTGCTAGCATCAGCGCGCGATGTCCGAAGAGCTGTTGAACGAGTCTCTCTCCCGAATCGAAGATCTTCTTGCTCCGATCAATGGCGGCGCGGGGGCCGACGTCAGCTACGACGAGAAATTCGAGGAGATCAAGGTCGAGGTCGACAAGCTTAGCTCGCTTGCCGGCGTCAACTGCAACTGGGGGCAAGTTGCGACGCTCAGCGAGGAAATCCTCTCTGAGAAGTCGAAGGATTTTCGCATCGCCTGTTACCTCGCTTGCTGCAAAATCAGGCAAGGGGAGCTCTCGGCAATCTTGGACGGTCTCGTCCTCGTCCGTGAGCTGATCGGCCGTTACTGGGACTCGATGTACCCGCCGCTCAATCGGCTCCGTGCGCGCGCAGGCATGGTGGGTTGGATGAGCGACCAGTCGGGCGAGTCCGTTGGCGCCATCGCGCTGAAGGCGAGCGACGCGCCGCTCGTCAAGCTCATCGACGAGCAGAGCTACGCGCTCGATCTTCTATGCCGCGAGAAGTTCGCGGACCACTACCCGGGCATGAGCAAGCTGCGGGAGGGCATTCGCACCTTGTCGCGCAACGTGCCCAAGGAGGCGCCGAAGCCGCCGCCGCCCCCGCCGCCGCCCCCCGCCGCGCCTGCTCCCACGCCCGAGGCGCCGGCCGCTGCCGCTGCTGCTCCTGCTGCCGAGACTCAGGCGCCTGCCGTCGCGCACGTGCCGGCGCCCGCAGCAGCGCCTCCTCCTGCCGCGTTCTCGTCCGGGGGTGGCGGAGCGACCGCCGCAAGCATCAAGACGCCAGAGGAGGCTCGCGGTGCTCTTCAACCGACGCTCAGGCTCTTGGTGAAGCTCGGCGACGTGCTCCGTGGTGAGAAGCCCGAGGACCCGTTGGTCTACAAGCTCGGTCGCTTCGGAATGTGGCTTCAGTTGACGCAAGCACCCGTCGTCAGGGACGGCCGCACCCTCGTCGAAGCGCCTCCGCCGCACATCAAATCGCGCTTGGATTCTCTCGCGGCGGCAAGCGATTGGCTCGTGCTTCTCAACGAGGCGGACTCCAACGCGAGCGACTACATCCTGTGGCTCGATCCTCACCGCCACGCCGCGACGGCGATGTCTGCGCTCGGTGCCCTCTTCATGAAAGCCAAGGAGGAACTCCTGATGCAGGTCGCTCTCCTCCTCAAGCGCATCCCGATGCTCCCGGAGATGAAGTTCGACAGCGGCATGCCGTTCGCGGATGCCCAAACTCAGATGTGGATCGAGAACGAGGTGAAGCCGATCCTCGCGGGCGATGGTGGTGGAACGGGTGCTGCGCCGAGCGTTCTCGACGAGCCGCTCAAAGAGGCGAAAGACCACGCGATGAAGGGCGAGCTCGGCAAGGCGCTGACGCTCATCATGGGAGCGAGCGAAGCGGCGCCAACGCCCGCGGAACGGTTCCGTGGAAAGCTTGCCATCGCCCAACTCTGCCTCGGCGCGGGGCAGCTCGAAATCGCGCGAAGCCAGCTCGATGGATTGACGGAAGTCATTCGGCGGCACGATCTTGCCGCGTGGGATCCGAAGCTCGCGGGTGAAGTCTATGCGGCCCTTTACTCCGCGTACCGCGGTCTGAACTCGGGACCGACGGTGAGCGTTGAAGCAAAGGCGGCGGAAGAGGCGACCTTCGAGCGGCTTTGCCAACTCGACGCGGCGACGGCACTCAAGCTCGCGCCGAAGAAGGGCTAACCGCAAGCGGCCATGATCGCGAGGGCGGGGAAGTCCGCTCCAAAAAAATCGTGCTCGCTTGCCACGCGAATTTCGTTATCCTGCAAGCCCCCGTCACGAAAATGGCCTGCGGCACCGAGAACGGAACGCTCGACGGCCCGATTGGATTTGGGGGAAAGGAGACTCTGCTGAGATGGGCAAGGAAGGTTCAGTCGCTCCGAAGGAGCGAGTCAACATCGTCTACAAGCCGGCCACCGGAGATGCACAGGAGGAGGTCGAACTCCCCCTGAAGATGTTGATGATGGGAGATTTTACTCAGCGCCCCGATCCGCGGCCGCTTGAGGACCGCAAGCCAATCAACGTCGATAAGGACAACTTCTCGAAGGTGATGGCAGAGCAGAAGCTGAGCCTGAACTTCGCGGTTCCGGACAAGCTGAGCGAGAAAGAGAACGAGGAGCTCAACGTCAACCTGCGCTTCCGTCGCCTCTCGGACATGGAGCCCGAGGCGATCGCGAACCAGGTCCCCGAACTCAAGAAGCTTCTCGACCTGCGAGCCGCGCTCACCGCGCTCAAGGGCCCGCTCGGCAACGAGAAGGCGTTCCGCAACAAGATTCAAAACATCCTCGGCGATCCCGCGGCGCGCAACCGCATCGTGAACGAGCTCGGCCTCAAGAAGGAAGGTGAGTGAGCATGTCCCAGCAGTCGCAATCTGAGGGCGCGTCGCAGACGCTCGAAGGGGAGTCGTTGCTCGACGAGATCCTCTCCGAGGCGAAGATGGGCCCCGGCAACGAAGGTTATGAAATTGCCAAGGCTGGCGTTCAGGCCTTCATCGCCGAGCTCATCCAGCCGAAGCGCGAAGGCGAGAGGGTCGACAAGGCGCTGGTCGACGCGATGATCGCGGAGATCGATCAGAAGCTCTCCCGCCAGATCGACGAGATCCTTCACCACCCGCAATTCCAGGCGCTCGAGAGCGCGTGGCGTGGTTTGAAGTTCGTCATCGACCGCGTCAACTTCCGCGAGAACGTCAAGGTCGAGATGGTGAACGTCTCGAAGGAAGACCTTCTCATGGACTTCGAGGACTCGCCCGAAATCCCGAAGAGCGGGCTCTACCGCCTCGTGTACTCGGCCGAGTACGGCCAGTTCGGCGGCAAGCCCTACGGCATGCTCGTCGGGAACTACGACTTCGGCCCCGGTCCGCAGGACATCTCGCTCCTGCAGAACTGCGCCGCGGTCGCTGCGATGGCGCACGCGCCGTTCATCTCGGCCGCCGGACCGCAGTTCTTCGGTCTCGATAGCTACCTCGACCTGCCCAACATGAAGGACCTCAAGGCGACCTTCGAGGGCCCGCAGTACACGAAGTGGCAGGCGTTCCGTGAGAGCGAGGATGCGCGCTACGTCGGTCTCACGATGCCGCGGTTCTTGCTCCGGCTTCCCTATGGCCAGAACACCCGGCCTGTGAAGGCGTTCAACTATGACGAGAGCGTCGTCGGCAAGCACCAGAAGTACCTCTGGGGCAACTCCGCGTTCGCTTTCGCGACCCGCGTCGCGGACAGCTTCGCGCAGTATCGCTGGTGCCCGAACATCATCGGTCCCCAGGCGGGCGGTACGGTCGAGGATCTTCCGTTGCATCAGTACGAGGCGATGGGCGAGATTCAGACCAAGATCCCGACCGAGGTGCTCCTTACGGAGCGTCGCGAGTACGAGTTGAGCGAAGAGGGCTTCATCGGCCTCACCTTCCGCAAAGACTCGGACAACGCGTGCTTCTTCTCGGCGAACAGCGCCCAGAAGGCCAAGAGCTTCGGCCAGAGCGCGGAGGGCCGCGAGGCCGAGACGAACTATCGTCTCGGGACGCAGCTCCCGTACTTGTTCGTCACCTGCCGCCTGGCGCACTACATCAAGGTGCTGCAGCGCGAGCAGATTGGCAGCTGGAAGGAGCGCGCCGACCTCGAGCGCGAGCTCAACAAGTGGATCGGCCAGTTCGTCGCCGACCAGGAAGTCGTCTCGCCGGCCGTTCGCGGTCGTCGTCCGCTTCGTAAGGCCCAGATCACCGTCGAAGACGTTCCGGGCAATGCGGGCTGGTACAAGGTGGACATGAAAGTGCGTCCGCACTTCAAGTACATGGGGGCGTCCTTCACGCTCGGTCTCGTCGGCAAGCTCGACAAGGAGTGAGCGGCAGGTGAGCGGGACCTCGTCGGGTCGGATCCCGCCGACGAGGCCTACGCGAACCTTCGACCGAACGCTTCGTTCGAAAAGAAAAGCCCTCCGCGATTCGCGGGGGGCTTTCCTTTTTTGTCGACGTCGCGACTTCCGCTCAGCGGAGCGGCACTCGAAGCGCGAGTTCTTCGAGTGCGACACCGAGGAAACGCCGCGGGCGCACCGTGACAGTGGCCGAGTCTTCCCCGAGTTCGAGCTCAATCTCCGGGCCGGAGGGAGGGGCGTTGCGGAACATCTCGCCAAGCCCAGCTTCGAGGAGCTTCTTTGCGTCGGCCGCGCGGCCATCGCGAGCGATGCGCTTGCCAAGCCATTCGAGTTGCTGGGCGAGGCGCGCGACGAAGAGCTGATCGCCAAGGGATGCTTGCGGCAGCCGCTCGTCGAACTCCGCGGCGCCGCCTTCGTAGGTGCGCTTCGGTGGCGGGACGTAGGCGGTGGCCGCGCTCATGAGGTACGCGCTGTCACTGTTCGGCTGAGATGCGAGCGCGCAGAGGCCGATTCGGCCGAGGGCCCGTTGGGTCTCGGTTGAGAAGAAGGCTTCGGTGGGGAATGCGATGCGCTCGCCGCTCGGGAGGCTTACCTCGCGGACCGGAAGATTTTCGACGAGGCCGCCGTCCCGAGGCCCCGTGATCCCGCAGGGCCATTCGAAACGCGCATGGCTCTTTGCGGCCAGCGATGCGATGGCCCAAGCCGGCTGGAGCCACACGTCCGACTCGGGGCCGGCGGGAACTTCGCTTACGGCAGCGTCGCGAACGCGCGAGGTTTTCGTGTCGTAGGCGGTGCGGGCGAGCACGCGATTCAATGCGAGGCTGACCCAAAGCGCCGCAGGTCGATTCGCCTCGGCGCGCCAAGGGGCACGCGCGGGCGCGTCGAAGAGCCCCTGCTTGTTGTCCAGTCGGTCCACCTCGGAGAGGTCCGTCGCAAACAGGTGAGGCGAAGCGTTCGTCAGTGCGACCACCGCGTTTTCCTGTGCGGCCTCGGCCACTTCCCTCAGCCATGCGAGCGACGCCGCATCGCCCGTGACGGCGCCATCGACGAGGGCAAGGGTCAGTGGAGGCTCGACGCCGGCTCCTTCGTTTGCAATGCGCCGCAGTGCGTTCGGTGCATCCTCGGCGCGGCACGACAGGACGTCGAGCCGCACGCCGCTCTTGGGCAGACGGCCGACAAGAAAGGCGAGGCCCCGCCATACCTCTTCGAGTCGACGGAACTCTGGATGCTGAAGGATGGCGCCGAGTTGCATTCCGAGCGCTTTCTCGATGAGGCGGATGCCTTCGTCAGGTCGCGCGCCGGGCTGCGTTTTTCCGCTGTGGGCGACTGCGGCCAGGAATGAGTCGAACCTTCCTCCGGAGGGAGCAGAGGGTGCCGATGCGACGTGCCCACGTTCCTCGTCGTCGTCGCTCGACGGCGTACCGAGGTCGAGCATATCGAGAATTCTGTCTGCCGCGTCGTTGGGTTGAGCTGCAGGCGCGGGAGCAACGAAGTTCTGGTTGCGAGCGGACACCTCGACGCTGCCAAGTACCCGCGCAAGGAAGGGTGAGCCTTTCCAGAGTCGCGCCAGCTCGGAGGCGGCTGCGTCGACGGTCGTCGTACCATCGCGAAGGTGCTCGAGGACTTTCTTGCCGTCGAGGAGCGAACGGAGCAGCGGGACGTTTTGGCACAGGGCATCGGGGCGGAAGCTCAAGATGGACGAGAGCGGCACGTCGAAGCGGGCCTTCTTTCCTTCGTGCAGGACGCTCTCGATGTCGAGGGCGAGGCGCGGCGAGAGCTTCGCGAAGAGCGGTTCAAGCTCTGCTGCGTGAACGACGATGGGGCTCTCTGCGGCGAGGATTCCAGCGTTGAATTCGCCTTGAGGCACGAGATCCGCAAGCACGAGCAAGCGCATTGGCAGCACCAACCCATCGACGGCGACCGGACCCGCGGGATTGCTCGTGGTCGCGGGCGCTTCCGTGGCAGCGGGCGGCCGGCCATTCCCAACCCCGAAGTGGATGCCGCCCAACACGATGCCGCCCTTGTCGTCGTCGTTGCTCACGCGCGCGAGGATAGGATTGCCTGAGTGCTACGGGAAGAGTGATGTATGCTTCGCCCGGTGTACGTGACGATGGTGCACCCATGACCGGTGACGACGCGAGCTCCGCTGCCGCCGCGGTCGCGAGGGTAGGTGTGGACGCTCCTCTTGGGGTGTTCGATTCCGGACTCGGCGGGCTGACGGTCGTCCGAGCGCTGCGCGAGCGCTTGCCCAACGAGGACATCATCTACCTCGGTGACAATGCCCGCGTTCCGTATGGGACGCGTTCGCCCGAGACGATCATTCGCTACGCGCTAGGGTGCGCGCGCGAACTCGCGGGTCGTGGCGTGAAGGCCATCGTGGTCGCATGCAACACGGTCAGTGCCGTTGCGCTCGACAGGCTCCGCGCCGAACTGGACCTGCCCGTGACGGGCGTCATCATTCCGGGTGCACGTGCCGCGACCCGCGCCGCAGGCGAGGCTCCCGTTGGGGTGCTTGGAACGCTCGGTACGATCTCGTCAGGCGCCTACACGCGAGCCGTGGCGTCGTTCTCGAGTCGTACCGAGGTGCTGGGGCAGGCGGCGCCGCTGCTCGTTGCTCTCGCGGAAGAAGGCTGGACCGAAGGCGACGTGCCGCGGCTCGTGGTGCGCAAATACCTGAGCGCCTTTTTTGGTCCCGAGGTCGTCGAGGGCTTCGGCCTACCGCGGTCGTCGAAGGTCGGGTGCGTCGTGCTCGGCTGTACGCATTTTCCCTTGTTCCGTGAGCTTATCGAACGCGAAGTGCGGGAATTGGGAGGTCGCGGGATCCCCGTTGTCGACAGCGCTCAGCAGACGGCGTTCGATTTCGAGGCGTTCTTGACGGCCCGGGCGATGCGCTCGGCGCGTCAGAGCACGGGCTCGCTGCAGCTGCTCGTCACCGACAAGCCGAAGAGCTTCGAGTCCGTCGCCTCGAGGTTTCTCGGCGGTGCGGTTCCGGGCGTCGAGCAGGTCGATCTCAAGGCGGAGTAAGATGCCGCGGAACTCGACCCTCGCGCGGCGGCGGCTCAGGTCAGCCTTGCGACCATCTCGGCTTCCAAGCGACCGAGGAGTGCCTGCCCTTCGGCGCGTGCATCGGCGGAGATTTCGCCCGCCGGCAGACGGACGTCGAAGTAGATTTTGAGCTTCGGCTCCGTTCCGCTTGGTCGCGCAATGACCCGGTGGCCGCCCTCGAGTTCGAGAACGAGCACGTCGCTCTTGGGAAGGGTGATGCTCTCGGTGCCGCGCGCGTCGGTTCGCGTCTGCGCGAGGCAGTCGGTGAGCGTTGCGACGGTGAGGCCTGCGAGGGATGGCGGTGGCGAGGCGCGCAGCTTGGACATCAGCGCAGCCATCGTTTTGGCACCTTCTGCGCCGGGATAACCGAGCGAGCGTTGGTGGCTTACAAACGACCCGTAGAGCGAGCCGATGCGTTCCAGTTCGTCGATCAGGGTCTTGCCTTGCGCGTGCAGCTCGGCGGCCAACGTGGCGAAGACGACCGCAGCGCCGATGCCGTCCTTGTCGCGTGCGACCGTGCCGACGCTGTACCCAAGGGCTTCCTCGTAGCCGAAAATGAAGCGCGTTCCCTCACGCGCTTCCCGCTCCATCGCCTTGTTGGCGATCCACTTGAAGCCCGTGAGGGTTTCGTTGTAGCCGGCGCCTCGCGCTTTCGCGATCACTCCGAGGAGCGGTGACGAGACGATCGTCGTGATGACGAGCGGCTGCCCCGGCTTCGGGCTCGCGGCATCTCGTTCCAGCTGATAGTTGCCGAGCAGCACCCCGACATCGTTGCCGCTGAGGGGCCGGTACGCGCCGTCCTTCGTCCGCACGACGGCCGCGAGGCGATCGGCGTCCGGATCGTTGGCAAGGATCAGGTCCGCGTGCGTCGTTT
>Ga0114972_10002565_pt1 | contig 13662 bp, 13 predicted proteins | sample M_140807_EF_Meta_FD_87354 | JGI IMG/M metagenome (GOLD analysis project Ga0114972, IMG submission 87354) | Freshwater microbial communities from Lake Montjoie, Canada to study carbon cycling - M_140807_EF_MetaG | ecosystem: Environmental > Aquatic > Freshwater > Lake | place: Lake Montjoie... | reverse complement strand
GTCCTTTTCGGTCGCGGATTACGCCACCGTTCTGCAACTGGCCCAACGGTTCCGCCAGTTGCCGGTGGCCGGGGCCCGCAAGCTGCCGGCGCTGCAGGGGCGGCTGATGACCACCCTGTTCTTCGAACCCAGCACCCGCACCCGCAGCAGTTTTGAACTGGCAGCCCGGCGCCTTTCAGCCGACGTTCAAACCTTCTCACCCTCCTCTAGCTCGCTCAGCAAGGGCGAAAGCCTGCTGGATACGGCCCGCACCTATGTGGCCATGGGCAGCAACGTGTTGGTGGTGCGCCATCGCTGCGCCGGCATCCCGCACCGCCTGGCCCGGGACCTGGAGCGGGGGGGGGACAGGGTGGCGGTGCTCAACGCCGGCGATGGACTGCACAGCCACCCCAGCCAGGGCCTGCTCGACCTGTTCACCCTGGCCCGCCATTTCGAACCCACCCAGCCTTCCCCCGCCAGCCTCGCCGGCCGCCGGGTGGTGATCGTCGGCGATGTGTTGCACTCCCGGGTCGCCCGCTCCAACCTCTGGGCCCTCACCGGCTGCGGGGCTGAGGTGGTGCTGTGCGGACCCGCCACCCTGTTGCCCGAGGAGTTCGCCCAGTTCGTCGCGGCCCCGCCTCCTGGGCAACGGCAGGATCCCGTGCCCCAGCGCGGGCCAGTGCGCCTCTGCCGGGACCTTGATGAAGCGTTAAGCGGCGCCGATGCGGTGATGACCCTGCGGCTCCAACAGGAGCGCATGCACGACCACTTACTCACCAGCCTCGACAGCTACCACCGCCGCTACGGCCTAACCCACGAGCGCCTGCAACGCTGTGGGGACCGGGTGCCGGTGCTCCATCCAGGCCCAGTGAACCGGGGGGTGGAACTGGCGGGAGATCTGTTGGATGACAGCGAACGCTGCCTGGTGGAAGAACAGGTGCGTAATGGGGTGCCGATCCGCATGGCCCTGCTGTATCTACTAAGCGCCGGCGCCGGCGAAGCGATGGGACTCACTGCAGCTTGAAGCCATCGATCAACAGGCCATAGAGCAGGCCGATGCGGGCCATATCCAGAAGTTGTAAGCCGAGGCGTTGATCGCGGGGGCGCCGGAGCAGCCAGGGCCGACAACGGGCGGCCATCTCCAGGGCAATCACGCAAACCAGGGCGGAGAGTTGGTCGATATAGGCCAGGGCCCCTGTGATGGTGGACAAGCCACCACCGACCGCAAAGGAGCCCAATAGCACAATGAAAGATAGGGAAAGGCGGCGCCAGGGATTGGTGGCCCATTGATCCAGCACATCACCCGCCTGGATCAAGCGTTGTTGAACCCTGGTTTGCTGATACCGGCGGGCCATTGAAAGAAAAGGGTGCAGGGCCGCATCGGCCAGTCGTCTGCCTGTTCAGCACCAAGGTGTGAACCTAGAGACCAGCGGTGATCCCCATCACCCGACCCAAAGCCCTGCTTACCCTGTCTACACCATTTGTAGGGTCTTGGGAAAGGGGTTTACGCCACAGATGGGGGAAATCAATAAAAAAGCCCTCAGCCGAGGCCGGGGCCGGATGATGGGGACTCCCTAAGCAAACCAGCTCTGAGCGGGTTCGGCAAGGGGATCACCTAGGCAATCAGGCGTCTCCTTCCTTCTTACGGGATCCCTTGCCCTCCAGGAGCTCCAGCAGGGCCTCCATCTGGGCCATCACGCCGCGCACCTCACCGGCTTCCGGCAGCAGGCCGTCCTCCATCACGCCCTGATGCATTTCCCGCAGCTCCTGGCGGATGTAACGGAGGTGGCTGACCACCTGTTCTCGTTTCGACTGAGACATCGATAGGGGGCTGTGTTATTCCCCCTTTTACCTCATCACCTGCTCACTTCTGGCCAAAGCGCTCCCGGGCCTGTTCATAAAAGGGCAGATCCACCTCCACAAGGCCGGCCTCAGCGGCCATGGACTCAATCCGACGGCGCACAATGGGTCGCACGAAAAAGGGCACCTCCTTGAGGACCTCATCGGCTTCACGGCTCCAGTTCATGGGCTGGCTCGCAACGCAATCATGGTGATTTCAGAGCCAGCCTATCGACGGGGCTAGCCATTCATTGCTGCTTCATCCTTCCCCAAACCGCCTGGGAACGAAATCAAACCTCCCATAAAATCCAGGGCTCCGGGGATCAAGCGGCACAGCCGCTCTCAATGTTGGCCACCAGGGCACTGGCGAAGTGGGCTTCATTGATATGGATCCTTGGTCATTTTGGTCGGTACTGCTTTGCTGCTTGCGGCTGTTGATCTGGGCCTAGATGCGTGCACTCGAACGCAGCGCTCTGGTGACAAATCATTCTCAACGACTACGAGGATGGGAATCCTAAATCCTTGCGACGCTATGCAAGCTGGGGGTTACCCCCAGACCTGGTCCGGCTGCGCCCGGACCGGACCCTGCTGGGGCGCAGGACCGAGCAACAGGTAGAAGCCCGCGACAATCTGACCCTGAGGCTTGCGGCTCGGGTCGCCCCATACGGCGTTCTGCTCGCCCAGCCAGCCAGCCAGCCAGCCCGAATTAAGGATATCTCCAGAATGATCAATGGGGCCTAAAAAATGCAGAATTAGCACGGAAACAGCCGCAAAAACATTGCAATAATTGTTCCACACCTAAGGGTGGTCGTCCAACTTCTGAAACTTCCCAGATGCTTAACATTTGCTCTTTCAGCTCCTTGTTTAACCATGAAGCAAAACAAAAACCCTCCGCGCCTAGCCACCTTGGTGGTTCATCGCTGGCCAAATCAGCCCTTGGTGCAGCCGTGATGGTGATGGGACTGGCCGCCGGTCCGGCCCACGCACTCGTCGTGAATGTGGCTGGTCAAAACTGGGATGTGACCACATTTAGCGGTAGCTATGATGAAAACACAAGTAAATTCAATACGGCGGCCAATGGGGGGGTGATGCCTTGGTGGGGCTCAGACCCACTGGCAAAACAGTTTGCCATTGCCGTAGGCGGCCAGTTTGGCTATCCAAATGGCTGTGTTGATGGAGCTTGCTACGGCCCTGCATTCGCGACGCTTGCGGTAGACAAGGGTCCCTATCGAGCACTGGATGGTTTCTCTCACTTTGTCAGTTGTAATCTCGTCTGCGAGATTGGTTTACTCAATTTTCGTGAGTCCCAGGATTACAGGGCAGCATCCGTCGCTCAGGCGACCCTAATCCCCATTGCTGTACCGGGCCCCCTGCCAATCTTCGGCACTGCTGCTGCCTTCAGCGCCAGCCGCCAGCTGAGGAAGCGGATCAAAAGCCATCAAAGCCGAAGCTCTGCGACCACACCAATGTGCTAATCATAGATTTAACAATGGCAGCTTAGTTGCTTGAATTGTTATCTATTACGCCCCCCTTTCCCCTCGGGAAGGGGGGCTTTTTGTAGGCGCACGCATCAGCCGCGCAGAACCCGCCAATTGAGCCAGTGGCACACGATCCCCCCCCATTTGTGGGGGGTCATTGGTGGCGCTACCAAAAAAAGTGAATTGTCTCAATAACAGTGGGAATCGTCAGGAGTGATGGTCAACCACCCTTGGCTTAAACGCCCCGGCAACTACAACATCCGCAAGCCAAAAACCGTATCAATCGAAACACTACCACCTTTTCCCACCCCCCATACCCCTCATCCGATCCTTGGCAGCTTCGCGCCCGCCAAGTCCCTTATTGGTCGTGCTCAATTGGGCATTCTGATTCCCCAATCCTCGGGCTGCTCTGGGCCACCGCCATACCCCTAAGTCCTGGCCATGACCGAACTCTTAGCTCTTTGCAGATCTCGTCTTTACATTTTAAGAACCCATTATTGGCCTGAAATCGCCGCCATCCTCCTTGCAGGGGCGGAAATCAAGGGTGGTTTCGAGCCTGGGGCCATGGCATCCATGGCATCCATGGCCGCAATCCTGATGCTGTCCGTGGTCATTCGCACGGGTTGGAATGCTGCGGTGCTGATCCACGGCCTTGGGCATTCGTTGCTAACCGCCGCCGTGGATAGAAACGTCAAGGCCCTGTGCCTTGACAACATTGCCGAACACCAGAATCTGCAAACGTTGGCCCGTTCGCTGATTCCTTTTCAATGGATCGGTGCTCCATGGAATGGGGATAGGGCCTGGCCGTGGTTGCACGCTGGCGATCCAACGGCCTGGAAACTACGCATCAAGGCGACCGGTGGCTTGGTGTTGAACGGCGTGGCCGCTGCCGGGGCATTTGCCGCGATCCAATCAGCCGCATTCAACCTGGAGCAGCCCATGGCCCTGCTGCCTTGCTGGCTCACTAGCAGCATGGTCGGGAGCTTGCTGGCAAGCAACGCCATGCTGCTGGTTTGCTCAAGAACGGATTGGGCTGCCCTGCTCACAGGGCACGCTGATTGCTTCTATTGCGGCAATTTTGGCTTCATTGCCGAGCGCGACCCTATCTCAACCAATGAGTTGCTCTCCCAACAGGGGATTGAGCGGTTCATGACCATGGGGCACGAAACCGAAGTGCGGGGAGAGCAGGCTGGAGGGGGGGTTGTTCTTGCCTATGACAAAGCGGGCCACATCCGGTTTGTGGGAGAGAAATTAGTCAACACCAAACGGCAAAATCTGACCCTCAATGTTGAATCGGCCTTTTCGCGTAAGCGGCGTCAGGCCTATCAAGCGGGCTACAGGCCCTTGAACTCCTCGATCACGGCCGCTTGGCACTATCGCTTCGGGACCAGTGGACCGCCCTCTGTTCTGGAAACCCATTGGCACGAATGGTGCCCGGGCCGTATTGATCAAATTTGGGAACAACACGAGGGCATCTGGTCAGCGTCCCGAAAAAACATCAACCATCGGATCACCCACAACGGAGACTTCGAGGGTTTCAAGTTATTTAATAAGCTTGTTGATTACGAAATTCTTGGATTGTGGTTGGAAAGGGTCCTCCATGTTGCCAATAAAACACTGGGAGATTCACCCAAGATTGCAGGCATGATGGACCTCCTGATCTGCAAGGGAAACTGGTATGCGTCCGTGAGGCTGGGCTATCAAAGGGCGATCGCCAAGGACATTTCGGCTGCCTTTGGCGGCATGGATCCAACCGGGACCGCGCCCCAAACGGCACCCTCCCACTCGACCCTTGAGCACTGGGCAGCCCACTTTGAAACTTGCTTTAGGGAATTTTCCCAAACCCATTCAGAGCCTGAATGGATTGAAGACAAGCACTTGCGGCAGCAAATGAAACGCCGCATCCATGAAAACCTAAGTAACGATGCCCACTTGGGCCTATACGGGGCGGATCGCTTGCGCAACTTGATTGACGAGACGCTCCATGCTTTTCTTGAGCATGATCCGGAACAAGCCAACCGTATTTTTCTGACGCAAGCCACAGGAAGCTTCGGCCTGATTACCCTTTCCACCCTTACACCTGATCAGGTCGTTCTAGGCTGTCTTGGCCAACCCCTATCAACAGGTTTTGATCCTGAAGGCCGGGTCTCTCTTTTCGCATCAGAACCCGCTTCGATTGATTCGACGCTGGCGCTAGGGCCCCAGGCCTTCAGGATTGATCTCAATCAGAATTCAGGTGAAGTGGCCGTCCTGACTGCCACAAACCTCAAGGTTTACTCCCTATCGGCCATGGGGTATCTGCCGGCCGATGAATTGTTGAAGCGAAGGATTCTTTATCAAAAAAATCCCCACCTCAAACCCACCTATCCATCCCCAAGGGCCAAAAAGGATCCCGTAGCCGCTGACCTGCGCGACATACCGAGGATATTAAATAGTATCAAGGATGACTGGATCAACCCATCGTCTTTGAACCGACAAAGCGCTGAGTACTTCGTCAACATTCTCATCGCCAAGGCCCACCATCTTGGCGAAAAACAAGCCCTGCTGAAAAAAGTTGACCTGGATCCATCCCTGGCCAAGTCCAGTCATGTTGATCTGCTGGTGACTGGGGTGGAAAACAGTCTGTGGGTTGGCGCCCAGTTTGCCAGGGACCTGGCCTCTGTGTTTCCGTTATTGACGATCAAGACCCTTTCCTCCAACCAGCTGCTTCAGAACCTTCAGTTTGATTTTGATGGACTGGGCTTGGCCAGGCAAACGGTCGTGCTGGCCATCAGCCAATCCGGCCAAACCTTCGGCACAAGGCAGGTGATCGAGGCCTGTGATTTGCTGGTCCGCGAAGAGGTGATCCGCGAGGTGTTTGTGCTCACCGGCGAGCCAACAAGTTTTGTTGGCTCCGCCATCATGCAGCCCACCTTTGCGGGTGAACCCTTCTCAAGGCGCCTGTTCAACAGTGGTGGTGGTCGCCGCACGGCCGAACCCGCGACGGCCTCTGTCGCGGCGCTGCACCAGACGCTTACGGAGCTGCTCTTCTGTCTCTGTCGTCGGATCCAATTGGCCTTTCCGGAGCAGCGGCCGCTTGGCATGACCCTGAGTTCCGGGAGTCTGTTGGTGCTCGCAGACATGGAAGACCATCTATTCCTGCAGTCTGTGACCAACATCATTGGGGCTGATTGCCAGCAGGAGAGAAAACCAACGCAGCTGTATCGACAGATCGTCGCAGGCGGCAGACATTGGGGGTTTCATGTTCTTGAACAACCCATCGCCTGGGCGATTCAGGCTCTGTTTGTTGCGATCACGGTGGGTTGGGCCATCCCTTTTGGTCACGCGATCCCGCCGATGCAAACCATAGGGAACGGCCTGATCGGAGCCTTCGAAATGGATACGGATGGGCTTTTGCTGAAGGTGTTTTCAGCTGCCCTGGTGATGGCCGACCTAGGCCTCTACATCTTTGGACCCTGGATCTGGACGCTTGGGCTTCGCATAGCCCAGGGACGGCAAGTGCTCGCCCGAACCGGCAAACGAACCTTGGTGATTGGCGAAGCCCAGTGGATCCATCAGATCCTCAATAACTTTGTCAGCAAACTGTTCGCCCTCAGTTACGGAGTGACGTCCTTGGAGGTCCAGGCGGCCAATCCCCAGGACGATCTGGTGCACTCCTACGCCCATCGGGTCGTGCGCGGCACGCTCCTCTTTCTGGGCATCCCCGATGGTCGCTGCACCGAACAGCAGCGCAGCGCCGAGGCGGCAGCGTTGATGAGCGGCCAGCAATCCCATGGGATTCAACATCTGCAGACAGGGCCAGAAATCCTGTTGGTTGGCTCCAATCCGGCGATTGGCAGCAAAGGATTTGCCAAGGCCATTGTGCTGCCCAGTCCGGTTCACAAGGCCTGCGAGACGTTCGGATCCGAACGCCAGGAGGACAAAATGATGGAGTCCCTGCGGGAATCACGATTCGGCTCGTTCCGAAGATTAGTGGCGAGTTACGTCTTCTTCTGGTCCATGGCCCAGACCGTGGCCACCTTTCCGCTGATCAACTACGAGTTTTGGAAATCCCAAAGCCGCACGAAGGTGATGACCACAGCCGCCCCTGTCTCAGCTGGCAAGTTGGATCGTCCGGAGCGGGATGAAGTGACGGCCCTTGACTTGTCTGTCTATGCGAATCGCGATCAGAGTTAGGGATAACACCGACCGCGCCTGAACAAAGGCCGGACGGCGTCAGGTGTGCAGCCTGCCAAGGCCCCCAACTCCTGGACCCTGCCAATCCCACACTGGTGGAAGCGCTGATCATCTTCAGCCAGATTGGAACGACCTGGACTGAGCCGCACGCGTGAATCCGAATCGATTGCAGCTCCACCAGGCGGCGATGGACGCCCTGCAGGCCGGAAACCTGGGTCAAGCCGAGGTCCTGCTGCGCAGACTTTTGGCCGAGCAACCCAACGACCTTGAAGGGCTTTACAGCCTGGCGAGGATTGGCTACATCAGCGGCCGGCCCGACCTCGTGATCGAAGCCATGGGGCGCTGCATCGAGCTGGATCCCAAGGATGGATCGGCCTACCACAACCTTGGCAATGCCCTGCGCTCAAAGGGTCTTCACGATCGGGCCATCGCTGCGTTGCGAACGGCGATTCAGCTGATGCCCAATCTGGCTGATGCCCACAACACCCTGGGCCTGACCCTGAAGGACCTCGGCCGCATGAACGAGGCCGTGGCGGCCTTTCACAAGGCGGTTGCGCTGAATCCAGCCTTAGGGGTTGCCCAGAGCAATCTGCTGCTGTTCATGGGTTATCAGCCCAAAATCACCCCCGAGAAGCTATTCAAAGCCCATCGGCGCTGGGCGAGGGGCCTTGAAGCTCCCGCGAGACACCGCATCCCCCCCCACAGCAACGACCGCAGTCCCGATCGCAAGCTGCGGGTGGGCTACGTCTCGGCGGACCTGCGCCAGCATTCAGTGGCCTATTTTTTGCTGCCCCTGTTGGCAAACCACGATCGCCAGCAGTTTCACCTCACCGCCTATAGCAACTGTGCAGTGGGCGATGACATCACCAGTCGTCTTCAGGCGTACTTCGATGGTTGGTGTGGTATCGCCGGAGCCAATGATGATGAGGTGGCGGCACGGATCCGCGCCGATGAAATCGACATCCTGGTTGATCTCTCCGGGCATACCTCAGGCCACCGGCTGGAAGTCTTCGCTCGCAGGCCCGCCCCTTTGCAGATCACCTGGCTGGGCTACAGCGGCACCACTGGTCTTGACGCCATCGATTACCGCTGCAGTGATCCACTGGTCGATCGCTCTGGCGACGCAGCTCGCTACTCCAGCGAAACGTTGCTTCAATTGCCCTACACGAACTGGTGCTACTCGCCGCTCTCGGGTACACCGGATGTGGCTGCGCTACCAGCCCTGACGGCGCCAGGAGTCAGCTTTGGCAGCTTCAATAATTTTGGCAAGATCTCCTCAGTGACGTTGGATCTCTGGGCCACCATTTTGAAGCAGACGCCAAATTCACGGCTTGTACTCAAGAACGTGGCGCTAGGCAGCGCCGCAATCATCAAGCAGGTCCAGGATGGGTTCGCTCGCCGCGGCATCAGCGCCGATCGTTTGGAACTACTGGGCCAGAGCGAGTCGCTGCTGGACCATTTGAACCATTACAACCGGATTGATATCTCACTCGATACGTTTCCATATCACGGCACCACGACAACTTGTGAGGCGCTGTGGATGGGCGTACCGACGATCACCCTGGAGGGACCCAATCACGTATCGAGGCCAGGGGTGAGCCTGTTGACCAACGTCGGCCTCGCCGATCTGGTCGCCGTCAACAGGTCCGACTATGTCGACAAGGCCGGGCAGCTGGCGGGCAACTTGACCGAACTGGCAGAGCTGCGTGCCGGTTTGCGTCAGCGCATGCTCAACTCTCCCCTCATGGATGCCCCTGGGTTCGCTCGCGCCATGGAGAACAGCTACCGGCAGATCTGGCGCCGGTGGTGCGGCCAGGCGAAAAGCGCCACTGAGCAAGGTTAGCAGGACCAGTAGTTCCAGCACAACGGCCAGGCGGCGGGCATGGGCCGGCACTGCGGCGGACATCAGGCGCGCTTACGGCTGGCGCCATGGCGCAGGCGCTTGCTGCGGCTGCGCAGGCGGCGGCAGAAGCCAAGGGGTAGGGCGGCCCCAAACAACGGCAGGGGAGCGGGTACGGGATCCGGGGTCAGCTCTTGGGCCACACTCAAGCCGCCGGTGGTGGCGGCGTAGACCTTGTTGTCGCTGACGAAGACACCTTTGACTGTGTTACTGCCTAAGCCGCCGTTGGTAGTGGTATTGAATGCCCAGATCGTCCCGCCGTTGGTGGAATAACTAAGACCGCCAGCGGTAGCGGCGTAGATGACGCCGCCGCTGGCGTAGACGCCACTCACCGTGTTGCTGGCCAGGCCGCTGTTGCTGGTGGTGTAGGTGGTCCAGCTGGTGCCGCTGTTGGTGGAGAGGCTGAGGCCACCAGAGGTGGCGGCGTAGATGGAGGTGCCACTGGCGTAGACGCCATTCACAATGTTGCTGCTGCTGAAGCCCGTGGTGGTGTTGGTGTAGTTGGTGAAGCTGTCGCCGCCGTTGGTGGTTTTGCTGAGGCCGCCTGCGGTGGCGGCGTAAACGGTGCTGCCGTCGGCCCACACCCCATTCACCGTATTGCTAGCCAGGCCGTTTGTGGTGGTTTTGCTGGTCCAGCTGGCGCCACCGCCGGTGGAGATACTCAGGCCGCCAGTTGTGGCTGCATAGACGTTGGTGCCGTTGACGGCTACCCCCTTCACATTGTTACTGCTGCCGAAGCCCGTGGTGGCGTTGGTGTATTTGTTGGACCAGCTGGTGCCGCCGTTGGTGGATTTGCTGAGGCCAGCGGACGTGGCTGCGTACACGATGTCACCGCTGGCGTAGACGCCATTTACGGTGTTGCTGGCGAAGTTCGTGGTGGTGGTGGTGGTATTGGTGTAGGTGGTGCCGCCATCGGTGGATTTGCTGAGGCCGTTGCTGGTGGCGGCGTAGACGATGCTGCCGCTGGCCCACACCCCGTTCACGGTGTTGTTGCCCAAGCCGGTGTTGATGATGGCGTTGTTGGTGAAGCTGCTGCCGCCGTCGGTGGAGATCTGCAGACCGGCACTGGTGGCGGCATAGATGTTGGAGCCGTTGACGGCCACCGCATTCGCGTTACCGCCTAGGTTTTTGGTGGTCCAGGTGGTTCCGCCGTCGGTGGAGATGTTGATCCCGCTGTTGCCGCCCGAGTAGATGCTGCTGCCGACGGCGGTCACGCTGCTTTGGATGGAGGTGCGCGCGTTGTTGGTGAAGGTGGTGCCGCCGTTGGTGGAGAGGCTCAGGCCGCTGTTGGTGGCGACGTAGAGGTTGTTGCCGCTGGCATACACCCCGTACACCAAGTTGCTGCCCAGGCTGGTGGTCACATTGGATACGGGGGCGAAATAGGAGAAGCTGGTTCCTCCGTTGGTGGATTTGCCCAAACCCGGACTGTTGCCGTTGCCGTTGTAGCCCACATAGATACTGCTCCCATCAACGAACAGCGCACCTTTGGTATAGGTCTGAAGGGCTTGGGTGGTGAAGTTCTTGCCGCTGTCGGTGGAGATGCCCAGATTGTCGCCGGCGGTGTAGTAAACGTTGCTACCGCTGACGAACACTCGGCTGGTATTGCCGATGCTGCTGCTGTTGGTGAAGCTGGTTCCGCCGTCGGTGGAGATGCTCAGGCCGCTAGTTGTGGCGGCGTAAACGGAGCTGCCGTTGACGGCCACCCAGTTCACGTTGCTGTTACCCAGGCCGTTGGCGGTGGTTTTGGTGGTCCAGGTGCTGCCGCCGTTGGTGGTGATGCTGAGGCCCAATGCGGTGGCGGCGTAGACGCTGCTGCCGTTGTAGGCCACCCCTCTCACGCTGTTGGACTGGAGGCTTGTGCGCGAAACGGTGGTGTTGTTGGTGAAACTGAGACCGCCGGCCCAGGCGGCTGGGGTGGCGGCCGCCACAACGATGCCTGTGGCCGCAGAGGCCACCAGCGCAAGCCGCAGGCCGGGCAGACACGGCAGAAAAAAGTGGCCAGAAGGCACCGCTGTCACAATGCCAAATATACGCATAATTTTATTTTACCCAAAGGTCTCACCACTTTTTGCAGCATGGGGAGATCCTGCATTTTTTGGGGCAGTGGGCAGGATCCGTCCATCTCTGCAGGGCCGCCTGCGACCGTCCTTGCCAGCCGATAGGCGAAAAGGGTTTCCAAGGCCTCGAGCATCAGCTGGGAGGGGGGTTGGCCCCTTGGTTCACGGCGCCAAGACACCTACCCCAGCGGCCCAGGCCGCTTCCACCAGGTCGTTGTCCCGTGTGGCAATCGGAAGCTGCAGGCGCAGTGCCAGCTCCAAGTAAGTCGCGTCATAACTGGTGAGCTGGAAACGCAGAGCCAGGCTCAGCAGGGCGGCCGGCTGGGGAGGGGCGGAGTCGAACCGAATCGGCAACAGGGCCACCTGATCCACGATTTCACGGGAAGCAGCCACCGGCAGAGTGCCCCTGCGGCAGGCGGTGCGCAACACGTTGGTGAACTCCAACTGCAGCAGCCAGGGGGCATGGGCATCGACCACCGGAAGCAGCCCGGCCACCGCATCGCTGTAGGGGTTGGCCTGGTTGGCAAGAAACCAGCCGCAAAGCACGGAGTTGTCGAGCACAAACGGGGTGGCTGCCAGGGCCGGGTTCAATCCAGTCCCTCCCGAGCGATCAGCCGCAGGTCTCCCTCCAGGACGACGTCGGCCCGCAGCTGACCCAGCCGCGCCAGGGCCGCGCCCACCCGCTCACGGCGCCCAGCCCGCCCTTCGCGCGCTCCGGGATCGGGCACCAGCCGGACCACTGGCACCCCCCTCCGGGTGATGGCGATCTGCTCTCCCCGCTCGACCCTGGCCACCAGGGCCGACAGATGGTTTTTGGCCTCCGCCAGGGGTACGGCCAGCGGGGGCTCGCGCCCAGAAGCGGCGAGGGAGGGGTCCAACATGGAATCCAGCTAGCTTAATTTTTAATCAATCTAGACTGAATGGGACCCGGTTCCCCTTTTCAGCAGAGAACCAGAGGCTGCATCGGCGCCGCGGGCACCGCCGTGGAACAGCCGATGGACAGACCGGCCGCCGCCGGCTGCGATCACAAGGGAGCGAGCAAGACCTGGACCTGGCCCAGATGAATGACAAATAACCATGGAATCAGTTGCCTTGAGGGGCAACCGATCGGGGCATCAAGCCACTGGAAAGAGTGGGAAGCCCTGCTCTCCGTCAGAACTGAGCTGCCCTTGTGGCTGGCGGAGCTGCTCAGTCAACAAGATCAGGGACCGCTGGAGGTTCGTGGCTGAGTCCTGGTTCGCTCTTTCCGCAGAGGATCAGATGGAAGCCCTGGCGGTGACTACCGCCGAATCCGGCTGGCCGGCCTTTCTGCTTGAGAAGGACATCTGGGTGGTCTGGGCCCTGCAGATCCTTGGCAGAGATCAGCAACTCCTGCAGAGCCTCACCTTCAAGGGCGGCACCTCGCTTCTCCAAGGCCCATGGGTTGATTGACCGCTTTTCGGAGGATGTCGACCTCATGGGGCGGGCCGTCGCTTGTCTCAGTTTTGCGCTTGATTTTGCGCTTTTTGGCCCCGCCGGGCCTGCCAGCGACACCCTGACCAACAAAAAAGACCCCTTGCGGCGCAAGGAGTCTGAGAGGATGGAGCCAAGCGGATTCGAACCGCTGACCCCCTGCATGCCATGCAGGTGCTCTACCAGCTGAGCTATGGCCCCATTGATGCGGTGGGCTTGCCCATCGCCTTTCCAACATACATGTTGGCAGTCCTCAGAGCTGGCGCCAGACGGCCACCAGCCGACCCTGGATCTGCACCTGGTCGGCGGGCAGCAGCAGGGGCGGATAGGCCGGATTGGCGGCCTCGAGGCGCACCTGGCGCCCCTGGCGGTGGAAGTGCTTGAGGGTGGTGCCACTGCCGGCCACCAGGGCGCTGACGATGGCGCCGTCCCGCAGGCGCGCGGGATCGGCCACCGGCTCCATCAACACCACGTCGCCATCGGCGATGTGGGCCTCCACCATCGAATCGCCATTCACCGTGAGGGCGAAGAGATCGCGGTTCTCCAGCAGGGGCTGGAGGTCGAGGCGGTCGCGGTCGTCGGCGGCCGGATCGATCAGCCCCCCCGCCGCCACCGATCCCAGCACGGGGATGCCCGCCGGGCGGCCCCCCAGCAACTGCAGGGTGCGGGCCTGGCCCTCCTGCCAGGTGATCCCACCCTTCTGCTGCAAATGGCGCAGGCGGCTCTGGATGGGGGCCGGAGATCGCAATCCCATCGCCTCCACCATCTGGCGGATCGAGGG
>Ga0114972_10002563_pt1 | contig 13672 bp, 8 predicted proteins | sample M_140807_EF_Meta_FD_87354 | JGI IMG/M metagenome (GOLD analysis project Ga0114972, IMG submission 87354) | Freshwater microbial communities from Lake Montjoie, Canada to study carbon cycling - M_140807_EF_MetaG | ecosystem: Environmental > Aquatic > Freshwater > Lake | place: Lake Montjoie... | reverse complement strand
GGGGCGGCAGTTGTCCTGCTGGATGATGGCGATCCCGGGAAGACCGCCGCCGCCACCGCCGAGGCCCGGGCGGAAGGCTTTACCGTGCACACTGGAGCGGAGGCCCTGACTTGCACCACGGCGTTTTCCCTGGCCATCCTCAGTCCCGGCATCGATCCCTCCTGGCCGCTCGCCCGCAGTGTGATGGAGCGGGGCATCCCCTGTGTCAGCGAAATCGAATTCGCCAGCCACCAAACCACCGTGCCCATCATCGCCATCACAGGCACGAACGGAAAAACCACTACCACTGGACTCATCGCGCACCTGATCACCGCTGCTGGAAAACGAACCGTTCCCTGTGGCAACTACGGCACCGCTCTCGCCGAAGTCGTCCTCGCGGGGGAGCCTCTGGATGTGCTGACCATTGAGGTCAGTTCCTTCCAACTGGAGCTAATCCAGCACTTTCACCCCGCTGTGGCAGTTTGGATGAATTTCGCTCCTGACCATTTGGACCGTCATCCATCCCTGGATGCCTACCGCGACGCGAAACTCCGGATATTTGAAAACCAAACGCCGTCGGATACCGCAGTGATCAACGGCGACGAAACATATCCCCCCCTGAGCGCCCACCCTGTCACTTTCAGTGCCTGGCGGGAGGATACCCTGTGGACCTTCCGCAATGGCACCATCCATCATCGGGGACAGCCCGTGCTGGCTCTGGCAGACACCCGCCTGCGCGGGCGGCACAATGCCGAAAACATCATGGCCGCGCTCGCTGCGGTCACCACTTTCGGCCTGCCGCTGGAGGAAGCCGCCTCCCACGTTGCCAGTTTTACCCCACCCCGCCACCGCTGCGAAATCGTGGCCACCATCCAGGGCCGGGAATTCCTGAATGATTCCAAGGCCACTAACATCCACGCCATGGAAAGCGCCCTGCGTGGCCAGGACCAGCCGGTGGTGCTCATCGCAGGCGGCAAGGAAAAGGGCCTCGACTACGCGCCCATCCTGCCCCTCATCCAGGAGAAGACCACCCAGGTTTTCACCATTGGCGAGATTGGCCCGGCCCTCGCCCGCACCTGGCCAGGGGCGATCGCCTGCCCGGATCTCGAATCCGCCGTGCAGCAGGCCTATGCCGCTGCTGCCCCCGGGCAATCCATACTTTTCGCTCCCGGCACCTCATCCTTCGACATGTTCAAAGGCTACGGCCACCGGGGCGACGTCTTCTGCGCCCTCGTCCACCATCTTACTATCCAATCATGAAAACACCGAAATCCTCCTCAGGTTCTTCCCCACTCCGCATCGTCCGCCGGCTCCAGGCCATGATCCAGTCCGGCAAAAACTCCCAGCGGCTTTCCGCCAACGTCACTGGCGAGGAGGATTGGGAAGTGGATGAGCCCCAGATCCGCATGTCACGTGCTTTTGCCGTCATGCTGGTGCTTCATCTTGTGGCCGTGGGTGGGCTCTTTGCTTTCCACATGTTTGGCAAGGACGACCGTGACAGCGAGGGGACTGCTACCCGCATGGCGCATGAGTCCAGCCCGCCGCCTCCTGTGGCCACCAGCATCGCCGCCACTCCAAAAACAGAATCCCAGGCAGAACCCGGCCCTCACGTATTCAAAGCCGGTGAGACGAAAATGCTCGTTGCCGCCAAATTTGGCGTCACCGTGCGTGAACTGGAAGATGCCAATCCTGGCAGTGAATTTTCCCCCGGGGATTCCCTGAACATTCCTCACCATCCCCGTCTTGTGGGGGCGCTGGCAGAAAATAGCGCTCCGGCCAATCCGCCTCTTGCGATCATCGCCGCCACGCCGTCCGAAGATGTCGGGCACCGCGAATTCGCCCTGAAAAAAGGGGGGGAAGATCCCTATGCTCCGGTGTCCGCTGCCGAGCTGCCCGCCGAGCCGACCGCCAAGGCCAAATTGGTCAAAGCTGAACCGGAAGAAAACACCAGTGAAGACACAGAAGAGGACACCACCGTGGCCAAAGTGAGGAAGCCCCAGGCTCCAGTCGCCCCCCCTGCGCCAGCCAAGCCAAAACCCACCACGGGCAGCCGCACCCATGTCATTCAGAAAGGTGATACCGTCTACAATGTCGCGAAACGCTACGGCCTTTCCCCTGGGGAAGTCATGCGCGCCAATGGCCTGAGCGATCCCTCCCGGATCCAAATGGGGCAGGTGCTCAAAATCACGGTTAAACGCTAGGCTGGTGCGCTTCGTTTCCATTATTTGCCTTTACTGACATGAGCCGCAGCAGTGCCTACCTCCTGGTGATCAGCTTTCTGCTCCTCACGGCGTTGGGGTTTGTCATGCTCATGAGCACGGGCCCCTACAGCCAGGAAGGGCAGGGGGATGTCATGTATGGCCTCCGCCGTCAGGGGCTGTGGCTTCTCCTCGGGCTGGTGGCTGCCGGAGTCATGGCCTTCACCGACTATCACAAACTCCGCCGCTGGGCGGTGCCGCTCTTCTGGGTGATCGTAGTGCTGCTGGCGCTTTGTTTTGTGCCGGGCATCGGGGTCAATCTGGGTGGGGCGAGCCGGTGGATCGGACTGCAGAGCCTTGGCCTGAAAGGCGTCAGAGGACAGCCGTCCGAGCTGGCCAGGATTATCATCATCATTGCTCTAGCGGCATGGTGTTCGAGATACCGGGAAGAGCGGAAGGAGTTCCTGCGCGGCTTTCTCTATCCCATGCTTATGGTGGCCTTGCCTACCGGGCTGATTGCGGCGGAGGTCGATCTGGGCACCGCCAGCCTCGTTTTCCTGGCCTGCACCGGCATGTTGTTTATCGCTGGAGCCCGCTCGGTTTACATTATTGGGCTGATCGTCGCCGGAGCGGTCCTGCTGGCGACCGCGATTCATTTCATTCCCAACCGCATGGCCCGCATCACGGCCTTTACGCATCTGAATGATCCGGAAATGTTGAAGCAGTCCGCCGAAATCAATGACAAGAATCACCAGCAGATCCAGTCCAAGATTGCCTTTGGGGCCGGCGGCCTGACCGGTCAGGGCCTGGGCGAAAGCCGCCAGAAACTCTACTACCTGCCTTTGCCCCACACGGATTTCGTCTTTGCCATCATCGGTGAGGAAGGCGGCTTGGTTGCCACCCTGGGGGTCATCTTCCTTTTTCTGATTGGCGGGCTTTCCGGTATGATTATTTCCCTGAATGCCCCTGACCGATTTGGCCAGTTGCTGGGATTTGGACTGATGTGCCTCATTCTTGGCCAGGCCTGCATTAACATGGGAGTCACGACCGGCTGCCTGCCGAACAAGGGAATGCCGCTGCCCTTCATCAGCTATGGGGGATCCAATCTCTTTTCCTGTCTGATGGCTCTTGGGATCGTGTTGAACATCTACCTGCAGGCCCGGGAATCCACTGTGGCCCCGGTGCCTTTCCTTGGCCGGGAGAAATTGACTCCAGCGGTATAGGAATCAGGCCGGCCGGCATAACGGGCTGGCCAAGGAGACTTTCTGCGGGGGGTTGCATTTTGAGGATCCGGGGGCAGGATTTGGCCTATGAGTTCCACCCGACTTGATACCCTCCGTGAGGCGGTTCGTGATGTGCCGGATTTTCCGTCTCCTGGCATCGTGTTCAAAGACATCACCCCGATGCTCTCGGATGGTGCTTTGTTTAAGCTGACCATTGATGCCCTCGTGGAAACCGTGGCCGGGTCCGGAGTGACAAAGATTGTAGGAATCGATGCCCGCGGGTTTATCTTCGCGGCAGCTGTGGCGGATCGCCTGGGCTGCGGATTCGTGCCGGTGCGCAAGAAAGGCAAGCTGCCCTGGAAGACCGAGGGCGTGGCCTATGACTTGGAGTATGGTTCCAACGAGATCGAGATCCATGCGGATGCCGTCCTTCCTGGCGAACGGGTGTGGCTGGTGGATGATGTGCTGGCCACCGGTGGCACCGCCGCCGCCGCCGCCGGATTGGTGCAACGTCTCGGCGGCGTGCTGGCCGGCATGACGTTTTTGATCGAACTGGGTTTCCTGGATGGCCGCAAGCTATTGCCAGATGGTGTGGATGTCGCCGGCGTGCTCATATACTGAAGGGAGCACGGGCCTCCGGCCCGTGTGTTTCTTTCCGCAACTTTAAAAAACGCCACGGGCCAGAGTCCCGTGCTCCCTTCTACCCCGCGTGCCCACCTTCCATCAAATCCTGACGCTGGCCCGCGTCCCGAATATCCCCACGGTCTGGTCCAATGTGCTGATGGCCTGGACCCTCGCGGGCGGCACGGGCTGGCCTGGATTGTCCGCTGCTTTGATAGGGGGCACCCTCCTCTATGCCGGCGGCTGCACCCTGAACGACGCCTGCGATGCCCGCTGGGACCGGGCTCACAAGCCGGATCGCCTCATTCCCTCCGGCGCCATGAGCGAACTCGCAGTCTGGACGCTCGGATTGATGGAAATGGGCAGTGGGCTGTTGCTCATGATTCTGGCCAATCCCCGCACTTGGTTCCTGCCTTTTGGGTTGGCGCTAGCCATCCTCGCCTATGACTTCCGCCACAAGGAAACGCCCTGGAGCGTGATCGTAATGGGTGCCTGCCGGGCCCTGCTGGTCCTGGCCGCCGCCGGCGCGGCGGGTGCCTGGTTTGATGTCAGGGTGATGACCGCCGCCGGTGTGGTATGGTGTTATATTATTGGACTGAGCCTGCTGGCGCGGCGGGAATCGCGACCCGGCGGGGGCCTCCTGCGGGCGCTGCGTCCCCAGTGGAGCGTGGGCCGCTGGGTGGGGGAAATACTGGCCGCGATCCCTTTGGTGGATGCGGCACTGCTTTTTGCCAAAGGCACTGGCCAGGCCTGCCTCGCCTGTGTCATGCAGGGCACCGGGGGGGCGCAGGGCATGGCGCTGATTTGTTTGCTGCTTTGGCCGCTCTGCCGGTTGCTCCAGCAAAAGTATGCCGCTACGTAAGGGCGACGGCTCCCCCACCGTTGTCATAGGTTCATGATCGAGCGTCGCGTTTCCCTTTCCCTGTCCCACCGTGTGTTTTTCACGGAAGGGGTTTTTGAGTCTGCCCAGACCTTGCTCCGCGATGTCCTCTGCCCGGTCGAGACTGAGGCCACGCGGGTGCGGCGGGTCCTCGTAGTTTTGGAAAAAGCCCTCGCCAGCGCCCAGACGGGTCTGGAAGCAGCGGTCCGCGCTTGGTTTGCCGCACAGGATGGCCTGCTCGTTCTCGCGGATTTGATGATCATTCCGGGCGGTGAGCCCTGCAAAAACGATTGGCCCCAGGTGGAACATCTTTGGTCCGCCATCAATAACGCCGGCATCGACCGGCACAGCTACGTCATCGCCATCGGCGGCGGGGCAATTCTCGATCTGGTAGGATTCGCCTCCGCCACCGCCCATCGCGGGATCCGCATCGTTCGCATGCCCAGCACGACTTTAAGCCAGGGAGATGGCGGTGTGGGCGTGAAAAATGGGGTGAATCATTTTGGCAAAAAAAACTGGGTCGGCACGTTTTCCGTCCCCTTTGCCGTCATCAATGATTTTTCCTTCCTGAAAAGCCTGCCCCCCGCCGACCGCCGGGATGGCGTGATCGAAGCGATCAAGGTCGCTTTGATCCGCGATGCTGCCTTCTTCCGGGAGATGGAATCCGAAGCCGCAGCCCTCGCCCGCCTCGAGCCCGCTATCCTCCACCGCGTGATCCGCCGCAGCGCGGAGCTGCACATGCAGCACATCTGCACCGGGGGCGATCCCTTTGAATTCGGCTCCGCGCGCCCCTTGGACTTCGGCCACTGGGTCGCTCACAAGCTGGAGCAACTGTCGGCCTTCCGCGTCACGCATGGCCGCGCCGTAGCGATTGGCATGGCGGCGGATCTGCAATACGCTTGTTTGTCAGGCCTGCTCACCGTCGCCCACCGAGATCGCATCCTGCACCTGATCGAAGGCGTGGGTTTCGTGCTCTGGGAGGAGGAGCTGCTGGCCATACTCCCTGACGGCCAGCCCGCTGTGCTCCGCGGCCTCGAGGAATTCCGCGAGCACCTCGGCGGCGAACTCTGCATCACCCTTGTCACCGCCCCAGGCGAAGCCCGCGAGGTCCATCAAATGAACGATGCCCTGGTCCTGCAATCCCTCGAGTGGCTCCGCGACCGCGCCCTGAGCAAGGCGGCGGCCAGCGTGCCGGTCCCGCTCATCAAGTAATCCGCCATGAGCCGCGCTGCCATCCTCAACGTCGTCGGGCTGACCGCCCGGCACATCAGCGCGGAGACCACGCCAAACATCCTCGCCTGGCTGAAGCACAAACAAATCGCGCCAATCCGCCCGGTCCTCCCAGCGGTCACAACGACCATGCAGTCCACCTTCCTGACCGGACGCCGCGTTTCCGATCATGGCATCGTGGCCAATGGCTGGTATAACCGTGAGCAGGCAGAAGTGCAGATGTGGAAGCAGAGCAACCACCTCGTGAAGGGCGAGAAGTTCTGGGATGTCCTGAAGCGCGAATATCCCGGCTACACCGTGGCCAAGCTTTTCTGGTGGTATAACATGTATTCCACCGCAGACTACACCATCACCCCCCGCCCGGCCTACCCGGCGGATGGACGGAAGGTTTTTGATATTTACACCCACCCCGCCGGCATGCGGGAACGCATTAAAGCTGACCTCGGCGATTTCCCCTTTCCCTCCTTCTGGGGGCCGATGGCGGGCCTTCCCAGCTCGGAGTGGATCGCGGAATCCGCCAAGTGGACCGAGGATAAATACTGGCCGAACCTGAGCCTTGTCTACCTCCCCCACCTCGACTACAATCTGCAACGCCTCGGCCCCGACGATCCCGCCATCGTGGAAGACCTGCGCGCCATCGACCGTATCGTAGGCGACCTGATCCAATTCTACAAACACCGCGCCATCCGCGTCATGTTGCTGTCAGAATACGGCATCACCCCCGTCAATCAGGCCGTGCACCTGAACCGCGTCCTGCGGGAGCATGGCTGGATCGCGATCCGTGAGGAACTGGGGCTCGAACTGCTGGACTGCGGTGCCAGCAAAGCCTTTGCCCTGGCCGATCACCAGGTCGCCCACATCTATGTCAAAGATCCCGCCATCCTCCCACAGGTGCGCGAAGTCCTCGCCGCCGTGCCTGGGGTGGAAAGCGTGATTGACGGTGTCTGGAAAGCTTCCATCGGCCTCGACCACCCGCGCAGTGGTGATCTCATCTGCCTCGCGGACAAGGACAGTTGGTTTACCTATTATTACTGGCTGGACGAGGCCCTCGCCCCTGACTTCGCCCGCTGTGTCGATATCCACCGGAAGCCAGGCTACGATCCCGTGGAGCTTTTCATCGACCCCACGCTGAAGCATCCCAAGTTCGAAGTCGGCAAGCGCCTCCTCATGAAAAAAGCCGGTATGCGCTATCTGATGGATATCATTCCCCTTGATGCCACCCTCGTCAAAGGCAGCCACGGCCGCGTGCCGGAAGACCGCTACGACTGGCCCATCCTCGCCGGCGACTTCCCCCACCTCATGGGCGATGACTCCATCCCCGCCACCAAAGTCTTCCATGAAATCATCGCCGCCGTAAAACGCGGCATCGCTGATCCGCCGGAAGCGGGATAGTCCGGCTGTTCCTTCACAAGCTTCCGTTCAAGCTTGGGCGCTCTCAGCGGGCCAGCCAGAGACCACCATCGACCCTGGCGCCGTCATCCACCAGACAGAGGGTGGCGAATTCCATCCTTACGTATGGAAGACTCTAGGTCCTCCCAAGCTTTTGGCCGCTTTGGAGAAAATACAGTTCGCTCCGGGTGGCGAACTGCTGAAAAGCGAAGGGGGGACCGCCGACCCAGCCGGAGGAGCCACGGGGCAAGTCTCAGTTTCGGTAGAAGCCCATCCCGTGAATCTGGAACTGTTGGCTGCGGAAGGAGCACTGCAGTCCGAGACTCACCAATTGCTGGCAGCCCTGGAAGAGGATGCGGCCAGCGTAGTCACTTTCCGGGCAGCGTTTGAAAACTCGGATATAGCGCTCACCGAAGCGGAATTGAATCAGCGAATTCAAAGGTGCAAGGAGCAGGCCAAGGCCATCGCGGGAGGGAACATCCCTACTACGATGGCTTTCGGGAAGGGATTCGTGAATGGCGTGTGGGATGGTGGCGTGGAAATGGTGGGCAGCGCGTGGGGCGGGGTGAAGTTGGTGGCTAAAGGCGTCGCGTATGCGGCGGAAGCCACCGCCTACGCCACCACTAGTCCGATGCGGGTCGTCTGGCACCGGGCCACCACGGACATGGGCTACGAACAGTCCTGCGTTTCCGTATGGAATGACTTCCCGCAGCCCGACCCCGAACTCCAGGAACTTGCCAAAGGCTTGAAGGAAATGGCCAGTCTGGCGGCGGATGCCGCCGGAGGCTTGGTGGAAGCCGTGCTGACCATGGATGAGGATAAAATGGCCAAGCTGGGCGGGCAGTTCAAAGACATGTTCATGCTCTCTATCGAAGTGTTCCAGGAACTGTGGAGTGAGTGGAATGGCCCCGATGAATACCAAAAAGGCTACCTGACCGGCAAAGCCACTTCGGAAGTGGCCGGGATGTTCATGCCCTGGGCGAAAGTGGCCAAAACCCTTGGCAAACTTTCCAAAGCGGATTTCCTGGTGCAGTTGGGGACTAAATCCAAATTCTTTGGACTGGGAGGAAAAGGATCTGGGGCCCTCGGAAGGGCCAAGGGTGGAACTGCGAATACATTCGTCAACGCCCTGCAAACCACTACCGCCTGCTTCCCGGCGGGCACTCCCGTGCTCACGCCCAAAGGGCTGCGTCCCATCGAGAGCATCCGCACCGGAGACATGGTGATGGGGCGGGATGAAGCTACCGGGGCGCAGGACTGGCGGACGGTGGTGGATACCATCACCACCCATCCGGACACCCTGTATCACTTGCGCATCCGGGTGGAAACCCATGGGGAACGCTTCACCCACCGTGCCCGCGATGGCGTGGCCGGGGGTGAGGGGGATGCCGATGACGCGGACGCGGGTCGTCCGTCCAGCCTGGGTTTTGCACAGGCTGTGCTGCATGTGACCGGGGCGGGAGAAACTATTACCACCACGGGCAATCACCCATTCTACGTCCTCAGCCGCCCGCAGCCCGGATTCATCGCCGCCGATGGACTGGAGCCCGGCGACCGCCTCTCCCTCGCCGATGGCGGCACGGCGGTGGTCGAGGCCATCCGCCATGAATCCGCCGCGCCCGGCACCCGGTTCCGCACCTACAACCTCGAAGTCGCGGAATACCACACCTACTTCGTCGGCCAGCAGGTGGTTTGGGTGCATAATTCCTCCCACAGGGGGCCATGTGAGGTCTTCAAATCAATTTACCTCAAGATGCGTTCCAGGGCCCAGCCGGGCGAGACGCCGTATCAAACCTTCCTCGCTACTTTGGAAAAGATCTCGGCACAGAAGACGGGGGCGTCTGACAAAATCGTCTCCAAATCCGGAATTTCCGGCAAGGTAACCCGGTTAGCCCTGAAGGAGATGAATGATGAAATGTATGGGCTGGTGGCCAGCGGGCAATGGCACTGGAGTAAGCTTCCGAAGATGAGGGAAATGAAGAAGGACTTTTCCGGACTGGGCTCGGTCGGGAAAATTCAATTGGACGACATGCACCAGCACCATCTGCTGGAGGGCCGGTATTTTAAACGGATTAAGGGTTCGATTTCTGCTAAGCCAGGAGTTCAAGCGGCGGCTCATGCGGATGATGTGCCTGCATTTATTATGAAGGGCATGGATCATACACCTGCGCCCGGCACAGTGGCACACTCGCTCAATGCGATCATCGGCGAAAGCACTGATCGAATCGTAATCTTCAATGCGCACAAAACCGTTTACGCGCAGCATAATATGCCTGATGCATTCACCGTGTTCGAGAGTTGGTGGGACGACCATGGCTTGCCCAAGCCGCTTCCCTGACCTTCACATCACTCATGAAAATTTCCGGAACCATTATTTTGTCAGAGCTGCCAACGGAGAAGATGCGCTTGAGTGAAAACCAGATGGATCATGCCGTAGCATTGGTAGCCAATGATCTTGAGATGCAGGCTTGGTTCGCCCGATACCAGCAGCCAACAGGAAGGAGGCATTGGGTTTTCAGCTTTACTTTCGATCACCCCAGTCTGCGGCCCATGCTGAAACTTATCCGCGAGTCCACCGGAAGGACACCGACTCCTTGGCGGTTATACAAGAATCAAGAAGATAGTGGTGAACATTACTTTATTCGTCTTTGTCGCCATTACAGTCCGGCGGATCTGGACAAAGCACCCCTACTCGCTTTGTTTGCAACACACTGGCTGGCGAAAATGGCACCCCGCGATAACTGCGGTCCCTTACAAGTAATCGGCAATAAAATGTTGGAAAAACCCAAAGCCTTTGGCCGCTTGGACCCATATATCGTGCGCGGGATGAACTCCGGTTTGATAGAGCAGTTGAAGGAGCGGGGAATTCGAGGCTTTGCAGTGCGGGAAATTGAGATTCTGAAACGGAAGCCGCAGCACCAATGCATCTGGGAGCCATGGAGCACGGTGACGATGCCGCCGTGCTGCCTGCCGCTGGTAAACGATTGGGGAGAGAAGTGCGGGCCGGCGGACTTCAATAACCGGGGCTGCCACTATGAGTGCGGTCCTTACATGCCGGAGGAAAAAGTTTTCCTGCGTTCCGAAGTGGAAGCATTGGGGGACTTCGATATTGCCGTCTGCCGGGAACACGTTGGGATGGGGAACAACGACCGTTTTCCGCCCTTGGTGGTTTCCCAGCGGTTCCGGAAGGTGCTCAAGGAATTGAAAGTGCCGGGAGTGGCGTATGCGCCGGTTTGGCTGAAGGATCCCGGGGAAGCCCTCTGGGTCAACCCATGGGAAGAAATCCTCGGATCATACCCAGAACCGGTTCCGGTGGCCCCACCGGGCACTGCCCTTTGACGCGGTGACATGGGCTGCAATGCTGCAATAGCAATTTCGATTATTGAAGCTCCTGCCTGCTGCCGCTGTCTTCTTTTGGCTGGGCTATATCGTTGCAGGTTGGCAGTGGATTGGCGCTGCGGAGGCTGGTAACGTGATAGCTGATCGGATTCATCCGAGCACCAAAAGCAACAAAATTTACACCGCTGCCTGCCCGTTCCAAGTCTTCTGGCGTGAGGCTACCACGGATATGGGCTATGAACAATCCTTGATCTTTGACCGAAAGTCGTTAAAACCGCAGCGGCAGCCTCGCCGCTTTAGGGATTGGCGATGAACAGCGGGTTCTTTTTGCCGATGGTAGAGGGCCGAAACTTTGGCACTCCAGAGTGCGGGCAAACCATACCAGCGGGTTGTGAATCGGGTAATCAGGTGAAAGCGATGGGTAATAATGGATTGTATCCGCAAAGCCAAGTCCAGTTGAAATTGCCTAGACCTGCGGAGCCGTAACCATAAACTACGGCTCTTAAGCATGAATTCCAGCCTACCATTCTGGTGGGCTGATGCCTTCAGGGCACCACCAACGATCGCAGTGCTCATGGTGAAATACCCTCTGTTTGAGGGGACAGTTAAATTCAGACTGGCAAAGCCCTGGAGGACCTGCGTCGGCTAGGGTTGGGTGATGCGCAGCCGCATGAATTGGCGGACGAGGTTGTCCGTTGGCTGGGTGGTGCGCCAGGTGACGGTGGAGGTGCCATCGCCATTGTTGGTGGTGCTGAGGTAGGTGAGGGCGGAGCCCGCTGGGGCCCAGTTGGTCAGGGTTGGGGAAAGCTCAAGCAGGTAGCTCACGCCGTCGGCGGCATTGGAGCGGCGGTAACTGAAGGTAAAATAGCGGCTGGGCGTGGCACCATTGAGGATGTTCACCGTTCCAGGCTGGGGGACGAAGAAACTGCCGGGGTTGGCTGGCAGGGATCCGGTGGCATATTCCAGCAGGTCACTGAAACCATCGTGGTCTGAATCCGCCGCGGGGCTGCCGGTGCAGGCTGGACCTGCTGCGGTGCCGGGAGTGCCCCCGGGTTGGGCGCTGGCGCGGAAATTTTCCGCCGCATAGGTGGCGTTCGGGGCAGGATTGTTGAGCACCAGGCTGTAGTCGGCGTCCTGTGCCGCGACTGGCCATGGCTCTGCGGTGCCATACGCTATGCTGGCGATGACGCCGCCACTGGCCGCGAGCAGGGTGAGGGTTTCCCCGCCATTGCTGAGATTTCCCGTGTAGGCCCCCAGGACGCTGGTGGATAGTCCGCTGCCATAGCGGAGGGCAAAGGCGGCCTCATTTTCCACCACCAGCACCCGCGCTCCCGGGGCGAGGGTTAACCTGGCAGGGACGGCTCCGGCAAAGCTGAAGGTCACGCCTGCGGTGAATTGACAATTCGTCAGGTCGACGTTGCCGCCGCTGACATTCAGGAGTTCGATATACTCGAAGTTATTCCCGGCGGTGTAGCCGGCCGTGAATTCGGGCGTGCCGGGTGCCGGAGGTGCCGGGCGATAGCAGATTTCCGAAATGACGAGGTTGGCCGCACTGGCGGGGGCCGCATTGACGACGAAGCTGGCGCTGGTGAGCGGTGACCACTGGCCACTGCGCAGGTAGCGCGCTTTGATGGTGGCTGAGCTGTTCAGCACCAGCGGGGAACTGTAAGCGGTGCCAGCCACGGCACCGGTGCTGCTGCGGGGGTCGTTGCCATTGTTGGTGTAATACATCGTGCCGCCGCTGGCGTAAGTGAAGCCGGCCGGGGCGGTGCCGGTGTAACGGGAAATGGTGAGGCTGGTGCCGGCTGGCACATTGCCGCCGGAGAGGCTGAAGTTGGGTGGCCGGTAGATGGTGGTGCCGGAGACATTCTGGTCATCGATCCAAGCGAGCCGCTTTCTCAGGAAATCCTTCATCGCATCCACCTCGGCATCGGCGGAGTTATCTGTGCCGGTGCCGCTGTAGTTATAGTCGGCCGGGTTGAGGGTCGGGCCGCTCCAATATTTTGTCCGCCTGCCCGTATTGCCAGGATTCGGCCAGACGTAACTGCCCAGGATGGGCCATTGGCGGTAGTGGCGCATCGCTGGATTCTCAGCCAACGGAGCCTGATTGGCCATGCTATTGGTGACCGGGGTGGTGCTGCCATTGACCAACTGGCTGGCCAGTCCGTCAATGTAATTCAGGATAGTATTGGTGGCGAAGAGCACCCGGCGGAACTCCCAGTAGCGGTCCCAATGCAGGATTCTGTAGTTGGCCTCAGCTTGCAGGCCCGCCCAATAGTAATAGTCGCCAGAGCCCAGCTGGCTGTAATACCAGCCGATGTGGGTATCTCCAGTGGCGTAGTCGGCATTGTAGAGGGAAAGGTTGTAATCCCACAGCGGGGCACAGGAGACCTTGGCGTTGCGCTCCTTGTAAAAGTAGGTGCTGAGCCGGTAGCCATCAATCTGTTTGGTCATTTCCACAAACCACTGGTTGTCCACAAAACTCAGGGGATTGATGTAGGCGGGGTATCCAGTAGTCGCGTTGCCCGGATCCACCCCAGCCAGGGCTGACTCAAATTTGTTCATGTAAGCAGTGATCCAGGTTTGTTGGGCCGCATTGGGAGCCTCCGGTTCCACGAACTGGAAATTCTGGCCATAGGTGGCGGTGTTGAAGCTGGTGTTGCCGATGCCTGCCTTGTCCTTTTTGAAAATGTAACCGCCGCTGATGAGCGTGGGGTCGGTCATGAGTTCGTTCAGCTTTTCCAGGTTCACGCGGTCACCGTCGCGTTTGATCTTCTCCACCAGCACGTAGACGCCGCGGTAGTCGCTCCCGG
>Ga0114972_10002561_pt1 | contig 13674 bp, 10 predicted proteins | sample M_140807_EF_Meta_FD_87354 | JGI IMG/M metagenome (GOLD analysis project Ga0114972, IMG submission 87354) | Freshwater microbial communities from Lake Montjoie, Canada to study carbon cycling - M_140807_EF_MetaG | ecosystem: Environmental > Aquatic > Freshwater > Lake | place: Lake Montjoie... | reverse complement strand
TCAGCGCCAGGGCATGCAGGCCGGTGGTGAATTCCTCGGCCAGCGCCTCATTCACCATCCGGCTGCGCGCCACGCGGTTAAGGCCGGAAAACGCAGCACTTTCCATCGTCACGGTGTAATGCGTCTCACCACCCGGCGCAGCACCGGCATGGCCGGCATGCTGCGCACTGTCATCCTGCACCACGAGCCGGGTGGGTGCGAAGCGGGCGGTGAGGGTGGCGTGGATGCGTTCGGCGCGGTTCATACGTCGAGATTGGCCACTTTGAGCGCATTGCCCACGATGAACTCGCGCCGGGGTTCGACGACATCGCCCATCAGGGTGGAGAACACCGTCTCGGCATCCTCCACATCATCGACGCGCACCTTCAGCAATGTGCGCGCCTCGGGGTTCAGGGTGGTGTTCCAAAGCTGCTCAGGGTTCATCTCGCCCAGGCCTTTGAAGCGCTGGATGGTCAGGCCGCGGCGGCCTTGGGCGATGATGCGGTCGAGTGCGGCCATGGGGCCGCGCGCCACCACCTCGGTGCTGTCGAAGAAGAGTTTGGCCGGTTCGGCGAAATCCGTCTCGAAGATTTTGCGCCGCTCATCCAGCCAGCGCGCATCGCCGGTGTGCAGCAGGGCGGCACTCAGCGAGAAGCGCTCAGTCACGCCGCGCACCACGCGGGCCAGGTTGATCGCCCCGCCATCGATGCTGGCCATCCAGCCACGCTCGGCCGGCGGCGCCATGGCATCGAGCCGGGCGGCGAAGATCTGCGCGAGGGCGAGATCAGGCTCGGCGCGCAAGGCACCGGCCATGGCCGCCTGCTCGATATATTCGGAGGGCAGATTGCCGGACAGGCGCTTAATACGGCCCGACATCTGCCGCAGCACCTCAACCTCATCGGCCAGCGCCGCACCCTCAAGCAGCCGGCCATCGGCGAAGGCCAGCCGGGCATTAGACAGCGCCTTCTCAAGGAGGAAATCCTCCAGCGCGCGGTCATCCTTCAGGTAGCGCTCATCATTGCCGCGCTTGGCGCGGTAGAGCGGCGGCTGGGCGATGTAGAGATAGCCGGCCTCAATCAGCTGCGGCATCTGGCGATAGAAGAAGGTGAGCAGCAATGTGCGGATATGCGAGCCATCCACATCGGCGTCCGTCATGATGACGATGCGGTGGTAGCGCAGCTTGTCGAGTGAAAAGCCGCCCCGGGAGGGCTCGCCCGGGCCGATGCCGGTGCCGAGTGCCGTGATCAGCGTGCCAATTTCGGCCGAGGCCAGCATCTTGTCGATGCGCGCCCGCTCCACATTCAGGATTTTGCCCTTCAGCGGCAGGATCGCCTGATTGGCGCGGTTGCGGCCCTGTTTGGCGGAGCCACCGGCGCTGTCACCCTCGACGATGAACATTTCGCATTTGGTCGGGTCCCGCTCCTGGCAATCGGCCAGCTTGCCCGGGAGCGTGCTGAATTCCAGCATGTTCTTGCGGCTGACCTTGTCCTTGGCCATTTGCGCCGCCTTGCGGGCCACGGCCGAGAGCACGACCTGATCGAGCACGATCTTGGCCTCTTTCGGATGCGTCTCGAACCAATGGCTGATGGCATCGGCCACCGCCACATGGACCACCGGCTGCACCTCGGAGCTGACCAGCTTATCCTTGGTCTGCGAGGAGAATTTCGGGTCCGGCACCTTCACCGAGAGCACTGCGGTCAGGCCCTCGCGCATATCCTCGCCGATCAGTTCGACCCTTTCGCGCTTGGCCAGATCCTCGGCGAATTTCATCACCACGCGGGTCAGGGCCTGGCGGAAACCGGCCTGGTGGGTGCCGCCATCGCGCTGCGGGATGTTGTTGGTGAAGCAAAGCGCCAATTCGCGGGGCGAATTGGTCCACCACATGGCCAATTCGACGCGAATGCCCTCGCTCTCCTTCGAGATCAGCGAGATGGGCTGGCGGAATAGTGGCTCCTTGCCCTTGTCGAGCCATTCGACGAAGGCAACGAGGCCGCCATCGAATTTGAATTCCGCCCGCTGCGCCGGCACCGAACGGTTATCCTGCACGGTGATGGCGAGGCCGGAATTGAGGAAGGCCAGCTCGCGCAGCCGGCGCTCGAGGATGGCGAAGTCGTATTCGACCTTGGTGAAGGTGCCCGAGCTGGGCTTGAAGGTGACCTCGGTGCCATTGTGGTGGTCAGACGGGCCGACCACGCGCAGCGGCTGCACCGTCTCGCCATGCTCGAAGCGGATGAAATGCTCGACGCCGGCGCGCCAGATGCGCACCTCCATCCATTCCGACAGCGCATTCACCACGGCGGCACCCACGCCATGCAGGCCGCCCGAGACCTTGTAGGAATTTTGGTTGAATTTGCCGCCGGCATGCAGCCGGGTCAGCACCACCTCGGCGGCGGAGACGCCTTCCTCGGCGTGCATATCGACCGGGATGCCGCGGCCATCATCGGTGACGGTGACCGAGCCATCGCCATTGAGCAGCACATCGCAGCGGCTGGCAAAGCCGGCCTGGGCCTCGTCCACCGCATTGTCGATAATCTCGAAGGCCATGTGGTGCAGGCCCGAGCCGTCATCAGTGTCGCCAATATACATACCAGGGCGTTTGCGCACCGCCTCAAGCCCGCGCAGCACGGTGATGGAGGAGGCGCCGTAATCCTCGCCAGCGGCTGCGTTATTGGCCTCTTCCGGGGTGGGACCGGGGGTCGGTGTGGAGTCACTCATCTGTGGCGAAAAACCCTTGGAAAAAATGGCCCTTGAGCCTGACTGTCTTATAGCTGAAACCGGGGGGTTAAGGCAGGGGTAAATCGCGGTTTTCCGCCACCGCGCCGGGCGAGATCACGAAGCCCTGGGCGCGGCCGCGCAGGGGGGCGAAAACCTCCCATTCGGTGCCGGTCAGCCAGGCCTGGGCGGGCAAATCCACCAAGGCCTCGAAGAGGGCGGCGCGGCGGCTGGCATCGAGATGCGCCGCCACCTCATCGAGCAGCAAAATCGGCGCAAAGCCGCGCGCGGCATGGATCAACCCGGCATGGGCCAGCACGGTGGAGACCAGCAGCGCCTTCTGCTCGCCCGTTGAGCACAGCGCGGCCGGCACTGATTTCTCGCGATGGACCATCTCAAGATCGGCACGGTGCGGGCCTTCCACGGTGGCGCCGGCGGCACGGTCGCGGTTGCGGGCGGCGCGCAGGGCAGCGCGCAGCCCATCCTCGGCGGCCAGGGCGGGGCCGGCATCCAGCGCATTGGCCGTGGCGTCGCGCAGGCTGAGGCTGGCAGCGGGGAAGCCACCCAGGGCACCGGCCGCCAGCACCGCATCCAGCCTGGCCACCAAAGCGCGGCGGGCGGCGGTGGCGGCCACGCCGTGCCGCGCCATGGCATCCTCCAGCCCGGCCAGCCAGGTGGCGTCCCCGCCCTGCGACAGCAACCGGTTGCGCTGGGCCATGGCATTGTCATAGGCGGCCACCTCGCGGGCATGGCCGGGGTCCAGCGCCCAGGCCAGACGGTCGAGGAAGCGGCGGCGGCCAGAGGCGCCTTCCTGAAATAGGCGGTCCATTTGCGGCGTCAGCCAGACGGCGGCGACGCGCTCGGCCAATTCGGCCTGGTTGCGGGCGGGGGCACCATCGAGGCGAAAGACCCGCTTATCGGGCGGGCCATCCGGCGGCGTGCCGGTGCCGATCTCAAAATCGCCCCAGGCGCCAAAAAACCGCCCGGCCACCCCCCAGGCCGCCTGCCCCACCCGCGCCAATTCCGCCACCCGCGCGCCGCGCAGGCCACGGCCCGGGCCGAGCAGGCTGATCGCCTCCAGAATATTGGTTTTTCCCGCGCCATTGGGGCCGGTGAGGACGAGCATGCCAGCACCACTCTCCAGCGTGGCGGCCGGGTAGCTGCGAAACCCGGTGAGGGTGAGGCGGTGGAGGCGGAGCTTATCCGTCATGGTCGCTCGGGGCAGATATTTGCGATGTCGGAAATGCCAAGCCGCGTCGCAGTTTTCGCGCATCAAGCAGGCTGCGGAGATAGATGTTGCGCCGCACTCAAAGCCCCGGCGCGCAAAGCATGGCAGCGCCAAGCCGGCGAGGCGTCAGCCGCGTTGCAAAACAATTTCTCCAGGGCGGGCCGGGCGAAACATCGATCACCGGCGCTGCTGCCAGACCGGACCCGAAATGCCACAAAACATTCAAAACCGTTATACGAAACTCACACTCGCATCGGCATGAGCACGTAGAGCGCCTCAGGCCGCGCCGCATCCATCACCACTGTGGGCGCCGAACCGTCGGAGAAGCGGAACTCCACCTTGTCGCCGATCTGTTCGGTGATATCGGCGAGGTAGCGGGCCTGGAAGCCGATCTCGAGCGGGCCTGCGCTGTATTCCACATTGCCCTCATCCAGCTCCTCCTGGGCGGAGCCCTGCTCGGCGCTGGAGGCCTCAAGCCTGAGATGGTTGCGGTCGATGGAGAGTTTGACCGGGCGGGATTTCTCGCTGGAGATTGCCGCCACGCGGGCCACGGCCTCGGCGAATTCCTTCTTGTCGACGCGCAGGATCTTGTCATTGCCGCGCGGTATCACCCGTTCATAGTCGGGGAAGGTGCCGTCGATCAGTTTTGAGGTCAGCACGATGGTGCCGATGCGGAACTGCACCTTTGTCTCAGAGAGGCGAATCTCGATCTCGTCCTGGGTGTCCTCGGCCAGTTTGCGCACTTCGCCCACGGTCTTGCGGGGCACGATCACGCCGGCCATGCCGGCAGCGCCCTCGGGCATCGGTTCCTCGACGCGGGCCAAGCGGTGGCCATCCGTCGCGGCGGCGCGCAGCACATGGGCGCCGTCGGTTTCGGCGACGTGGAGATAAATGCCATTGAGATAATAGCGCGTCTCCTCAGTGGAGATGGCGAATTTGGTGCGGTCGATCAGCCCGCGGAGCAGATTGGCCGGCAGGGAGAAGCGAATCGGCAGCTTGCCCTCGGTCATGGAGGGGAAATCCTCCACCGGCAGGGCCAGGATGGAGGTGACGAAGCGGCCCGCGCGCAGCACCAGCGGCGCGTCACCGCCAGGGTGGTCCAACTCTATCTTCGCCGAATCGGGCAATTTGCGCACGATGTCGTAGAGGGTTGCAGCCGGTGCCGTGCTGCGGCCAGGGCGGCTGATCGCCACGCCGGCCACTTCCTCGACAATGGCAATCTCCATATCGGTCGCGGTCAGGCTGAGCGTGCCCTCCTTCGCGTCGAGCAGCACATTGGCCAGGATGGGGATGGTATTGCGCCGCTCAACCACGGATTGCACATGGGCCAGGGCCTTGAGCAGGATGGTGCGGTCAACAATGAATTTCATGGCCTAAGCCCCCAAATGTCGCAGCAGACCGATGGCGCGCGAATCGTGACGCTCCATCGTGCCACGATAGGTATCAGCAGCGGCCGGCGCGGCAAAGCGCTGCTTGTTTCAACGCCGGCCCGAGGGGGGCGGCGTGACGTTGGGCGGGGGCGCCATGCGCGCGGGTCCGGGCATGCTTGGCGCCGGCGGCGCGGCTGGACCGGAAGGGGCACCTGCCCCGGACGATACTCTGGGCCCAACCTGACCGCCCTGGCTACCCTGACCACCCTGGCTACCCTGGCTACCCTGGCTACCCTGGCTACCCTGGCTACCCTGACCACCCGGCCCTGGCGCCGCACCAGCCTCTGGCGGCCCCCCCGCCCCCTGCGGCGAGGCTGGATTGGAAGATTGCCCCGCCCCACCAGAGCCACCGGGACTGGGCTGCGCGGCGCGGCCACCGCTGCCCTGCCCGCTGGCGGGCCCGCTGCCCTGCGCCGCACCGCCGCGCATAAAGCCACCGCCGGGGAGTTCGCGCTGGCCAATGGCGGGGGCGGGGGCCGCGTCGACACCCGTCAGCCCGCCGGCCTGCCCGGTCACCCGGGCAGCATAGACGACCCGCGCATTCGCTTCGCCCATGGAGGTGGTGGGCGCCCCCAAAGCCGTGGGCGCGCGGCCGGCACCATCGAGATAGGTTTCGACCAGCACCCGCCCGACATTGCCGCCGAAGGGATTGGCCGGCTCGACACGCAAGGTCTCGGCCAGCAGCCCGCCACTGGTCATGCTGCCCTTGGCCAGCAATTCCTTGCCCTGAGCATCATCGGGAAGGTCAAGCCCCGGGGCCAGCCCGACTGGCACGCCGGCAATGGCGCCGCCGGGCTCCAGCTTGCCGCGCAAGAGCCAGCCAGCCTCGGGCGCCCATGGGTCGAGGCGTGAGGCGATAATGGCGCCATCGGCCCGGCGCAGCCCGCTCACTGCCACCACCTGGCCCGGCTGGGCATCACGCAGCCCCTCATCGGCCACGGCCTGGGCGATGAGGCAACGCTGGCCCAGAACCCAGATCGTATCCGCCTCACGCCGCTCCAGGCGGCCGGCCACGGCGAGGCGCATATCAAGCGCCAGCGCCTCGATGGCGCTATCGCCAAATCCGCCTGCCCGGGCCACCACGACATGGCCAAGCTTGATGTCCGCAGCCTTGGCCAGCGCGCCTTCGCGCGTGACGCGCAGCCCCTCGGGCAGGGCGAGCCGCACGCCATTCACCCAGATGCTGCCAAAAGCGGTGACGGTGCCGATCAGCCCGAGGCCGCCAATGCCGGTGCCGCCGATGCCACCCGCGGCAAGGCCACCGGAGATGCCGGTGCCGCCAATGCCGCGATCGGCGATGCCGCCCGTGCCGCCAATGCCGCGATCAGCCGTGCGCTGGCTGGCGCAGGCGCTCATCAGCGAGAGGCCGAGGGGGCCAAGGGCCCGCCTGCCGACGAGATATTGCATCAGTCCGGCTCCTGGAGGTTGTCTCTGGTAGAGAACACAAAAAGGCCAGCCATGAAACGCTGTGCGGCGGCCGGATCGGGTGGATCAGCTTCGGCCAGGGTCACGGCCATGGCGTTGAGTTTGGTCAGCATCTCCATGCCAAGCCGCCCCGCCTCTTCGGTCAATTGGGCGATGGCGGCCTCGGAGAGGCCATCAAAGGCCAGGGCGCGCTCCATATAAGGCGGCCGCTCACCGATCAGATTGTGGCCGGCGGCGGCAATATGGTCGCCCAGATTGCGGCCGAAATAATAGGCGAGCCGGTCCATATCACCGCTGGGGATATCGGCAGCACCCAGCAATTCCAACAGGTCGTCGGCGCGTTCGCGCACCACGCCCAGGCGGAGCAATTCGTCGAGCAGGGTGCGGCTGCGAACATCGCGGCTGATGCTGACGACCAGCGCCTCGAAGCTCGGCCCGGTTTCGGCCGCGCGGGGCAGCACCATCGGGCGACCCGCATTGTCGGACCAATCGGGATGGGCCAGCCAGCGGCTCAGCACCCGGGCCGAGAGCGTGCCAGGCCGCGACTTGGCCTCCTGCGGGCGATGCCGCAGCAGGCTGACATCCTTGCGGTGCAGCCCGGTGAGCAGGGCCACGCGGCTATCGCTCAATTCCCGATCGGGTAGGGCGAAATGCCGCGTTGCCGCGTCGACATAGCCGCGCTTGAGCAAGGTGCCGAGCATGGGAAAGGTCACGCCGAAATGAATCAGCACCCGCAGCAGCGGTGCCAAGAGGCGCTCGAGCGCGGCGGTGACTGCCGCGGGTGGGCCTGAAGGTGCTGCAGCTCCTGGAAGATCGGAGGGCATGAACTGGCTTTCCTGACCGTTTCTCGACGGTTTTACCATGGTGAAGTTTGGCGTGGGAAAAATCCCCGCGCCGCATTGGCATCTGTCGCTCATCATTAAAAAAAACACAAGCGCTTGACGTGGGTAAATTTCCCACATAAAAGGCGTTCAGGAGAAATGTCTCTCCGGACGAAAATTTTTTCAAAGGAGTAATCACTTATGTCTTTTTCGACGTCACAACGCGCGCCCAAGCCCCCCGCCCCCATGCCGGCCCCGCCGGTGACCAATGACCTCTTGCTGGGCGACGCCACGAACAATGTTCTGATCGGCGGCACCGGCAATGATACGCTCAATGGCGGCGCAGGCACCGACACGGCAGATTATTCCGGCCTGGGCAAGGGCGTGACCCTGCTCAGCCAGGGCGTGGTCGCCAAGGGCAATGGCGGGACGGACCTGCTGATCAGCATCGAGCACATCATCGGCGCGGCCGGTAAGGCCAATCTGATCGACGGCACCGTCGCCAACCCTGCCACCCAGACCACCAGCTTCAATATCGACCTGGGTGCCAATAGCCTTCAGGTGAATGGCATACCCGGTCTCGGCTCATTGAATTTTGTGGTCGACAATTTCAACCAGGTGCGCGGCACCAATAATGCTGACGTCATCACCGGTGCTGCGACCAATGACACTTTCTTCGGCAGCGCGGGCAACGATACCTATAATGGTGCCGCCGGCACGGACACGATGGACTACTCAACCCTGGGCACCGCGGTCACCCTGCGCAGCCAGGGCGTGATCGCCAAGGGCGCCCTGGGCCAGGACACCATCCAGAATATCGAAAAAATCATCGGCGCGACCGGCCAGGCCAATCTGATCGATGGCACCGTGGCCAACCCGGCGGCCCAGACGACAAGCTTCGCCATCGACCTCGCGCTGGGCAAGCTGGTGGTCAATGGTGTGCCCTTCCTGGGCAGCATCGCCTTTGATGTCAGCAACTTCCCCAATGTCACCGGCACCAACAATGCCGACAGCATCCGTGGCGATGCCAAGGCCAATCTTCTGCTCGGCGGCGGCGGAAATGACACCATTTCAGGCGCTGGCGGTGATGACACGATCGCCGGTGGTGCCGGTGCTGACACCATTTCGCTGGGTTCGGGGCGTGACACGGTGGTCTTCAACAGGGCATCCGAGGGCGGCGACCTCATCATCGACTTCCATGGGCGCGAGGACCACATCGCCTTCTCCGCGTCGGGCTTCGGTGTGAACCCGGGGGTGCTGCCGGCGTCCGAATTCGCCGCCAACCGCGCCGGTGTGGCCAACCGGGCCGAGGCGCAGTTCGTCTACGACACCGATGGTGGGCAGCTCTACTTCGATGCGGATGGCACAGGGGCCGGCCAATCGGTCCTGCTCGCCACCTTCCAGGGCGCGCCCATGCTCACCATGTCCGACCTCATGCTGATCGCCTGAGAATGGGCATGAGGGGGCAGGTCGTATTGGGTCTGCGGGCGATAAACCTGCTGACGCTGGGCCTGCCCCCCCTCCCGACGCTGCTGATCCTCGCAATGGCCATGGGGGTTGGAGTTTACACCAGCCCCAAACCTTTGGCCTGGCTCAGCAACAACCAGGCCGCAGTCACGTTCTGGCCCGATGAGGCGGAGGATGATCTTTCCGCCTGGGCTGATGACCTGCCCTGCCCGGAATGAGCGGCCTGCAGCCCGGCCCGGGCCGGGCTGCATATCGCCGCCATCACACCACCCGATGGCCCGGATGACCCCATCCAACTCCGCCACGAGGCCGAGGTGGCGGCGCCGGGCCGCACAAATTTGCTATAAGGCCACGCTCAGGGTGAGGCGAATGGCCACCGGCTCCACCGGGTGAAAATGCCGGCCCGCCACACCCGCCGCTTCGCCGCGCAGCCGCGAGAGATAAAAATAATCGATCTGGCTGGCCCGGGCACCCAACAGGTTCAGCGCATCGAGCCGCGCCGTCACGCCATTCTCGAAGCGATAGCCGCCACGCAGATTGACCAGCGCCGTGGGGCTGGAGCGGGCTGAATTATCCTCCACCAGCGACCGGGCGCCAAAAACGCGCAGCCGGACATCGGCAAACCAGCCGGGGCCGCCATCGCCCAGCACCAGCCCGGCCGCCGCCACGAGGTTGGGCGCGCCTGGAATGTGCCGGCCGGCGCCGGGCTGATCGGTGAAGCGCGCCTGGGTGGCGGCGATATCGGCCTCCAGCGCCAGCCAGGGCAGCAGCCGCCAGCGCGAAGTCCATTCCACGCCGATCCGGCGCGAGGGGCGGCTGGCCTCGGTGGTGCCGGCATCGCCCACAAAGATGATCTCGGAGCCCAGGGTGAGCACGAAAAAGGCGAGGCTCGTCTCCAGTTCCGGCAGCCAGCGGTGGCGCAGGCCGATCTCGGCGCCCCGGGCGCGCACCAGCAGCGGCACGGGGGAGAGCCTGCTCAGCCCATCGGTGGGATCGACCGTGATGGTGGCGCCGCGCAGATCATTGCTGTGAAAGCCCATGCCGGCATTGAGGAAGATCTCACTCCGCCACCACGGCCCGAAGACGAGGCCACCGCGCGGGCTGGCAATGGCTTGGGCCGCGGTGCCGGAATTGGCCGCGAGGTCGCTCTGCACCCGCCCGCCCAGCACATCGCCGCGCAGGCCGAGCGTGGCGCGCAGCCAATCCGTCGCGCGCCATGTCGCATCGCCCCAGATGGCGAGGCTGCTCTCGCGCAGCGCATCGCGGCGCAGAGTGGCGAGCAGCGCCCGCCCCTCGGTGCGGTAGAGGCCAAGGGCGATCTCATCATGCCGCCCCTGCACGCCGATTCGGGTGGTGAGCGGGCGGTCGAGCAGCGTGCCGGGCATGCTGTGGCTGACATCAAAGCCCAGCACCCAGCGCCGGTCGCGCTGCTGGAACTGGTCGCCCTGCGCCGGATTGTCGAGAAAATAGGTAAAATTGCTGAAGAGATCGAGGGTGGAGCGGATGGCATAGGCTTGGGCCCGGGTGGTGCCGGTCTCGCCCTGGAGATGGGCATTGGCCGAGAGGCTGTAGCGCGCAGCCAGCCCGCCATCACTGGGGTCGAGCGTGCCGAAGCGGCCGATCAGCCCGGCCGAGACGGCGCGCGCCGGCACCTGGTCCGTGGCGTTCCAGCGGTCCGAATAGGCCATGGCGGTGAGGCTGAATCCCGCCGCCTCGCCGCCCTGGCTGTAGCGGGCGAGGCCGTTGAAGCGGCGCAGCCGGTCTGCCCGCTCCCAGGGGCCATCATAGGCGGTGATCTCGCCCGCCAAGAGCAGGCGGCCAGGACCCAGCGCCTGGCTGCCCGCCGCCAGCCCACGCCAATAGCCGAAACTGCCCATGGTGGTTTGCAGAATGGGCCGCGGCAGGCTGTCCCGCAGCGACAGATCCACCTGCCCTGCATTGGCAAAATCGCCCTGATCGGCGCCATAGGGGCCTTTGCGCACCCGCATCTCGGCCAGCAATTCGGGGATGAGGAAGTTCAAATCCGCATAGCCCTGGCCATGGGCATGGCTGCGCATGTTCAGCGGCATGCCATCGAGGGTGATGGCCAGATCGGTGCCATGATCGAGGTTGAAGCCGCGCAGAAAATACTGGTTCGCCTTGCCCTCGCCGCTGTGCTGGCTGGCGATCAGGCCTGGGACAGCCTCCAGAATCTCGCCCGGACGGGCGATGGGGCGGGCGGCGATCTCCTCGGCGGTGATGACCCGCTCGGAGGCGCTGGCGAGCGGCAGGGGCGCAGGCGCGCGCACAACCACCTCTGGCATGCTGGCCAGTGGCTCGGCCCGCGCCAGGGCGAGCGTCATCATGCAGGCGAGGAAAGCGGCGCGCAGAATCATGGCGCTGCGCGCCGAGCAGCGGCTGGGTTCAGATATGCAGCGCCCGGCCATCCACGGCGAGTGCTGCTTCCTTCACCGCCTCGTTCAGTGAGGGGTGGGCGTGGCAGGTGCGCGCCACATCCTCTGCGCTGGCACCGAATTCCATCGCCAATGCGATCTCGGCGATCAGCGTGCCGGCATCGGGCCCGAGGATATGGGCGCCCAGCACCCTGTCCGTCACCTTATCGGCCAGAATCTTCACGAAGCCATCGGTATCACCCATCGCACGGGCGCGGCCATTGGCGGTGAAGGGGAATTTGCCGACCTTGTAGGCCTGCCCGCGCGCCTTCAACTGCTCCTCGGTCTCGCCCACGCTGGCGACTTCGGGCCATGTATAGACCACGCCGGGGATGGCGCCGTAATTCACATGGCCGCGCTGGCCGGCGAGATTTTCCGCCAGGGCTACGCCCTCCTCCTCCGCCTTATGGGCGAGCATGGGGCCGGTGATGACATCGCCGATTGCCCAGATGCCCGGCACATTGGTGGCGTAATGCGCATCGACGGTGACGCGGCCGCGCTCATCCAACGCCACGCCCGCGGCATCGAGCCCCAGGCCGGCCACATAGGCGCGGCGGCCAATGGCCAGGAGCACCACATCGGCGCGCAGCGTCTCCTCCGCACCGCCGGCAGCCGGCTGCAGGGTGAGGGTGACGCCGGTATCATCAGCCACGGCCGAGACCACCTTGGTCTTGAGCTTGAACTTGAAGCCCTGCTTGGAGAGGATGCGCTCGAAGCTCTTGCCCACCTCGGTGTCCATCGCCGGGACCAGCCGGTCGAGGAATTCGATCACCGTCACCTCGGCGCCGAGACGCGACCAGACCGAGCCCATCTCCAGGCCAATATAGCCGCCGCCGATCACCACGAGATGGCCGGGCACGGCATCGAGTTCCAGCCCACCGGTGGAGGTGACGATGCGCTTCTCATCAACGGTGACGCCGGGCAGCGGAATGCTCTCGGAGCCCGAGGCGATGACGATGTGCTTGGCGGCATATTCGGTGCCATCCACGGCCACGGTGCCGGGTTTTACAATCCGGCCCTCGCCCTTCAGCCAAGTGACCTTGTTCTTCTTGAAGAGGAACTCGATGCCTTTGACATTGGCGCCAACCACCTCGGCCTTGCGGGCCTGCATGCGCTTGAGGTCCAGCGTCACCTGGCCGACATTGACGCCATGCTCGGCCAGCTTGTGGACCGCCTCCTCATAATGCTCGGAGCTTTGCAGCAGCGCCTTGGAGGGGATGCAGCCAACATTGAGGCAGGTGCCGCCCAGCGTCGCGCGTTTTTCGACGCAGGCCACCTTCATCCCCAACTGCGCGGCGCGAATGGCGCAAACATAACCGCCCGGACCGGCGCCGATGACAATGACGTCGAAACTCTCCGACATGGATAAAACCCTCAACCGTTTTGCCGCAAACTGGCGCGGGTGGGGGTTGGGCGCAAGGGCGGGCCAGGGGGGAAGCCTGGCGCCCGGCGCTCAACTGGGCCAAAGCCTGGGACGCTGCGGGTAACGCGGCCTGAGGGCACGGCCGATCGGGTTGAATCGGCGCTGGCGAATGGCCCTCATGGCGGATGCCTCACCCGGCCAGGCGCCGAGCAGCAGCATGGGCAAGGCGAGCAGAAAGCGACGGCGGCTGAGCATGACGGGCATTTCCTGCGATTGATGCACGCAGGGATTATAATTGCCGATTCGTTAATTATGCAAAGGATAAATAGTCCATAGACTACAATCCAAAGGTGACATGCCGCGAGTTCTTCGCCTGCAGGTTGCGCAACCGCGCCAGCGCCCAGAGCGGGAAAATCCGCCGATAGCCGTGATAGCGAAGATAAAACACCCGCGGAAAACCGGTGCCGGAATAATCATCCTCATCCCACTCGCCGGCCTCGGTCTGGCTGCGCAACAGGTAGGCGGCGCCGCGCGCCACCGCCGGGCTATCGGCCTCGCCGGCCGCCATCAGTGCCAGGAGTGCCCAGGCCGTCTGGCTTGAGGTGGAGGCCGCAGGCCGCCGGCTTCCGGCATCGGGGGCGGTGCCGCCACGCTCGGGATAGGTATCGCCATCCTCGCCCCAGCCACCATCGGGGTTCTGGCGCTCTTCCAGCCAGGCAACAGCGCGGCGCATCGCGGCATGCTCATGCGGCAGGCCGGCGGCGTTCAGCGCGGTCAGCGCGGACCATGTGCCATAGACATAATTCACCCCCCAGCG
>Ga0114972_10002558_pt1 | contig 13684 bp, 11 predicted proteins | sample M_140807_EF_Meta_FD_87354 | JGI IMG/M metagenome (GOLD analysis project Ga0114972, IMG submission 87354) | Freshwater microbial communities from Lake Montjoie, Canada to study carbon cycling - M_140807_EF_MetaG | ecosystem: Environmental > Aquatic > Freshwater > Lake | place: Lake Montjoie... | reverse complement strand
GTGTTGATATGATTTCTTCGTAGTCTCGCATGCGTGTATTTGATCATAACCAAATAATTTTGCAAGACTTTTTAAAAAATTGAATGAGGTGCCACATTCAGGATGACGTGCTGGGGAGATACTCTTATATTTTGATTTAATCCTTGTGAGTATTGAATGAAGCTTTTTTCAGTGAGTTCGGGTTGATTGAGATAGCCGCGGGCTAAACAACTACCACCAATGTAAAGTTCCCCGATTTCCCCCTGAGTCACAGATTCTAGTTTTTCATTGAAAATAAAAGTTTGCATGGTTGGCCCGGGTTTGCCAATTGGGATAAACGGTATGGTTGGATCTATATTTTCCAAAGTTATTTTATGCTGCGCAATGGCCACCGTGGTTTCAGTGGGTCCATATTCATTAAAAATGACGTGATCTTTAAAACGACTTAGCCAAGTATGACAATCTGAGGCAGGTAGATTTTCACCACCTAAAATAATCGAACGTAAATAAGGTAAATGACCATGTTGAGGGGTGTGTGTATGGAGCAGAGTTTTAAAAAAACTAGGTGTGATATTAATAAGATAAATTTTTTCAGTTTCCAAGTAGCGTAAATAAGAGTCTGGATCTTTTCTAACTTCATCTGAACAAATGATTAATGTGGCACCTAACATCAAGGGCACAATAGAGCTAGTAATCCCAAAATCAAAAATATAGTTACTGGAATAATCGACTACATGGTTCTCAGAGAAAGCTGTGTAGGTTTGAAACCACTGGCAATAATGAATGACACTATGATGTTCAATCATAACCCCTTTGGGTGTGCCGGTTGAACCAGATGTATAGACCACGTAAGCCAAATTATCGCCGGTAGTTTGCGTGCGCACTTTTTCAAGTTTTAACAACTGTTCGGAAGATGGGGTGGCATCCTGATTGATAGAATCGAGATGCAGAATAGTGCCCGTAAATGATTCGAAGAGAGGCTGGTTAGAAACGGAGGTGACCAAAAGAGATGCCTCGCTTTCCTGCAATATCCACATTAATCGCTCGCTTGATTGGTTTGCGTCAAGCGGAACGTAGGCACTTCCCGATTTTAATACGGCAAAAATTGCAATGATTTGCTCAATCGACCGCGGTAAACATAAGGCGATGCGCATCTCAGGCTTGGCACCTGCTTGGAGCAATTGCAGTGCAAGATGATTGGCGCAATCATTGAGAGTTTGATAGGAAATAGACTGTGATCCACATTTAATAGCAATTGCTTCTGGAGTTTGGGATACGCGTTGCTCAAACCAAGTGTGTATCATGCTCATGATCTTGCTTCCTATTTATTTGAACAACCTACACACGTCATCCTCAGAAAGTCGTAAAAGAACTGTGTCATTCCCGCGTAGGCGGGAATCTATTCTTACATCGGTACTGTACCAAATCAAGGGTGGATCCCCGCCTACGCGGGGATGACACAGTGTGTTGAACATTATTCATCCTGAGGCTTTCACGCTGTAGAATCTTCTTTTATTATAATAGACGCTAGGGTTTCTCCAAGCTTTTTTTGAAAGTCGGGTAAAAGATTAGTAGCAATCGTGATGAAAGGCATGTTTTGGTCATTGTTGCGGTGAAAAGCAATATCCAGCGTATAGGGAATCACTCGAACCGGATAAGCGTAGAGTGGGATCTCGCGTTTGCGTAATCCCAGCAAATCGGCAGGAAGTGACTGTTCTGTTTCATTCAAGAAATCATTGTTAATATTCACGTTAATAAAAAATTTCTGGGTTCTATCAGCAGCTGCTAATGTTTTACAGGCGTTGATGAGGCTGTTGTTCAATTGAAATTTGGGAAAAGACTTGGCAATTAATGTTAACCCGATGTTGGTAAAAAAGGTTATCAACGGTTTTTTTATTTTAGGTTGTTTGCCAATAGCAGCAATTTTGATTAGGCTCGAAGCGCGCTGAAAGAGCGCTGTTTCATATGCGGATTGTTGGGCTTGTTTGGCCAAATCTACTAATGTTGTTTGGTGATTTAAACTCAGTTTGAGAATGTCCATTCGTAAAAAGCAACCCATGAAATGGTCATATTGTGGTTCGTCACGCGTGGATTTGAGATGGCTGATTAATAATTTATGCGGTACGCAACTCAGATCTTGATTGCAACATTGAAATAATGCCAGGCTGGTTGCTGCGCATAATACATCATTTAATCCAATACGGTGTTGAGCACAAAATTGGCTTAATTTTAAGCCAAACGATTCGGATACGGGGATATGCGTAGCGGCGATTGCGTGATTTGTTACAACATATTGTGTAGGGACTATAAATAAGCCTGTATCTTGTAAATAGTGTTTCCAAAAATGCTCGTCAGTATTGGCATGCTGTTGCACTGTGCTATTTTTATGCGTGATATAATGTTTGTAGTTTTGTAATAGCTCATGATTGTGCAATGTGGAGCGTTGCGTAATAAAGAGATAGGCATTGGATAGCTCGTGAAAAAATATAGCCATAGAGCGTTCGTCTGCAATCAAATGTGACATGCAGACATGTAATTCAATTTGATCATTGTTTAAATAATATAAATTGGCGCGTATCCACGGGGTATTGACACGCCAAAATCGTTTGTAAAACAAATCAGCATAACGCTGAGAGAGATATGATTCTGTTTCTGTATCGGAAAGATGCTGGAGAGAAGTGGTTATCCACTGTCGGAATTGCTTAGATGGTTTGGTGCAAGGCGTTTGTAAAGGGTAAAAATGATGGATATGGTAAGAAAAAACATCTTGTTTATGTAAAACCCATTGTAAGGCCGCGTCCAAGGCGGCTTTGTCCACAGATCCTTGAATTCGTTTGCGTCCCCCACATTATATTTTCTTAATTTGGGCTCTGCAAATTTGGTCACCCAATAGATGAATTGAAGTTCATGTAATGGGAGCACATGCGGATATTCTAAAGATAGGGTATTGGTTGTTTCTGCAGGTGGCGCTTGTTCCACAATTTTGGCGAATTGTTCAAGAGTGGGGGCATGATAAAGTGCGTGCACAGTCGTTGCTTTACCTAATTGCGCCGAAACTTTGGCCACGATACGTGCAGCTAGAAGAGAGTGGCCTCCCAATGCAAAAAAATTATCGCCCAGTGCTATTTGTTTAATAGGCAGGGTTTCAACCCACAACGCATGGACTTGGGTTTCTATATTGGTTTTTGGTCTGACACTATGAGTTTGTGGGGCATTTTTTGGTAGGGTCAATAATTGTTTGCGATCTATTTTCCCATTGGGACTTAAGGGGAGCTCATCAATAAATTGATAGGCTGTCGGTACCATATATTTGGGCAGATTTTTTTGTGCATATTCTTGCAATGCCGCAACGCATTGTTGTTGCTGTGATGCATCTAATTTATGTTCATTACTTAGATATGCGACGAGATGCAAAGGAATGTTTTCTTCTGTTTGCGCCACCACGATTACCTGTGAAACAGTTGCATAGGTGCTTAAAACGGCTTCAATTTCCTCTAATTCAATTCTATGTCCTAATATTTTAATTTGATTGTCTACACGCCCCAAATATTCAATATGGCCATCTGTACCATAACAACCGCGATCTCCTGTTTTGTATAAACGTGAAGTTGAATTAAATGGATCTGTAATAAAATGTTGGGCGGTTAATTCGGGTTGGTTGAGATAGCCACGTGCTATACCCTTGCCGCCTATATAAATTTCTCCTTCAACGCCTGGACCGCATAGTTGTAAATTCTGATCTAATATATAAACTTCTACATGGTCTATTGCGCGGCCGATGCCTATTTTATCGGTCTTCTTGCGGGTTTTTTTGTCATAAACGGTCATGAAACTGGCCCATATGGTGGCTTCAGTTGGACCGTAAATATTGACTAAGGATACTTCGGGGAATAATTGACTATGCTCTACTACCAATTGCTCGGTGCAGATCTCTCCGCCCACCATGATCCGTGATAAATTGTGATCCGGATCACGGATAAATGCCATATAAGAACGATAGATGGTTGGTGTGCAGAGTATGTCGGATATTTTTTGATCTCGAATTAATGCATTGATATAAGAGTGTTCTACAAAACGAGTCTCATTCACTGCGTTCAGTGATGACGCACCAGGGGAATAACGGCAATATTTTCTTGTTTAAAATCCCCCAACAAAGCGCTGTGCGTAATCAGAAATGCTGCATGGCTGTCTTCTAAAACAAAATTGATCCGACTAGCTGGATAAGACGGATCAATCGGTACGTAAGTACCACCGGCTTTTAACACCGCTAAAAAAGCAATAATAAGTTCAATAGAACGTGGAAGCTGGATCGCAACCAATGTATTCGATACAACGCCAGCGTCTTTTAAATAATGCGCCAATTGATTGGCTTTCTGATTTAATTCAACGTAGGTGATTTCGATTGAGTCGCAGACTACGGCAATACGTTGTGGATGAGTGATAGCTTGTACTTCAAAGAGACCGTGCAAATTTACTGCACTCATTTCCTTAGGTGTCAGTGCTTCTTGTTTGACTTGTTTTGAGGAACGCCACAGTGACATCATATTTGAAGTGCTTAAGTGGATGATATTCAATAAAATACCGCAGTTTATGAAATGAAAGTAACACCCTCCCTCGCTAACCTACAGAATTCGTCGTATGGGGGTGTGAGGGTATACATAAAACACTATGATTTATTGAACACAATATACTATAATTTATAAACTGGACTTTGGCCTTTTTTAATCCCAATACTCCAAGATCCGTTCGCCCTGAGGAGGCGCGAAATTGATCTTTATCATTATGCACTGGAACTCAACGCGCCGTCTCGAAGGGTTTCTCGATGTTGCACTGAACTACTTTTCCTTTCGTTTTGCGTGATGTGATACTGCATCCCAATCACCGCTTATCAAAGCCTCTTTCTTTTTTCTACTCCATCCCTTGATTTGCTGCTCGCAAGACAAGGCTTCCATTCTGCTAGTAAATTGGGCTGTATACAAAAGCTCAACAGGTAATCTGGTTGCGGTATAACAATTCGGAAATACTCTGTAGTGATGATTGTGCAACCGCGCCTCTAAATTGTCGGTATGACCAGTATAATAACTGCTATCGTTACATCGAAGAATATACACCCAAAACATGTGGACTTACCTCTTTTATTCCATTTTAAAAGGAGTTGTCAAAACTGATGAAACGAGTATCGTAACGTCTGCAACCCTTCGAAAGCTTCAGGACAATTAAGTACAAGGATTTACCAGTAATGACACATGAAATTATATCTGTTTTAGCTTCATTTGCACCTCTTTGTATGACAAAAAATGTGATCTAACCTTGGGTGATATCGTTATGATCATAAGAAGGTCAATATGGGTGAAGATGTATTTTTCAACGTCTAAAAATCAAGAAAAAAACACAGACTCTTTAAAAATTACCGAAAAAAATGTTAATTTATTGATTTATCAATTGGCATTAGCTGCATAATGATGGCGAGAAACCCTTCGAGACGGCGCGTTGAGTCTCAGTGCATAATAATAAAGATCGATTTCGCGCCTCCTCAGGGCGAACGGATCTTGGGGTCTTGGGATTAAAAAAAGCCAAAGTCCAGATAAAGCATAATTTACTATGATTTCTACAAGCAACAAAATGTTAAGGAAAAGTTTATGAAGCTCTCAGAAAAACTAGCTGCTATCCATGGACCATCATTCCAGTTGATAGACGCAATGAATATATGGAGGCATTGGAACAAGTAAGTGTTAATCAAGATATTGTGCCTTTTAGCAAATTTGTTGCCAGTTGTATCCATAGAATATAGATCACTTCGGCGGACAGTGAAACTCTGTAACCGTTTGTCCATCACTGGTCAATGATTTCAGGTTAACAGGAAATTGCCATAGCGTATGCAGATGCTTTAAAACCTCATTCGTAGTATGGGGGTGTAAAGGCATATTTTGGTATTGTGTATGATGTAACGTTAAATCGCGTGACCCATTCACATCTACCAGAAACACCTGGATGTCTGGTTCGTTATGACTTAAATTATATTGACTGGACAACGCTTCACGAATGCGTTGATACCCTTCTTCATTATGAATGGCACCAATATGCAAAGAGGGATGCCGTTCATCATCCAGCATATGAAATAATTTGAGATCCCGAATGAGTTTTGGAGAAAGGAATTGTGCAATGAAACTTTCATCTTTGTAACAACGCATTGCGGTATCTAAAGTAGGTAACCAATCAGTATTGGCATGTTGTGGAAACCAGCGTTTGTCTTCTTCAGTAGGATTTTCAGCGATGCGGCGGATATCTTGCATCATATGATAACCCAATGTGTAAGGATTGAGCCCAGAAAAATGAGGGCTATTGTAGGCGGGTTGTGCGATGACCGAAGTGTGAGTTTGGAGAAACTCTAGCATGAATTCATCTGTAACCAATTTTGCATCGTAGAGATCATGTAATAATCGGTAATGCCAAAAACATGCCCAACCCTCATTCATAACTTTGGTTTGTTTTTGTGGATAAAAATATTGCGCAATTTTGCGTACGATGCGCACGATTTCCCGTTGCCAAGGGGCTAAGAGCGGGGCATGTTTTTCGATGAAATATAAAATATTTTCTTGAGGTTCTGCTGGAAATTGTTGTGTCTGTTTGGTTTCAGCCAAATTTTTGCTTTTGGGTACGGTACGCCACAACTCATTGACTTCCGATTGCAAATAATTTTCACGATTTTGTTGGCGAATTTTTTCTTCTTGCAGGGACAAAGGAGCGGGATGTTTATAGCGATCGACACCATAATTCATGAGCGCGTGGCACGCATCTAGTATGGATTCAACGGCTACAATCCCATGGCGTTCTTCGCACTCACTAATATAGTGTTTAGCAAACATCAAATAATCAATGATGGCATCGGCGGATGTCCACATTTTAAATAAATAATTGGATTTAAAAAAAGAATTGTGTCCATAACAAGCATGTGCGATGACCAATGCTTGCATGGTCATTGTATTTTCTTCCATCAAATAGGAGACGCAAGGATTAGAGTTGATGACTAATTCGTAAGCTAATCCCATATGACCGCGTTGATAGCTTTTTTCTACAGAGACGAAACGTTTTCCAAAAGACCAATGGGTGTAATTAATTGGCATGCCTGTTGAGGCATAGGCGTCAATCATTTGTTCTGCAGAAATCATTTCAATTTGATTGGGATAGGTATCTAATTTGTAATCGCGAGCTAAATTTCCAATTTCTCGGTCATAGTCTGCAATCAAATCAAATGTCCATTCCGAGCCCGTTGATAATATTTTATCTGTCATGCCGTTTTCCTTTTAAATAGTTCTCGGAATACGGGGTAAATATCGGATATTTGATCAATATTTTGCATGGCAAAATTAGGATGTTGGGCAGCTAACTGCGCATAACCTTCCCACAAGCTTTGATGATGACGAGGCATGATTTCAATATAGGAAAAATATTGGACTAGAGGAATGATTTTTTGGCGTAGTAGATCCGTGCAATGAGGGGTGTCTGCATTCCAATTGTCTCCATCCGAGGCTTGCGCGACATACACATTCCAAGCGCTGGGATTGTATCGGGTTTCTATGGTTTGATGTAAAAGCTCTAACGCGCTCGACACAACGGTGCCGCCTGTTTCGCGCGAATAAAAAAAATCTTGTTCTGATACTTCTTTCGCAGACGTATGGTGGCGGATAAAAATCAATTCGATTTTGCTATAAGATCGCTTTAAAAATAGATACAGTAAAATGAAAAATCGCTTGGCAATGTCTTTTTTGATTTCATCCATAGAGCCTGATACGTCCATGACACAAAACATGACCGCATTGGTGGCGGGGGCGGGTATTTTGATCCGATTATTATAGCGTAAATCAATCGTATCGATAAAAGGAACGGTTACGATTTTTTTCTTAATCAACTCGATCTCATTCAGAGCTTGTTCTAAGGTAAGCCGATCACTGTCGATGGTTTTGAGATATAAATAATTTTGTTCGGCTGCTTCCAAGCGTCGTTTGAACAGGGCATTCACCGCCATTTTGCGTCCAAGTGCTTGGCGCATAGAACGTTGTACATTGATATTGGTAGGAATGCCTGTCGTACTATAACCTGCGCGTATCGTTTTAAATGTATTGATTTGAGCGAGCTCTTTTTTGACGAGGTCAGGCAATTCCAATCCATCAAAATAATACTCTAGAAATTCTTCGCGAGTGAGTTCAAAAATAAAATCATCGCTGCCTTCCCCTTCGTTGCTAGGGTCACCTGCGCCTGATCCTTGCCCATTTTGTTGCTCAGGGCGTTCAATTTTGTCGCCGGTAATATATTGATCATTGCCCGGAAGGACGATGTGGCGCATGCCGCCAGTAGTATGCTGAAACATGGGTTCAGCAATGTCTTTTTTGGGGATGATGACTTGTTCACCTTGATCAATGCCGGTGATACTGCGTTTACCGACGGCATCGAAGACGGCTTTTTTAAGATGATCTTGATACCGCAGCATAAAGCGCCGCCGATTTACGGTCCCCTTATGGCGAGTAGAACGTCGATCAATGAACTGAGTCATACGGCCTTCCAAAGAACTTCCCTCATTATTCCCCTCTCCCCGGACATGGGTAGAGGGTGTCCACAGAGCGGGTGAGGGGTTCCCGCCAAGTTATGGGTTGTTGCGTGGCTAATATGCTCTATTGTGATTTTCGTACTCGTAAATACCATTCACATAATAAACGTACTTGTTTTCTGGTATACCCTTTGTCTACCATGCGTGAGATAAATTCCTCATGCTTTTTCTTGTCATCCTCAGATGATTTCGCATTAAATGAAATCACTGGGAGCAAATCTTCGGTATTCGAAAACATTTTCTTTTCAATTACAGCTCGCAATTTTTCATAAGTATTCCATTTGGGGTTCACTCCGTGATTATTGGCGCGCGCCCGCAGAACAAAATTGACCACTTCATTACGGAAATCTTTGGGATTAGAAATGCCGGCAGGTTTTTCTATTTTTTCTAAATCTGCATTCAAGGAAGCGCGATCGAATATCTCGCCGGTATCTGGATCGCGATAATCTTGATCTTGAATCCAAAAATCTGCGTAGGTGATATAGCGGTCAAAAATATTTTGTCCATATTCAGAATAAGATTCTAAATAAGCAGTTTGAATTTCTTTACCAATGAATTCTACATATTTGGCGGACAAATGTTCTTTGATAAAAGCCATATATTTTTCTTGGATTTCTTGGGGAAATTGTTCTTGCTCTATTTGGCGTTCTAAGACATAAAGCAGGTGCACCGGATTGGCAGCAATTTCACTTTGGTCGAAATTAAATACTTTGGACAAAATTTTAAAAGCAAAACGGGTGGAAATCCCTGTCATGCCTTCATCTACGCCAGAATAATCACGATATTCTTGGTAGGATTTGGCTTTGGGGTCGGTGTCTTTGAGGCTCTCGCCATTGTAAACCCGTAGTTTAGAATACACACTGGAATTTTGGGGTTCTTTCAGACGAGTTAATACCGAAAATTGGGCTAGCATATGTAAGCTGCCTGGTGCGCAGGCTGCTTTGGAGAGCGAGCTTGAGTCCAAGAGTTTTTGATAAATTTTAGTTTCTTCAGATACGCGCAAACAATAAGGGACTTTGACGATATTGATCCGATCAATAAAGGCTTCATTGTTTTTATTATTCCGAAAGGATTGCCATTCTGATTCATTGGAATGCGCGAGAATGATCCCTTCAAATGGAATAGAAGAAAGCCCTTCGGTAGGGTTGTAATTACCTTCTTGAGTCGCGGTCAAAAGGGGGTGCAGAACTTTAATCGGTGCTTTGAACATTTCAACAAATTCAAGCAATCCACGATTCGCACGGCACAGACCTCCAGAAAAACTATAAGCATCCGGGTCATTTTGAGAAAAATCCTCGAGTTTGCGAATATCAATTTTACCTACCAAAGAAGAAATGTCTTGATTGTTTTCATCTCCGGGCTCAGTTTTAGCAATGGCTACTTGATGCATGCGTGACGGTTTGATTTTGACTACACGAAATTGTCGGATGTCTCCATTGAACTCAGTGAGTCGTTTGATGGCCCAAGGAGACATGACATAGCGTAAATGACGTTTGGGGATCCCGTAGCGATCCATTAGAATGTCGGCATCTTCATTGTAATCAAATAAACATAAGGGTGATTCATTGATGGGAGAATCTTTGATGGCATAAATCGGTGTTTTTTCCATCAAATCTTTTAATTTCTCAGCTAACGAAGATTTTCCACCACCTACGGGACCCAGGAGATATAATACTTGTTTGGTTTCCTCTAGGCCTTGCGCCGAATGTTTTAAAAAACCAATGATTTGTTCAATAGGTTCTTCCATACCATAAAATTCATTAAAGACAGGATAGCGAGAAATGACTTTATTGGAAAAGATACGAGAGAGTACTGGGTCATGGCGGGTATCTACCTCTTCGGGTTCGCCAATTGCCATCAAGAGACGCTCAGCAGGATTGGCGTAAACGGAAGGGTCGGTTTTACATAATTCCAAATAAGCATCCAAGCTCATTTCTTCTTGTTGGTTATTTTCATAACGTCGCACATAATTATTCAGAAAATCTTGAGTATCCATGACAAATTCCCTCTCTCATTTTTTCCACTACAGTATAGAACGAATTTTTAGTAGAATGGAATCTGTTATCCTTGAAAAAGAAGTTTAAATCTACTACAAAGGTTTATTGCACGGAAGTTTTAAGATTTTTAAGCGCCACATTCGTTCACAATGGAGTAGTTATGACGATGCCAGCCACTATTTACCTAAAGGATTATGAGCCGCCTAATTTCGCAGTGCACAAAGTTTTTTTAGCTTTTGATTTATATGAAGATTATGCGTTAGTTCGCAATGAAATGCATTTGGAGCGTCAACATCCTGGACCTCTACGATTACACGGAGATGAGTTGATCCTAGAAGGGATTTGGCAAAATGAGAAACCGCTGTCTACAGCAGATTATCAGGAGAATAATGCTGATTTGTTAGTATCCAATTTGCCGGATGTTTGTAAATTAACCATTGTCACCCGGATTTTTCCTCAAAAAAATACAGCACTATCGGGTTTGTACCGTTCTAAACAATTATTTTGTACGCAATGCGAAGCCCATGGTTTTCGTCGCATCACTTTTTTTCCAGATAGACCGGATGTCTTGGCGGTGTATACCACTAAAATTACTGCAGATCGCGCCATTTACCCTATTTTGCTCTCTAATGGCAATTTGCAGGATGCTGGTGACGGAGATGAGGGGCGTCATTGGGTTGTATGGCACGACCCTTTTCCTAAGCCTTCTTATTTATTTGCCCTGGTAGCTGGGAATTTGGCGTGTCGTAGCGATGAGTTTAAGACCCAATCGGGCAAAGTGGTTGGTTTGCATTTGTATGTGGATCCAGGCAATGAAGATCGCTGTGCGCATGCACTGCAGTCTTTAAAAAATGCGATGCGTTGGGATGAAGAGCGTTATGGTCGAGAATATGATTTATCCTTATTTATGGTCGTCGCGGTAGAAGATTTTAATATGGGCGCGATGGAGAATAAAGGGCTCAATATTTTTAACGCAAAATGCGTTTTGGCCCGCCAAGATACGGCGACTGATGACGATTTTGCCCAAATAGAATCTGTGGTTGCGCATGAGTATTTTCATAATTGGACTGGTAACCGGGTGACGTGTCGGGATTGGTTTCAATTAAGTTTAAAAGAAGGGCTGACAGTATTTCGAGATCAAGAGTTTTCACGGGATATGAATTCTCGAGATGTATGTCGTATCGAAGATGTCAAAGCTTTGCGCAATAGTCAGTTTCCGGAAGATGCGGGGAGTATGGCTCATCCGGTGCAGCCCAGCTCTTATCAAGAAATATCCAATTTTTATACGGCGACCATTTATAACAAAGGCGCAGAAGTCATTCGTATGCAATACCAATTATTAGGCGAAACAGCTTTTCGGCGCGGCATGGATTTGTATTTTGCGCGCCATGATGGTCAGGCCGTAACGATTGATGATTTTGTAAAAGCTATGGAGGATGCGTCTGGGGTTGATTTAAATCAATTTAAGCGTTGGTATTGTCAGGCCGGCACGCCAACGGTTTCTGTCGACATGAGTTTTGACCAGGGGCGTTTGACGCTGGCTTGCCGTCAATCTTGTCGGCCTACTGCAGAAACGGCTAAAAAACTTCCTTTTCATATTCCTATCGTTATGGCTTTGTTTGATGCAGCAGGACAACCTATTCCTGTAGAAAATCCTTTGCTAGAGTTACGTGAAGAAAATCAAACATTTCATTTTGACGGCTTGTCAGCGCAGCCATTAGTTTCGTTATTACGGGATTTTTCAGCGCCTATTACTTTAAAAACCTCTGCCAGTGAAGAGCAGACTTTAGGATTATTACGCCATGAAACCAATGGCTATGCGAAATGGGAGGCCGCACAGCAATTAATGCGGGATGTGATTTTGTTGTTATATCGCGGGCAAAGTCAGGCTGCGGAACCTAAATTAGCTAATATTTTTTCTGCATTGACGCAAGCGCTCGCGGATGAACAGTTGGATCCGGCGTTACGCGCAGAACTTTTAATGCCACCGAGTTTTGAAGATTTGATTGCTAGCGAATCAGAGGTTGATGTTATCAGCTTGGTGGATGCACGTAGGACATTTTTGACTGCGTTAGGAACGGCTTTGGCTGCAGATTTGGCTATGAAATTTGAGCAAGAATCTGCGCGCGCAGATGATGCGGTACATGGCGTAGCTATTGGGCGACGCAAATTGCGCCTACAATGTTTGTATTTATTGCTCAAGGCAGATGAAGCACAGTGGTTAAATGCTTGTGAAATGTTGTTGAATACAGCGAAGACCATGACGGATCAATTAGCCGGGTTGGTTGGGATGGTAAATAGTAAAGACCCAGTGTTGCAAGAACGAGCCTGTGCAACATTTTATAAAAAATGGTCGCACGATGCTCTGGTTCTAGATAAATGGTTCGCTGTGCAAGCAACGGCGGATGTGGAAGGCGCTTTGGACAAAGTCCATAAGCTGCTGGCTCACCCTGATTTTGTGTATACGAACCCAAATCGGGTACGTTCTGTGGTTGGCTGTTTTGTCCAAGGCAATCATAGGCATTTCCATGCTACGACAGGGAGCGGGTATCAATTTTTGACGGAGCAATTGTTGCATATCGATACGATGAATCCTCAACTAAGTGGGCGTTTGGCTCTGCCTTTGACTAGGTGGCAACGTCTAGATAAACCGCGTCAAATATTGATTCAAGCGCAATTGGATGTATTGAATAAACACGCGATGTCGAATGATCTATCGGAGTTGGTCCATAAAAGTTTGCCTTAGGGAAAGGCCCTGGGCACTGGCTTGTGTCGAATGACAATTGATGGGGAAAATGATATGTGGTTTATCTATGCAATGGCTGCCGCCATTCTGTGGGGGGTGAATTATTCACTTTCCGAAAAAATTGGGGAACGTATTTCTTTGATAACGTTGTTGGCGTTGGAAATGATTTTAGGTGCTGTTTTAATTGGTATCTATGCCTATTTCACAACACTGAAAACGGATGTGGCAGCATTGTGGACGAGCCCCCCATTGATGCGCTTACATTGATCGAGCTTGTCGTGATGATACTGGCTAATGTGGCTATTGTGTTATCGATACAATCTAAAAATGCCACAACAGCAGGTTTGATTGAGCTGT
>Ga0114972_10002557_pt1 | contig 13686 bp, 8 predicted proteins | sample M_140807_EF_Meta_FD_87354 | JGI IMG/M metagenome (GOLD analysis project Ga0114972, IMG submission 87354) | Freshwater microbial communities from Lake Montjoie, Canada to study carbon cycling - M_140807_EF_MetaG | ecosystem: Environmental > Aquatic > Freshwater > Lake | place: Lake Montjoie... | reverse complement strand
GCGCGCCAGGGGTCCCTTCCCTTCATCGAACCTCAGTAGCTGGCACCGCTGCGGCGCTGATGCACCGCCGTGGTGCCGGCCGAATCCAGCAGGCCGCCGTGGCTCACCTGGGCATACAGGATCCAGTGGTCGCCGCATTCCATCCGCGCCGACACCTGGGCCTCCAGCCAGGCCAGGGCCTCCGGCAGGAGCGGCTGGCCGCCGGGGCTGGTTTCGAGTTCCAGGCCGGCGAAGCGGTCGGCACCGGGGGGGAAGGGCTGCAGGAACTGCCGCATCGGCCCCGTTTCCCGGCCCGCCGCCAGCACATTGAGGGCGAAGCGATCGCCCACGTGCAGCAGGCTCTCCACCGCCCGCTCCCGCGCCACCGCCACCGTGAAGCCCGGCGGGTTGAAGCTGGCCTGGCTCACCCAGCTGGCCACCATCGCCCCGCCCAGGGCCGCTTCGCCCTCCCCCTTGCGCGCCGTGACCACGCACAGGGAGCCCACCACCCGGCCCAGGGCCTGCACGGCCGGGTTGCTGCGGCTCTCCGCAAGGCCGCCGCCGCCGCTGCGGCGCTGGCTGCGGCGTTGTTCGGCCTGCAGCGCTCGGCCCAGGGCGATGCCCGTTTCCTCCAGGGTGCGCAGGGTGGCCGGATCGGGGCTGAACTTCACCCGGATCGGCTCGAAAGCGAAACGGAAGCCGCCATCGCGCAGCTTGCCTTCGAGCAGGTCGATCGCTTCGCCGCTCCAGCCGAAGCTGCCAAACACCCCCACCGGCTTCTCGCGGTCGCCCTCGGCCAGCACCGTGCCCAGGGCCGAGACGATCGGCGTGGGGGCATGACCCCCGAGGGTGGGCGAGCCGATCAGCAGAGCATCGCCAGCGCGGATCGCGGCGATCAGCTGGTCGCTGGGGGCGAACTCACAATTGAGGCTCTCCACCCGCACGCCGCTGCGGGCCACCCCCTGGGCCAGGGCATCGGCGATGGTGGCGGTGTTGCCGTAGGCGCTGGCGTACAGGAGCGTGACGGTGAGGCCGGAGCGGCCCTGGCTTTCGCCCCAGCGGCGGTAATCGGCCAGCAGGCTGCGCCAGCTACTGGCGATCGCCGGACCATGGCCCGGCGCGACCGTGCGGATCGGCAGCGCATCGAGCCGGTCCACCACCGCCTCCACCTGGCGCGCCATCGGCGCCATCAGGCAGTCGTAGTAGTAGCGGCGGTCCTCCTCGGTGCTGCTGGGGTTGGCCTCGGCAAAGGCCTCACCGCAGAGGTGGGCGGCGAAGAACTTGCCGCTCATCAGCAACCCCGTGCGCTCCTCAAAGGCCACCAGGCCGCCGGGCCAGCGGGGGGTGGGCACCGGGATCAGGGTGAGACGGTGGCCGCCGGCCAGTTCGCGGCTCACCTCCTGCTTCACCACATCAATCGGAGGCAGGGGCGGCAGGGGGGCGGGCTCCCCTGTCAGGGCTGAGGTGGCCGAGGAGGTCACGGGGCCTGGGGGCGAGCCGGCGCCGGCAGCACCCGAACCCGGTTTCTGCTGGGTCCACAGATCCTGGAGCAGCCGCGTGCCGGCATTGGAGGCCACCAGCATCAGGGCGGGCCAGCGGACCGCCAGCTGGCGCAGCAGGGCCACCCGGTTGGGGTTCACGTGACCGACCACCACCTTCAACGCCGCATCGGCGGGAATCAGGGCGGCCAGCTTCTCCAAGAAGGGGGCCGCGAAGGAGGCGCCGGGCGGATGCACAAGCACCGGGGGCACCGGTTGGCCCGCCGCCGTGGTGCCGGCCTCGAACAGGAAGCTGTTGGCGCTGGTGCCCCGCTCCAGGCCGTATTCCACCTCGAAGCGCAGGCGCCGGGGACTCAGGCCCCGCAGACCGATGAGGCCCGGGTCAAGCGGCAGGGCGATCACCGAGCGCCCTTCGGCATCCAGGGCCGGAGCGCCCGGGGAGGGATCGGGCATGGCGGGAGCTGCGGAGGGGGAGGGGGCTGGCATCAGTAGTGGTTGCCCACCTTGCGGTGGTGTACGGCGGTGGAGGCCGTTGTGTCGGCCACATTGCCCTGCTCCACCACCGCGTAGATGATCCAGTGGTCCGGGCCCTCGAGCCGCTGGGCAACGCGGCAGCCCAGGAAGGCCAGGGCATCGCCCAGCACCGGTCCGCCGGCCGCCACACCATCAAGGGTGGCCACACCGGCGAAGCGGTCGGCACCGGGCGGGAAGCGGCGCAGGAAGTGGCGAAGCAGCTCCTGGTGGTTGTCCTCCCGCAGCACGTTGAGCACAAAGCGATCGCCCACCTGCATCAGGGCCTCGATCGCCCGGTCCTTGGCCACCGCCACCGTGAGCCCCGGGGGTTCGAAGCTGGCCTGGCTCACCCAGCTGGCCACCATGGCGCCGCTGCGCAGCGATTCCCCTTCCCCCTGCCGCGCCGTGACCACATACAGCCCGCCGGAGAGGCGGCCGAGGGCCTTGTCGAGGTCGCCATCGAGGCTCTTCATCGCCGCGATCGTGCGCTCGCGGGTGAGCAACTGGCCCAGATCGGTGCCGGCCTCCTCGCAGCGCTGGTAATCCTCGGCGGCGGGCACCTGGCGGATGCGCAACGGCTCGAAGGCCTGCTTCTGGCCGAGCCCGCGCAGCTGGGCGGCCACGGTGTCGATCGCCTCATCGTTGCCGCCGTAGGCGTCGTAGCAGGCCACCCACTGGCCGCTCTGCAGGGCTGCCAGCAGGGTGCCGATCGAGGCCTGCAGCTCCGCATCCGGCTGAGCCGGCCAGGTGGGCACCACCACGGCGCTGGCCTCGCCCACCAGAGCAGCCAGCTCCTGGGCATCGGTGGCGCGCAGATCCACCAGCTGCACCTGGGCCTCGGCCTTGCCGATGCCGCGGGCGATCGCCTGGCTGATCCGGTCGCAGAAGCCGTACTGGCTCAGATAACAAACCGCCGCGTAGGCCTCGCCCTTGCTGCGGCCGGTGCTCCATTCGCGGTAATCGCCCAGCCAGAGATCGAGGTGGTGGCGCAGCAGCGGGCCGTGACCCACGGCAATCGTGGTGATCGCCGGCAGGGCCTCCATGCGCTTCATCGCCTGCAGCACGCTGCGGGCATTGGGGCCCATCAGGCAGTCGTAGTAGAAGCGGAAATCGGGGGCGATGGCACCCGGATCGCTGTCGAACAACTCCTCGCTGCAGTAATGCAGGCCGAAGGCATCGCAGGTGTAGAGGATGCCGGTGCCGTGGTCGAAGGAGAAAATCGTGTCAGGCCAGTGCAGATTCGGAGCACTGAGAAATTCGAAGCGGTGGGCCACGCCACTCGCGGGGTTGGTGCCCAGATCCAGCTCCTCGCCGCTCTTCACGGCCCGGCTGCGGAAAGGCCGGTGCACCTGGTTTTCCAGGAACTGGATCGCCACCTTCGAGCCCACGATCTCGATCTCGGGGTGGAGGTCGATCAGGTGACCGATCAGGCCGGAGTGATCCGGCTCGGTGTGGCTCACGATCAGATGGTCGATCGTGGTGGGATCGATCTCCTCCTGCAGCAGCGCCAGCCAGGTGGCCTCGAACTTGAGATGGCTGGTGTCGATCAGGGCGGTGCGCTCACCCCGCACCAGAAAGGCGTTGTAGGTGGTGCCGTTGCGCAGGCCGAACTCGATGTCGAAGCGGCTGCGGTCCCAGTCGAGGGAGCGGATCGCGGTGGTATCGGCGGCGATGCCTTCCCGCTGGAGGGAGAGGCGTGCGCTGGTGCCCGGGGCGGTGGTCACGGAGGCGGGTGAAGTCACGCGGGCTTGGGTGCGGCGACCCGGAGGAGGGTGGGACTTTAGGAAGATTCCTGGCTGGCAGGGTTCATGCGGCATGGCCGCGGCAGGCGCCGGCCATGCACCCGGTAGAGGGCCTCACAGCCACCACCAGCTCTCGAAGCAGGCGGCCTGACCGCAGGCTTCCCCCGCGCCATCGCGCAGGGTCCAGAGGCGGGCACCGGCGATGCGGAAACGGCGGCCCCCGCTGTCGATGCGGATGCCGGAGTAGTCGCTGATCGCGTCACGACGGAGGGCCAGGGCCAGGGCGCCGGCGCGGGCCTGCCGTTCTGCGGGTTCGGCGGTGAGCCGGGAGGGCATGCCCACCAGGGTGCCCCAGGGGCGGCGCCACAGCCGCAGCGCCGCCGCGTTGGCGTAGGTGAGGCGGGGATCGTCACCGCCGTCGTGGGCCAGCACCACGCTGGCCGCCGCGAACAACTCCTGGGCCCGCAGCCGCAGGGGACGATGGCCGCCGCCCGCCAGCAGGGGGCGTCCGTAGGCCCGCTCGTGGCCGAGCAGGATCCGCTCGGCATCGCCCAGCCCCCGGGGGCTCAGCCAGGGGGGCTCAGCCTGGGGCACCATCGGCGCTGCCAACGGTTTCGGCGCCTGCGGCTTTGGCGCCTGCGGCTTTGGCGCCTGCGGCCTCATCAGACTCGCTGCCGGCCTCCATGGCGCGCACCATGGCCAGCTGGCCCGTGGCCACCCCCTGCTCCCGCAGGCGTTCAAGGAAGAGCCGGTTGGCCTCGGGGAAACGGGGTTCCTCGGCCAGGGGCAAGGGACCAGCCCCCTCCAGCCCCGATTCCCCCTCCAGGGCCGGGGTGATCACCACCAGATCGGGATCGAGGGCGGCGTCGTAGCGCCACCAGCGGGCCGGATCGGCGATGGCCGCGTGCACCGGATGGGGTGCATGCTCCCGCCGCACCACCGCCCCATGGCGCCGCCGTTCGGCCAGGTCAGCCAGGAGCTGGCTGCGGGTGCGGCCCCGCAGCTGAAACAGCACGAAGGGATCCTCGGAAAAGCGGTCGCCCATCAGGTAGTAGACGGCGCTCACGTGCTTGCAGGGATTGGCCTTGTCGGGGCAGGTGCACTCACTGCGCACCTCCTGGAGCTTGAAGGGAAACAACCGCTTGCCACTGGCGGCGAAGGCCCGCTCGATGTCCTGGGGCATGATCCCGGCCAGCAGCTGGGCCGACCAGCGCGCCTTCTGGCTCAGGGCCTCCAGCACATAGCCCCAGTCCTCATCGTTGAGCACATCGAGCCAGAGCTTCACCTTGTAAGGGTCCTCTCCGGTGCCCTGCACGCGGGCATGGACACGGCGCCCCTCAAAGCGAATCGACACCACGTTGCCGGAGCGGGCGTAGTCCCAGGCCCGCTCCAGCCGTTTCTTGAAGCGGTAGGCGTTGATCAGCTCCATCCACTGCTCCACCCACCAGGGCTGCTGGCCCAGGCCCTGCTGGCCCAGCTGGGTGGTGATTCCGTTGCTGTTTCCCGATGCGGAAACGACCATGCTCGGCAGGGTTGGCGCAGGATGATTGCTATCTAGTCTGCCCCTTGAGCGCCGCATGCAGGCGCGCCCAACGCCGGGCCTTGAACCTCTCCCAGCCCACCTCTGCGAGCCCCTCACCCGGGCGGCCCGAACCTCCGAGATCCCCGGCAACCCCTCTGGTGCGCTGACCATTGCCCAACCCCCCACCCCTGATCATCGGCGCCGGGGTGGCGGGTCTGGCCATGGCGGTGGGCTGGCGGCAGGTCCATGGGGAGACCCCGCTCCTGTGTGAACGGATGGAGGCCCCCGCCCACCAGGGCTTCGGTTTCCTCCTGCTGCCCCGGGGGCTCCAGGCCCTGCGGGCCCTCGGCGTGGATGCCGACCGGGAGCTGGAGCCCCACCCGATCGAGCACACCCGCCTGGTCACGCCCGAGGGCGAGACCATCGCGGCCCATCGCCTCGAGCCGGGCACGCTGGCGATCGACCGTGCCCGTCTGGTGGAGGCGCTGCGAAGCCGGCTGGATGGCCGCCGGATCCTCGGGGGCAGATGGTTCGAGACGCTGCATCGCTCCAGCGCCGGGCGCGTGAGGGCCGTGGGCTTTCGTGGCGGTGAGCAGATCGCGGCCGACCTGGTGTTCGGCGCCGACGGGGCGGTGTCGCGCTGCCGCCGGGCCCTGCTGGAACGCCCTGGGGAGCCGTGGATGCCGGGCGCCGCGGCACAGGTGCAGGAGATCGTGGCCCTGGTGCGCGATCCGGCGCTGGTGGCCCGGCTCGGCACCGAGATGCTGAAGATCGTGGTGCCCGGCGCCGGGGTGGCCGTGGGCCTGCTCCCCCTATCCCGCGGCCGGCTGGTGTGGTTCGTGCAGTTCGACACGGCGCGCCACGGCCGACCCGCCGCCGCGGGACCGATGGCCTTCCTCGAGACCCTGCTACGGCCCTTTCCGCCCTGGTTACGGGAGATGGTGGCCGCCACGGAGAGCGGGCATCCCCACCATTGGCGCCCCCTTGATCTCGACCCGCCAACCCGGTTGGTGGGGGCCAACATCGCCCTGCTTGGGGATGCGGCCCACCCCCTGCTGCCCTTCACCAGCCAGGGGCTGAACCTCGCCCTTGAGGATGCCTGGCTCCTGCGCGATCTGCTCCGGAACGCCGCGGATCCCGCCGCGATCGCGGCCGCGCTGCTGACCTACGAGCGCCAGCGGCTGCCGCTGCTGCGGCACTACGTGGCGGCGGGTCGGGGGATGGCCGCCGCCTTCGTGGCCCTGGGCCCCGACCGGGGGCTGCTGCCGGTGGCAACGTGATCCCCCCTGCCGCTCCCCGCTTCGATGACGCCGCGGTGCCGCTGCCCCTGCTGCGCCAGCGGGCCTTCAACCAGCGCTGGGCCGAGCAGCCGGAGGGGGTGATTCCGCTCACGGCCGCCGATCCCGATTTCCCGGCTGCTCCCGTGATCCGGGAGGCCCTGATCGCCCAGGCCCAAGACGGGGTGTTCAGCTACGGACCACCCGGCGGCCTGCCCCTCTTCCGCGAGGCGGTGGCCCGCGATCTGCGGCAGCGGCGGGGGGCGGCGGTGGCGGCGGCCGGGGTGATGGCGGTGAACAGCGCCGCCGCCGGGTTGGCCCTGGTGGCGCGGCACTGGCTGCGGCCCGGCGATGAGGCGATCGTGTGGGATCCGGTGGATTTCCTGCTGCCCCACACCGTGCGGGCCGCCGGAGGGGTGCCCGTGCTCTGGCCGATCGGGCGCCACGACCCTCTGGATCTGGACGCCCTGGAGCGGTTGATCACGCCCCGCACCCGGCTGCTCTGCCTCTGCAATCCCCACAACCCGCTGGGTCGCTGCTTCAGCCGCGTTGAGCTGGAGAGCCTGGGCCGCTTCTGCCTGGAGCACGGCTTGCGGGTGCTCAGTGATGAGGTGTGGAGCGACATCGTGTACCCGCCCGCCGTGTTCACCAGTTGGCTGGCCCTGGAGCCCTCCCTGGCGGCGATCGGCGCGGTGGTGCAGGGCTTCTCGAAGGGATTCGCCCTGGCGGGACTGCGGGTGGGCGCTGTGGCGATGGCCGATCCGGATGCCCTCGCGCGGCTGCTGGCCGCCAGCGACCAGCCGAGCACCGTGGATGGGGTGGCCACCCTCAGCCAGGTGGCGGCCGCGGCGGCCTGCAGCGAGGCGGGCCTGGCCTGGCTGGCGGCCTTCCTGAAGCATCTGCACCAGCGCCGAGACCAGACCCTCGCCGCCCTTGGCGCGATCCCCGGCCTCAGCGTCAGCTGCCCCGACGCCACCTATGTGACCTTCGTGGGCCTGCCGCCCGGTGGGGAGGCTGCCGAGGCGCTGGTGGAACGGCTGCGGCGCGACCATGGGCTGGCCCTGGTGCCCGGCAGCCCCCGCTGGTTCGGTCCCGGCGGCGCGGGCCACGTGCGCCTCTGCTTTGCCACCAGTGAGGGGATCCTGGCCGAGGGGCTGCGGCGCTTCGCCGCGGGGATGGCGGCCGCGCCGTCCCAGCCCGAGGCGGGCTGAGGTCGCGAAGTCGCAGGTGTTGGCGGGGGCAGGCAGGTGGAGGCCAGGCCGTTGGCAGGGAAGGCCCGGCCAAGGCGCCAGGTGGGCCTTCTGCCGAAGCGCACGCCCGGCGGCCCCGGCCGCTCAGCTCTCCTCGAGGGCCACCAGATCCCGGAGCTGGCCGATCTCGAGACCGCCCAGCCAGTCCTCGCCGCTGCCCACGATGTCGGCGGCGAGCTTGGATTTCTCCTGGATCATCCGGTCGATCCGCTCCTCCACCGAGCCGCTGGTGATGAACTTGTGAACCAGCACCCGGTTGGTCTGGCCGATGCGGTAAGCGCGGTCGGTGGCCTGGTTCTCCACGGCCGGATTCCACCAGCGATCGATGTGGAACACATGGCTGGCCCGGGTGAGGTTGAGGCCCACGCCGCCGGCCTTGAGGGAGAGCAGGAACAACTGGGGTCCGCGCGGATCCTCCTGAAAGCGATCCACCATCGCCTGGCGTTCGCTCTTGCTGGTGTTGCCGTAAAGGAAGGGCACCTCCTGGCGCCAGCGGCGCTCCAGGTGCACCTTGAGCAGCTGCCCCCATTCGGCGAACTGGGTGAACAGCAGGGCCCGGTCGCCCGCCTCGATCACCTCCTCGAGGATCTCCTCGAGCCGCTGCACCTTGGCGCTGCGGGCCGCGAAGCCGGCATCCACCGCCTGCTCCTTGAGGGCCAGGGCCGGGTGATTGCAGATCTGCTTGAGCTTGGTGAGCAGGGCCAGCACCTGGCCGTGCTTCTGGCCCAGAGGGGCGCGGGCGATGGCATCGAGGCTCTCCTCCACCGTTTTGGTGTAAAGCTTCCGCTGCTCGGCGCTGAGACCCACCCACTCGCGCAGCTCCACCTTCTCGGGCAGGTCGGAAATGATCGATTTGTCGGTCTTGAGGCGGCGCAGGATGAAGGGGCCCACGCGGGCCTTGAGGTCGCGCAGGGAGCTCATGTCGCCGTAGCGCTCGATCGGCAGGCGGTAACGCTGGCGGAAGAAGGGCTCATCCCCCAGCACCCGGGGATTGAGGAAGTCCATCAGGGCCCAGAGCTCGCTGACGCGGTTCTCCACCGGCGTGCCGGTGAGGGCGATGCGGAAGCGTCCCTTCTTGCCGGGGCGGCCCAGGTCGCGGGCGGCCTGGCTCTGCTTGGCAGCGGGATTCTTGATCGCCTGGGCTTCATCGATCACCACCCCCTGCCAGTCGATCCGCTCAAGCAGCTCGCTGTCGCGCTGGAGCAGGCCGTAGCTGGTGAGCACCAGATCGACACCCTCGAGGGCCTTCTTCAAGGCGGCCTCCGTGGCAGGCCGGCGCGGACCGTAGTGCTCCCGCACCCCCAGTTCCGGCGTGAAGCCCGCCGCCTCCCGTTTCCAGTTGGTGAGCACCGAGGTGGGAGCCACCAGCAGCACCGGCCGCCGCAGTTCCTCCTCCGCTTTGAGGTGCTGCAGGAAGGCCAGCAGCTGGACCGTCTTGCCCAGGCCCATGTCATCGGCCAGGCAGGCGCCCTGGTCGAAGCGGTGCAGGAAGGCCAGCCAGCCCAGCCCCCGCTCCTGATAGGGCCGCAGCTGGCCGGCGAAGCCCTCCGGTGCCGGCAGCGGATCGGGGGCCTTCTGCTGGTGGTACTGCTCCAGCACCGCCTGGAGCCGCGGCCCCGGATCGAAGTGGTGCACCGGCAGCCGATGGAAGGTGTCGCCGTCGGTGGCGGTGAGGCGCAGGGCATCGTCGAGGCTGAGGCTGGGCTTGGCGGCGCAGAAGCGTTCGGCGTTGCGTTGATCACTGGGGCGCAGTTCGATCCAGGCGCCCTTGTGCTGCACCAGCGGGCTGCGCTTGGCCCAGAGCCGCTCGAGGTCGTTGAGGCTGAGGGTGACCCCGCCGATCATCAGCTCCCATGACCAGGTGAGGTCCTCACCGAGGCTGAAGCCACGGGAGCGGCTGGGCAGCTCAGCCACGATCGCCAGGCCCAGCCGACTGGCCAGGCCACCGCTGAGGCTGGGGGGCAGCACCACGCCCACGCCCACATCGCGCAGCTGGCTGGCGGCGGTGCGCACCAGCACGAAGGCCTCGGCCGGGGTGAGCTGCATGGTTTCCGGGGCCGCCGAGTCGAGGCCCCTGCCGATCGGCTCGAACACCTGGAGGGCGCGCCCCAGGCCCTCCAGGAGCAACTGGCCGGGCTGCTGCACCTCCACCTCGCCCATCTGCAGGGTGGTGTCACCGGCATTCCACACGACCCCCGCCGGCAATCGCAGACTGGGTTCCGCCTCGGCCTGCAGGGAGAAGCGCAGCTCCCAGAGCTCCTCCTCCGGCGGCGGGGCGAACAGCTCGAGGCAGGCCCGGGCTGGCGCCACCCGCCCCGCCACCGCTTCGCGCCAGTGGTGGGTGGCGATCTCCAGCCGCTCGATCGCCTCCTCATCCACGGCGATCTGGCCGTCGCCGGGGCCCAGCGCCTTCTGCCAGGCCGCCAGCAGCGGATCCAGACCGGTGGGCGGCGGCTTGAAGCCCGACCGCAACTGGCCCGCCAGCAGCGCCTCCAGCAGACTCGCCACCCGCAGCCGGCCGCTGCCGGGCCGGCGGCAGGCCAGGGCCTTCTCGCCGGAGGATCCGGGCCCGATGGCGCAGGTGGCCACCTGGGGCAGCCGAATCGCCATCTCTTCAAGCCGGCGGCGGTCGCCTTCGCGGTTGAGCAGGGGCCACCAGCGGGCCTGGCCCTCCTCCACCAGCGGCAACCAGCGGCCTCGGGCGATCAGGCTGAGGGCCCAGCGCTGCAGATGGCTCCACCAGCGCAGTTCATCGGCCAGCTCGGCGTGGTGGCCGGAGAGAGGCAGGCGACTGAGCCATTCGCCCGCCGCGCCGGCCTCCAGGGCCCAGCCCTCCACATGCCAGGGCCACCACTGCGGGTCCTTCGGGATGGGTTCGCCGGCCTGCAGGGGCAGGCCGCTCCAGGCCGCTTGCGCGGATTGGCGCTTGCCCTTGAGGGCCTGGCTGCGGCTCGGCAGGGTGAGCACCGCCTCGGCCGGACGAAGGTCGTCGGTCCAGAGATCGTTGTCGTCGAGCCAGCCGCCGATCGCGTCGAGATCGAGGGCGAGCGGGTGTTCGGGCACGTCAGGGCCCGGTTGCACCGGCGTGGCCACCCGCCAGGTGTCAGCCCAGAGCAGCAGGCGGCCACCGGCCCCCTCGGGGGGATAGAGCCAGGTGGCATGCAGCAGGCTCATCGGAGGCTCATCGGACCGTTGAACGGCCGCGCCGCTGGATCATGGCCGCAGGGTGGGCAGCAGGTAGGGCGTCAGGCGCCGGATGGCGTGCAACAGCAGTGCGCTGCCTACAAGGGGCAGCCAGAGCGGCAGCCAGGCCCGGGCAAGCTCCATCATCAGGGATGGCGCAAGCCTGATCAGATTCGCATCCTGCTGCAGGAGGGCGCCTGCCTCCGCCCCCCCGCCGGCTCCGAGGCTGCGGATGCCGCACACCGCCCCCACCAGACCGGCCTGCAGATGGCCGTCATCGGGGTCGACCCGCTGCAGATGGAAGGCCAGCAGGCCATAGAAGAAGCCGCAACCCGCCGAGCGCAGCAGGGAATCCAGCAGGACGGCCGCACCCGTGCCGACCCGGCCGGGATCCAGCAGGGCCAGGGGCAGGCTGAGGGCAGCGGCGAGGGTGGCGGCCAGCAGGGCCCAGCCGAGGGAGCGGAGCCGGAGCCGGGCGCGGCTCTCGATCGGCAGCGGGGTCACGGGGGCCGGATCGCGTGGCGCCATCATGCCTGGCCCGGTGCAGAGCGGCCGGAGCGCCCCTGGGGTCGCTGGGGGATCATGGGCTGATCCGCGCCTCCGCCCCAGCCCATGGCCGCCGATTCCTCCCCCGCCAACCCCGGGCGAACCAGGCCCCGCAGCGGCGACGAGATCCGGGCGGCCTTCCTGCGCTTCTACCAGGAGCGGGAGCACCATCCGATCGCCAGCGCCTCCCTGGTGCCGGAGGACCCCACGGTGCTGCTCACGATCGCGGGCATGCTGCCCTTCAAGCCGGTGTTCCTCGGCCAGCAGGAGCGGCCGGCGGCGCGGGCCACCAGCAGCCAGAAGTGCATCCGCACCAACGACATCGAGAACGTGGGCCGCACGGCGCGGCACCACACCTATTTCGAAATGCTGGGAAACTTCTCCTTCGGCGATTATTTCAAGGAGCAGGCGATCGCCTGGGCCTGGGAGCTGAGCACCGGCGTATTTGGCCTCTCGCCAGAAAATCTGGTGGTGAGCGTGTTTCGTGAAGACGACGAGGCCGAAGCGATCTGGCGCGATGGGGTGGGGGTGAACCCCAAACGGATCATCCGCATGGATGAGGCAGACAACTTCTGGGCCTCCGGCCCAACCGGCCCCTGCGGCCCCTGCTCAGAGATCTACTACGACTTCAAGCCCGAACTCGGCGACGACGCCATCGATCTGGAGGACGACTCGCGCTTCATCGAGTTCTACAACCTCGTGTTCATGCAGTACAACCGCGACGCGGAGGGCACCCTCACGCCGCTGGCCAACCGCAACATCGACACCGGCATGGGCCTCGAGCGCATGGCCCAGATCCTGCAGCAGGTGCCCAACAACTACGAAACCGATCTGATCTATCCCCTGATCGAAACGGCAGCGAATCTGGCGGGGGTGGATTACCGCGGCCTCGATGAGAAGGGCAAAACTTCCCTCAAGGTGATCGGCGACCACAGCCGCGCCATCACCCAGCTGATCTGCGACGGGGTGACGGCCTCCAACCTGGGCCGCGGCTACATCCTGCGTCGCCTGCTGCGGCGCGTGGTGCGCCACGGACGGCTGCTGGGCATCAACAGGCCCTTCCTGAGCGCGATGGGCGAAGCGGCGATCGCGCTGATGCAGGACGCCTACCCCCAGCTGATCGAGCGGCGCGCGGTGATCCTGGCCGAGCTGGAGCGCGAGGAGGCTCGCTTCCTGGAAACCCTCGAGCGCGGCGAGAAGCTGCTGGCCGAGGTGCTGGCCGCCAAGCCCGGCCAGATCTCCGGCGAGCAGGCCTTCGAGCTCTACGACACCTACGGCTTCCCGCTGGAGCTCACCGAGGAGATCGCCGAGGAGCATGGGCTCACGGTGGATCTGGCCGGCTTTGAGGCGGCGATGGAGGCCCAGCGCCAGCGGGCCAAGGCGGCGGCGGTGAGCCTCGATCTCACGTTGCAGGGGGCGATCGAGCAGATGGCCGCCGAGCTCGACGCCACCACCTTCAAGGGCTATGAGGCGCTGGAGCACCCCAGCTGCGTGCTGGCCCTGGTGGTGAACGGCCAGCCGGCCGAGCGGGCCGCAGCGGGCGATGCGGTGCAGCTCGTGCTTGATTCCACCCCCTTCTATGGCGAGGGCGGCGGCCAGGTGGGTGACCGCGGCGTGCTGGCCGGCGAGGGCAGCGGCGGTGAGGGGGTGATCGTGGCGATCGAGGCCGTGGGCCGCAACCGCAGTGTGTTCGTGCACAGCGGCCGGGTGGAGCGGGGCAGCCTGGCGGTGGGCGATCTGGTGACCGCCCGGGTGGACCGCGCCTGCCGCCGCCGCGTGCAGGCCCACCACACCGCCACCCACCTGTTGCAGGCCGCCCTCAAGGAGGTGGTGGACCCCTCGATCGGCCAGGCCGGTTCCCTGGTGGATTTTGAGCGGCTGCGCTTCGATTTCCACTGCCCCCGCGCCGTGAGCACCGCCGAGCTGGAGCGGATCGAGACCCTGATCAACGGCTGGATCGCCGATGCCCACGCGCTGGAGGTGCAGGAAATGGCGATCGAGCAGGCGAAGGCCGCCGGCGCCGTGGCGATGTTCGGCGAGAAATACGGCGATGTGGTGCGGGTGGTGGATGTGCCGGGCGTGTCGATGGAACTCTGCGGCGGCACCCATGTGGCCAACACCGCCGAGATCGGCCTGTTCAAGATCGTGGCTGAATCAGGCGTGGCGGCTGGCATC